>ENA-UEYG01000420-UEYG01000420.1-human-gut-metagenome-genome-assembly--contig:-NODE-420-length-32797-cov-5.006785_pt1 | contig 32797 bp, 29 predicted proteins | sample MGYA00242933_ERZ507934 | MGnify/ENA primary metagenome ERZ507934 (study PRJEB26167, sample SAMN06115527) | human gut metagenome | host: Homo sapiens | place: China:Zejiang | collected 2015-11-10... | reverse complement strand
GATGAGGCCCTGGCCCGCTACAGCGAAGAAGACCCCACCCTGCTGGTGCAGGCTGATGAAGAAAGCGGTGCACGCATGGTTTCCGGCATGGGCGAACTGCACCTGGATGTGCTGCTGGAGCGCATGCGGCGCGAATACGGCATCGGCCCCCGCGCGGGCAACCCGCAGGTAGTGCTGCGCGAAAGCGTGCGGGCCGCAGCCGATGCCGACGTGACCTTTGACCGCGAACTGGGCAAGGAGCGCCATCAAGGCCGGGTGGCCCTGCACGTGGCCCCCCGCCCGCGCGGCGCGGGCAACAGTGTGACGGTGGGCGACTTTCTGCCCGCCAAGGCCGAAGATGCCCGCAAAATTTTGCCCCCGGCCTTGCTGGATGCTGCTCTCGAAGGCGTGCGTGACGCCCTGCAAAGCGGAGAGTTGACCGGCTGCCCTGTGACGGACGTGGCTGTGACCGTGACCGGCGTTACCCGGCAGGAGGGCCTGACCACCGCCCCCGGCTGCCACATGGCTGCGGCGCAGGCCCTGCGCGATGCCCTCGCGGCGGCCTCGCCTGTAGCGCTGGAACCCCTCATGCGCGTGGAGATCACCACGCCGGAAGATTTTCTAGGCGCTGCCATCAATCTGTTCACGAGTTGCGGCGGTAAGGTGGAGGAACTGGAAGACCACGGCGGGCGCAAACTTCTGCGCGGCACGGCCCCTTTGCGACGGCTTTTCGGCTTTTCCACTGCCCTGCGTTCCGCCACCCAGGGCCGGGCCGGGTTGGTGCTCAGCTTTGCCCGCTTTGACCTGCCCTGAGGCCCCCATGCGCCAACCACATCCTGCAGCGGCCCCCCGCGCCAAAAAAAGTCTTGGGCAACACTTCCTTAAAAATCCAGATATATGCGACCGTATCGCCGCCCTGCTGGAGGCGACGGCCCAGGACAACATTCTGGAAATAGGGCCGGGGCCCGGCGCTCTGACCCGATCCCTGGAGGCCCTGCCCCACGCCCGTTTGTTGCTGCTGGAAAAAGACCGTTACTGGGCCGGGGAGCGCCAGCGTGCAGCCCAACCGGGCACCCAGGCCGTGCTTACGGACGCGCTGCGCTTTGCCTGGGCGCGCATCACCCCGGCCTTTCCCTGGAAACTGGCGGGCAACCTGCCTTATAATGTGGCCTCTCCACTGATCTGGGATTGTCTTTCGCAGGCCACGGGCTGCACGCGCGCCGTGTTCATGGTACAGAAAGAAGTAGGGCTGCGCCTGGCCGCCGCCCCCGGCAACGGTCAGTACGGGGCGCTTTCGGTCTGGGTGCAGAGCTACGCTGCCCCGCGCCTGGAATTTACGCTGGGGCCAGGGGCCTTTAATCCACCGCCCAAGGTGGATTCGGCCGTGCTTTCCTTTACGCCGCTGTCCCTGGCCTCACGGCCGGAGCACCCGCAGCTGCTGGCCCGCCTGTTGCGGATATGCTTCCAGCAGCGGCGCAAACAGCTGGGCGGGATTATCCGGCGCAGCGGAGAGCAGTCCCTGGCCCAAGCCCTGCACGAGGCAGAAATCGACCCTGGCTTGCGCCCCGAAGCCCTTGGCGTGGGCCAATGGCAGCGTCTGAGTGCTTTATGGGCCGCACAGCTTGACAAGCAGGCTTAAAAAGTTTTGAGTATGGACATAAATACCCGCGGTGCGCGCCGGGGAGCCGTTGCGGGCCCCGCCCAAGGCGGCATGAATGCGCAATGTGGGAAGTTTTCAGGAGGATATGCTGATGACAAAGGCTGATCTGGTTGAAAAAATCGCCGCTAAGGCCAACCTTACCAAGGCTGCCGCCGAACGCGCCCTCAACGCTTTTCTGGCCTCGGTTGAAGACGCTCTTGTCAAAGACGCCAAGCTGACCCTCACGGGTTTCGGCACCTTTGCGGTGGAAACCCGCAAAGCCCGGCAGGGGCGCAATCCCCGTACCGGTGACACCCTGACTATCCCCGCCTGCAAGATTCTGAAGTTCCGTCCCGGGAAAATGCTCAAGGATTCCTTGAACTGATCCCGCGCCGTCGGTTCCTCGGCGGTCGTGTTCCATAGCGGCCAGCCAGGCCTGTGCCGTGTGTCCTGCGCCTCCCACGGGGCTGCAGCCCGGTTGCGGCGTTGCCATCAATCCAGAGTGCTGCCCCCCGCTCCTGCGGCTGACGATTTTTTGTGAAATACGCCTTGCCTTTTGCTTCCGGGCAGGCTATAAGCACCTTTCATATTTTGTGGGCGCTCCATGCGAGGCCCGCCGCCGAAGGGGGTGATTTCTTTGCCCGGAGTTTTTCTTAACGACGACGACTACAACTTCGATATTGCGCTGCGCCGCTTTAAGAAGCAGGTGGAAAAGGCCGGCATTCTTTCTGAAATGAAGAAGCGCCAGCACTACGAAAAGCCCAGCGTCATGCGCAAGAAGAAGAAGGCCGCCGCCCGGAAGCGGCTGATGAAAAAAATGCGCAAGATGAACATGGCCTAGCCTTCTGCGCGGGCCTTTGTGAGTTTGGCCGTGCGGGAGGCTTTCGAGCCTTCCGCACTTTCCGCGTTTTCACACTTTTACCCACCGCCTGCCATGACCACCCTCTTTGCTCAAATCGATCAAGACTATATCCGGGCGTATAAAGCCAAGGACAGCGTTCGCCTGAGCGTGTTGCGCCTGCTGAAAACCGCCGCCAAGAACCGGCTGGTAGAGCTGAAGCGCCCCGGCGGCGCTCTTACGGACGCCGAGATGCTGCAAGTCATCATCAAAGAGGGCAAACAGCGGCAGGATTCCATCGAACAGTACACCAAGGCCCAGCGTCCCGATCTGGCGGAAAAAGAAGCCGCCGAATGGGATATTCTTAAGGAATATCTGCCCCAGCCCTTGAGCGAGGACGAACTGCACGCCTTGGTGGACGCCACCATCGCCAAGGTTGGGGCCGCCTCTCCACGGGACATGGGGCGCGTCATGACGGCCATCATGGCCGAGTACGCGGGCCGTGTGGACGGCAAGATTCTTTCCGCAGCGGTCAAAGCGCGCCTGCAGGGCTGAGCCTTGCGTCTTTTGCCGGTCTGACCCTGCGGATCAGCATTGCGGCGCACGTCGGCCGGGCACAGCGGCCTCGTTTGCGCTACGGCCAGGGCTCCCGCCAAAGAGCTCTCAGCGCCATTTTTTTGCGGCGGCCCTCCCTCAAGCGCGTTCCGCCGTTTTTCGCGCAGTCGGATACGCGCTTTCACGGGCTTGCGCCCGTGCACCCCGGTCATTCTTTTTCGAGGCAGTCGCATGATCCATGCCCGCACGCTGCAGTCCCTTGAATTTTTTCGTATAACCGAACAACTGGCCACCCACTGCGTTTCCGATGTGGGCCGACAACGGGCCCTGCAGGTAGCTCCCCTGCCCACGGCAGAAGAGGTTACCTTGGCCGCGCGCCTGTATGAGGAAGCTGCGGTCTGGGCGGCTACGCCTTTGCCGGGCGGCGCCGTTTTCAGCTTTGGCGCGTTTCCCGACGTAAGCGGTCTGCTGCACGGCGTGGCTGCAGCTCACGCCCATCAGCCCGATGTGGACGCCTTCTGGGCCCTGCGCCAGATGCTGCGCCTGGCGCGTGACGCCCACGCCGCCATTGTCACGCCTGAAGCCCAGGAGCGCTGGCCCCATTTGCTGGCCCTGGCCCAAACCGCGCCCCTGCCCGTGCAGCTTACTGCCGCCTTGCTGCGCTGCGTTTCAGACGATGGCCTGCTGCGCGACGAAAGTTCGCCGGAGCTCTACCGTCTGCGCACGGAGTTGCGCCGCCTGCACCAGAACTGCATGCGCAGGGTCAAGGATTACGCCCTGCAGTACAACATGCTGGCCTATCTGCAGGACGAGTTCATGACCCTTTCTTCAGACCGCTATGTGCTGCCCCTCAAGGCCAACTTCAAGGGCCGCATGCAGGGCATCATCCACGACTGGTCCCAGACGGGGGAAACCTGCTATTTCGAGCCCATGTTCCTGGTGGAAATCAACAACCGTCTGCAGGAACTCAAGCGCGAAGAACGCGAAGAAGAACGCAAGGTGCTGACCTATCTGCGCGACCTGCTGACGGCCGAGCTGCCGGGCGCGCGCGCCGCCCAGGATCTGCTGGCCCAGCTGGATCTGCTGCAGGCCAAGCGTTTGCTGGCGCAGCGCCTTGAGGCCCGCAGCCTGCCCCTGGTTCCGGTGGAGGAAGGCATTCAGCTGCTGGAAGCCCGCCATCCTCTGCTGGCCCTGCGCCAGGCCGAAGTGAGGCAAAGCGGAGGAAAGGGGGGCGGCGGCAAGATCGGCGAGGCCGTACGGCCGTTGGATATTGTGCTGCGCCCGGGCGAGCGCGCCTTGGTCATCACTGGCGGCAACGCGGGCGGCAAGACCGTATGCCTCAAGACCCTGGGGCTTATTGCGGCCATGGCCCTGAGCGGTCTGCCCGTGCCTGTGGGCAAAGGCTCGCAACTGCCCTGGTTCAGCCGGGTAGACGCCTTTATCGGCGACGAACAAAGCCTTGCGGACAACGTTTCCACCTTCACGGCGCAGATTGAGCATCTGGCCAAAGCCTGGAAGCATCTGGACGCCAGTGGTCTGGTGCTGCTGGACGAATTCGGCGCGGGCACGGACCCGGCCCAGGGCGCGGCTCTGGCCCAGGCGGTACTTGACGAATTGCTGGACAAACATACCTTTGTTCTGGCAGCTACGCATTTTCCCGCGCTCAAAAGCTACGCCCTGACCCGCGAAGGGGCCAGGGCCGCGTCCATGCTGTTTGACCCGCAGAGCAAAAAGCCTTTGTTCAAGCTGGCCTACGACCAGGTGGGGGCCAGTCAGGCCCTGGATGTGGCGCGCGAACACGGCCTGGCGGACAGCATCATTCGCCGGGCTGAGCATTATTTGCTGCAGGACGGCCAGGACGCTACGGCCCTGCTGACCCGGCTCAACGCTCTGGCGGCAGAGCGCGAAGGCGAAATCGTTGTCCTGCGCGCCGAGCAGGAAAAAATCCGTGCGCGGGCCCGGCAGGACCACGAACGTCAGGAGCGGGAACGTGCCGTCCTGCACGACGCGGTGCGGGCCAAGGCCGGTGAGCTCATGCGCGCCTGGAAGGAAGGCCGTGCTACCCACAAGCAGGCTCTGAAGGAAATGTCCCGCCTGCGCGCCGAACTGGCCCGTCCCGCCGTGGAGGAACCCTCGGTGCTGCCCGTGCCACAGGCGTTCACGCCGGGGCAGCAGGTGCTGCACGCCGTGTTCAACAAGCGTGGTGTGGTTACCGATGTGGACACGCGCCGCCAGCGGGTACGCCTGGACCTCAACGGGGTGAGCCTGTGGGCCGCCATGAAGGATGTGCGTCTGCCCGGCACGGCCCCGGCCCCCGCCCTGGACAGGCCCGCCGCAAACGTCAGCCGCACGCCGGTTTCCGGCGGTGAGCCCGCCTCCCTGAGCCTGGACGTGCGCGGGCAGCGGGCCGATGCGGCCCTGGCCGAGCTGGAGCGTTTTCTGGACAAGGCCCTGCTGGCGGGCTTTGCCGAGGTGGAAGTGGTGCACGGACGCGGCACGGGAGCATTGCGCCGTCAGGTGCACGAATTTTTGCGTGCGTTCCCGGCTGTGGCCGGGTTTGCCGTTGCGCCCGAAGACCGCGGAGGCGACGGCATGACCATTGTCCAACTGCGGTAATTCGCTGGTGAAGGCGGTGTGCCCGCCCTCGCAGTCGTCAGCGCGGGTTCAGGGCGCAACCGCGCCCGAACCCGCCGTCCCCAGGCCTCTCGATCACAGGCTGTTCAAACAACCCAGGTGGAACGTCGCCGTCATGCAAAGCAAAGACGCCATCCGCGCCATCAAAGAGCGCCTTAATATCGTGGACGTGGTGCGCCGCTATGTGGAGCTGAAGCGCAACGGTCCGCGCTGGATGGCCCCCTGCCCTTTTCATCAGGAAACCAAGCCTTCGTTTTCCGTCAACGAGGACCAGGGCCTGTTCTACTGTTTTGGCTGCCACGCTTCGGGCGACGTTTTCGATTTTTACGGCCGTATTAACGGACTGGACTTTAAAGAAACCCTTGAACAATTGGCGGCCGAGGCGGGCATTGCCCTGGAGCGCGGCCCGGCCGACCCGAAACGCCAGGGCGAAGAACGCCGCCGCCGTTCGGTGCGGCAGCAGATGCTGCGCATGTACGAGCTGGCGGCGGCGCATTTTGCCGCCGGGCTGCGCGCGCCTACGGCTGCGGACTGCCAGGCCTACGTGGCCCGGCGCGGCCTGAGCGCCGAGATTATGGAGCGTTTTGGCCTGGGCTGGGCCGCGCGCCAGTGGCAATCTCTGGCCGAGGTCCTGCGCCGCGCCGGTTTTGACGACCGCATGGCCGTGGAGGCCGGTCTGCTGGGCAGCTCGGACAGAGGGCGGGCCTACGACCGCTTCCGGGGCAGGCTCATCTTTCCCATCAAAAACCTCTCCAACCAAATCATCGCTTTCGGCGGGCGGATTATTGATGATGCGGACGAGGCCAAATACATCAACAGCGCCGACACGCCCCTGTACAAGAAAGGCGAGCACCTCTACGGCCTAGCTCAGGCCCGGCGGGGCATCGTCACCAAGGGCGAAGCCCTGCTCACCGAAGGCTACATGGACGTGCTGACCCTGCACCAGTTCGGCTACGACAATGCCGTGGGCGTCCTGGGCACGGCCCTCACGCCGGAGCAGATCAAGCGTCTTTCGGGTTTTACCTCGCGCATCACCTTGCTGTTTGACGGCGACCGCGCCGGGCGTAAGGCGGCCCTGCGCTCCTGCGAAATGCTCCTTACCAGGGGGCTTTCCTGCCAGGTGGTGCTGTTGCCCGAAAGCGAGGACATCGACAGCCTGCTGCGCGGCTCCGGCCCAGAGGCTTTTGAGCAACTGCGTGCCGCAGCCCCGGACGGGCTGCGCTTTTGCGTGGACGTGCTCAAAGCCCTGGCCCCGCGCGAAACCGTGGAGTGGGCCCGCAACTTCCTGCGCCAGGTGACCCTGCCGGAACTGCTCAGCCCCTACGTTTCGCGCCTGGCAGCCCAGCTGCAGCTTTCGGAAGCGGACCTGCGAGAAGGCCTCGCCCCTCCCCGACGCGACGGCGCAGCGCGGGAAGCCGCCGCCTCCGGGCCCAGCCGGCGCAGCATGCGCGACAGAGAAATTCTCATGTACGCCCTGCGCTATCCTCATCGCCTGACGGACCTGGCCGCTCTGGGCGCGGACCTGGCCCTGCAAAGTGCCCTGGGGCGGCAGTTGTGGGATAAAATCGAACGCCACGGGCCGGAGGACTTTGTCTACCAGCTGGACCAGAAGGAAAAACAATTCCTGTACCACTGTTGCGGGCCGGAGGCGGCCCCGCGCGACCAAGGCGACAGGGAGCTTGAAGCCCTGCGCCACTACATGAACGACTACTATGCCAAAGCCCAGCGCTCTTCCCTGACGGCGGCCCTGCAGGCCAATACCGGCACAGGTGACTTTGCGGCCGATTTGGCTTACCTTCGCGCACTTAAGGAAACTTTGGAGAAAGGCCATGAGCAATCTTAAAGATATCCAGCAAATACAGTCTCTTATTACCAAAGGCAAAGGTGCCGGCTTTCTGACTTTTGAAGAGGTCAACAAGGCCTTGCCCGTGGAAATGAACACGCCGGAATATTTTGAAGAAATAATCGGCATTTTTGAGCAGCTGGAAATCGCCATAGTGGATACGGAAAAAGACGGCAAAAAAATTTCCGCCGCCGCTGAAAACGACGAAGAAATAGCCGAAGGCTCTCTGGACCTTTCCGAAGATGAGGAATCCGCCGACTATTCCTCGCGCAGCACAGACCCCGTGCGCATGTACCTGCGTGAGATGGGGGCCGTACCCCTGCTGGACCGCGATGGCGAGGTGGTTATCGCCAAAAAAATCGAAATGGGCGAACAGGACGTGCTTTACGCCCTGGTAGAAGTGCCCGTGGCCGTTGAGGAACTCATCAACGTGGGCGAAGACCTGCGCCAAAATCGCATCAAACTCAAGGATGTGGTTAAAACTATTGAAGAAGATGACCCCAGTGAAGACGAGATGAACCAGCGCTCACGGGTCATCCTGCTGTTGGACGAAATCAAACAGACCTACAAAAAAAAGCGCAAGATCTACAAAAAACTGGACAGCTGCGCTTGTATGGACCGCCGCGTGACGGCCATCCAGAAGGAAATCATCGGCTACAAGGAAGAAATTGTCACCCGTCTGCGCGACATCAAGCTGGAAAAAACCCTCATTGACCGCATTATCGAGACGGTGGAAGACTACGTGCGCCAGATGCACAACTGCCAGCGCGACCTTTCAGCCTACATCCTTGCCACAGGCCGCACCCAGGCGGAAATCCAGGCCCTGTTTGACGGCCTGGACAACCGCGAGGTCAACCCCGTGGACGCCGCCCGCGAACTCAAGCTCAGCGTGGACGAGCTCTTTTCCTTCAAGGAAATGATCATTGGCAAAATTGAAATCCTCAAGCGCCTGCAGGAAAAATGCTGCCACAACGTGACAGACCTGGAGGAAGTGCTCTGGCGCATCAAACGCGGCAACAACGCCGCCATGCGCGCCAAGCAGGAGCTTATCCGCTCCAACCTGCGCCTGGTGGTTTCCATCGCCAAAAAATACACTAACCGGGGCCTGCAGTTTCTGGACCTTATCCAGGAGGGCAACATCGGCCTCATGAAGGCCGTGGACAAGTTTGAATACCAGCGCGGGTACAAATTCTCCACCTACGCCACCTGGTGGATCCGCCAGGCCATCACCCGCGCCATAGCGGACCAGGCCCGCACCATCCGCATTCCCGTGCACATGATCGAAACCATCAACAAGCTCATCCGCACCTCCCGCTACTTGGTGCAGGAGCTGGGCCGTGACCCCACGCCGGAAGAAATCGCCGAACGCATGGAATATCCGGTGGAAAAGGTCAAAAAAGTGCTCAAAATCGCCAAGGAGCCCATTTCGCTGGAAACGCCCATCGGCGACGAAGAAGATTCCAGCCTAGGCGACTTCATTGAGGATAAAAAGGCCGTGGCCCCGGCCGAGGAAGTCATCAATACCAAACTGTCCGAACAGCTGGCCGCCGTGCTGGCCGACCTGACCCCCCGCGAGGAACAGGTGCTGCGCAAACGCTTCGGCATCGCTGAAAAGAGCGACCATACCCTGGAAGAAGTGGGCAAGCTCTTCAACGTGACCCGCGAACGCATTCGCCAGATTGAGGCCAAGGCCCTGCGCAAGCTGCGCCACCCGGTGCGCAGCCAGCCCCTGCGCTCCTATTATGAGAACTGAGGCCAAAGGAGCGCCCGCCGTGCCGTGCCTTTGCCCGCGCCGCGCCATCCTCTGCGACACAAATCCGCGTCGCCTTGCGGCCTGGACTGCGCTTCTGCTCTGGGCCTGCGCCCTGGTTCTGGCGGCCCCCTGCATTGCTGCGGACAAGCCCCTGCCAAAGCCGCAGGCCACGGTGGCCCGTTGCTTTGACGGCGATACCCTCAAGCTCACAGACCGGCGCGTGCTGCGCCTGGCGGGCCTGGACGCCCCAGAGCTGTACGCCTCAAAAGGCGGCAAGCCTCAGTACTACGCCAGGGAGGCCCGTGACAGGCTCACGGATCTGGTCCGGGGGCAAACAGTGACCCTGCTGGCGGCCGGCGTGAAGCACAAGGACCCCCACGGCCGCTGGCTGGCCGAAGTGCTGCTGGCCAACGGTCAGTCCCTTAACGAGATCCTGGTGCGCGAGGGGACGGCCTTTTTTTATCCCCACCGCGACCTGAGCCCACAGCTGCAGGAACGCCTGCACGCTGCGCAGCGGGAGGCCATTGCGCAAAAACGCGGCCTGTGGGCGCGGCTGTTGAGTCTGCCCGTGGCCCAGGCCACCTATCTGGGCAACAAGGAATCCCTGCGCTTCTTCCCCACGGACTGCGCCGCCGTGCAACATATCAAACCGCGTAACCGGGTCTATTTCGGCAACTTGATGGACGCGTTTATGGCGGGGTACGCCCCGGCGCGGGTCTGCCCTTTCTGGCCGCTTGTTCCATGAATGACATTATGAAAAATTCTATTGCTTCCACAACAACGGCCCCCGATCCCGCAGCGCTCCCGCAGCCTGCGACGCTGCCCGCGCCCGATGTGCTGCCCGATATGCTGCCCGATATGCTGCCCGATATGCTGGCTGACCAGCAGGCCCTGGTGGTCTTTTCCGGCGGACAGGATTCGGCCACCTGTCTGGCCTGGGCGCTCAGCCGCTTCGGCAGGGTGCAGACCCTGGGCTTTGACTACGGCCAGCGCCATGTCGTGGAGCTTTCCTGTCGACAGGCCTTGCGCGAGGGCCTGTCCGCCCTCAACCCGCAGTGGGCCGCGCGTCTGGGGCCGGACACGCTGCTCCGCCTGGATATCTTTCGCGACCTGGCCAATACGGCCCTCACGTCTGACGCCCCCATTGAGGAGCACGGCCCCGATGGCCTGCCCAACACCTTTGTGCCGGGGCGCAACCTCATCTTTATCCTGCACGCAGCGGCCTGGGCTTACTCCAGAGATATCCGCCACCTGGTGCTGGGCGTCTGCCAGAGCGACTACTCCGGCTATCCCGACTGCAGGGACGACAGCATCAAAGCCATGCAGGTGGCCGTCAATACGGGCATGGACGCAGCCTATGTGCTGCACACGCCCCTCATGTGGCGCAGCAAAAAAGACGCCTGGACCCTAGCCGAACAGTTGGGCGGCGAACGGCTGGTGGATCTCATCGTGGAGCGCAGCCACACCTGCTATCTGGGCACGCGCGGCGAGCGTCACCCCTGGGGTTACGGCTGCGGCAGCTGTCCGGCCTGCCGGTTGCGCGCTGCGGGGTATACGAACTATGTGCGCGCCAAGGCCGGCACAGGGCCAGGGGCACAGGAAGGAACACCCGCAGCATGCGCAAAAAACGTCTGAGCGCCGCCCAGGGCACGCAAGCGGCCTGCATTCTTTTTGAACTCAACAGCCGCGCCCCGGCCATTCTGGGCATGGCCCGACAGGCCCTGCTGCCGGAAGAGTATCTGCGGGAACCGGGGGCTGCCCTGCTCTGTGACGAATGGCGGGCTTTTATCCACGCCGTGGTCACGGCCGGGCTCATGCAGCACGCCCCTAACAGTGTGCTGCTGGCCTACCTGCGCGAAACCGGCAATCTGCTGGCCCTGGACGTGCCCCAGGGCGACGTGCGGTTGGAAGATTTTGTGGACGGACCCTTTGCCCGCTACATGCCCCTGCTGGCGCAAGGCCGGCAGGCCCAGTGCCCGGAGCTGTTCTGCACCAGTCTGGCCGCGGCGCTGGCTGCCGCACGGGGTACGGCCCCGGCCCTGGACGACAGGGTGCAGGCCCGGCTGGCCGCCGTCATGGCCCTGGTCATCAGCGCCGTGTGGGACAAGCTGGAGCAGTATGAAATCCTGGCGGAGTAGCCGCAGGAACCGCAGCGACGTCAGAGAAGGGGAGCAGCCCGCTCCCCGCAATCAGTGCGGAACGCTTGCGGCTTTTGCCCCGGCGGCGGCAGCCTCCAGGCTTTCAAGATCGGGCTTGCCCAAAAGCCGAGCCAATACGCGGCAGCGCTCCACAGCCAAGTTGCGGCCCTGCTCCTGGGCCCGGGTCACGTCCTCCAGATAGCAGGCCAGGGTGACCGGCGAAAGCGTTTCCAGCTCGCAGCGCAAATAGCGCGCAAAACCGCCCCCGGCGTCCCGTTGGACCACATGGGGGCAGGCCGTGGCGGCCGCGTCCATAAAGGCGCTCTCGGCTGCGGTAATAACGTCGATGCGCGGATCCGCCTGCAGGGGCGGCAGACGCTCGTCCATCCGGGCATATTTTTCCACCATGAGGTTGCGTCCCGCGTCCGCCGCACGACGTAAATCTGCGGCATAGGCGGCCAGCGTGGCCGTACTCAGCACCGCCAGGGTCGTGCGCCGCATAAGCCGGAAGCCTTCAGGCCGCTGCTGGCAGACGGCCGGCCCGCCTTCGTTGGGCGTACTCAAAAACATGGCCAGCTCCCGTTCCACAATCTCATCCAGCAAGGCCGCATGCGCGGTATCGGGCTCGTGGCCCTCCGGGCCTGCCGCAGCGGGCGCAGCTTCCGTCACGCCCAAGGCTTGGCGGCATACCTCCAGATTGTGCCGGTAGCCTTGCGCCTCTGGCCCATCCGCCCGACCCAGACGGCCATAGCAGTCCAGCGCCCGCGCCAGGGTATCGGCAGCTTCGGCCCACTGGCCGTCGCTGGCCAGGGCCACGCCCAGGTTGCCCAGGGAAAAAGCCGTGTCCTCATGGCATTCACCCAGCAGGCGCTGCCGCAGGGCCAGGGCTTGCCGGTGCAGGTCAATGCCTTCCCGTGCGTCGCCATGCTCCTCGCGCAGCCGGGCCAGATTGTTCAGGCAGGTCCCCAGTTCCGGATTGGGCGGGGACTGGACGCTGAAAATATCCCGTGCCCGCGTGAGGCAAGCCTCGGCCCCGGCAAAATCCCGTTGCCGATAACAGGCTGCGGAAAGGTGCAGCAAGGCCGAAGCCAGCCGGGGCGAACGGGGTCCCTCGGCCGCTTCGCACAGCCGCACGGCCTCTTGTCCCAAAGCTGCGCTTTGCCGCAGGTCGCCTTGCTCCAGCAGCAGATGGGCCAGATTTTGGAGCGCGCCCAGGGCCTCGGGCGAAGCCGCGCCCCGGCTGCGACGCAGCAGGTCCACACTCTCCCGCAGGGCGGCTTCCGCCGCCTGTCCTGCGCCGCCGGCAAACAAGGCGCGCCCCAAGGCCTCCAGCACCCGACCGCGCACGGCTTCGTCGGGTGTAAGGCGCACCAGCAGGGCACGCAGGCGCTCAACGCTTTCTGCCGGGCGTCCTGCGCGCAAGGGGGCAAGGGCCGCGCTCAGAGCTGTAGACCACTCCTTACGCACTGCCGTCTCTTCTGCCATGTTCATGGTTTTTCTCCCCAACCTGCCGTCAGGCCTGTAAAAGATCCATGCGCCGCAGCTTTGCATCCGCCACATGGCGCAGAATGCGCGGCCCGTGCGCCCAGAGCCAGTCGCCCTGTGCGTCGCTGAGCCCTTGCCCCCGCAGCCAGGAGGCCGTCTGGGCGCAAAAATCCTCTACCGGGTTCAGGATGGCCGCCGGGTCCGGACCCCCCAACAGGGGCGTGGCGCTCACCCGCCGCAACAGGTCGGCCGCGGACGCGCCCAGCACGGGCAGTGGGGCCGCCAGCCGAGCCGCCCATTTATAAAAGGGCATGTAGCGCCGGTTGCAGAGGTAGACCAAGGAAAGTGCCGCCTCGGCAAATCGGGCCAGGGCCAGCAGGGCCGCCGCGCCGTCGCCCCGCCGCAGGCAACGCGGCAGATTGTACTGCCCGGCCTGGGCCATAACCATACACCGGGCCGTGAGCTTTTTCAGCCGTACGTCTTCGGGATAATAGGCCAGCAAGGCCGCACGCCAAAAGCTGAACAGCCCGGCCTGGTCCTCGAAGACCGCGCCGTTGGTGCAGGCCGCCAATTGATATTCCGGAATGGTCAGCCATTGTAAATTGCCGGTGGGGGGCTGCTCCAGACCGGTAAAAAAAGCATAAAACCGTTCCAACGCCAGGGGCCCCACCCTGCCCTGGCGCGCGTGCGGGGCAAGCCGACTGGCGTAGTCGCCGAACTCTTGGGGCAGCCGGGCCAGGGCCTTTTCCAGCTTCGGCAGGGCCGCCGCCAGTTCGGCCTGCGGCAGCCAGAGGCAGAATCCGGGGCCAAAGTCGTGGTCGCGGGAGAGGGCGTCGTCGCAGCCGAAGCATTCCGAGCCCTCCCCTGCCAATCCCACAGCGGCGCGGGCCATAATTTCGGGAATGTCCGCCATCAGAGATGGACGGCAGGCCGTATAGAAGTCGCGGGCCAGGTCCTGGCCAGATTTCGCAGCGCCGGGCACGACCGCTTCTGATGGAAGCCGCATGTTCATGCGTCCTGCCCCAGCCAGGTCCTCTGCGGCCCCGTGCTGTCGGCATGGGCCAGCGGCGCGCCGCGCCGCGCCGCCCGCACCAACACCTCCGTCACGAACAAGGCGTCGTTGTTGGTGGTCCAGTAGTCCGTAACGTAGCGCTCGCAGCAGCCAGAATCGAGCACATAGTTGTTGGCCTTGGCCCAGCGGGCGATTTTTCCGTAGGTTTCGCTTATGCTGTCGTGCGCGCCGATGTGGTAACAACTGAGCACGAGAAAGCCGCCCCAGGTGGTGGTCAGCGCGTCTTCGCAGGGAAAAACCGTCCGCTGCAAAATTTTTACCGGCTGCTCCTGGTGCTGCCTGCGGCGCTCCATGGAGGAAAACAGAATCATGACCGGGCCGGTGATATTGTTCTTTATGGATTCAACATAATTGGTGAAATCAATGTTGATGATGGAAGACTTGATGTCCTCACGGTAGTTCTGGTCGTGAAAGAGCACACTTTCGGGCTGCAGATATTTGACGGACACGGTCTGGATGTCGTTTTCCAGCACCATTTCCGCTTCGTGCAGCAGTTCCAGCCAGTCGTGCACCGAAGTGAGCCGCAGGTGCAGGATGCGCTCCTCATGGTGCAAGGCCTGTATTTTTTTCAGAAAAAGTTTGCGTAGGGCGCTCAGGCTGGTATTGCCGCCCACTTCAAAAGCGGTGCGTATTTCCGCCAGATGAAAACCCATCTGCTTGTAGTATTTGAGCGGCGGCACGGCCAGCAGGTCGTCGTGGGTATAGTAGCGGTAGTTGTTGCCCCCGTGGCGTTTGGAGGCGATAAGTCCAAGATCGTCATAAAACCGCAGGGCTTTTTTAGAAATCTTGGAAATGGAACTCATCTGGCTGATGGTATAGCCTTGCGTGTTGGTGGTCATAGCGACACCCCAATACTTTTCTTCGGGATTGGAAGGGTTTGCCCCGCGCGGAAAAGAAGGGAGGAGTGCGCAGAGCGGCAAGCGCCCGTGCCCCTGGGGCTCACGGGGGTGGGACGCTCCGGAGCGCTGCGCTCCGGAGCGTCCTGATCCTATCAGTTGGGAATATAGGCGTTGATGGTGGCGGCCCCGGCCTCGTGCGCCCGGAAGTACAGACGCAGCTCGCCGGCTTCATCCAGATCGAAGCGGGATTCCTCCAGCAGGCCGTTAGCGGCGGCCGTCAGCAGAGCGGTCAGCATATCGGCCTTGTTGTATGCCCGAAAGGAGCCGTACTCAGCGGCCAGAGCGGCCAATACATCCTCTGGGCAGGCCTCTTCCACGGTTGTCATGTATTTAAGGATGGCAAAGTTCAGCGGCCTTTTCATACCCTATCCCTTCCTTTTGAAAAAATCTACCGGGTTTACCGCGATGGTAAAGATGCCCACCACCATGACCACCGCCGCCAGCCAGGCGATGGGGGCCAGGGCATAGCCGTCGATGCCGAACCAGAGCCCCAGCACCAGCCAGCAGAAAAAGGGGCCCCAGAAGGAAAAGGCTCCGTTGCAGGACATGCCCAAAGCCGTGCCGCACATGGCGTTGCCCTTGTACCAGAGCATAAAGGCGAAATACGCGCCAAAACCGGCTACCGCAAACCAGGGCATGGCCTGGGTGTCGGTAAAGGCCGTGCGCACCATGGTAAAGGCGTCGGCCCCGCCGAACATGGCAAAAAGCGGCACCAGCACCAACAGATTGGTCAGTCCAGACGTAACCTGACGGATGGTGATACCGATTTCCGGGTCCACCATGGAGGTGGCGTAACCGCCCACGCAGCCCTCAAGCCCCCAGCCAAAGGCGGCCAAAAAGCCAAACATCAGCCCAAGAAAAAGATTGGGGGGCGCGTTGTCGGCAAGCCCTGTGCTGCCGATCATGGCGCTGGCCGCAAAACAGATGAAAATGCCCAGCACCATGCGGGGGGTCAGGGGCTGCTTGTACAGAAAACGGCTCAAAATGGCCCCGATGGCCGGACACAGCGCGCTGATGGGCACGATGATGGAACCGGCGCTCTGCAGCCCCAGCACGTAGCAGGTGCTGGCCAGGGGCCCCCCGATGACGGCGGCGCCAATAAGCACCGCGCCGGGCTTAGTGGTGATGCTGCGGGCAAAATCCCCCAGCTTTCCCTTAAATCCGGCAATGAGCAACGCCCAGATGGCACTGCAGGTATCTGTAGTGGCCGCCCCCAACGCGCCCAGCAAAAACATTTTGGCAAAATCGGAAAGCCCGGAATTTTCCCCATACCATACCGCCCATACGCCCATAGTCATGGCCAGGGTCATAAAGGCCGTATACACGCCGTAGGCCACGCCGGACATGGTGGCTACCGCCATACCCCGACGCCGGAACTGCCCGGCGAGTTTTCTTTTAGCCTCAAAAACCGTGGCGTTTGCACCAGCCGTGGCCGTGCTGCAGTGTACCGCTTGATCCATGGCACTCTCCTTGATGCAGGGATGATATCGCTACTTGTAGATAGTCTAAGGTTCCCCCGCGGAGGAAGGTCAATGCGGTGCGCAGTAAAAATATGGCCTTGCGGGAAAAAAATCGATCCTCCCCCTACATTCCCCGATCCCTGACATGACTTTCTATACAGCAACACAAAAGGCGATTGCGGCAAAATTGCAAAGAATTCAGTATACATTTTCTGATTGGTTGTTCAATCATAAATTTCCCTCCAGGGGTCCGACAACTTTTTTTTGAAAAAAAGATTCCAAACCCCTTGACCTTCCCCCACAGGGGAAAGGTTACAACGTAATCATGCTCTTCTCTCGTCCTTACGAAAGGAGTGCGCAACACAATAACAGCAGCGGAGCCGTTATGCAGTATAGAGGTGAAGAAGCTCTGGGCCTTATTGAAACATTGGGCATGGTTCCCGCTATCTATGGTGCGGACAGCATGCTCAAGGCCGCCGATGTGGAACTGGTCGGCTACGAAAACGTGGGCTCCACCCTGGTGACCATCATGGTCAAGGGCGACGTGGCGGCCGTGCGCGCCTCCGTGGCCGCCGGAGCCGCAGCAGCTGCCTCTGTGGGCAAGCTCACAGCGCAGAACGTCATGCCCCGCCCCGTGCGCGGCGTGGGCGGCATTGTCAGAGTCCACGCGCTGGACGCCGTGCCGGAAGACGACCCCGGCCTGCGCGCCCTGGGCATGATAGAAACCTTTGGCATTGTCTTTCTGATGGAAGGGGCCGATGCCATGATCAAGGCTGCGGACGTGGAGCTCATCGGCTACGAAAACGTGGCTTCAGGCTACTGCTCCGCCTTGACGCAAGGGGATGTGGCCGCCTGTGAAGCCGCAGTGGCGGCCGGCGTCAGCGCCGTGCACGCCATGGGCGCAGAGGTATACAGCCGCTGCGTCATCCCTACTCCCCACCCGCATCTTGTCAAGCTGGTCAGAAGGTACGTGCTGCCGTAAGGCCCGGCCGGAGGACTCATGATAGGCGACAAAGACCTCATTTCCATGCAGCAGGCCCGCATTTTGGCCGAAAATGCCGCCGCAGCGCAAAAAAAGCTGGCCGCCATGCCCCAGGAAGCCCTGGACGCCATGGTAGAAACCATGGCCGACGCAGTGGAAGCCCAGGCGCAGTCCCTGGCCGTCATGAGTCAGGAAGAGAGCGACTGCGGCGTATGGCAGGACAAGCTGGTTAAAATTTTGTTTGTCTGCCGCCGGGTGCGCCAAAGCCTGCGCGGCCTGCGCTGTGTGGGACCCCTGCGGGAGGATCCCGCCTCCGGCATTCAGGAAGTGGGGGTGCCGCTGGGCGTCATCGCGGCCCTCTGCCCGGTGACAAGCCCCATCTCCACCGCCATCTGCAACGCCCTTCTGGCCATAAAATCCGGCAATGCCATTGTTTTTTCTTTGCATCCGCGCGCGCTGGAAAGCATGCGCACGGCTCTGGACGTGCTCTGCGCCGCCGGGCGCGCGCAAGGCATGCCCGAAGGGGCCGTATCCTATATGGATATAGTGGCCAAAAGCGGCACGCAAGAGCTTATGCGCCACCCTGATGTGGCCCTGGTCTTGGTTACCGGCGTGCTGGGCATGTTCCCAACCGCGCGCGCCAGCGGCAAGCCCCTTATTTATGGCGGCACGGGCAACGGCCCGGCCTTTATCGAGCGTAGCGCCAGGCTGGAAACCGCCGTGGCGGACATCCTGGCCAGCAAGGCTTTTGACAACGGCCTGGCCCCTTCGGCCGAGCAGTGCGTCATTGTGGACGGCTGCGTGGAACCGCGGGTGCGCCGGGCCTTTCAGGACCGTGGCGGCTATTTCATGAGCCCTGAAGAAGCCGATGCCGTGATTGCCGTGCTCTTTCACGCCGACGGCCGTCGGCGGCGGCACATGGTGGGCCAGTCCGCCCAGGCTTTGGCGCAAAAAGCCGGCTTCGTTCCGCCTCAGGATACGCGCGTACTGCTGGCCCCGCGCCTTTACGTCGCCGGAGCCGACCCCTATACCCGCGAACTGCTTACGCCCGTGCTGGGCTACTATGTGGAGCCGGACTGGCGCCACGCCTGTGAAAAATGCCTGGAGCTGCTCTTGCAGGAGCGCCACGCCCAAACCCTGACCATCCACAGTCAGGACGCCGAAGTCATCCGCCAGTTCGCCCTCAAAAAGCCTGTGGCCCGGCTGCTGGTCAATACCGGGGCCGCCTTCGGCGGCATGGGCCTCACCACCAACCTCACCCCCGCCATGACGCAGGGCAGCGGCATCGCGGGTTACGGCATCACGTCGGACAATATTTCGCCCTACAACCTTATCTACCGCCGCACGGTGGGGTACGGCGTGCGCGGCCTGGACTGTCTGGCGGACTTTGCCGCGCCGCAAAGCGCAAATCCTGCGCCCCCCACGCAGGAAGACCCTCTGGAACTTTTGCGCGCCGTGTTGCGCCGCGCGCTGGAAACAGCGCCCGCGCCCCGCGGCCGTACACGCCCCTGACCCGCACCCATGGAGGATACAAGTGGACCTGCACGAATTTTCCCAAAAAATAGCGGAAGTCGCCAATAGCCTTTCCCCGGACGAACGCCGGCAACTGCGTGAGCTTTTTGCCCACACCGCCCCAACGGGCGCCATGGCCGCCGCGCACGCATCCGCTGCTGCGCTTGCCCCCGCAGCGGCGGGCACGGGTGTGCCCGAAGGGCCCACCCGCCGCCATGTGCTGCTGAAGGAAAACTACCTCAAACAACAGCCCAGCATCACCATCCACCGCGCCCGGGCCATTACCAAAATCGACAGAGAAAACCCCGGCATGCCGCGTATTCTGCTGCGCGCCAAGGCCTTCCGCTACTGCTGCGAAACAGCCCCTCTGGTCATTCAGGACCACGAGCTCATCGTGGGCGCGCCCAATGGCGCGCCGCGCGCCGGAGCTTTTTCGCCGGACATTTCCTGGCGCTGGCTCAGGGACGAGCTGGAAACCATTGCCAACCGCCCGCAAGACCCTTTTCACCTTGCGGAGGAAGATAAAAAAGTTCTGCTGGAAGAGATCTTCCCCTACTGGGAAGGAAAATCTGTGGACGAATACTGCGAGGCGCAGTACCGCGAAGCCGGTTTGTGGGAACTTTCGGGCGAATCCTTTGTTTCCGACTGCTCCTACCACGCCCTTAACGGCGGCGGCGACTCCAACCCCGGCTACGATGTCATCCTCATGAAAAAAGGCATGCTGGACATCCAGCGCGAGGCCCGCGAGCATCTGGCCCAGCTGGACTACGACAAGCCCAAAGACATCGACAAAATCTACTTCTACAAATCGGTCATCGAAACCACCGAAGGCGTCATGTGCTATGCCAAGCGCCTTTCGGAATACGCGGCCCAGCGCGCCGCCACTGAAAGCGACCCCGTACGCCGGGCCGAACTGGAAAAAATCGCCGCGGTCAACGCCCGCGTGCCCGCTCACGCCCCCACCACTTTCTGGGAGGCCATCCAGGCCGTGTGGACCGTGGAATCCCTGCTGGTGGTGGAAGAAAACCAGACCGGCATGTCCATCGGCCGCGTAGACCAGTACATGTACCCCTTCTTCAAGGCCGATCTGGAAGCAGGCCGCCTTACGCCCTACGAGGCCTTTGATCTGGCGGGCTGCATGCTCATCAAGATGTCGGAAATGATGTGGCTCACCAGCGAGGGCAGCTCCAAGTTCTTTGCCGGCTACCAGCCTTTTGTGAACATGTGCGTGGGCGGCGTTACCCGCGAAGGGCGCGACGCCACCAACGCACTGACCTACCTGCTCATGGACGCCGTGCGCCATGTGCGCATTTACCAACCTTCCCTGGCCACCCGCGTGCACAATACCTCGCCGCAGGAATACCTGAAAAAAATCGTTTCCGTCATCCGCTCCGGCATGGGCTTTCCCGCCGTGCACTTTGACGACACCCACATCAAAATGATGCTCGCCAAGGGCGTGGATATGGAAGACGCCCGCGACTACTGCCTTATGGGCTGCGTGGAGCCGCAAAAATCCGGTCGTCTTTATCAGTGGACCTCCACCGCCTACACCCAGTGGCCCATCTGCATTGAGCTGGTGCTCAACCGCGGCGTGCCCCTGTGGTACGGCAAGCAGGTCTGCCCGGACCTGGGCGATCCGAGTCAGTTTGACACCTTTGAAAAGTTTGACGCCGCCGTCAAGGAGCAGATCCGCTACATCACCAAATGGTCCAGCGTGGCCACGGTCATTTCCCAGCGCGTGCACCGCGACCTGGCCCCCAAGCCCCTTATGTCCATCATGTACGAGGGCTGCATGGAGCACGGACGCGACGTGGCCGCCGGCGGCGCCATGTACAACTTCGGCCCCGGCGTGGTCTGGAGCGGCCTTGCTACCTATACGGACTCCATGGCCGCCATCAAAAAGCTGGTCTACGACGACAAAAAATACACCCTGCAGCAGCTCAATGAGGCCCTCAAGGCCGACTTTGAAGGCTACGAAAGCCTGCGCGCCGACTGCCTGGCCGCCCCCAAATACGGCAATGACGACGACTATGCCGACAGCATAGCCGCCGACCTCATTGCCTTTACTGAAAGGGAGCACCGCCAGTACCACACGCTCTACTCCGTCCTCAGCCACGGCACCCTTTCCATCTCCAACAACACGCCCTTCGGGCAGATGCTGGGGGCCTCGGCCAACGGGCGCAAAGCCTGGCTGCCCCTCTCCGACGGCATCAGCCCCACTCAGGGCGCGGACTGCAAAGGGCCCACAGCCATCATCAAGAGCGTGTCCAAAATGTCCAATGACAACATGAACATCGGCATGGTGCACAACTTTAAGCTCCTGCCCGGCCTGCTGGACACGCCCGAAGGCGAACAGGGGCTCATCACCCTGCTCCGCTCCGCCAGCATCCTGGGTAACGGCGAAATGCAGTTCAACTACCTTGATAACAAAACCATGCTGGAGGCCCAGCAGCATCCCGGCGACTACCGTGACCTGGTAGTCCGCGTGGCGGGCTACAGCGCCTTCTTTGTGGAACTGTGCAAGGACGTGCAGGACGAAATCATCAGCAGAACCGTGCTCAAAAACCTCTAGCGGCAACCGGGGGCCGTCCCTTACGGCGGCCCCCGCCGCCCCAGAGCAGCAAGTACACACAGCACACACCCCCTTACGGCAGAGGAAACACAGTGATCGAGCGCAAGGCCAACGTATTCAACATCCAGAAGTACAATATGTACGACGGACCGGGCATCCGTACCCTGGTGTTTTTCAAGGGCTGCCCCCTGCGCTGCCTCTGGTGTTCCAATCCGGAGAGCCAGCACGGCCGCCATGAGGTTTTGTTCAAAAAAGACCTCTGCGTCCACTGCGGGGCCTGTGTGCCCGTCTGCCCCGTGGGCATTCACAGTATGGTCAATGCTCAAAGTACCCATATGGTGGACAGGAGCAAGGACTGCATCCGCTGCGAAGCCTGCGTGCGCGCCTGTCCGCAGGCGGCCCTGGCCATTGCCGGAGAGCGGAAGAGCATCTCCGGCCTGCTGGAAGTGGTGGAGCAGGACTGGCTGTTCTATGAAAATTCCGGCGGCGGCCTCACCGTGGGCGGCGGCGAACCTATGCTGCAGCACGAAGCCCTGGCCAATCTGCTGCTGGCCTGCAAGCAGAAGGGTATCCACACAGCCATGGAAACCTCCGGCTACGCCAAACCGGAGGTAGTACGCCAACTGGCGGAAATCTGCGATCTGTTTCTCTTTGATGTCAAGCATATGGACGCCGACAAACACTACGCCCTCACGGGTGTGCGCAACGAACACATTTTGGCCAACCTGCAATGGCTGCTGGAAAACGGCTGCGCCGTCAACATCCGCATGCCCCTGCTCAAGGGCTATAATGACGAAAATGAAGAAATACACGCTGTTGGGCGTTTTCTGGCCTGCCATGCGGAACGAAAAAACCTCAAGGGCATTGATCTTTTGCCCTACCACCGCCTGGGTGTGAGCAAATACGCCCAGCTGGACCGGGACTACGCCATTGAAGGCAACCCGGCCCTGGACGATACGGATCTGGAACGCATCCAGAAAATTTTACTAAGCTACGGCCTCGCGGCCAGGGTTATCAAACACTGATGCCCGCCCACTGGAGGAAAATCATGCTGGCACTGGGACTTGTGGAAACAAAAGGGCTGGTGGGCGCCATAGAGGCGGCGGACGTCATGCTCAAGGCCGCCGACGTGCGCCTGCTGGAAAAATCACTGGCCTCAGGCGGGCTCGTCACCATCACCATCGCGGGCGAGGTAAGCGCCGTACAATCCTCCGTGGAGGCGGCGCGGGCCGCCGTGGACCGTCTGGACGGGGCCGTCCGCATTTCCTGCCACGTCATTCCCCGCCCGGACGGCGAACTGGAGCGCATCCTGCAGTTGCAGCCCCCCTGCGCCCAGGCCGCAACGGAAGAAGAACCGCCGGTTACGGCTGCCCCCGACGCTGCGGCAACCCCCGACGCTCCTGCCACAACTGACGCCGTTGCTGAAGCCGCCATACCCATGCCGGAAAACGCGGCAGCAACGCCGCCCCCCCCTATCCTCTTTGACCGGGAAAAGGCCAAAGCCATGAGCATGGGAGCCCTGCGCCGTCTGGCCACGGATTTGAAAACGGACCTGAGCAGCGCCCAGATAGCCGCCGCCAACAGGCAAACCCTGCTGAACGCCATTGAGCGCGCGACACGAAAGGAAAAGGAGTAATGAAAAATGGTTGATAAGGATCTGCTTTCCATTCAGGAGGCCCGCGCCCTGGTGCGCGCCGCGCGCAAAGCGCAGCCGGAGTTTGCGCGGCTCTCGCAGGAGCGCGTGGACCGCGTGGTCTGCGCCGTGGCCGAGGCCGCCGCATCCCAGGCCGAATCCCTGGCCCGCATGGCTGTGGATGAAACCGGCTTCGGCAAACCCGAAGACAAAAAAATCAAAAACCTGCTGGCCAGCGAAAAGGTCTGCGCCCGCATCAAGGATATGAAGACAGTGGGCGTGCTGCACGCCGACGCGGCCTCCAAGATAGTGGAAATTGCCGTGCCCGTGGGCGTTATCGCCGGTATCGTGCCTTCCACCAACCCTACCTCCACGGTCATTTACAAGTCGCTCATCGCGCTTAAGTCGGGCAACGCCATTGTCTTCACCCCGCACCCCAGCGCCAAAAAGTGCATTGCCCGTACCGTGGAGATCATCCAGGGCGCACTGCGCGCCTGCGATGTCGCGCCCGACCTGGTCAGCAGCATCAGCCTGCCTACCATTGAGGGCACCAATGAACTCATGAAGATTGCGGACCTTATTCTGGCCACCGGCGGCCCCGGCATGGTCAAGGCGGCCTACAGCTCCGGCACGCCGGCCCTGGGCGTGGGCGCTGGCAACGTGCCCGCCTACATTGAGCGCAGCGCCGACGTCAAAGACGCCGTTGCCAAGATCATGAGCAGCAAAACCTTTGACAACGGCACCATCTGCGCCTCGGAGCAGTCCATCGTCACTGATGCCTGCATTGCCGACCAGGTGCGCGCGGCCCTGCAGGAACAGGGCGGCTACTTCCTCACCGGAGAAGCGCTGACCAAGGTCAAAACCGTCATGGAACGCGGCAACGGCAGCATGAACCCGGCCATCGTGGGCCGCGACGCCGTGACCATCGCCGGCGTTGCCGGCATTGAGGTGCCGCCCGGCACCCGCCTGCTCATCTCGGATGAAAAGGGTATCGGCCCCAAGTACCCCTTCAGCAAGGAAAAGCTCACCGCACTGCTGGGCTTCTATGTGGTGGAGGACTGGCGCGAAGCCTGCGAAGTGTGCACCGCCCTGCTGCACAACGGCGGCGTGGGGCATTCCTTGTCCATCCACTCCCGCGATGAGGACGTGATCCGCGAATTCGGCCTGCGCAAGCCCGTTTCCCGCATGCTGGTCAATACGCCTTCCACCCAGGGGGCCGTGGGCATCTCCACCGGGCTCTTCCCCAGCTTTACTCTGGGCTGCGGGGCCGTGGGCGGCAGCGCCACGTCTGACAACGTAACGCCCCTGAACCTCATCAACGTGCGGCGGGTGGCCTACGACCTGCACACCCCCTGCGACTTCCGCGGCCAGCCCGCCTGCACCGCATCAAGCGCCTGCGGCGTTTCCTCCGTACCAGGCGCGGCAGCACGGCCATGCCCGCCCTCGGCCGCTTTGAGCAACTGTTGCGGCCATGCCGCCAACCACGATGCGGTCGTGGCCCCGCAAACCCCGGCCCCCGCCCCTGGCGGCAATCTGGACATCAACGCCATTACCGAACTGATTGTGGCCGAACTGAAAAAAGCCCTCTGATTCCGGCGCAATCCCCTACGCCGTTAACCACATATCTATCGCAACTGTAAAGGAGAAACCGCTATGACCACTTCTTCCAACGCCCTGGGCATGATCGAAACCCGTGGCCTGGTGGGCGCTGTTGAAGCCGCCGACGCCATGGTCAAGGCCGCCAACGTTACCCTTATCGGCCGCAGCCAGGTGGGCGCGGGCCTGGTCACCGTCATGGTCCGCGGCGACGTGGGCGCAGTCAAGGCCGCTACGGACGCCGGGGCCGCTGCCGCCAAAAAGGTGGGCGAACTGGTGAGCGTGCACGTCATCCCCCGTCCGCACAGCGAAGTGGAGATGATCCTGCCCCAGCGCGAAGCCTAACCCAATTATCAACCCGGTACCGGCGGCGGGGCGCCCCCGCCCCGCCAGCCGTAAACGGAAGCAACCATGACCGCACAGACCTGCACAGAACAGAATATCAAAGACCTTCTGGAACGCCTGGTGCGCGGCGTGCTCGCTGAAACGCGCGCAACCCCCGCCGCCGGCACGGCCCCCGGCCTCGCGCCCATGAACGCCGGGCCCATACCCGTGGAAATATCCGCCCGCCACGTGCATTTGAGCACTGCCGACGCCATCAACCTGTTTGGCGAGGCTCTGCGCCCCCACAAGCCTCTCTCTCAGCCGGGCCAGTTTCTGAGCACCCAACGCGTGCGTCTCATCGGCCCCAAGGGCGTCATGGACAACGTGGCCGTGCTGGGCCCGGTCAGGGACGTTTCACAGGTGGAAATCTCCAAAACCGACGCCCGCGCCCTGGGCATTAATCCGCCCGTACGCCAAAGCGGCGACACTGCGGGCTCCCCCGGCATCATCCTGGCCTCGGCCACGGGCATTGTGGGGCTGGAATCTGGCGTCATCGTGGCTTCGCGCCATATCCACATGCACACGGACGACGCCGCCCGCTTCGGCCTCAAAGATAAAGACATGGTGGACGTTCGCCTGGATACGGAACGCCCGGTTATCCTGGAAAACGTCCTGGTCCGGGTAAGCCCGGACTTCAAACTGGCCATGCATATTGATGCTGACGAAGGCAACAGCGCCGGTTGGAAGCCTGGCGCTACGGGCGTGGTTATCGCCCTGCACAGGAGCTGAGCATGGACTTTACCGCCGTCGACAAGCGCATTGCCGCCCTGGAGGCCACCCGTGCCAAACCGTGCAAGGTCAGTCCCACAGAGCCCCTTGCCGTGGGGTTGGACCTGGGCACGGCCTATATTGTGCTGGCCGTGGTGGACAGCCGACAACGGCCCGTGGCCTGCGCCGTGCAGAGCGCCCAGGTGGTGCGCGACGGCCTGGTGGTGGACTACGCCGGCGGTCTGCGCATGGTGCGCGCCCTCAGGGAACAGCTGGAAGACAGCCTGGGCCGCAAGCTGGAAAAAACGGCCATAGCCGTGCCCCCCGGCACCGGCGAACGTGACTGCGCTACCCACCGGCATGTGGCCGAGGGGGCCGGACTGGAGGTCACCGCCCTGCTGGATGAACCCACGGCCGCCAACAATGTGCTGGGCGTGCGCGACGGGGCCATTGTGGACATCGGCGGCGGCACTACCGGCATTGCCGTGCTGCGCGGCGGCCAAGTGACCTATGTGGCGGACGAACCCACGGGCGGCACGCACCTTTCCCTGGTGCTGGCCGGCAACTACGATGTGGACTTTGAGGCGGCCGAGGCCCTGAAAAAAGACCCTGCCCGCCAAAAGGAAATCCTGCCCGTGGTGCGGCCCGTCATTGAAAAGATGGGGGCCATTATCCAACGCCATGTGGCCGGACGCGGCGTACAGACCCTCTACCTGGTGGGCGGCACCTGCTGCCTGCCAGGCATGGAAACGATCATCGCCAGATACACGGGCCTTACGGCCCGCAAGCCCGCCAATCCCTTTTTGGTTACGCCCCTGGGCATTGCCTTGGGTTGCGGCGCGTCCGCCTGAGCGGACAAAGCAAGGACTCTGAACCATGAACGCCCCAATGCAGGACATTGTCGCCGCCGTGGTAGGCCAGGTGCTGGAAGCTCTGGGCCGCCCTTCCCCCGCGGGCGAAGCCGGGCCTTTAGCGGCGCTGCTGCCCCCGGAAGACCTTCGTCTGGCAGCAGCCGTGCGTGAAAGGCTGCCCCAGGCGCGGGTGCGCTGCGACCCGGCCGGGCACGGCCCCCGACCAGACTTCTACGTCATCCCGGAACTGAGCTGTTCAGAAATGGTCGACCTGGCCCAGGGGCGGGCCTCCTGTCTGGCCCTGGCCCGGGTGCTGGACCTTCTTCTGGCGGGCAACGCCGTGCGCACCCTGGGCTTTGCTTACCGTGCGCACGAGGCCACGGCCCCTGAGGCCCTGTGGCGTCTGTATCAAGGCTATGAAGCTGCACTGGCCTCCTACGGGCTTACGGAGCTGCCCCCGGCGGCCCCGGAGGCCCTGCTCTCCCGCCGGGAGTTGGTGGCGGCCGCCCACGTGACCGAGGCCGTCCGTCAGGGCGCGCGCGTGCTGCGCGTTCCCCGCCGGGCCGTTGTTACGCCGCTGGCCCGTGAGGCGGCAGCGGAACAACATCTGACCATCTTGCAAAACCTGTAGGGGGCGCCATGCTGGTAGGCATTGTCGTCGGAAACGTCTGGGCCACGCGCAAGGAAGACGCCCTCAATGGGCTGAAGCTCATGGTGGTGCAGCGGCTGGACCTCGCCCACAACAAACTGGCCGAAAGTTTTGTGGCCGTAGACTGCGTGGGCGCGGGCACAGGCGAAAAAGTGCTCATCACCACGGGCAGCTCCGCCCGCAAGGCGCTGTTTAATGAAGAGGCTCCCGTGGACGCCGCCATTGTGGGCATTCTGGACCAGGAAGACATGATGGGCTGCAAAGCCCCGCGCAAGGAGTAGGCCGTGGACACGCTGGGCATAGTGGACAGCCGCAGCATAGCCGCGGGCACGGCCTTGGCCGACAGCATGCTCAAGGCCGCGGCCGTGACCCTGGTGCGAGCGTCAGTGGTCTGCGCCGGAAGGCTGCTCATTGTGGTGGAAGGCGATCGCGAAGCTGTGGAAACGGCCGTACGGACCGCGCGTGAAGCTGAAGCCTCCCTGGCGGGCAGCTACATTATCTCTCCCGTGGACCCGCAGGTGCAGGCGGCCCTGCGCCGTCGGCCCCAGCCCGCGGCCGGGCAGGCCCTGGGCGTGGTGGAATGCCGCAACGCGGCAGACGGCGTCATGGCGGCGGACGCTGCGGTCAAAAAGGCCCAGGTGGCCCTCATGCGGCTGGTGCTGGGCCAGGGCATAGGCGGCAAATCCTTTTTTGTGCTCACGGGCGACGTGGCCGCCGTGCGCGAGGCTGTGGACACGGCCACGGCAGAACTGGGCAAAAGCCTGCTGCGGGCAGTGGTCCTGCCGCGCCCGGAGCCGGAAGTAACCCAGGCCCTTGCGGGCGTGGCCAAACCTAACCCCGCCCCGGCGGGAGAATGAGGTGTGTATGAGCAAGACGCTGATAACCGTGGATAACCTTCAGGACTTTATTCACGACAACCGCCTGAATATGGATGCAGACAAAATCCTCACCGCCGGCGCACGGGACGAACTCACCCGACGCGGCGTCGACGTGGTCTACGACGCGGCTCCGGCTGGGGCCTGCGCCGCTCACGCGGCCACTACTCCGGCGGATACAGATCTGCTGGTGGGTGTGGCCGCCATCATCAAACAGCACTACGGCATCACCGATCCGGAGGATCTTAAAAAGGTTACCCTGGAAACCGTGGCTGCCATCGGCAAGGGCCTGCACTAGAGCAGTTAGCGAATGAAATGAGCTAACTGCTCTGCAAGGATTTTCTTGAAAATCCTTGCCACGAAATGCGAGAAGGCAGGCTTTTGCCTGCCGTAAGCGAGCATTTCAAGTGTTAAATGCTCTAGAGCGCCGTGGTACGATAACGTCACCCGGCGTGGAGGGAAAGCTCCGGCGCGAGGCTGAAAATTTGCGTCTTTTGCCATAACCTGCTACGAAAAAGTGTCGTTTCAGGGGTGGAACATGTTTTTTACCCCATTCCGGCGCGCCGCCGGAGTCATACTCTATTGAGGTTGCGCATGGCTGCCCAAAATTCCACTGCAAATACTGAAGAAATCATCGACCTCACCGAGCTGATCGAAAGAGGCAGCGTGCCGGAAGACGGCCAGGAGGCCACGGCAGCCCCCGCGCCCCACGACAGGGCGGAAGACGATCTGCAGGCCCATATGCGCGGCCTCAACGACGCGTCTCTGCCCGCCGAGGCGGCCATCGACGACCTGCTGGCTCAGATGGAAACGCACGAAAGCGCCATCCCTTCAGTGGCCGCAGGCGGACCAGAGCCGGATCATCCGGTGGATCCCAACGAAAAGTTGGACATGCCCGGTCTGGGCGATGTGGACCATTTGCTGCAGTCGCTGGATTTGCCGCCGCAGCCGCGCGAAGAAACGGATGGGGACAGTGCGTCCGCCTCCGGGGCGGACGCGGGCAGTCAGGATCTGGACAGCCTTCTGGCCGTGGACGCCATGCTGGATTCTCTGCACGCCGCCGGGGCGGATGCGGCCCCACAAGGGGCGGCCCAAGCCGCTCCGGAACCGCCGGTCGGCGCAGGACAGCCTCCGGCGGCAAAGCCTGAGGCAGCTCCGCTGTCCGATATGCCCGATCTGGACGACCTGCTGGCCGCAGGCGCCAAGGAGGAAGCTCCCCTTGATCCCGGCGATTTGGCGGCTCTGCTGGCCGAAGCCCAGCCTGAGGCGGCTGCCGTCGGCACGCCCTCCCGCACGTCGGCGCAATCCGCTCCGGCCCGGCCCGCCGACACAGCCCCGCCGACTGCGCACGCGGCCGACGCCACTACAGCCGCAACGCCTTCTCCGGGCAGGGCTGCCCCCGCGTCCGCCGCCACTATTTCCGCCGACGAACTGGCTGATTTGCTGGCCGCCGCCGCCGATGACGTGGCCGCCGCGCCCGAGCCCCCCGCGGCCCAGTCCCCGCAACCCGTTGCAGAGGCCGCCCCCGGCGCTGCGCCCGCACCTTCCTCCGCTGCGCCCGTTCCGCCTGCCGGCGCAACGCCGGACCTGACGGCGGATCTGGACGCTCTGTTGGCCGAAGCCACTGCCCATCTGGACGCCGACCCCACAGCACGTCCGGTATCGGTCGTTGAACAGGAAGTGCCCTCCGGCGCGGCTCCGGCGGCCGGCGCGACTCCGGCGACTGATGCGACTCCGGCGGCCGATGCGGCTCCGGCGACCGGCGAAGCGCAGACCGTCGGGGCGGCGTCTGACGGTACAAGCGTCGTGCCGCCCCCTGCCGCTCCGGAGCCCGCTGCAGGCGCGGCCGCTGTGTCGCAATCCGCTGAGATTGCAGCAAATTCTGCCACAGACGCGTCCCGTGTGGATTCGACCTCTGCGGATTTGCCTTCTGTGGATTTGCCCGCGCCGGAGGAGGCCGCGCCCCTGCCCGCCGTGGAGGAGGGGCCTTTCACCGTGGGCGCGGAGTCCGCAGGTCTGCCCGAAGCGGATGCGGCCTTTGCGGCTTCCCCCTTGGACCAGACGGCCAGCCCCGCGTCGGATTCGGCTTCTGGTCCCAGCGGCGATCCGGCAGTGCCGTTTGCGGACGAACAACTTTTTGCGCAGGAGGCCGCTGCGACGGCAATACCGCCGGAGGACGTTCCCCACCTGGCGGCCGTGACCGATGCGGCCGCCGTGGCTGCCGCCACGGCCCAGGCGGCGGAAGCCACGTCCCACGCTGTGGAGGCTTTCGAACAGGCCTTTTCGGCCTCTTCCCGCGCGGCCGAAGCTGCCGAGGCCGCCCAGGCCCTGAGTCTGCGCCTGGAACAGTGCGAAGCGGCCCTGGCCGACGCGCAGGAACGTCTGGCCGCTCTGGAAGCGGCCGCCCGGCAGACGCCGCCCGGATTGTCGGCGGAGCAGGTGGACGCCCTGGTGAACGAGCGTTTGGCCACCGCCCTGACGGAGCAACCAGCGCCGCTTACGGCGGAACAGGTGGACGCCCTGGTAAACGAGCGCCTGTCCGCGGTTGCGGACGCGCGCAAGGAACCGCCCGCCGGGCTGACGGAAGAACAGGGCACTGCGTTGCTGGAAGAAAAGCTGGCCCCGCTGGCGGCCTCCCTGCGCAGCGCCGCCGCCCGTCTGGACGCCCTGGAGCGTCGTCTGGACGAACTGGAGCCCCGTTTTAACGAGCGGGTGGAAAAGGCCGCCGCTGCTGCTGCGGCGCGCATCCTGCGCGAAGAGATCGCCCGCCTGCTGGCCGACGCCTGAGCCTGGGCGGCGTTAGGCCGCCCGGCGCTAGGCGCGGGCATCCTGCGCTGCGGCAGTTTCCTGCTGGCCATACTCCTTGAATTTTTTCCATACGGTCACACGGCTGATGCCCAGGGCGTCGGCCAAGGCCTTTTTGTTGCCGTTGTACCTCTGTAGTTCCGCTTCCAGGATATAGCGCTCCATTGCAGCCATGCTGCCCAAAGGCACCGTCAGGGAGCCGTCCGGCGCGGTCGTCTGCCGCTGTCGGGCGTGCTGCCACTGGCGGTGCCGGGTTATAATGCGCAGCAGCAGGTCTTCAAAAGGTTCCGAGCCGTCGTCCAGGGTAAAAATTCTGTCCAGCACATTTTCCAGTTCGCGCACGTTGCCCGGCCAGTTGTGCTGGTTTAGGGCTTCCAGCACGGCGGGGGGGAATTTTTTGGCCTTTTTCGCGATGTCGAAACGCCGCCGTTTGGCCGCAAAATGGGCAATGAGCAGTGAGATATTGTCCTTGCGTTCGCGCAGCGGGGGAATGTGCAGGGGCAGGATATTAAGACGGAAATAGAGGTCGCGCCGGAACAGGCCTTCGCTGGCCATACGGAACAGGTCCCGGTTGGAGGCGGCAATAATCCGCACGTCAATGTTGACTACCCTGTCGCCGCCTACCCGGAAAATTTCTTTTTCCTGCAGGGCGCGCAGCAGGCGCACCTGGTTGGCCTGGGTCATTTCGCTTATTTCATCCAGAAACAGCGTGCCTTTGTGGGCCATTTCAAACATGCCGGCCTTGCCGCCTTTGCGCGCGCCGGTAAAAGCGCCCTCGTCGTAGCCGAAAAGCTCGCTTTCCAGCAGTTGTTCGGGCAGGGCGGCGCAGTTGACGGCCACAAAGGGCCCCTTTTTTCTGTTGCTGCTGTTGTGGATGCTCTGAGCCAGCAGCTCTTTGCCCGTGCCCGATTCCCCTTCAATCAGGATAGAGGCGTCGCCTTTGGCAAAGCGTTTGGCCTCGGCGAGCATCTCCGTCATTTCGCCTTCGGCGCAGACAATGTCGCGGAACTGGTATTTGGCCACCAACCCTTTGTGCGCCAGCTGGATGCGCGCCTGCACTTCCGTCTTCTGGATTTTGGACAATTCCTGAAAGGTGATGATGGTTTCCTGGTGGTGGTCGCGCACCCGGATGGGCACGCGGTTCATCACATAGGATTTGCCGCTGCAGGAAACGAGCTTGTCCACGGTGTAGTCCCCGTCTTCAAGAAACATCCTGATTTCCGGGGGGGCGTCCGGGGCATTGATGTCTGTGCCCAGCACCTTTCTACCGGTGAGTTTGAGCATTTGTTTGGCGGGAAGGTTGCAGATAGTCACCGTGTTGTTGCTGCCCACGGAAAGGATGCCGCCGATGGAATAGTTGATGATGTTGTTCAGGCGGCGCGCCCGGGCTTTTTCCTTGATGTGCTGTTCGGTGATGTTGCGGGCGGCAAGCACCGCCTGCCGGATGTTCTCTCCACTGGAGCGCACCAGATAATAGGGCAGGCCGTATTCGTCAGCTTTCTGCACCACGCAGCCGCCAAACCCGATTACGCCCACGTCGTGGGTATAATTGCCCAGGTTTTCAATAATGGAATTGAATTCAGAGCTGCTTCTGTAAACGATCTGATGAAAAGAGCCCTTGCAGCTTAAGGAGGCGATGGCATCTATGTCTTTGCTTATGTCACTTTCATAGTTGATACACAGAACCTCCTTGTGCGCATTCCATGCCTCCTGCATTATTTCTATAATGTCTTTTGCCGTTATCTGTATGGAAACGACCGGTATTTTTACCATCCGCTGGATGGCCAGAGCCGTGCCGGCCTGGCTGATGATAACGTCGTATTTGTCTTGATTTTCCAGGGCATGGATATGGCCGTTATTATATATGCCGCCCTTATAAATATCCACAGTCACGCCGTACTGCTGCGCGTAATTGGTCACCATTTCGCCCAATTC
>ENA-UEYG01000415-UEYG01000415.1-human-gut-metagenome-genome-assembly--contig:-NODE-415-length-32928-cov-5.658854_pt1 | contig 32928 bp, 25 predicted proteins | sample MGYA00242933_ERZ507934 | MGnify/ENA primary metagenome ERZ507934 (study PRJEB26167, sample SAMN06115527) | human gut metagenome | host: Homo sapiens | place: China:Zejiang | collected 2015-11-10... | reverse complement strand
CGGTAGTTAAGCTCTCCATCGCCGATGATACTGCATAACGTCATGTGGGAAAGTAGGCCGTCGCCAAAGATTGCTCATAAACGCCCCTCGCCGCTCAACAGCGCGAGGGGCGTTTGTTTTTGCGCGCTGTTCTCGTTGCGGTTGTGCGCTGCCCGCGCACTGACCGGCTGTCCTTGCCCGTAAGCCGCCACCCGGCAACGGCTAAAGGCGACGTCATGTGGGAAAGTAGGCTGCGTAAAAATCCCGGCCGCTACCGCAAAAAGAGTTTTTTATTGCCATATAGCGCGCCCTGGCCAGCCCTGGCCCGTGCCCAGAGCTCGGCATCGGAAAGCGAGGTCTGGATAAGCTCCACCGGAACGCCGGCATCGTTAATTACCGCGACCCAGTAGTCATCAATGGGTTCATAGGGACCGAGGATGACCTCTTCACCCGCAATGGCCGCGTGCAGGTCGCTGACAGCAAAGGCCACATGCGGCAGTGTGCGCAGCAGGGGGTGCAAGGGCGAATCCGCATCAAATCTGTGCCATTGAATTTTGAATTTCCCAGGATTGTCGGAAGTATACATGCCCGCCTGCGGGCTATAAAGTTCGTTGTCCCTGATTTCGTGGGTGGGAATGCCGGTGTGGTGAAAGGTATAGGTAATGCCGGGTTTCATTTGTCATTCTGCCTGGTTGTGTTAATAACAGATTCTTCGCCCACGCGCATGAGCCTTTGCCGCCGGAAAGCCGGATCGGGCGCAATGCCGGTGTGCGGCCCACGGAGGAAATGCCATCTGGACAAGGGGATTCTGCAACTTCCCCGGGGGCTCGGCAATGGGTGAAGTGGTCCCGGTTTATCCTGGCCGCACCAGGCATTTTGTTGGCGGTTTTCCCCGTATCAGACTGCTGTCACACTCGCTTGTTTGTGATAACGGTCCGGCAGAAATCTGTCTGGGCTGCCGTGTGGGCGGAGCCGGTTATAAACGTTGATCCCTTTGTCGGCGCCGCACGAGCTCCCGAGCCGGTTCACCAGCGTACAGACATGCGCATGCGCACTTGAGTGCGCGCCAACGTCGTTTGATTATTATGTTGTCCAGCTGCGACCACGACCAGCCATGGAGACTGCAACGCCCAGGGCCTTTCAAGTTTGAAATGCCTGGCGGTCGCGTAAGCAGACGCCCGTCGTGGAGGTGCAAGCACAATTTATTTTTGCGCTTAAGCGCCGGAACGAGCGTGCCATAAACTTTGAGACTACATATTTTTAGCGGGGAGAACACAGCTAAAAGCCCCTCCCTGCCGGAGAGTTCTGGCAGAAAGGGGCGTTAGCACAATCAGGAATAAAAATCCTGCAGCACTGTCGGTGCGGGCTTAATCAACCTTAAAGAAAGCCGCCGCGCCGCCGCCACACACGGGACAGGCGTCACAGGGCCCTTCGTGGGTGTAGCCGCAGATCTTGCAGACGTAGTAGTCCGTAGCAGGCAGGCCACCGGGGTTCTCCAGCGCCTTTTTGTACAGCTCTGCATGCACGCCTTCCACCTCATTGGCAAAGCCGAAGTACTTGGCAATGGCGTTCTGGCCTTCGTCTTTGGCTTCCTTCACCATTTCTGGGTACATCTGGGTAAATTCGTACGTTTCACCCTCAATGGCGGACTTGAGATTGGCGGCGGTGTCGCCGATTTTGCCGGCATTGCGCAGGTGGGCGTGTGCGTGAACCGTCTCGGCGGCCGCAGCGGCGCGGAAAAGTTTGGCTACCTGGGGCAGGCCTTCCTTGTCCGCCACCTGGGCGAAAGCCAGGTACTTGCGGTTGGCCTGCGATTCGCCCGCGAAAGCCGCCATGAGATTGTCCTGCGTCTTGCTCATTGTCTTCTCCTTATTTGCTTAAGGTTGCTATTGATTGAGAACGATTCCTATTTAACGAAGAATATTCCGTTTGTAAAGCGTTTTCAGTAAAAAATTTATCGGCAGCGCCATTGCCATAATTTGCTGGCCCCGCTACAAAAAGACATGCTTTGCACTGCTTCCCATTGTTTCCGGGCCTGGGCATGAGCGCCCCTCGCAGCCGGTATCCCGTGCCTGCGGCTGCGCCAGACGCGCCCCACTGCACCGAGCTTGTCATTCGCCGCAGCCGTTTTTTGGCTCAAAGCGCGCATACGTCGGGGCCGACTGCGGCGCGGGCCTTTGTGGAGGCGCTGCGACGTCGCCACACCGATGCAACCCACAATTGCTGGGCCTATGTGGCGGGCCCGCCGGGGCATACGGCGCAGATCGGTTCTTCGGACGACGGCGAGCCCCACGGCACGGCCGGACGGCCCATGCTGCAGGTTTTGCTGCACAGTCCTGTGGGCGAAATCTGTGTCGTGGTCAGCCGCTGGTTTGGTGGCGTAAAGCTGGGCACGGGCGGTCTGGTGCGCGCCTACCAGGACAGCGTGCGGCAAAACCTGGAAAGTCTGGTCCTATGTGAACGGGTACCGCAAATCCGGCTGATGGTGACCGTGGACTACGCTTGCCTGGACGCCCTGCGTCGTCTGCTGCCTGTCCATGAAGTAAGCATTGTGGACGAGGACTATGCCGTGGCGGCCAGCCTGACCCTGCGCTTGCCGGAGGAGCAGGAAAGCGCCTTCTGTGCCGCCCTGGCCGGTGTGAGCAACGGGGCGGCCATCTGCGTACGGACTGTGGATGCGGCCGACTGAACGCTTTTTCCCCGCCAAGACCTGCAGTCTCTTCCTGCCGGGCCACGACCGCCATAAACCTTGCGGCAGTACAAGACCCCTCAAAAAATACCGTTGCCGTGCAGCAACGCTGCAGCCTGCCCGTCAACATCACTATTGCGTGTTGCCCAGTGCGGAGCCCAGGCCTTTTGCAGAAAGCGTTGCGCGTGCCTTTGGTCAGCGCAACCGTGTGGAGTGCGGTGCAAACGCAACATAATGCGGAAGGAAGAACGGTTGGGGGGCGAGAGCGCCGCACGCGCTGCGCCCCCGGCTCCGTCCCTGGCTTTGTCCTGGGCTGCCTTGCACGAACGGCTCTGGGTGTGTGTCCTCACGCCCCCAGATAGGCGGCCTTGATTTCCGGCGTGGCGGCCAGTTCGGCGGCGGTACCCGAAGCCACAATAGAACCCGTGTCCAGCACATAGCCCCGGTCGGCCACCTGCAGGGCCAGGCGGGCGTTCTGTTCCACCACCACCACGGTGAGGCCCTCGCTGTTGAGCTTTTTGAGGGTGCGGAACATGTCGTACATGAGCAGGGGCGAGAGCCCCATGGAGGGTTCGTCCAGCAGCAGCACGGAGCAGCGGGTCATGAGGGCGCGGCCCACGGCCAGCATCTGCTGTTCACCGCCCGAAAGCGTGTCGCTGCGCTGGTGCATGCGTTCGCGCAGGCGGGGAAACAGCTCAAACACGCGCTCCATATCCTTCTGGATATCGTCGTCCTTGCGGGTCCAGGTGGCAAGTTTGAGGTTTTCGTTCACCGTAAGATTGCCGAAGATGTGGCGTCCTTCAGGCACCAGGTCCATGCGTAGATGGGCCACCACATGGTGCGGCTCGGTCTTGAGAATGGAAGCGCCGTTGAAGCGGATGTCGCCGTTGAGCACTGTGGGCGATTCCGGCGGCGGCAGGCGCATAATGGCCTTGAGCGTGGTGGATTTTCCCGCGCCGTTGGCGCCGATAAGGGTGACAATTTCGCCCTTTTCCACATGAAAAGAGATGCCGTGAAGGGCTTCGATCTTGCCATAGCCGGCGTACAGATTTTCAACTTCCAACAGCATTATACGTTCTCGTCGCCCAGGTAGGCTTTGATGACTTCGGGGTTGGACTGGATTTCCTGCGGCGTGCCCTGGGCGATGGTCTTGCCAAATTCCACCACCATAATGTCCTGACACAAGGACATGACTACCTTCATCTGGTGTTCGATCATCCAGATGGCGATTTTGAATTCGTCGTAAATCCAGCGGATGTGCTTGATGAGCCCGTCCACGTCGGCAGAGTTGAGCCCCGCGGCCGGTTCGTCCAGCAAAAGCAGCTTGGGGTCGGTGGAAAGGGCGCGGGCCAGCTCCACCCGGCGCTGCAGGCCGTAGGGCAGGTTTTTGGGACATTCCTGGGCCACGTCGGTCAGCTCCATTATTTCAAGTATTTTCGCTGCTTTGTGGCGCACGCGCTGTTCTTCGCGGCCATAGCGCGCGTTGTTGCTCCAGACGTCCAGCAGGTTGTAGCCCAGGCGGGAGTACTGTGAAACGCAGATGTTGTCTGTCACGGTCATGTCGTTCCAGAGGCGGATATTCTGGAAGGTGCGGGCCATACCCATGGCTGTGACCTGGTGGGGCTCCAGCTTGTGGTTGTAAACGTGGCCGTCAAAGACGATCTGCCCCTCGGTGGGGTGGTAGAAGCCCGAGGCCAGGTTGAAGACCGTGGTTTTGCCCGCGCCGTTGGGGCCGATAAGGCCCACCAGGGTGTGGTCTTCAATGGCGATGGAAAAATCCGTCAGCGCGATAAGCCCGCCGAAGCGTTGCGTGACTTCTTTCATTTCAAACAGTGCCAAGGTCAGCTCCCGCAATAGTTGTCAGTGCGATGGGGAAGGGGGCTAGTCCGCCTTGCCGATAGTCAGCAGGCGCTTCAGCCGGGGAAAGGCCTGCGTCAGCTCCCTGTTGCCCAGAAGGCCTTCGGGGCGGAACTGCATGAGCAGGATAAGGATGAGGGGGATGATGACCCACTTCCATTCCTGGCTGATGACGAAGGAGTCCGGAACAAAGGGCACATGCTGCAGAACGTCGCTCAGGGCCGGCAGGGCAAAGCGCAGCAGCTCGATGAGCAGCGTGAACATGATGGCCGCCAGCACCGAACCGGAAAGGGAGCCCATGCCGCCCAGATAGACCATGACCATGGCTTCCGTGGACTTCATGATGCCAAAGCTGTTGGCGTAGATGGAGCTGAAGAGGTGGGCGTAGAGCGCCCCGGCCACCCCGGCGATGCCGGCCGAAACCATAAAGGCCGTGAGCTTCACCTTCTTGGTGTTGACGCTCATAATTTCCGCAGCCACCTCGTTCTGACAGACAGCAGGGATGCCCTTGCCCAGGGTGCTGTTGACCAGCCGGTAAAGCAGCATGACGCTGGCCATGACCGAGAGCACAATCCAGATCATCATCCAGGGGATGTCGGCCACGCGCTCCATGGCGCGCACGGCCCCGCGCATGCCGGAAAGGCCCCGCGGGCCGCCCACGGCGTCTATATTGATGATCAGCGCAATGATAATATAGTTGGCTGCGATAGTGATGATGGCCAGGTAGTCGTCACGGGTTTTGAAGGAGGGCAGCGCCACCAGCAGACCAAACAGCGCGGCCACCAGGCCCGCCACAGCCAGGACGCCGGGAAAGAGCAGGGGGGCCAGTTCCGGCGGCAGCAGGGGCGCGCCGAGCAGCTTGTTTTTGGTAAAGAGCAGGATGGTCAAAAGCCCGCCCACATAGGCCCCCACGCACATGAAGCCCGCGTGCCCACAGGAAAATTCGCCCATATAGCCGTTGACCAGGTTGAGACTGGCGGCAAAAATGACGTTGAGGCCCATGAACTTGATGACTGAAAGCCAGTAGCCGTCAATCCAGGAAAAGTATTCGGCCAGCACCAGTAACGTGCCGCCCAGAAGGAAAATGAGGCAGTCGATCTTTTTCTGCCGCAGGGCGCGTTTGACGGCGTAACCGAAGCAGAGCACGGCAAGGATCAGAAGAGCCGCTTGTACAAACACTGTCAGCATCGGACGCTCCGGCTAGATTTTGGTCGTCTGCGGCATGCCGAAAATACCCGTGGGCCGCACCCACAGGATCAGCAGCAGAATGGTGAATGAAAACAAATCCATATAGGTGGAAGGCAAAAAGGCCACCACCATAATTTCCACAAAGGCCAGGAGGAAACCGCCCACAAAGGCCCCGCGGATGTCGCCTATGCCGCCCACCACGGCGGCGATAAAGGCCTTCCAGCCCAACATGGCCCCCATGTAGGGCTCCAGATTGGGGTAGCACATGGCAAAGAGCATGCCCCCCAAGCCCGCAATGCCCGATCCCAGTACAAAGGTCACCACAATGACGCTGTCCAGGGGGATGCCCATGAGCGGCAGGGCGAAGCGGTCCCAGGAAACGGCCCGCATGGCCATGCCCACCTTGGTGCGCGTGACCACGGTCTGCAGCAGTGCAAAGACCACAATGGCGGCCAGGATGACCCAGAGCTTGAGGTTGGTGACCACCAGGGGCCCGATGGAGTAGACGACCTTATCCACCAGATCGGGCAGCTTGCGCTTGGTGGCGCCCAGAAGGGCCAGGTTGCCGTTTTCCAGAATCAGACCGCACATGAGGGCCGTGATGACCACATACAGGCGGTGCGCCCCCTTGCGCCGCAGGGGCCGGTAGGCGATGCGCTCCAGAGTGACGCCCACCAGGGCCGTGAGCAGCATGGTCAGCACAATGGTCAGCCACAGGGTGACGGGCTTGGAGAGGCCTATGGCCGGTGAGAGCAGATAGGTGGCGACGAAGAAGGAAATATACGCGCCTACCATAAAGATGTCGCCGTGGGCGAAGTTGATGAGGCGCAGTACGCCGTACACCAGCGTGTAGCCCAAGGCGATGAGGGCATAAAAGCTGCCCCACTGCAGGGCGTTGAGCATTTGTTGCAGCAGAAAATCCATGGCATCCCCATTGGACTGGCGGTTGGAAGCGGCGGTGCGGCAGGGGGCCCCCGCCGTTGCAATGCAGCGCGGCCCGCCGGGGCGGGCCGCGCTTGAGTGCTGGCTGAAAGGTTATTTGGGGCAGACCGATTCCACAAAGGCAAAGGAGCCTTTGTCCGTTACGCGCACGATAACCGCGCACTTGATGGGGTCGCGGTTGGCGTCAAACTTCATGCTGCCGGTGATGCCGTCGAATTTGGCCATGTTGGCCATGTTGTCGCGGATGATCTTACGCTCTTTTTTCAGGTCCGGGTCAATCTTGCCGGCCTGCTGGATGGCGTTGAGCACGATATTAATGGAATCCCAGGTAAGGGCGGCCACATCGTCCGGCACATAGCCGTATTTAGCCTGGTATTTGTCGATAAATTCCTTGGTCTTGCCCGTAGCTCCTTCAGCCGTGTAGTGGGTGGAGAAGTACTGGCCCACACAGTCTTTGCCGCAGAGGTTAAAGAGCTCGGCCGAACCCCAGGCGTCGGAGCCCATGAAGGGGCCCTTGTAGCCCAGGTCACGAGCCTGCGGCACAATGAGGGCCGCGAAGCTGTAGTTCTCCGGCACAAAGATGAAATCGGGCTTGGCCGCGATGACCTTGGTGAGCTGGGCGGAAAAGTCCTGGTCCTTGGGGCCGTGGGATTCCATAGCCACCACAGAGCCCTTGCCGTGCACCTTTTCAAAGGCTTCCTTGAAGTTGTCGGCCAGGCCTTTGGAGTAGTCGTTGGAAACCTCAAAGACCACGGCGGCCTTTTTGGCCTTGAAGGTCTTGGAGGCAAAGTCCACGGCCACCGGAGCCTGGAAGGGATCAAGGAAGGCTCCGCGGAAGACCCAGGGGCGGTCTTTGGTGGCTTCCGGGTTGGTGGACCAGGGGGTGATCAGGGGCACTTCCTCGTCGTTGGCCACGCCGCCGGCGGGCACGGCCTGCCGGGAGGACTGCGGGCCCACAATGGCCAGCACCTTGTCACGCTCAATGAGCTTAAGGGTGACGTTGACGGCTGATTCGGGTTTGGATTCATTGTCTTCGTAAATGAAATCCAGGGGGTACTTCTTGTCGCCCACCTGCAGGCCGCCTTTGGCGTTGATTTCTTCCTTCAGCATTTCGGCGGCGTACTTGGAGCCCTCGCCCACCTTGGGGATTTCACCCGTGAGGGGGATGGGGAAACCGATTTTGATGGGCGCTTCTGCGGCAACGGCCGCATGCCCCACAAACAGGGACAGGGCGCAGGCAGTGGCAACTTGCAACAACTTCATGAAGGCCTCCCGATTGTTTTGACGGACACGGTATAAACAGTATTCCCTACCACAAGACAGCCTACAGCAAAAAGTATTCCGAACTAATAACTACGGAAAAAAATTAAAGAAATTGTCTGCCAGCCCTTGCCAAAAAACACATTTTGGTAACTTCGCCTCAAGAAAGTCTACCGAAAAGTTGGAAATATGCCAGAAACAAGTGTCCTTTTCTTTTGTCATAAAGCGCAATGCAAGTCAATTTTTCTGGGGAGGAACTGGATGCGTTTCGGGTTTTTTTCTACGTACAGCGCAGCCCTGAAAGGCTTGGGCGGAGAGGATGCAGGCCCCTTGGGGCCGCCGGCGTGGCGGTTTGGGCCTGCGTGCCGGGGAAGGGCTGCGCAGAGCGCACCTGGCGGCTGTTCGGAAAAAATCCGGCTTCCGACTGGGGAGGCGGCAAAAAAATTTGGACCTGCCCCACAGCAACGCTTGTGGCGTATCTGTAGAGGGAAGAAGCGTAAAAAAGACGTCCCGCCACAGGCCGGGTAGGACGGCATGGGGCGGGACGTGGTGTTCTTCGGCACGCTTGTCTGAAACAAACGACATAAATGTCGATTTTAACAGAGCTGTACGGCCGGGAAAGGGCTGCTTTGTTATTTTATTGATTTATATCAACATAGTATAGAAGATATAATTCTTTACGGAACGGTAGCTTTTCTGAGCCCGCGGGGCTTCAACCCAGTTCCGCCCGCACTTGCCGCGCGGCGGCCACCATGTGCTGCAGGGCGGGCCAGGCTTCTTCCCAGCGGCGGGTCTTGAGCCCGCAATCCGGATTGACCCAGAGCCGCTCTTTGGGGATGTGGCGCAGGGCAAGACGCAGCAGACCAGCTATTTCTTCCGTGTCTGGCACGCGCGGGCTGTGGATGTCGTACACGCCAGGGCCCACTTGGTTTCTGTAGTCGTAGCGGGCAAAGGCGTCCAGCAGTTCCATGCCGCTGCGGCTGGATTCGATGCTGATGACGTCCGCATCCATGCGGGCAATGGCCGGCAAAATGGCGTTGAACTCGCTGTAGCACATGTGACTGTGGATCTGGGTGGCCGGGGCCGCGCCGCACGAAGCCAGCAGAAAGGCGTCCACGGCCCATTGCAGGTAGACTGCGGCGTCGGCGCTGTTGCCGGGCATGCCTTCCCGCAAGGCGGCCTCGTCGATCTGGATGATTCGGATGCCCGCCGCCTCCAGGTCGGCCACCTCTTCGCGCAGGGCCAGGGCTATCTGGCGGCAGACCTGGTCACGGGGCAGGTCGTCGCGCACAAAACTCCAGCACAGAATGGTCACGGGGCCGGTGAGCATGCCCTTCATGGGCTTGCTGGTCAGGGACTGGGCGTAGGTGGACCAGCTCACAGTCATGGGAGCCTTGCGGTAGACGTCGCCGTAGATAACCGGCGGTTTAACGCAGCGGCTGCCGTAGCTCTGCACCCAGCCGTTCTGGGTAAAGCAGAAGCCCCCTAACTGTTGGCCGAAGTATTCCACCATGTCGTTGCGTTCCGCCTCGCCGTGCACCAGTACGTCCAGGCCCAGTTCTTCCTGTTTGCGGATGCAGTGGGCGATTTCGGCGCGGATGGCGGCCTCGTAAGCCTCTGGGTTTATTTCTCCCCGTTTCCAGGCCCGGCGCGTCTGGCGGATAGCGGCAGTCTGCGGAAAGGATCCGATGGTGGTGGTGGGCAGAAGGGGCAGCCTGAGCCAGGCCGCCTGCGCCGCGCGGCGTTCCGGTGCGGGCGCGGCCCGGCGCAGCATGTCCGGAGTCACGGCGGCGGCCCGTTCCCGCACGGCGGGCAATACGGCTTCGGGATGTGCCCGCCATTGCCGCAGCACGGCGGCGTTGGCCGCCAGCAGATCTGCGCCCCGGCCCAAGGCCACGGCTTTAAGCTCAGAAAGTTCCGTGCACTTCTGCACAGCAAAGGCCAGCCGGTCGCGCACCTGCGGGGGCAGAGCCGTTTCGTCCGTGGCGTCCACGGGGCAGTGCAGCAGTGAGCAGGAGGAGCCCAGCAGCACGCGCTCCGGTCCCAAGGCGCTTGCGACCCGTTCCAGCGGGGCGGCGGCGCGGGCGTAATCGGTCTTCCAGATGTTGCGGCCGTCCACCAGGCCTAGGGAGAGGGTCATGTTTTCGGGCAGGCCGGCCAGCACAGGTTCCAGCTGGCCGGGGCCGCGCGTCAGGTCCAGGTGCAGGGCGGCGCAGCCGCTGCCCAGGGCCAGGGGCAGGTGGCGGGTCAGGGGGCCGAAGTAGGTGGTCAGCAGGATTTTGTCCGGCGCGGCGGTGTTGAGTGCGGCGTAGGCGTTCTTGAAAAGATCGGCGGCGCGTGCGGGCAGAAGTTCCGTGCAGAGCACGGGTTCCTCCACCTGGATCAAGGGGCAGAGCGGGGCCAGTTGCCGCAGCAGCGCCGCATAGACGGGCAAAATGCGTTCCAGCAGGGCCCAGGGGTCCGTGCCCTGCCGTGCCTTGCCCAAAGCCAGCCAGGTAAAGGGGCCGATAAGGGCCGCCTTGGGCGTGAAACCCAGCGCGCGGGCCCGGCGCACGGATTCCAGCACGGGGTGCGCGCCCGGCGTCCAGGGGGTATCAGCTTCCAGTTCCGGGGTCAGGTAGTGGTAGTTGGTGTCAAACCACTTGGTCATTTCCAGAGCCGGAAGGTTGCGTCCCGCGTGGCCGCGCGCCAGGGCGAAGTAGCGGTCCAAGGGCGCGTCCTCCGCGCAGGGCGCAAAGCGGGCGGGCAGGGCGCCGAGCATGAGGGTCGTGTCCAGCATGCGGTCATAGAACGAAAAATCGCCGCAGACTACCATATCCAGCCCGGCGGCCTGCTGGATGCCCCAATGGCGGGCTTCCAGGTCGCGACGTACGGCGTCAAGGGCTGCGGCGTCCGACTGGCCTTGCCAGAAGGATTCCAGGGCGCGTTTGAGTTCACGCGCTTTGCCGATGGAGGGAAAACCGAGGATGTGGGTTCGCATGGAAGATCCTTTCAGACTTGCGGCGGGGGCCGTGCGGCCCACGCGGCGGTGAAAGGCAGTCCACGTCACGCAGACCCGCGAAAAACCCTTTTCGCGGGCGGGGGCTCGTGCCTGTACGCGAGACAGTGCTGCCGCGCCGCCGGGGCGCGACAAGCCCAGGCGGCCATGTGACAAGGCGTCTCCTGGCTTCCGGCCCCGGCGCACGACATTTGGCCGTGCGCATTCCGCGCGGGTGACGCCGAGGGCGCCGCGTGCGCGGAAGCGTCGCTCCTTCCCGCCGGCAGGCAGCAGTGGCGCGGCGCGGGGTGTGCCGGTTACAGTGGCGCGCCCGCAACGGATTTGCACCGTTTTCCGTTTCTTATCACAATATCCGGATAAATTGATATAGTTTTGGCGCGCTGTTGTCAAGCGTGATCTGCCCCGGCGCAGCGTTTGTCCGGGGCGGCGAGAGCAGTTAGCGAATGAAATGAGCTAACTGCTCTGCAAGGATTTTCTTGAAAATCCTTGCCACGAAATGCGAGAAGGCTGGCTTTTGCCTGCCGTAAGCGAGCATTTCAAGTGTTAAATGCTCTAGCTGGGGTCGCAGAATCGGGCGGGGTTTTGGCAGGGGCTGCGCGTGGGCGCTGCCGGTTGGCCCTCGTGGGGCGAGTCCGACTCTGGCAAAGGCGTCAGTCCTGCCGGGTCAGGTGGTAGACTTTGGGCACCATGTACATGAGGCTCATGAGCCGGCGGGCGGGTTCGTAGCGGGTGGCCACCACCACCGTGCCCAGGTTCCAGAGCTGGGCGTCCTCCCCTTCGCTGGCCGAGGGCTGTCCCATGCGTTGGCTGACCATGCTGACAATCTGTCTGGCGGTTTTTTTGTTGGGGGCCAGGTAGTCCAGCTCCAGAAAACCCAGGGGGGCCGGGTCGCCGGGGCCGTAGCATACGGCCAGCTGCGACGCGCCGGGGGCCACCCGTTCGGCGGCGTAGATATCGCAGATATGGGCGTCGTCTTCGCGTTTGGGTGTTGCGCCCGCGCGGCGCAGGGCGTCGCGTACGGTCGGGCGGTCTGTGGCGTCCAGGCGCAGGCCAAAAAGTACGGCGGCCGGGCGCGCAGGCTCTTCAGCGGCCATTTCCTCCAGGGCGCGCACGGCCCCGGCCTCGCCCTGCATGGCTGCGGCGTAGAGCAGGAGGGTGGCCCGCATACGGTTTTGGGGCACCCCCAGCCCCGCGCGATAGAACTGACCGAGTCGGGAAAGGGCCTCGGTCTGCTGCTGGGCCGCCGCCCGGCTGTACCAGGCTGCGGCAGCCTTGAGGTCTTTGGGCACGCCGCGTCCCAGTTCGTAAAGCATGCCCAGATTGTACTGGGCCACGGGCTGGCCCTTGCGGGCGGCCAGGTCAAACCAGCGGGCGGCTTCTTCGGGATTGGCGGGAATGCCCCGCCCCTGTTCCAGCACGCGACCGTAGTTGCTCATGCCTGCGGGATCGCCGGTTTTGGCGGACTGCGCAAACCAGTGCAGGGCGCGGCCTGTATCCGGTTCCACTCCCTGTCCCTGATCGTAGAGGACGCCAAGATTGTTCATGGCCAGACCGTCGCCGGCGGCGGCCAGATTTTCCCAGATGCGGCGGGCCGTGGCGTAGTCGCCTTCGGCATAGGCCTGTACGGCCTTTTGGGCTGGGGTGGCGGGGGCCTCTTTGGGTTCTTTGACCTGAGCGCCCGCGCCCACGGCTCCCGCTGTGCCCGCGGCGGCAGCGGCGGCTTTGTTTTGCTTTCGTCCCTGGGAGCGCTTTTTGGTGCCCTTGGGTCTTGTGGGCTGGGTCGGGGTTTGCAGGGCCACGGCGCGGGGCGCAGTGGGGCCGGATACGGCGGCCGGGGCTGTCTGACCGGGCGCGTCGGGAGCCGTGGGCGTGGCGACGTTTGCCCTTTGCGGCGTGGCGGGAGCGCCAGGGGCGGCGGTTGCGGGCGCGCGGGGCGCGGGCACGGCCGGGGAGGCCAGTGTGGGCTGGGCGACAGCGGGCGCGGTCAGCGCCGGAGCGGCGTGCGGGGTCATGACCAGGGCGGCGGTCAGGGCAACGGTCAAGACCAGAGCCGTAACCGGCAGGTGGTCCTTCGTAGCGTGATGGAGCAACCGCATGGCGTGTCTCTAGCGCCGTTTGGGGCAGTCAGAACGCATAAAGTCCACCTCGGGCCGGTCCGTAAGGCGAGGGTCCGGCACCAGAGCATGGCCGCGCCAGTCGCGGATGACGGCGTTGATCTTGTCCATATCCACATAGGCCAGCAGGCTGGACCAGCGATCGGCCATATCCCGCAGAATGCGGGCGTAGACCACCTCGCCGCCGTGGAAGCCGTCCACAAATTCGCAGTCCGTGGCGGCAAAGGTGCGCGGGTCTGTAAAGTCCATGACTTCGATGCCGCGGGCCAGCAGGGCGTCGCGCAGGCGGAAAAGGTGGGGGTAATCCTCCTCGCGGGCGCGCAGGGCGTCCAGAGCCGTTATCGAGAGGGGCGCGATGAAGACGTAGGTGGCGATGCCGCGGGCTTTGAGCCGGCAGTAGATTTCGGCAAAGGCGTCCAGATGGGCCGTGCTGATGCCGCCCACATCGCGGCTGTCCTTGAGGGGCGGCGAAGGCGCAAAGGCCTTGATGCCGTAGCGCACCTGCTTGAGCGTGTCTTCAAAACGGTAGTCAAAGGGGCGTTTCTGCCCGGTGATTTCGCCCGTGTAGTACCAGGAGCCGTCAGAGCCGAAGCCATCGTCGGTCTGCTGGGCCATGATGCCGTAGCGGTCATCACGGAAGCCGCCCAGGGAGCGCGGCAGCACGGGGCCCAGCAGGTCGCGCCAGGAGATTTTGCCTTCCAGAAGCCAGGTCCAGGGCTTTTTGAGACTGTCCAGATTGTAGACATAGGAACCGCTGGTGGGGGGCTCTTCCTTAAAAGGGTCGGGATTCCACCGGGGCATGAACCACCAGAAATCCAGGCCCAGAATGACGGCTTCGGGCCGGTGCAGGCGCAGCATGGCGTCCAGCGTGGAGCGGAGCACGGGCAAATTGCCCGCCGTGCCGCCCACATTGAGGAAGGGGCGGCGGAAATAGGCCCCCCGGAACTGCATGACCCGCGAGGAGCCCAGGGCCACCACCTGCGGCTTGACGGCGGCATAGAGCTGGAGTTTGTAGTCCACAAAGTCCTGGGAAACGCCCGAACCGAACAGGGCAAAACGCCCGGCGGCCTGATTTTTTACAGCGCGTTCCACGGCCAGGTCGCCGCTGCTGTGCAGCCACCAACAGGTGTAGGGCACGACCAGCAGGCAGGCGGCCAGCACCAGACCCAGCAACAGGGCAAAAAAACGTTTGAGAAAGGCGGCCTCGGTAAGCAATCTCATGGTGCGGCGCCCCTAGAATTGGAAGTAGAGAAAGGTGGCCTTGCGCGAAACCAGAATAAGCGCGGCAAAAGCCAGCACGGCCAACCCTGCGGCCCAGCCGGCAGAAGGCCGCCAGGCTGGACGGGGCAAGGAGCCGTCGCGGCGGCCGTGAAGCATCTCGCCGCTGTTGGGAAAGGCCCAGACCAGCACAAAACAGAGCAGCAGCATGACCAGGGGCAGCCAGCCCTGAAAGTAATTGTTGGGCAGCCAGCGCGCCGTCACGGCCGCCAGCCCCGTGAGCCCCGTCAGGTCTGGATCCAGCCCGGCGGCGGCGCGGGTAAAGGGGCCACGGAACATGGCCGTGTAAACGCGCCCGGCCCCTTCCAGGCTTACGGCGCGGAAAATCACCCAGCAGAAATTGAGGCAGAAAAAGGTCACTGCAATGCAGCAGACCCGCAGGGGCGGCGAGGCCATGATCCGTTCCAGGGGCCGTCCTTTAATGCGTGCGCGGAAGAAATGGTTGACGCTCAGCATGGCCCCGTGCAGCGCGCCCCAGATAATGAAGGTCCAGCCCGCTCCGTGCCAGGCCCCGCCGATAAGCATGGTCAGGAAGAGGTTGCGGTACTGCTTGAGTTTGCCGTGGCGGTTGCCGCCCAGGGGAATGTAGAGAAAATCGCGCAGCCATGCGCCCAGCGTAATGTGCCAGCGCCGCCAGAAGTCCACGATGCCCGTGGATTTGTAGGGGGAGTCGAAGTTTTCCGGCAGGCGCAGGCCCAGCATAAGGCCCAGACCCAGGGCCATATCCGTATAGCCGGAAAAGTCGAAATAGAGCTGAAAGGTATAGCAGAGCGAGCCCAGCCAGGCTTCGGCCCCGCTTAGGGGAAAGCCCTTTTCCGCCGCGTTGAACACGGCGTCGGCCCAGAGGGCCAGGGTGTCGGCCAAGAGCGCTTTTTTGACCAGCCCCAGGGTGAACAGGCTGAAGCCCCTGGCCAGACCTTCGGCCGTAGAGCCGTGCAGAGCGTCCAGCTGCGGCCCCAGCTGTTCATAGCGCACGATGGGGCCGGAAATGACATAGGGAAAGCAGGAGGAAAACAGCAAGTGCCGTCCCAGACCGGCGGGCCGCACCTGCCCCCGGTAGACGCTTACCAGCCAGGCAATCTGGATGAAGGTATAGAATGAAATGCCGAGGGGCAGGCCCGGCGGCGTGAACTGCCATTGCACATGCAGCAGAGCAGCCAGGTTGTGGGCGAAAAAGCCCGAATACTTGAACCAGAGCAGGGGCAGCAGGTTGCAGATCAAGGCTGTGACCAGCAGCGCCCGACGGCTCAGGTGGCAACGCGGGCAGGCGGCGGGGCCGTCCCCTGTGGAGCAGGCGGCCGCAGGGTCGTCCTCCTGGGGCGCGGGGGCAGGCGCAAGAGCCTGGGCAAACATGTAGTTCATGCCCAGGATGACCGCCAGCAGCACCAGAAAGGGCAGGCCCCAAAGCCCGTAAAAGACCACGGAAAACAGCAGCAGAACAAGTCCCAGGCGGGCCGGCGCGTAGGTTGCCGCCAGCCGCCAGCTGACCAGCAGAAGCGGCAGAAAAAGCAGGAGAAAACTGTAGGAATTAAAAAGCATGCGCGTCTCCCGTGAAGGGGTCCGGCGGTTAGGGGCCGGGGAAGCGGCAAAACCGGCCTGTAGCGCGGCGCGGGAATCCGTGCAGACGGCGGACAGGTCCGTGGCGTTGCCGGTCAACTATGATTAAGCGCTGCTCCGTGCGGGCGGCAGGCAGAATCTAAAGCATTTTGCATCCCCCCGCCCCCCGCAACGGGAGAGGACCACGTCCGGGCCTCGTGGGCACAGGCGCAAGTCCAAACACACGTCAGCCCAACGGACGTCCGTTGCCGTAGGCGCAGCAAACGGAAAGCCGCCGCAGGCGACGCGGAGGGCGGCGGGGCCGCCGTCTCCCGATCCGGAGATCAGGAGTTCAGTTCCGCGCGGAATTTGCGGGAAAGCCGAAAGACCATGACCTTGCGCGGGGGCAGGGTGATGGTTTCGTCGGTTTTGGGGTTGCGGCCTTTGCGGGAGGCCTTGTCATAACATTCAAACTTGCCAAAGCCGCTGATAAGCAGGGCGCGGTCTTTTTTGATGGCGCCCTTCATGATGTCCAGCAGTTTTTCCACCACGTTTTTGACGTCAACGCGGTTTTTGTCCGTTTCTTCGTAAATGGCCTCCACGATGTCCGCTTTGGTCAGGGTTTTTTTCATAGGGGTCCTCCGGCGCAGAGCGCGCGGGTTGGGCTGTCCGGATACAGCCGCTTACGCCGTGGAAACACGGCCTGCTCCGGACTGCTTCACATGAACGGAGCTTTTGTGTAAAATACACACAACATCAAGGTAGAGCAAGGTTTTTCTTGTGAAAGCGACGTATTGGCCGCAGCGGCCTGTCCATTTTGTTGATATTCTATATAAAGCAAAGCGTATGTCCAGAGCTTGGCCAGCCGCCGGGCGCCCTTGCCCGTGGCGCAAGGTATGAGCGCCGCTTCCCGCGGTGGCCGATATGCGGCGCGCGCCATGTCTGTTTCCGGTTCCGGCACAGCCGCGAGGCCGGTCTGGAGCCTCCTGGTGCCCTGGCCCGTCGGCGGTGCGGCGGGGCCCCCTGTTTTTCCCATATTTTTACCCTTCCAGGGCTGCCCTGTGCGTTGCGTGTTCTGTGCGCAGGACGTGCAGACCGGCCTTCTGCCGTTTTCTGACCCGGTGGCGGCGGTGCGCGCCGCGCTGACATCGGCCTCCGCAGCCCTTGCCGAACGCGCCGCCAGGGGGCTGCCCCCAGTGGAACCGGCCTTTTACGGCGGCACCTTCACTGCCCTGCCCAAGGCGGCCCTGGCTGCCTGCCTGCGCTGGGCGGGCAAGGCCAGGGAGCGGGGCTGGGCCACCGGGTTTCGCTGCTCCACCCGGCCGGACAGGGTGGACGCGACCGGGTTGGCCCTTCTGCGCGAGGCGGGCTGCCGTACGGTGGAGCTGGGGGTGCAGAGTTTTGCCGACCACGCGCTGGCAGCGGCGCGGCGCGGCTATACGGGGGCGATGGCGCAAACCGGCTGTGCTCTGGTGCGGCAGGCGGGGCTGCAGCTTACTGTGCAGCTCTTGCCGGGCATGCCCGGCCACAGTCCTGCAGACTTTGCCGCCGATGTGGCGTGCAGCCTGGCGGCGGGCGCACAGGCTTTGCGGTTCTATCCCTGCCTGGTGCTGCGCGGTACGGGCCTGGCCGAGCTGTGGCGCAGCGGACGCTATCGGCCCTGGCCGTTGGACGCGACCCTTACGGCCCTGGCCGTGGGCTGGCTGCGTGCACGGGAGGCGGGCGTGGCCGTCATCCGCATGGGTCTTGCTCCGGAACCGGGCCTGGACGCGGCCGTGCTGGACGGTCCCCGCCATGCCGCTCTGGGGGCGCGGGTGCAGGGCCGTGCCTTGCTCCTGGCCGTACGGCGGGCTCTGGAGGCGACGTGCCGTGCCGAAGCCGGTTTTGCCTTGGAGGCCCCCCACGCCTGTCAGGGGTTTTTCTGGGGGCACAAGGGCGAACTGCGGCCGGCCTGGGAGGATCTGGGCCTGCGTCGCCTGCATTTCAGCGCAAGGAGCGGCCTGTTGCTGGAGGCTCTGTAGGCTGGCCCCTTCTGTGGCGGACCCCAAAAAGAGAGGCGGCCGCCGGAGGGTCCGGCGGCCGAGAGAGGGAGGATGTTCCGATGGTTAGAGGTTCTGTTCTTAAGGAGGAGGTTTTGAGGAGGGAATCCGTAATGCCCTCAATGGGGGCGGAGAGCATCGCGGAAATTTGTTTTTATATTTGTACCGCCCGTCGGCGGATTGACTGGGATAGGCTGCTGTCAGCTGCCGTGACGGAGGGTTATGCGCTCCTTACAGAATTTGTTCACATGCCGGTTTTGCTCTGCGCTAACCGATGTTTTATATAGCAATCGGTGTGCCAATATTAATTAAATAAATTATTTTAGTGCGTTGTGTTGAAGGTCTGCGGATGAGGCCCTTGCTGGAGCAGGAATCTGTATATTTTTTTTACAGTGGCAGCAGGTTTGTGGATAATTTTTATACAATTGTCCAGAAATTATCCTTTGGCAGAATTTATTCGTCGGGGCAGGCCCTTGTGCAAGCCTTAGATGTAGAGGGGAGGGCGGTTGTGCGCATCGGCGCAAGCAGCCGTCCGCCGTGGAGGCAAGTACTATGTATTTGCGCGGTTAAGCGCCGGTGCGGGCTTGGATCGTTGTGATACAGAAGTCTGGCCCGTTACGGTGAAGGAAGTTATCGGCAAAGATGGCCGCGCTGGTCACGGGCCAGGGAGGTCGGCAAAAAAAGATTGCCTTTGAGAGGGCTATTCTCAAAGACAATCTTTTTCAGCGCGGTGCCGGATTGGTTTATTGGCCCGGCATGGGCGGCAGACCGGAAACTTCCATGCCGCAGCCGCGACTTAGGGGCGTACCCAGAGAAACGCCGGCCTGGCGACGCATGTCCGCATCAGCGTGCAGCAGCAGGGTGCGCAGTTCGTCGCGCAGAAACTGCAGTTCGCGCCCCAGTTTGGGCAGGGTGTCCGGAGGGGTTTCCAGGTCGTAGCGCAGTTGGGCCAGTTCATTTTTTTTCAGCAAAATACGCTGGCGCAGAGCCTGTACGCGGGGCAGGTAGTCTTCCACCACCTGCTGCGCCGGGATGCGCTGGGCCGGAGAAAGCCCCTCCAGCCAAGAGCCCAGCCCCGGAACTGGGGAGGCTTCCCACTGGCTGACGGCGGCCACGGGATCTGAGGCCTGCCGGTTTACCGCAGCGTCCGGCAGGTACAGAGTGGCGAGCACACAGAGGGCAAAACAGGCTTTGAGCATACCTGACCTCAATCGGAGAGGTGTATACATTGCCGCGCTCCACTCCCGCAGGAAACGGGCGCGGCGGTTTGTTCATTTTATACGCAAAAAATGCGCCAATATTGAGTTTTCTGGTGGCGTAGCGGCATGTTTGTGCTGCCCTGCAGTAAAGTTCTGCCGTAATGTCTGCCCTGAGGCCGTTCGGCGGCGGCAACGGCGCTGCGTCATTGTTCCGGCGGCAGCTGCGGCAGGCGTTGCCGCTGGCTTGCCGCAACCTTTGCGGCGGCACAGCCGCAGCGCGCATATGCTCTGGTGACAAGCGACGCCTTGTAAGGCTATACTCCCGGTATGTGCAGCGTCAAAGAGCCCTCTTCCGTTGCGGGCGGCCAGGGCGAAACCCGCCCCATACCGCCGTGGCCCGGCCGCGCTCCCGTGGTGCTGCTGCTCAGTGCCGCTGCCGTGGTGCTGGCCATGATGATCGGCCTGCTGGCCTTTCTTTCGCTGGAACGCAGCGAGGCGGGCATGGCGCGTTTGCTGGCCGAGAAAGGTTCCTCTCTGATCATGGCCTTTGAAAATATTCTGCGTTCCGGTCTGCGCAGCGAGGTGGGCGTGCGCCTGCAGGCGCTGCTGGAAGAAATGGCCGACAGCCCCGGCATCGATTTCGTGGCCGTGACCATGCCGGACGGCACCATTGTGGCCCACAGCTACCGGGCCCGGCTGGGCGAAATCCTGCAAGCCGACGGGGCTGAGATGGATGAGGCCCATATGCGGGAGCTCCACGTCGACGCCCAGGCCCGCTGGCGGGTCATGAACATGGAAGGGCAGCGCGTTTTTGTGGTCTATCGCCGTTTTTCGCCGGGACTGCCGCACGCGGTCGGCGGGCCGTCTCTGCCCATCATTTTTCTGGGGCTGGACATCTCACCTTTTGAGATGACCCGCAGTCAGAACCGGGGTTACATTGCCATGCTGGCGGCCGTTACGCTGCTGGTGGGCCTGGCCTGTCTGCTGGCGTTGTACTACGCCGAGCGGGCGCGGGAGTCGCGCCTGGGGCAGCGCCGGGCTGAAGGCGAAGTGCGCCGGCTGGAAGAAGAAGTCCGCCGCAAGGAAAAAATGGCCGCCGTGGGCAATCTGGCGGCGGGCGTGGCCCACGAGATACGCAATCCTTTGAGCTCCATCAAGGGGTATGCCACCTACTTCGGCCAGCGTTTTCCCGAAGGCAGCGAAGACCGCGAGGCTGCACTGGTCATGGTCAGCGAGGTGGACAGGCTCAACCGCGTCATCATGGACCTCATCGGCCTGTCGCGGCCCAGCGACGTCTGCCCCCGCCCCGTCAGCCTGGAAGCTGTGGTGGAGCACGTTGCGCAGCTTATTCGACAGGACGCGGAAAAGCGCGGCGTAACAATTGTCTGCCGCAAGGCCCCGCGCGTGCCTCTGGCTCTGGTGGACCCCGAACGCATGGGCCAGGCCCTGCTTAACCTCTGTCTCAACGCCCTGGACGCCATGCCTCAGGGCGGCGTGCTTACCCTGGCCGTGGGCCGGAGCCGGCAGCGCGTCTGCCTTATGGTGCGCGATACGGGTACGGGCATTGTGCCCCGGCAGTTGCCGCACATTTTTGATCCTTATTTTACAACAAAAGGGCAGGGCACGGGGTTGGGCCTCGCCATGGTCCATAAGATTGTGGAGGCCCACGGCGGCGAAATCGGCGTGAGCTCCCACTTGGCCAGGGAGGGGCAGCCGGGCGAAACCATTTTTCGCGTCTGGCTGTCCTGCGCGCCGCAGGGCGCGCAGTCCTTTGTAGAGCGCCGCCGCCGGCGGCGGGACTGAACGCCCGCACTGCGGGCGAAAAGACTTGGGGGGCGGAACCTCCGATGCGGCGGGGACGTAAACGCCCCGGCCGCAGGCGCACGTTTGCCGTGCGGCCGCCGCCCCCACAAGGAGACAGGTTTTGAGCAACAGCATCCTTGTGGTGGATGACGACCAGGCCCATCGGGGCATGCTCCGCACCATGCTCCGTTCCTGGGGCTATGCGGTGAGCGAGGCCGCAGACGGCGACGAGGCCCTGAACCTGGTGCGGGAGCGGGCCTTTGACGCGGTGCTCACAGACGTGCGCATGGCCAGAATGGACGGCATCCATACTCTCAAAAGTGTTCTGGAGTACAATCCGGCCTTGCCGGTGGTGCTCATGACGGCCTATTCCTCTGTGGAAACAGCGGTGGAGGCCCTGCGCCTGGGGGCCTACGACTATCTGGTCAAACCCCTGGATTTCGAGATCTTACGCCACACCCTGCGGCAGGCCATCGAGCATTCCCGCCTGAGCGTGGAAAACCGCGAACTGCGCCGCCAGCTGAGCGAAGCGGCGGCCCGGCCGGGCATTCTGGGGCGCAGCCCCGCCATGCTGGCCATGCAGGAAACCATCGCCACCGTGGCCCCCACTGAGGCTACGGTGCTCATCACCGGCGAATCGGGCACGGGCAAGGAACTGGTGGCCCGCGCCCTGCACAGCGGCAGCGCCAGGGCGGACAAGCCCATGGTGACGGTCAACTGTGCGGCCCTGGCAGAAAATCTTCTGGAGTCGGAGCTTTTTGGTCATGAAAAGGGCTCCTTTACCGGGGCGGACAGGCGGCGCGAAGGGCGCTTTGTCCAGGCCAACGGGGGCACGCTGTTTCTGGACGAAATTGGTGAAATGCCCCTGCCACTCCAGGCCAAGCTGCTGCGGGCGCTGCAGGAAGGCGAGGTGCAGCGGGTGGGTTCGGACGCGCCCCTTACTGTGGACGTGCGCGTGCTGGCCGCCACCAACCGAGACCTGCGCGAAGAAGTGGCCCGTCGGCGCTTTCGCGAGGATCTTTACTTCCGGCTCAACGTCATCAGTCTGGAGGTGCCCCCCCTGCGGGACAGAGGCGAGGACATCCCTGTGCTGGCGGCCCATTTTCTGGAGCGTTTCGCCGGGCGCAATCGCAAGAGCATCCGCGGCTTCTCTCCGCAGGCCGTGGACAGCCTGCTGCGCTATGCCTGGCCCGGCAACGTGCGGGAGCTGGAAAACGCTGTGGAGCGTGCCGTCATCCTTTGTAACGGCGACCTGATCACCCGCCGCGAGCTGCCCGCCGCCATTACTGAAGCCGCCTCCCCCGAAGAAGCCTCTTCCGCTGCCGTGGGCGCCCTGGCGGGCCTGCCCCTGGATGAGCTGGAGCGCCGGGCCATAGGCGAAACCCTGCGCTGTACCGGTGACAACAAGAGCGAGGCCGCCCGTCAACTGGGCATTACACGCGCCACCCTGCACAACAAGCTGCGCAAATACGGGCTGGAATAAAAGGAAAACCATGAGCGAAGAAAAAAACTCCCCGCCGGATCCGGAGGGGGCCCGCTGGGATCGGCTGGCGGATTTTTGTCACGAGCTGGGCATGTTGCGGCGAACGCCGCGTTCGGGTTTTGCTTTCCTGGGCAGCGGCGGCGAGAGCGTGGCGGAGCATTCCTACAGGGTCAGCGCCCTGGGCTATGTGCTGGCGCGTCTGGCCGGGGCCGACCCCGCTCGGGTGACCCTGCTCTGCCTGTTTCACGATTTGCACGAGGCCCGCACGGGCGACCTCAACTATGTGAACCACCGCTATGCCCGCCTGGAGCCGCGCCGCGCTCTGGAGGACTGCCTGGCGGGCACAGGCCTGGAAGACGCCCTGCTGCCCCTCTGGGACGAGCTGGAGGCCCGCCAAAGCCCCGAAGCCGCCCTGGCTCACGATGCGGACCAGCTGGACCTTATCTGCAGCCTGAAAGAAGAGCTCGATAAGGGCAATGCCTTTGCGGCGGACTGGCTCAAAAGCGCTGTGCAGCGGCTGCACACCCCGTCGGCCAGACAACTGGCGGAAGCCGTGCTGCGCGCGGACCACAACCGTTGGTGGCACGGCGGGGTGGACGAAGCCTGGTGGGTGCGGCGCGGCCGCTGAAGTCCCGCCGAAACAGCCGCACTTGGAAACTGCCCCTAGGCTACCACTGTCCCCAGGGGCGCGTCGTCCAGCAGGTAGCGCCGCAGGCTGGAGGGCGCGCGGCCGTCAAGGATAAGCGCGCGCTGGCAGCCCGCGTCCAGGGCGTCCAGGCAGGCCAGCACCTTGGGGATCATGCCTCCGCTGATGACGCCTTCGCGCTGCAGGGCTGCAATCTCCTGCCGGTTCAGGCTGGGGATAAGCCGGCCCTGGGCGTCCAGCACTCCGGGCACGTCCGAAACCAGTACAAAATACTCCGCCTTGAGAGCGCCCGCCAGAGCCCCGGCGGCCGTGTCGGCGTTGATGTTCAGGGCCTGCCCCTCGGGGCTGTTGGCCAGGGGCGCCACCACCGGCACAAAGCCCGCCGCCAGCAGGCAACGTACCAGGGCAGGGTCCACCCCTTCCACCGTGCCCACCATGCCCAGCTCCGGCCTTTGTACCCGCGCCCGCAACAGCCCGCCGTCCCTGCCGGAAATGCCCACGGCGCGCACGCCGTGCCCTGCCAGTTCGCTGACCACAGCCTTGTTTACCTGGCCGCAGAGGACCATTTCCACCACTTCCAGGGTGGCGGCGTCCGTAACGCGCAGGCCGTCTACAAAGCGGCTTGCAATGTGCAGGCGGTCCAGCAGGGCCGAAATCTGCGGCCCGCCCCCGTGCACCAGCGCAAAGTCCATGCCCTGGGCGGCAAGTTGGGCAAGGTCGGCGGCAAAGGCCGCCTGTAGGTCCGGCTGGGTCATGGCGTGCCCGCCATACTTGATCACAACTGAAGCTGCGTGCATATTTTTTCTCTCCATTTTTGCCAGTCCTGCCTAGCACTCCCGGCCCCTCAACGCAAGGGCAGGGCAGGGGCGGGCGTGGCAACCGGGCGTCAAAACAGTGAATATATGATAACGTCCGCGGCCTCGCACCGATTGTGCTGCGGAAACAAAATCGATATAGTACCATTTCCACCCTGAGGAGTATAACGGATGGCCGAAAACGGCGGGCAGGAATGGCAAGAGGACAGCGCCTGGATGCGGGAGGCTCTTACGGCTGCCAATGTGGGGCTGTGGATCATTGAGCTTGATACCCGTACGGGCGTTTTGCGCCTGCGCGCTGATGGCGTTACCTGCCGATTGCTGGGTGCGGACGCGGGCATGACGCCCGAAGCCTGCGCCCGCTTCTGGCTGGAGCGGGTGGACAGCCGCTACCGCGCCTCGGTGGAAGCCACCCTGACCGACCTGAGGCGTGACAGCCGCATGCACGAAGTGCGTTACCCCTACAACCACCCCCGCTGGGGCGTGGTGCACGTGCGTTGCGGCGGGCGGCGCGTTTCTGCCGACGACGATCCCCTGGTGCGCGTCACCGGCTACCACCAGGATATGAGCGAGCTGCACTCCGCCCACCAGGCCCTGCGCGAGAGCCTGCTGCGCCTTTCTCTGGCCTGTCGGCTGGGCTGGCTGGGCGTTTTTGAAATGCGCAGCGTCCACGGGCAGGTGGACTGCACGGGTAACGACGTTTTTTACGAACAGTTCGGCCTGCACGAAGGCGCCGGGCCAGAAGAGCGCCTGGCCACCATTACCGAACGCATCCTGCCCGAAGACAGGGCCGATTGGCGCGTCCTCTGCAACCCCGACAACTGGCTGCCCGGCCGACAGATCCACCTGCAGCTGCGCGTGGTGCATCCCCGCCGGGGCCTGCGCTGGTGCGCCCTGGTCTATGAAGTGACCGGCGGCAAGGGGGGAGCCCGCGTCACCGGCTATGTGAGCGACGAAACCGAACAGCGCCAGAACGAGCGCGTGCTGCGCGAGGCCAAGGAAAGCGCCGAGGCCGCCAATGCCGCCAAAAGTATCTTTCTCGCCAACATGAGCCACGAGATCCGTACCCCCATGAACGGCATTATGGGCATGGCCCACCTGGTGCTCAATACAGACCTTACCCCCCAGCAGCGCGATTATGTGGAAAAAATTTACGGCACCTGCGATTCATTGCTGCAGATTGTTAACGATTTGCTGGATTTTTCCAAAATAGAAGCCGACCGGCTGGAGCTGGAGCAGCAGCCTTTTTGCCCTGCGCAGGAGCTGGAGGCCGTTATGGTGCTGCTGCGGCCGCGGGCCTCCAATCATGTCAGCCTGGAAAGCCATGTGGACCCGCGTCTGCCTGCCTTTCTCACCGGCGATGCCCTGCGCCTCAGACAGATTCTGCTCAACCTGGGCGGCAATGCCGTTAAATTTTCTCAAAAAGGCCGGGTCTGTATTTCTCTGGACTTTTTGCGCCGCCAGGGCGGTCAGGTGTGGATACGCTGTTCCATCAGCGACGAGGGCATCGGCATGAGCCGGGAAGAGCTCTCCCGCATTTTTACGCCCTTTATGCAGGCGGATACCTCTATTACCCGCCGCTTTGGCGGCACGGGCCTGGGTCTGGCCCTCTGCCGCCGACTTACTGACCTCATGGGCGGGGCCATCAGCGTGCAGAGCGAACCGGGCAAAGGCAGCGTGTTTCGGGTGGAGCTGCCCTTTGCCCCATGCGCGGACGACTTGGCGCGGGCCGCGGCCGCAGGTGATGCGGGCGACACTGCCGCCAACGCCGCCCGTCTGCACGGACGTTGCGTGCTGGTGGCCGAGGACGGCGACATCAACCGCGAGATCCTGGAAGTGCTGCTCTCGGGCATGGGCGTCACCTGCCTCGCCGCAGTCAACGGCCAGGAGGCCCTTGATCTTTGGCAGGCCCGGCACGCGGAGATCGACGCCATCCTTATGGACGTGCAAATGCCCACCATGGACGGCTACACGGCCACCAGGCGCATCCGTGAAAGCGGCCTGCCCCGCGCTCTGGAGGTGCCTATTGTGGCCTTGACGGCCTACGCCATGCGCGGTGACGCCGAGCGCAGCCGCGAGGCCGGCATGAACGCCCACCTGACCAAGCCCCTCAAGGTGGACGATCTGACCCGTGCCCTGGCCCGCATTATGCCGCCCACCCCGCGTGCGGGTTTGGCCGCAGCTTCGGGAAGGAGCGCAGCCCCAGCTTCAAACTCAGGTTCCGGTGCGGCTTCGGGGGCAAGCAGCGCCGCACTTGGGCGGGGCACAGGCGACCATGCTTGACACAGGCGGCGGCCTGTGCCTACTTCGCCTGTCCGGGCCGAAGTCCGCCCTTCAGAAAATATTTCTTACGCCGTCGCGCGGTTGCGTCAGGCTGCGACCGCCGCTTGCGCGGCGCGCCGCCGTTGCTGAGCGTCGTTGTAACGGTGAACCTGTCCATTCTTCAGCAAGGATAACGTCATGACCCAAGTGGTAACCCGATTCGCCCCCAGCCCTACGGGACATCTGCACATCGGCGGCGCGCGCACAGCCATTTTCTGCTGGCTGCTGGCCCGTCATTTCAATGGCCGCTTTCACCTGCGCATAGAGGATACGGACCTCCTCCGCTCCAAGCAGGAATACACCGACTCCATCCTGGCCTCCATGCGCTGGCTGGGCCTGGACTGGGACGGCGAGCCCGTTTACCAGACCAACCGCACCGAGCTCTACAACAGTTATGTGGACAAGCTGCTGCAAGCCGGCCACGCCTACTGGTGCTCTTGCACGCCCGAAGAAGTGGAGGCCATGCGCGAAGAAGCCCGCCAGGCCGGCCGCAAGCCGCGCTACAACGGCCGTTGCCGCACCCGCGACCTGGGCCCCGGCGAAGGCCGCTGCGTGCGCCTTAAAACGCCCCTCAGCGGCAAAGTGGTCTTTGACGATATGGTCAAAGGCCGTATAGCTGTAGACGTGAGCGAGCTGGACGACATGGTCATTCGCCGTGCGGACGGCATGCCCACCTACAACATGGCCGTGGTGGTGGACGATCACAGCATGGGCATCACCCACGTCATTCGCGGCGACGATCACGTCTCCAACACCCCTCGCCAGATCCTCATCTACGAAGCCCTGGGCCTGCCCGTGCCGCGTTTCGGCCATGTGCCCATGATTCTTGGCCCCGACCGTCAGAAGCTCTCCAAACGCCACGGCGCGCGCGCCGTCATCGAGTACAAACAGGACGGCCTGCTGCCCCAGGCCCTGGTTAACTACCTGGTGCGCCTGGGCTGGTCCCACGGCGATCAGGAGCTCTTCTCTAAAGAAGAACTCATTGCCTATTTCGACGGCTCCAATCTTAACCCCGCCGCCGCCGCCTTTGACCCCGCCAAGCTCGAATGGTGCAATGCCCATTTCATGCGCACCATGCCCCTGGATGAGCTGGCTCGCCTTACCGCCCCCTTTGCGGCCGAAACCGGCCTGGGCGACCTGCCTCAGGAGCGTCTGGAACCCCTCTGCCTCATGTTCCGCGAACGGGCCAACAACCTTAAAACCCTGGCCCAGAGCTTCCGCCCCCTGCTGTTGCCCGCGGCAGAGCTGGAATACGTGGAAAAGGACGCCGCCAAACACCTGATCGAAGCCGGCAGGGTTCATTTGCGTGCCCTGGCCCCCATCTTTGCTGCCTGCCAACCCTTTTCCGCTGAAAACCTTGAGGCCGCCCTCAACGCCTATGTGGCTGACAACGGCCTCAAATTCAAAGCCGTGGCGCCGCCTTTGCGCACGGCCCTCATGGGTTTTATGGGCGGCTCACACCTCAATGAAATCATGGCGTTTTTGGGCCGGGACGAAACCCTCGCCCGTCTGGAACGCGCCGCCGCCACAACGTATTAGACGGTAGGCGGGGAAATGAGAATATGGGGGAGGGGAAACTTTTGTGAACAAAAGTTTCCCCTCCCCCATGCCTCCGCCCTTGCAAAAAACTTTTTTTTGCAGCCCACGCCGGGGGTGCCCTGAGTGATGGGCGTGTTTTGAACGGGACGAGCCCGGAGTGACGGGCCGCAGCCTGTGACGGCGCACCTGGGCGGAACAAAAAGAACGGCGCGGATCGTATGATCCGCGCCGTTTGTCGTCAGCAGGCGTCAGGCCGGTTCAGGGCCTTGCAATTTTGCAAGGCCCTGAACCGAGCGTGCCATAACCTTTTTTTAAAAGAACTGGCCCATGCTGAATTCAAAGCGCCCCGATTCCATTTCCTTGTCATAATCCTGCACCAGGGGGACGCCGTAGGCTATGCGCAGGTCACCCATGGGTGAACGCCAGCGCAGCTCCAGGCCCGTGGAGCAGACAAAGTACTTGTCCAGGTCGTTGCCCATGGTCTTGCTGTCGATATTGAAGCCCGCGTCGAAGAAGGGCACCAGAGCCAGGCCCAGATCTTTCTGGAAGGTCCAGATGTATTCCACGTTGGCCACGCCCATGCGGTCGCCGCCGATCTGTTCGCCCTGGTATTTGTAGTCGCGGGGCGAAATGTCGGAGTAGGAATAACCGCGGATGGTATCCATACCGCCGACCCAGAAGCGTTCAAATACAGGCACCTTGTCGTTGGTGTTCTGGAAGACGCCGCCCAGGCGGCCGCGCACATGCACGGTGTTCTGCGGGTTAAAGGACCAGAAGCCCTGCCAGTCGGCCACGGCCTTGACAAAGTTGTCCGTGCCGCCCAGGCCGCCGCCGCCGTATTCGGCCCAAAGCCGGGCAATGGTGCCCTTGGTGGGGCGTTCCTTGTTATCCGTGGTGTCGCGCAGGATGCGGCCGGAAACGGCGCTGGTCCAGTTAATGCCCTTGTAGTCGCTGATGTACGGTGAGGCGTTGTCGTCCACGTCATAGAGTTCGTAGCGCTCCAGACGGTAGGACAGGCCCACAGAGGTGTATTCGCCGATGGGGTAGGCCAGACGGATCGTATCGCCGATGGTGTCCTTGGTGAAATCGTCCCAGTAGTCGTGGGTGTAGTAGAGGTCGTTGCCCACGGAAAGGTCCGTGTCATAGAGGCGCGGGTTGGTAAAGGAAAGCACGCCCGAAGTGCGCCGCCAGGAGAAGAAGCCCTGCAGCTGCAGCAGGTAGCCGCGGCCAAAGAGGTTGCGCTCCATGATGGAGGCGGACACGCCCACGTCATAGTAGCTGGAATAGCCGATACCGCCCATGATGGCCCCGGTGTTGCTTTCTTTAACGCGCACCTTGAGGTCCACCTCATCTTCTTTTTCGGTGGGGATGAGGTCCATATCCACGGCGGAGAAGTAACGCAGGCGGTTCAGGCGCTCGTTGGAGCGGCGCAGTTTGGCGCCTTCATACATATCGCCGTCGCCCAGGCGCATTTCACGCAGGATGACGTTGTCGCGGGTTTTGGTGTTGCCTTCCACCATGACGCGACGGATGAAGACTTTCTGTTTTTTGTTGACCACATACCCCACGTCCACTTGATCGCTGCCGTCATCGGCCTTGATGAGGCGGGTATCCACCTCGGCGAAGGCGTAACCGTAATCGGCATAGTAGTCCGTAAGGCGTTTGGAGTCCTCCTGCATGACCGTCAGCGAGAAATACTTGTTGGACTTCTTCCAGTCGTCCATTTTGACGACCTGAAGCATCTTGTCCTCGCTGTCGATGACGTCGCCCGCAAAAACCACATTCCGGACTGTGTAGCGCGGTCCTTCATGCACCGTGAAGGTGATGTGGATGCCGTCGTCCTTGTATTCCACTGTGGGCGCGCCCACCTGGATATCGATATAACCTTCGTTAAGGCCATAAGCTGCAATGGCGTTGGTATCGCGTTCCAGGTACTCTTCTTTGAGTACGCCGGTGCCCGTAAGCCAGGAAAAAATGCCCCGCGGCTTCAGGGCCATGTATTTGTCCAGATCGCCGCGGTCCAGCTTTTCCAGACCGTCGATTTTCACTTCTTTGATGTAGAGCTTGTGGCCTTCTTCCACGGTGAGGATAAGCACCGCCCCACGGCCGCCTTGGCGGTCCTCCAGCCGGTAGTTGACCTTGGCGAGGTAGTAGCCTTCCTTGCGGTAGAGCTCCGTAACCTTCTGCAAGTCGTCGGAAAGCACCTGCTCGTTGAGCACGCTGCCGGGTTTGGTGCCCATGGCGGCCAGCACGTCGTCTTTGTCAATATCCTTGGAGCCTTCCACCTGGATGTTGTCAATGCGCGGCTTTTCCACCACCGTAAAGACCAGCACGTTGCCTTCCATGGCAGCCTGTACGTCGCTGAAGTAGCCCATATCCCAGATACGCTTCACTTCTTCGTTGATGGCGTTGGCGTCCGGGGTGTCGCCCTTGCGGATAGTCAGGCGCATGAGCACCGTGTCCGGGTCCATAACGTTCATGCCGCGCACCTGCACGTCGGCAATGCCGCCCTTGGCCGCAGCCGGCGTGCTCATGGGCACCAGGTCCGGGCCACCGTCTGCGGGCGCGGCTGTCGCGGTTGGCGCTGCAGATGCGCCCGCCCCGGTAAGCTGGGCCGCGCGCGTGGCCAGAGTAGCCGCACACTCGTCCAGGGCCAGCAGGCTGTTGCGCTCAAAAGCCGCGGGCACGGCCGCGCCGTTAAGGGGCACCAGGCGCGTGTCCATACTGAAGCCGTTGCCCAGCTGATTGAAATTGCCATAGACCACCAGCGTGGCCCCGGCCTCGCGCCCCAGGGCGCGGGCCGCGGCCAGGTCAATGGTCTCGCCGTTCTTGCGTTGCAGCTGTGCGGCGGCGGCCAGGGGCACCACCTTCATGCCGTGCTGTTCCATCTGGGTGGCAATGGCCTGGGGTACATGGTCAGCGGCGTCGGGCATGTCCGGCCCGGCATTGACCTGGAAGGGCAGCACCAGTACCAAGGGCGGCTCTGCCGCCCTGGCCGCATGGGGCGCAAGCACCGTCCAAGCCAGTAAAGCGAGGCAGGAGACGGCAAGAAGCTCAGGCAAACGTTTTTTCATACAGATTCCCCGCTTTCAGTTCCAGGATTCTGCCCATACCCGCGGCCAGTTCCCGATTGTGGGTCACCACCACCAGGGTCATGCCCAGTTCGCGGTTGAGTTCGTTCATAAGGGAGCCCACCTGCGCCCCGGTGGTTTCGTCCAGGTTGCCGGTGGGTTCGTCGGCCAAAAGTACGCGCGGGCGCAGCAGCACAGCGCGGGCCAGAGCCACGCGCTGACGTTCGCCGCCGGAGAGGGTGGCGATTTTGCTTTCCTGGCGCTCGGCCAGCCCCACACGTTCCAGCATGGCGCGGGCCTGGGGCAGCACTTCGCCCCGCGACCGGCCGCCGATGATGGCCGGCATGGCGACGTTTTCCAGTGCCGAAAATTCCGGCAGCAGGTGGTGAAATTGAAACACAAAGCCCAACGTCCGATTGCGGAAGGCCGCCTTCTGGTCCGGGCTCATGTGGGCCATGTCCGCACCGTCAAAGCATACCGCACCCGTCGTGGGAGAATCAAGGGCCCCCATGAGGTGCAGCAGGGTGCTCTTGCCCGAACCGGAAGCCCCCACAATGGCCATGGTGGAGCCTTCTTCTACCGTCAGGCTGATATCTTTGAGAATTTCCAGAGAGCCGCCGGGCGCGGCAAAGGTTTTGCCCACGTGTGAAAAAGTGTAGAGAGCGCCCATGCTATTCGTACCGCAAGGCTTCGGCCGGTTCCAGGCGGGCAGCCTGGCGGGCCGGGTAGAGGGTGGCCAGAAAACAGAGCAGCATGGCGCTTGCGCCGATAATGAGCACGTCCGTGAGACTGATGCTGATGGGCAGGTGGTCCAGGGTGTAGACATTTTCCGGCAGTTTGATGAATTGGTAGCGCTTGAGCAGCCAACCCAGGCTCAGGCCCATGGCGTAACCCAGCAATGTGCCGATGACGCCGATGATGCTGCCCTGCAGCATGAAGATGCGCCGGATCATGCCCCGTGTGGCCCCCATGGACATCATTATGGCAATGTCCCGCGTTTTTTCCATAACCAGCATGACCAGGGTCGTGACAATGGAGAAGGAGCCGATGAGCACCACCATAGCCAGAAGGATGAACATGCCGATTTTTTCCAGCTTGAGCGCCGCAAAAAGGTTGGCGTTCATTTCCATCCAGGAACGGGCGTAGAAGGGCGAGCCCAGCTCCGTGCCGATGCGGGCGGCGGTTTTGTCCGCTGCAAAAAGGTCGGCTACAGTGATCTCCACTCCGGAAAGGTAGCCTTCGGGCAGGCCCAGCACGTCACGTGCGGCCGCCAGGCTTACAAAGGCCAAGGAGGAATCGTACTCAAACATGCCGGTTTTGAAAATGCCCGCCACGGCAAATGGCCGGATGCGCGGGGCATAGCCCGAAGCCGTCTTCTGCCCCGAAGGGGAAAGCAGGTTGACCCGGCTGCCCAGGCCCAGGCCCAGGCGTTTGGCCAGCTCATCCCCCACAATAATGCCGGGCGCGTCGTCCTTTTTCTGCAGATTGTCCACCGAGCCCGCGCGCATCTGCCGCAGCATGGAGAGCACCGAAGGCGCGCTCTGCGGGTCTATGCCGCGCAGCACAATGCCCTTGACCCCCCCCGCGCCGGAAAGCATGACCTCCGTATAAATAAAAGGCGTGGCCCCGGTAACGCCCTCTACGGCGCGCACGCGCTGCAGCAGATCCGGAGCGTTTTCAAAGGCCGAAGGCACATAGGAAAGCACAATGGCGTGCGCATTGGCCCCCAAAATTTTGTCGCGCATGTCCGTGGTCAGGCCGTTGTACACGCCCAACACCACCACCAGCGCGCCCACCCCCAGCGCCACGCCCAAAATGGACATGACCGAGATGACCGAGATGAAGGTTTGCTTGCGCCTGGAAAAGAGGTAGCGCAGGGCTACAAAGAGTTCGAACCGCATTGGCGGCATATTGGCCCAGCTTGGGGTTATATTCAAGATTTTTTTTAGATGGTCGGCGCGGGGCGTCTTTTGCCCCCTGGCGGCGTCAAGAGCCTGCGCCGGACCGGGTCTGTACCAAAAGCGTACTATCCCCGCCCCGGCGCAGACTTTTTTCTTGCCAGGGAACAAAGTCCGCCCCGCGCCGGGTTGGCAGCGTCTTTTGCCCCCTGGCGGCGTCAAGAGCCTGCGCCGGACCGGGTCTGTACCAAAAGCGTACTATCCCCGCCCCG
>ENA-UEYG01000412-UEYG01000412.1-human-gut-metagenome-genome-assembly--contig:-NODE-412-length-33043-cov-6.119244_pt1 | contig 33043 bp, 26 predicted proteins | sample MGYA00242933_ERZ507934 | MGnify/ENA primary metagenome ERZ507934 (study PRJEB26167, sample SAMN06115527) | human gut metagenome | host: Homo sapiens | place: China:Zejiang | collected 2015-11-10... | reverse complement strand
AAGAACTCTTCAGTTCAAATATTTTTTTACATTTCTCACAATAAAAATCAGATACTGGCTTGTTATTTTTAAAACTTTCCAGCTTGACATTACCACAAGCCGGACAAAACATATTTAAACTGACCCATCCTTCAGTAAGCTTCTTTGCTTGCTGAGAAGCACTGTTGTAATTTGCCGCCAAAGCAGGATCAAAAGTCATCCGCATGGAAAATCCCTACGCCTCCGGCGGCGACATGCGCGCCAGCTGCGCCAGCAGGCCCGCGTCCGCAGGCAGAAAATCCAGCCTGGGGGCCTCTGCCGGGCTGATCCAGCGCAGATTCTGCCCCTCGGCAGGGCAGGGCTCGCCACTGAAGGCCGTCACATGAAAAAAGTGCAGCCGCACCAGAAGGTCGCGCTCGGCATAGCAGTGTTCCACCGTGCGCCACAGGGCGGCCTGGCGCACGCCTATGCCCAGTTCCTCGGCCAACTCTCGCCGCAAGGCCTGATCCGGCCGTTCCGCGCCTTCCACCTTACCGCCGGGAAACTCCCAGTAGCCCGCCATGGGCTTGCCGTCAGGCCGCTGCGCCGCCAAAAACGCCCCGCCGCGCCAGACAATGCCCGCCGCCACTTCAATATGCCGCATGCGTTCCCTCCTTGGCAGGAAGGTATCCGTGGGGGAAGGGGAACTTTTGTGAACAAAAGTTGTAACTTCCCCACACCCCCAGCCTTTCACAAAACGTTATTCTCTGCCGTAACGCCCCGCGGCCCGACCCCCATGCGTTGCCCAGCCACACCGCAGCAGAGCAGAAAGGGATTCCCAAGGGGCCGCGCCCTTGGGCCGCCGGAGGCCGCACCGCCTCACTCCGCAGCGCTGTTATCCTCGCCCCAGCGGACGCGGGTTTCTTGCAGGGATTCTTCCAGGGCCGTCATCTCTTCCAGAAGCTGTTCACTGCGCTGCTTATGCGCGTCAAAGGCGCGCAGCAGCTCGTTGGAACGGTTGTGGTCCGCGTAAACCTGCGGGTCGGCCAATTGGGCTTCCACGGCGCTCTGTTCCTCCAGCACGGCGGCCAGATCCTTTTCCAGGGCGGCATAGCGCTCCTGCAGGGGCTTGAGTTCCTTGTGCAGGGCGTTGCGACGTGCGGCCTGTTCGCGTTTGAGACGCTTTTGCTCTTCGCGGGAAAGGGCGGATACGGGTTGTTCGCCCGGACCTGCCTTCGGACCTGCCTTGGAGGCGGCAGCCGGGCCGGATTTGGCCGCGCCCAAGGGCTGGGCCAACCGCGCGCGCCGGGCCGTGTCATAGGAAGTAAAATCAGGGTAGAGGTCCAGGCCGCGCCGGGTCAGCTCCCAGGCTTCCGCGCCCACCTGGGAGAGCAGCCAGCGGTCGTGGGCCACCATCAGCAGCGTGCCGTCAAATTTCTGCAGGGCGCTGATGAGGGCCTCGCGGCTTTCCAGGTCCAGATGGTTGGTGGGTTCGTCCAGCAGCAGGAAGTTGCAGCGTCTGAGGAACAGGCTGGCCAGCACCAGCCGGCTTTTTTCGCCGCCGGAAAGGGCGCTGACCTGACGGTCGAAATATTCCTGCCCCAACAAAAAAAGGCCCAGCACGCTCATGAGCTCTTCTTCCGTGGTGCGCGGGTCGGCCAGGCGGCGGATTTCGCCCAGCACCGTGGTGTCCGGGCGCAGGGTGTCCATCTGGTGCTGGGTGTAGAAGCCCAGGCGCAGCTGCGGGGCCGTGACCACATTGCCGCCGCAGCGCTCCAGCCGCCCGGCCAGCAGCCGCAGCAGGGTGGATTTGCCGCAGCCGTTGGGGCCCACCAGGGCCACGCGCTGCCCCCGATAAAGGGTAAAGGTGAGCGCGGGCCAGAGTTCGCGACCGTCCTCAAAGTGGAAGGCCAGGTCCGCTGCGGCCAAGGCCACCTTTTCCAGGTGCGGGGCTTCGGGCCAGGTGAAGCTGAGCTCCTTGCGCTTGGGCTCCGGCCGGTAGTCTTCCAGCTGTTTTTCCAGCTTCTTGGCCATCTTTTGTCGGGAACCGGCCTGACGGGCCTTGGTGGCCTTGGCCCGGAAGCGCTCCACAAAGGCCATTTTGCGGTTCAGGTCGTCTTGCAGGGCGCGGGCCTCACGTTCGCGCTGGGCGTTGTATTCCTCCTGCAGGGCCAGGAACTGCGTATAGGTGGCCTTGCGGAACACAGGCTTGGAAAGGCCCAGATAGAGCACATGGCTGCCCACATTGTCCATGAAAACCCTGTCGTGGGCCACAAAAACCAGCGCGCCCTTGAAGTCCAGAAGAAAGGACTCCAGCCACTCCACGGCTTCCACGTCCAGGTGGTTGGTGGGTTCGTCCAGCAGCAGCACGTCGGCCCCGGCCGTAAGCACGCGGGCCAGCTTGGCCCTTTCGCGCCAGCCGCCGGAAAGCTCTCGCAGGGTGCGCCCCCACTTGCGTTCGGAAAAGCCCAGACCGGAAAGCACGGTCTTGGCCCGGTGCTCCGGATTGTAGCCGTACTGCGCTTCCAGCTCGGTCTGACGCTGCATGAGCCCGGCAAGCAGCGCTTCATCCTTGCGAGCCGCGGCGTCCTCCCACTGGGCCCAGAAGTCGTTCCAGTCGTGGAGCACGTCCAGCACAAAGGTCAGCAGGGGCGTATCCAGGGCGGCGTCGGAAAGTTCCTGCTCCACAAAGCCCAGGCGGCAGCCGCGCGGCAAAATGACCCGCCCCGCGTCCGGGCTTTCCACCCCGGCCAGCAGGCGCAGCAGGGTGGATTTGCCCGTGCCGTTGGGACCGCACACGCAGAGCCGCACGCCGGAATCCACCTCCAGCGAAAAATTGTTGAAAATGTCCCGTCCACCAAAGGATTTGGAAAGTTCTTGGATAGTAATCTTCACAGACGACCCTCGCGGTGATAGCCCTCCGCGGCTTCTTGCATGCCCGCCTCCAGGCCTACCTGCGGGGCAAAGCCCAGTTCGCGGCAGAGGCGGCTGTTGTCGCACAGCCAGCCGACCTGGCGGGCTTCGCGGTACTTGTCCAGATTCCAGTTGGGCGCGCGCTTAAGACGGCCGCCGCCCAGGGAGCGCGGCCAGCGGGCCAGCAGTGCGTCGGCGCAGCAGGCCAGGGCCGAGCAGCCGCCGGCGGTCAGCGCCATGACCGGCAAGGGCAGACGCAGGATGCGCACCGGCCCTTTGGGCCGCCCCGTGACCGCGCGCACGGCCGCGCCCATGACCTGACAGAAGCCACCCATGGTGTAGACCCCGCCGTCGCTGAGGTGGTAGACCCCGCGCGCCTGCGGTTTGCAGGCGCAGAGCACAGCTTGGGCCATGTCTTCGGCGTGCACGGCGCTGACAGGAAAATCGCGTCCCGCGCCGGGGCTCACGGCCAGACCGCGCCGCACGCCCTGAAAGACGGGCAACAGCCCCTTATCCCCGGAACCATAAATGATGGGAGGCCGCAACGTCACCAGCCGTTCGCCCAAGGCACGGCCCAGAATCTGTTCCGCAAGCAGCTTGGACCAGCCGTAGGCCGAAACCGGGGCCGGGGGCATCGCGTCCGCAACGCCGGGGGCCGTGGCGCAGGGCCCTGTGGCCGCCAGGCTGGAAACCAGCACCACCCGCGCCGGCCCCGCGTCGCCCAAAGCCGTGCAGGTCTGGGCCAGGGTACGGGCCGCCAGGGCGTTGGCCCGCAGATAGTCTTGCCAGCCCAGGCCAAAGAGCATGGCCGCCATGTGGATGCACACGTCCTGCCCTTTCAGGGCCGCCGCAAGCCCTGCGCCGGTGGCCAGATCCGCCTGGGCCGTGGCCACGCCCTGCGGCAGACGGTCTGTGCGGGACGTGGCCCGCACCAGGCAGGTGACCCGCGCGCCCGCAGCCAGCAACTGCGGCAACAGATGCCGCCCCACAAAGCCCGTGCCGCCCGTAAGCAGCACGTTTTTGCCGGACAGACCCGCCCCGGCGGCTTCCGGGGCGGCCACCGCGGAAGGGTCGGCGGAAGCGGTTGCCGGAGAAGCGTGCCCCGCAGCCTCGCGGCGCGGCTCCGATACGGGGGGAGCGCTCTGCGGCGTGGACGGGGAAGGCGTCATACTGCGGCTCCGTCCGTATCCGGCGCTTCCGCCGCTATTTCCCGCCGGTAAATGCGGTAGCGTTTGGTGATGCGGCCGGAAAAATCCTCGATCAGTTCATCAATGGCCACATTGTCCTCCAGCACCCAGGAGCCTTCCACCCACTGGAATTCCGGCTTGCGCCGGGCCGTTTCCAGCATATAGTCCAGCAGCAGCAAGGGCAGGCCCAGCAGGCGATATTCCTCTTTGATGCCAAACAGGATGATGCGGTAGCCGCTGCGGATGGCCGCGCGGGAGCGCCACCAGTGCCAGGGGGCCAGGGGGCCCAGACCGCCGTTGAGCCGCTTGAGCAGGGGGTTCATGTCCGGCAAGGCCACCATGCCCGCAGCGGGCTCGTCCTTATGGAAAAAGAGTACAAAAAACTCCGGGTCCAGAATGCCGGAGAGCTCCTTGACGTGCTCATTGGCCTCGCCCTCGGAAAGGGGCGCAAAAGCCCAGTTTTTGGCCCAGGAAACCCGGTAGATTTCCAGCATGGCCCGGATGTCTTCCTTCAAGGTGGCCTTGCTGGAAGTGCGGCAGGTAAAACGGGACTCCGCCTTGAGCCGGGCCACTTCCGTACTGAGCCATGAAGGCGTGGTCATGTGATTGCGCTCAATGAGGTAGGCAAAAAGATCCTGCTCTTTGCGCAGATGCCAGCTTTCCAGCAGTTCGGCGTAGTAGGGCGGGTTCCAGGGCATCATGATGGTGGGCGCAAGCGCAAAGCCGTCCACCAGCAGGCCGCAGGTATAGTTGGTGGAAGGGTTGAGCGGCCCGCGCATGAAGGCCATGCCCTGGTCAGCCAGCCATTGCCGTGCGGCTGCAAGCAAAGCGTGGGCGGCTTCGCGGTCGTCGGCGCACTCAAAAAAGCCGAAAGCTCCGCAGTTTTCCTGCGTGTAGGCATTGCTTTTTTCGTCCACAATGGCGGCAATGCGCCCCACAGGCGCGCCGTCGCGCAGGGCCAGAAAAAGCTCGCGTCGGGCCGTTTCCCAAAAGGGGTGCTTGCCGGGGGTCAGCAGGCGGCGGTCCTGGCTTTTGAGAGGCGGCACCCAAGGGGAATCGGGCGCGTACAGCCCGAAGGGCAGGTCCACAAAGCTCGTGAGCTCACGCTCCGAACGCACAGGTTGGATGCAAAGCCCCATGCCTAGCAGTCCAGCTCAAGGCTGCCGCAAAAGGCGGCCAGGTTGTCGATGCCCAGGCTCTGGCAGGCGCCGGGCAGATCCTGGGCCAGGGCAAAGGCGCAGTCGGGCCGCAAAAAGTTGCCCGTGCCCACCTGCACGGCCTGCGCGCCCACCAGCAGAAATTCCAGAGCGTCCTCGGCGGTGAGAATGCCGCCCACCCCCACCACTGGAATGCGCACCGCCCGCGCGGCCTGCCACACGCAGCGCAGAGCCACGGGCTTGATGGCCGGACCGGAAAGCCCGCCCACCACGTTGGCCAGCCGGGGCTTGCGGACCTGCAGATCCACTGCCATGCCCAGCAGTGTGTTGATGCAGGAAATGCTGTCCGCCCCGGCGGCCTCCACACTGCGGGCCATGAGGGCCAGGTCCGTGACATTGGGCGAAAGTTTGACCATGATGTGCTTGTCCGGCGCGGCCTTGCGCACAGCTTCCGTGACCTGGGCGGCCATGCCGGGATCCTGGCCGAAGGCAATGCCCCCCTGCCGCACGTTGGGGCAGGAGACGTTGACCTCCAGCGCGGCCACGCCTTCCTCCGCATTGAGGCGCGCGGCCAGCTGACTGAATTCCTCCACCGTAGCGGCATAGATATTGGCGATGACGGCCGTTTCCTGCCAGGGCAGCAGAGGCAGTTTGCGGGCGCAAAAGTCCTCCACGCCGTCGTTCTGCAGGCCCACGGCATTGAGCATGCCGGCCGTGGTTTCCACAATGCGCGGCGTGGGGTTGCCGGGCCGGGGCATGAGTGAAAGGCCCTTGGTGACCAGTCCGCCCAGAGAGGCCAGGTCGCCGTAAGAGGCGAACTCCAGCCCGTAGCCGAACGTGCCGGAAGCCGTAAGTACAGGATTTTTCAAGGTCAGATCGTGGGTCTGGCCCTTGAGAGTGACGGAAAGGTTCATGCGTTCTCCACCGTCCGCAGCATTGCGCGCATTCTTAAAACCGTCCGCAACGCTCCGGAAGGAAGCCGCAAAACGGCGACCCCAGGAGCAGGTTCAGACAAGTCGGTTCGGGGCAGGGGCCCAGGCAGGCGGACCCGTTGCGGCCGGCTCAGCCTCGGCCGGGGGCAAATTGCCCCGATCAGGACTGCCCCCCAAAAAGGGAACCCGCGCCCGGCGTGCGAACGGCTCCACGCGCGGGCGTTACAGTTCTATCTGGTTGGACCAGAACACCGGCCCGTGGTTGCACACCTGCACATAGCCTTCGCGCTTTTCGGGCACGGGCCAGGCCTCCGTGGTTTTGGTCACGCAGCCCAGGCATGCGCCCACGCCGCAGGCCATGCGGTTTTCCAGCGAAAGCTGACAACGCACGCCCATTTCGGCGGCGAACTTCTGCACCGTGCGCAAAAAAGGCGCGGGCCCGCAGGCCAGCACCAGCCCTTTCTGCTCGGCATATTCGCCCATGCGTTCCTGCAGGGTAAAGATAAAGTTGTCCAGATCGCCGGGTACGGTTTCCCGCAGGGAGTCCAGGGGCACATGCTCGTTAATGCTGTCCACGGGGTAGCAGCTGAGGGGCTCCCGGTGGCCGAAAAGCATGGTCAGATTCCAGGGCTTGGGATGCTCGCTCACATAGCCCACAAAGGGCACAATGCCCATGCCCCCGGCCAGGAGCAGGGTGGGGGTATCCGGCTCCATAACAAAGCCGTTGCCCAAGGGGCCCCAGACGCGCACGCTGTCCCCAGCCTTGAGCTGGGCCATGCGTTTGGTGCCCTTGCCCCGCACCTGGAAGAAGCAAATCATATGACGGGCCGTCATGTGGCAAATGCCCAGAGGACGCGCCCAAGGGATGTCCAGCCCGAAGTTGTGGGGGCGGAGCATCACAAACTGACCCGGCTTCCACTGCGTCCATTCCGGACGGGCGAGCCGCAGGGCGAAGAAGCGGCTTTCATGGCCTGTCTGGCCAAAAGGCACCAGATCCAGAACCTCAAGCTCGCAGGAGGTTGGTTGCGACATGCGTCGACTATAGGCGCAGAGTCCGGCCCGGTCAACAGCGCGCAGCAGGAAGCGGACCAGCGGCGCGGGATGCGCAATCTGAAAATACTCTGCCCTACAGGCCCAGCAGGGCGAAAACCCGGCTCTGGTTCAGGCTGTGCGCGGCCAGTGCGCCAGCGCTGTCCCCCAGGATCATGCCCTGGGTTTCGTGCAGCACGCCCTCGGCCTCTGCGTCGGTCAAAAGGTCGGCGGTGCTCAGGCTGACCACATCGCCCACAGCGGCCGACGCGGCTGGAGCGGCGGAACCCGAACCGTCTTTTTCCGGAAGAACGAAATTGAACGGATTGGCGGCGTTGATATTGGAAATTTCCATACTGGCGTCCTCGCGTGTTGCGCGCCCAAGCCGGGCGGAGGGGTCAAATTTGCCGCACAGGATGCGGACGCTCAAAATAGCTGCAAGTTGCGGGCCAAACAAAAATCCGGCCCCCGCAACGCGCTGCAGGCGTTGCGGGGGCCGGATTGCATGTTATCTGCGCTCATGCCTGCGCGGCGGGCGATTGCCCCCACAGCGGCCGGGCTGCGGCAAAGACCGTTGCCCTCAGGCGTCGCTGTCCTCCTGCTTTTCTTCCACCGCTGCCCCGGCCACGGGCGCCGTGCCGGTCAGGTCCACCACGCGGACTTCGCCGCGGGTTTCATTAACTTTTTTGCGGAAGCTCTGACGACGGTCCTCGCCGTCCAGCAGACCGGCCAGCCATTCCATGACGTGCAGCACCGGGCGCTTGTCGTGCATATTGATCAGGCCGCGGGCAATGCCGATCTTGCACGATGGGCAGCCCACCACCACCGGGCCTGCATAGCCGCCTGCAAACTCTTTGGCGAGCCGCTCCTGCTTGCGGGCGCGCAGCAGGTTGTAGATCTGCGGTGAAGTTACCGCGCCCATGCCCGATTCGCCGCAACAGCCGGGGTTGAGGCGCACCTTGGCCCCGCTGAAATCGGCAAGCGCCCGGACAATCTGGTTCTGCCCCTTGCTTTTGTGCACGTCGGCCCATTCGCAGTGGCAGGCCCCGTGATAAATAAGCTCCGTCCCTGCCGGCAGGGGCGCAGCCAGATCTTCTTTGTGCAGCAAGGGCAGCACGATTTGACCCACGTCGCGGATGGTCACGTCCGGGAAAAGGGCTTCCATGTGCATACGTTCCAGTCCGTCGCGGCAAGAGCCGCAGGCCGTAGCCAGATGTTTGACGCTGAAGCCCTGTTTGGTCAGGCCGCGCAGCATGGAGGTCAGGTACTGGCGGTTCTGGGCCAGGTTGTCCTCAAAGGCCGTATCCAGACCCGCGGCCAGCAGGGGGAACCCGCAGCAAAGGTGCCGGGGCGGCACCGCCACGGCAAAGCCCGCCCGCAGCAGGAGCATAATGGAGGACATGCCGATGCGGTCATAGAAAAGCGCGCCGCCGCAGCCAGGAAAATAAAGCACGCAGGGCATGCCGGGCGCGGGCTCCGCAGGCGCAAAGACAGAGCCGCGGTGCAGCTTGAGGGCCTCGTAAAGGTTGGTGTAGCCCATTTTGGGGCCTCGACCGGAAAACATGGGGCTCTGCATGCGGCGCTTCCATATTTCCGGCACAAAGCCCAGAACTTTGTTCTGCATCTTCTGCCCCAGAGAGGCCATTTTGGCGGCCTTGGGCGCGCGGTGGGCAATATCGCGGGCAAGCCACTCCAGGGCGCGGTCCTTGATGGGATGGCCGCTGGCCCCTTCGTGCTCCAGCAGCGCGCGCAGGGTCAAGGCCACTTCCCCCGAAGGGATCTTGACTGGACAGTTGGCCATGCAGCGGCCGCAGGCCGTGCAGTGCTCCACCAGGTCGCGCATGGCCTTGAGCAGACGCTCGTCAATGCGCCCCTTGTTGACCTGACTGTAGTAGACGGCCTCCAGCAGCATGCCCAGCACCATGTTTTTGTTGCGGGGATGGTACTGCATGGAGCGTTCCGGATAGCACATGGCGCAGACCTGCTTGCACTTGCCGCAGCGCGTGCAGACCTGGATGGCCGTGAGCAGGCTGATGAGCTTATCTTTATCCGGCAGGCCGCTTTCACGGATGTCGCGAATGAGCCGGTTGAAGGAAAAAGTAAAGGGCCGCACGGGCAGTTCGCGGTAGACGAGCTTGGCGGGGTTCATGACGTCGCGCGGGTCCACACGCTCCTTAAAGGCCCGCAGGGCGTCCATTTTTTCCTTGCCGAAAAAGGCAATCTTGGTGATGCCGATGCCGTGCTCGCCCGAAACCTCGCCGCCCATTTCCTGACATTCGGCCATGACGCGGGCCGCGGTTTCCTCGGCCTCTTCCAGCATCCGGGCGTCGTTGGAGTTGACCGGGATATTCACATGACAGTTGCCGTCGCCCGCGTGCATATGGCTGGCCACCACAATGCGGCTGGCTTCCATGTAGTCGCGCAGGCCCGCAATCTTCTTGGCCAGATGAGGATATTTTTCCTGCAGAGCTTCCAAAAAAGCCGTGGCGCGGGCGGACATTTCCGTATCCGAAACCTCACCGGCCGGCACGTCGCCCGATGCGGCCTTGGAAACCTGCGAAAACTCGCGGTTAAAATCTTTATCCTCCAGCGGGAAGCCGGGCAGACGGCCCACCTCCTGCAGAGCGTGCCGGTAAGCTGCGGCCGTGCACTCCAGGTTGATCTGCTCCAGGAAAAGGGCGAAATCGGGGATGCGGTTCATGGGGATGACCACGTCCTCGTTCATTTTGAAGCCCGAAGTGCGCTTGGCAATGGCGGAAAGTTTGTGGCGGTCTTCCCAAAAGCGTTCAGCCTCTTTGTCGTCCTCGGCCACAATAATATCCACGTTTTCCTGGCGTTCCACCACGCTCACAATATCGCCCACGCACTTGTCCAGCAGATAGGGGTCGTCGCCGTCCACCTGCAGGATAATCACCGAAATGGGCAGACCTTCATACTTCTCGGATTTGCGCTTGTAGTCGATAGCCTGCACATACTTGGCGTTAAATTCTTCCATAGCCGAAAGGTGGGCGTAGTCGCCCTCCTCGCGGATGCGGTTGCGCAGGGCCACCAGTTCGCGCACCACCACGGCCGCCGGGTGCATGGAGCGGCCAAAAAATTCCAGCACCATAACCCGCTTGTACCTGGGCTTGGGGTGGACGATAAAACAGGCCTCGGTAATGATGCCGTCCACGCCCTCTTTCTGCATGCCGGGCAGGCCGCCCAGCACCTTGTTGGTCACGTCCTTGCCCAGGCCGGGCAGGCGGATTTCGTCGCCGCGCAGATGCACCACGTTGCGCACGCCGCCGCTCACGTCCTTGACCACAAAGACGGCGGTTTCGTCGGGCAGGATCTTGTGGCGGGGGTGATTTTCTCGCTCCACGGTGATGATCTCGCCCGTGGGCGTGACCATGCGCCACCAGAGCAGGTTGTCCAGAGTGGTGCCATACTCAAAGGCCATGGGGCCGCCGGCATTTTCCGACACGTTGCCGCCAATGCTGGAAGCCTGCTTGGAAGCCGGGTCCACGGAAAAAAGCGCGCCTGCCTGGTCCACGGCCGTGGCCACGGCCTGGGTAATGGCCCCGGCCTCACAGGTGACGGTCATGGTTTCAAGGTCCACAGGCCCGATGCGGGTAAGGCGGGTAAGGCTGACAATAACCGTGCGCTTGCGCGCGGGCACGGCCCCGCCCGTCATGCCCGAACCGCCGCCGCGCGGAATAAGGGCAAACTTCATCTCATTGGCCAGGCGCACCAGGTGGGCCACCTGTTCCGTGCTGTCCGGCTCCACCACCAGCAAAGGCAGCTCCATACGCAGGTCCGTGGCGTCCGTGGCCGATTCCACCAAAGCCGCCGGGTCGGTGAGCACGCACTCGGCCGGCAGCATGCGCTGCAGGGCCTCAATGAGCTTGTCGCGAAAATCCGCCTCGGCCTCGTAGGCGGACCAGAACATGGTAATGCCTTCGCCAATGGCCGTGGCATAATAGTGAGCCAGGGACACGGATTCCTTTTCAAAACTTTCCCGCACGCTCTGGCGCACGGTTTCCGCGTCGATGAAGGGATTATAGGCCACCAGAAAAAGCTCTTCGGCAATGGCGATGGCCAGGTTGCGCACCGATTCCGGCCATTCGGCAAAATCGTCGATATTGATGCGCAGAATACGGTTCACCACATAATCTGGAGCAATAGAAATGTGCGGACCCTTGTGGGGCATGACAGCGTACCTCGTGAATTCCGGCGGGGGCGCTCGGTTCGGGCCGGTGCCCGACCGGGCGGGCATCGCCCTGGACGGCAGGCGAAACAGCCCGTATGGCGCTTCGCCCGGTTGCGGGGGAAGCCTTTTTTCTACGTTGTAAGCCGCCGCTTGGCAAGCCCGTCGCCCCTTTGACTTTTGCCCCGGAGCGGCTATGCTGCGCCATGTGCCCGCGTCCAAACGGAGGTGCACGGTTTTTATGCTTATCCTCAAACTGCAACCCCTCACCGACGCCTTTGACTGGCTGCATGTGGCCTGGGAGCACGCCACCACCCAACGCCGCGTAGCCTTCTGCATCCTCTGGGTCTATTTGCTGGCCCTGCTGGGCGTAGAACTGCGCCGACAAGGGCTTTTGCCCCCCTGGCTGGCCGCCGTGACGCCCCTCAGCCATTTCTATGCCATCCATCTGGCCTTCACCCTCATTCTGGGGCTGGAGGTCATGAGCCTTATTCTGGTCATTCCCAGTTCCCTGTCCCAATCCATGGGCAAACAGTTCGAAATCCTCACCCTCATTTTGTTGCGCAATGCCTTCAAAGAACTGGCCAACCTGCCGGAGCCGGTCAGCGTGGTCAACGATATGCAGCCCGTGTACAACATTGCCGTTTCCGGCGCGGGCGCGCTCTGCGTTTATCTGTGTCTGGGCCTGTACCGCCGCATGGCCCGTTGCCATCCGCACTTTATCCAGGGCCCCCAGCTGCGTATGGGCTATGTGCTGAGCAAAAAACTGCTGGCCCTGACTCTGTTCTGCGTTTTTTTATTCATCGGCGTGCGGGATTTCATCTTTTTTATCCGTACCGGTGCAGACCAGAACTTCTTTGAAACTCTCTATACCGTGCTCATCTTTGCGGATATCGCCCTGGTGCTCATCGCGCAGCGCTACATGCCCGCCTTTCACGCCGTGTTTCGCAATTCCGGCTTTGTCATCGGCACCCTGCTCATGCGGCTGGCCCTTTCCGCCAGCCCTCTGTGGAGCCCCGTCATCGGGCTGTTTGCCGCCGTATTTGTTCTGGCCCTAACCTGGGGCACCAATTATTTCACCCCTGAGGCGGAATCCGCTCGCTGACGTCTGCGGGAGAAGGAGGAGACGGCTGGGCTCGGTTAGGTTGGCCGGTTGGGCCAGGCCGTACCCCGGCCGGAAGTTTTTACTGCCCTGCGGGCATGGCGGTTTTTCTGCATATAGTGTTTGGCCGCCTCCGGCGAGGGCAGGGGCTGCGCATGAGGCCGCGGGGCTGGGCCAGGCCGTACCCCGGCCGGAAGTTTTTGCTGCCCTGCGGGCATGGCGGTTTTTCTGCATACAGTGTTTGGGCCGCCTCCGGCGAGGGCAGGGGGCCAAGGGCGGGACTGCGTCCCCCCTTAGGCCCCCCACACCCCCCATAACCCCCGCTTCCAAAGACAGCCCGACCATGGCCGGTGCGGCTGGGACGCGGCGCATAAGCGCCGTACCCCCTTATGCCGGGCACAACAGCCGCAGCCCCCACAGCCCGTAGCCGCAGCCGCGGCCCATGACTGGCCAGCAGCGTTGCCCCACAAGCTGTCACAGCGTTTGCCGTCAGCCTTTCCTCAATCCTGACTGGGCGATAGCGGAACTGTGCCCCTTTATGTCGCGCTCAACTTCCCCAAAAACTGCCCGTTGAAGGGGCTTGCCCCCGTCTTTGGTGTAGACCCCCGTAGACCCGGAGAGGGTTTTATCCAAACGAAAAAAGGACTCAGGTATTTCTACCTAAGTCCTTGATTTCTATGTGGTGCCGAGGGACAGAATTGAACTGCCGACACGGGGATTTTCAGTCCCCTGCTCTACCAACTGAGCTACCTCGGCCCGCAGGCTGCCGCACTTCAGTTGAAACATTCAGCGGCTGGAAAAGTCTTGTACCCGCTTGGGCCTCCTTTGGCAAGTGTTTCGCGCCATATTTTTTTGCCAACGGCTTGAAAAGCCCTCGACTTCCGGCCATACTGCCCCTGTTGTCACCCCATCCCAAGGATACTCACGTGCCTTTTCGTGCTCCTATTCCGCCCACGCTCCGCGATCTGCAGGCCCTGCGCAATCTGAGCGTGCGGCGGGTTGCGGCCCAGGCTGTCCTTACCGGCGGCGTTACCGGGGCCGTTATCGGCTTATTCCGCGCGGCCTACGATCTGATCAACGAGCGGGCCACGGCCCTGCTGCGCGCTTATGACCTTCACGACCCGCTGGTCATGGGCCTGATCGGCGCAGGCCTTGTCCTGCTGGCGGGTCTGGCCCTGTTGGCCCTGCGGCTGGAGCCGCTGGTGGGCGGCAGCGGTATCCCGCAAGTGGAACTTATGGTGCGCGGGCAGGCCCGCATGTGCTGGTGGCGCGTGCTGCTGACCAAGTTCTGGGGTACGCTGGTTTCCCTTACCGGCGGGCTTTCCGTTGGGCGCGAGGGCCCCTGCATCATGATGGGCGCGGCCGTGGGTGAAGGCGTGGGGCGTCTGTGGCGGGAAAGCGACGCCCGGCACATGCCCCGTTACCTGGTGGGCGGCGCTGTGGCCGGCATGACTGCCGCCTTTGGCGCGCCCCTGGCCGGCATGTGCTTTGCCTTTGAGGAAATGAAGACCATCCTCAGCGTGCCGTTGCTGCTGTTTACCGGGCTGTGCGCCCTTTCTTCCTGGTATGTCATTGAGGGCCTGTTCGGTTTTGGTCTGGTGTTTCCCTTCCACAGTCTGGCGGCCCTGCGCTGGGACCAATGGTGGCTTATCCCCACCCTGGGCCTGAGCATGGGGGCTCTGGGCGCGCTCTATAATGTGGCGCTGCTGCGGCTGACCCGTTTTGAAGACCGCTGCCGTCTGCTGCCCCGGCCTTTGCGGGTGCTGCTGCCTTTTGCCTGCGCCGGGGCCTTGCTCTACGTCTACCCTCAGGTGCTCGTTGGGGTGGGGCTGAGTGCGACGGCCCTGGAGGCGCTGCCCTTGCCTCTGGACGCACTGCTGCTTCTGCTGGCCGTCAAAATGGCTTTTTCCTGCCTGAGCTTTGCCTCCGGCGTTTCCGGCGGTCTGCTTATGCCCCTGCTGCTCATGGGCTCCCTGGCCGGGGCCTGCGCCGCGGCCGCGCTCAACCTGGCCCTGCCTATCCCCCCAGCACAGACTGCCACCGTGCTGACCCTGGCCATGTCCGGTCTGTTTGCCGCCTCAGTGCGCGCTCCCCTTACGGGCGCGGCCTTGCTGCTGGAAATGACCGGGGCCTTCCATAACGCGCCGGTGGTGGTGCTTACGGCCTATATAGCGGCCTTTACCGCCAATGCCCTGCATGTGGAACCCGTCTATGATAGCCTGCGCCGTCGCTGTCTGGACTTGGCCGGACCGCCCGCCATGTCTTGATCTCTGGGCGACGGGCCCTGCGAGCCACCCCGACGACACGACTTTATTGGCATATATCATGGTGAAATAACTGATTTTTTAAAAAAATGCTTGCGCTTTGGTTTTTGAATGGCTATGGTCACCGTTTATAAAGCCAACTAGGCTCTTGTGGAGTAGCTATGACCCGTAAAGACCGCACCGAAGGCATTTTCAGCCGTCGCGAAGTGCTGGACGAAAGCGAACGTCGCCAGTACTGCCTTATTCAGCTCAAGGAGCTGCTCGCCTATGCGTACCGCTATTCCGAAGACGTAAAAAAACGCTTCGACCGTGCGCAGTTCAATGTGGAAAAGTTCAAGACGCTCTCGGACATCAAGCACATTCCCATTCTGAAAAAGAAGGAACTCATCTTTTTGCAGTCTATGGGACCGCGTCTGGGTGGGCTGCTGACCAAGGACATTGGCGAACTCAAGCGTGTTTTTCTTTCCCCCGGTCCCATTTTCGATCCCGAAGACCGTGGCGAAGACTACTGGGGGTATACGGAGGCCTTCTACTCCGTGGGCTTCCGGCCCGGCGACGCGGTGCAGAACACCTTCAACTACCAGCTGACCCCGGCGGGCCTCATGTTTGAAGAGCCCCTGCGCAACCTGGGCTGCGCGGTCATCCCGGCCGGGCCCTCGGACGCCGCCACCCAGCTGGACATCATGCAGAAGCTGCGCGTTTCCGGCTATGTGGGCACGCCCAGTTTTCTCATGCACCTGGCGCAGAAGGCCGAAGAAAAAGGCCTTAATCTGCGTAAGGATCTCTTTCTGGAAGTGGCCTTTGTTACCGGCGAGCGCCTGTCCGAAAAAACCCGTTCGCAGATGGAAAAAAAGTACGACCTGGTCATGCGCCAGGGCTACGGCACGGCGGACGTGGGCTGCATCGGCTATGAATGCTACCACAGGACCGGCCTGCACATTGCCAACCGCTGCTATGTGGAAATCTGCCATCCGGATACGGGCATTCCGCTTAAGGACGGCGAGGTGGGCGAGATTGTGGTCACGGCCTTTAACAAGACCTATCCGCTCATCCGTCTGGCCACGGGCGACCTTTCTTATATTGATCGCAGCCCCTGCGCCTGCGGCCGCACCAGCCCGCGTCTGGGCAGCATTGTGGGCCGCGTGGACACTACCGCCCGCATCATGGGCATGTTCGTCTACCCGCACCAGGTGGAGCAGGTCATGAGCCGGTTTGAGGAAATCAAACGCTGGCAGATTGAAGTCACCAACCCCGGCGGCATCGACGAAATGACCCTTTATGTGGAGACCAGCGGCTTCAAGCGCGAGGAAGAACTGCTGCACCAGTTCCGTGAGAAGATCAAGCTGCGTCCGGAACTGCGCGTGCTGGCGCCGGGCAGCCTGCCGCCGCAGATCCGTCCCATTGAGGACAAGCGGCACTGGGATTAGCTCTTTTTCGTCTCCGGCGAAGTCCAGAGGCCCTTGGCGGCCGGGGCGCGTAGACCGCGTTTCCCGCCCCCAGGGGCCTTTGGCGTCTGGGCTCCGACCGCCGCGCAGAACGCTGCCTGCCGTACCTATTCTGTACGCAACCAGCACGATTTGCCAGAAACAAACCCGGCCAGGGTACGCACGCCGCAGTCGCGTAGGGAAAAACGTTTTTTGAAGGATGAGGGGCGTGGGGGGAAGGGAACTTTTGTTCACAAAAGTTCCCTTCCCCCCACAAAAATGGTTTCTTCCCCTACGCCTTTCCTACGCTTGCGGCGGGGTGGCGGGCTTGCCGGCCAGGACGGCGTCCAGGTATCGGGCCCAGGCTTCGCCGAGGGCAAAGAGGCGTTCGCGGGGCAGAGCGCTGCTGTCGTAATGGATGAGCAGGGAGCCGCTCAGGGTATTGCACTCCACGGCATGTACGCCGGGCACGGCTTCCATGCCGGTTTTGGCGGTATGGGCCACATGGTCGTGCAGCAGGGCAGGATGGCGGATGCGCACGCGGCCGTCCATGAAGCTGCGTACGTATTTAAGCAGATGCAGGGGGGCGCTCAAAGCGTATCTCCTCTTCCGGCAGGGCAGGGGGCAGGTGGGGGCGCATGGCGTTGAGGGCCACGCCCAGGGTAGTGAGGTTGTGCAGCAGGGCCGAGAGGCCTGGGCCCAGAACCATAAACATGCCGCCCAGCAAAAAGAGGCTGTTGAGAGTCATGGTGGCGGCGAAGTTGTAACGGATGCGCTGCAGGGTGCGCTGGCCCAGTAGGCGTGCGCTGACCAGTCCTTCCAGGCTGGGATGGGTGAGCAGGACGTTGGCCACCTCGCGGGCCAGGTCCGTGCCGTCGCTCATGGCCACGCCCACGTGGGAGGCTGAGAGGGCCGGGGCGTCGTTGATGCCGTCGCCCACCATCAGCACCTTGCAGCCCTGGGCCGTAAGCTCCTGAACAATGCGGGCTTTGTCGGCGGGCAGCACCTGGGCGCGGAATTCTTTGATGCCGACGCTGGCGGCCACGGCGCGGGCCGTGCGCTCGTCGTCGCCCGTAAGCATGAGCACGCGTTTGACGCCCAGGTCCTGCAGGCATTGCACCACGCGCGGCGCTTCAGGGCGCAAGGGGTCTTCAATAGCCACCATGCCGGCCACGCGGTCGTCCTCGCTCATAAAGAGCAGGGAGCGGCCCATGGCGCTTTGGCGCTCCATTTCTTCCCGCAGGGGGGAGAGGTCCACGCCTTCGTCATGTTCCACATAGTGGCGGCTGCCCACGCGGATTTTTTTGTTGTGCAGGGTGGAGGCCACGCCGTGGGCCACCACATAGTCCACACGGGCGTGTTCTTCTTCGTGCTGCAGGCCCTCCTGCGCGGCCTGGCGCACCACGGCACGGGCCACGGGGTGGGGAAAGTGCTCTTCCAGGCAGGCCATGACGCGCAGCACTTCGTCCCGCTGAAAGCCCGGCGCGGGAAAGACCCCGGCCACGGCGGGGCTGGCCTGGGTGAGGGTGCCGGTTTTATCAAAAACCACGGTATCCGCTTCGCTGAGGGCCTCCAGGTAGCGGCCCCCCTTGATGGCCATGCCGTGGCGCGCGCCTTCGCGCATGGCGGCCAGCACGGCCAGGGGCGTGGCCAGCTTGAGGGCGCAGGAGTAGTCCACCAGCAGGACGGCGGAGGCCCGGCGGAAGTTGCGGGTCAGCAGCCAGACCAGACCGAAAAGGCCAAAGGTAAAGGGCACGGCCATGTCGGCCAGGCGTTCGTATTTGCCCTGGATGCCGGCCTTGAGGGCTTCTGATTCTTCAATAAATCTGACGACCTGACGCAGGCGAGTGCCGTCGCCCACGCTTTTGGCGCGGATGACCAGGCGGCCTTCCTCCACGGCGGTGCCGGCGTAGACCGTGGCTCCCGGCGTGCGGCGCACGCCCAAGGGTTCACCGGTCATGGAGGACTGGTTCACCAGGGCGCAGCCTTCCACCACTTCGCCGTCCACGGGGATGGAACCGCCATCGCGCACCACCACCAGGTCGCCTTCGCGTACCTGGGAGAGGGGTACGGAAACTTCCGTGCCGTCCACCAGCAGCCAGACGTTTTCTACATTGAGGGCCAGACTTTCGGTGAGCGTGGCCATGGAGCGGCGACGGGTCCAGTATTCCAGGGTTTCGCCCAGGCCCAGCAGTACGGTGAGCATGCTCACCGTGCGGAAGTCGCGCATGACGAGCGAAGCCCCGATGGCGGCCGCGTCCAGCACGTCCACGCTGAGCCGGCCGTGCAGCAATGCGCCTACCCCTTTGCAGAGAAAGGGTACGGCCGCGGCCACGGCGGTAACGATGCGCAGGGCAAAGGGCAGCAGAGGGCGTACAAAAATATAGCGGAACAGAGGCATGAGCCCTTGCACGGGGGTGAGCTCGCCTTCGTCCGGTCCCTGGGGGATATCCAGGCTGTCGTAAGATGCGGCCGCGCCCACCAGCAGGGTCAGGGCATCGGTGCGGGCTTTGTCATTGGCATAGAACAGCAGCAGGCTGCCCGTAACGGGGTTGCAGCGCACGTCCTCAATGCCGGGCAGGGTGGCCAGGGCTCCGGCCAGAGCCGCGCCGCTGGCCGGAGCAAGAGGGGAAGAAGCGCGCACGCGCATTCTGCCGGAAGCGGGCGTGGCAAGGCCACGCAGTTCATGGACAATGTAGAAACGCATGCGCGGTCCGCCTACGCCTTGGCGGCGTCCTTGGCGGACGTCTTACGTTTTTCGGAAGCCTGGCGCGCCTCGGCGGTCAGATCTTCCACATCTTCCTTAAGGGCCTCCACCTTGCTCATGAGGGCGTCCTTGACGTCTATGCCCCGGCTGAGGAGGTCCGTGGCCAGAGGTTTAAAATTCACCTTGCCGCGCGACACGGCCACAGCGCCCACAGCACCCACGACCACGCCGCCCACAAACCACAGCGCATACTTCCAGCCATTATTCATGATAAAATCTCCTGGCATTACAGTGACAAAACCTCAATGACGGTCGTAAGCCAACGAACTGCGCCCCGGCAGACCGTACGGCGAACATCGCCTTGAAGCAGACCCCAAACGCGGTTCTGAGGGACAACACAACAGACGCCCCGACGCCTGATGCTTCCGTCCCGCAAGGGATGGCTACGGCGTCGGGGATTCGCCTGCGCCCTCCCGCAGTACGGAATCCGAGGACTACGGGAGGGGAAGGAACCCCTGCTGTGTCAAATTAGCCGGCAGCACCGGAGAGGTCAACCTTGATGTAGTCGGCCTCACTGTTGCGCAGCGAAATAGTGACGCCCGAAAGGCGCAGGGCCACGGGGTCTTTGAGGGGCGCGCGGCCCACTATGGAAACCGTGGTGCCGGGGATGAGGCCCATGTCGCGGATGCGACGGTTCATTTCGCCCAGGGCTTCCACAGCGGCGATCTTGCCCTGCTGGCCCACCTGCATCTGACGCAGATTGACAATCTGGCTCATGCGTGTACTCACTTGATAAAATGCCCAAAGCGACGTGTTGCCCCGCGCCGGCCCGCTCCGCGACGCCGCCCGAACGCGGAAGTCATGGCGGTGCTGCCCGCCAGGGGCACGGCTCGCCAAGCAGCTTGCCCTCATGTCGGACTTGTGTCAAGAGAAAAGAAAATCAATTTCAACGCACTCTTCGCGTCCTCCGGGTGGGCCGACGGTTTTCGGGTAGCGGCGCGAACGTCAAGGAGATGTCATGAAAGAGGCTTTGGAACGCCCGTATGTGGCGCATGTGATGGAAGGCCGGGCGCGGCTGCGCCACCCTGTTCTGGCCGACGCCGCCAGGCGCGCTGCGGCGCGCGATCTGGCCCTGGGGCAGCCCGGCGTGCTGGAAGTGCGGCCCGGGGCGGCCTCGCTTTTGCTGCTGCTGCGTCCAGAGGCGGATTTCCCCGCCGTCTGCGCCGCTCTAGAAGCCGCCCTGCCCGATCTGCGCAGGCCCGTGGCTGAAGTGGTTGCCGCGGAACGGGCGGCAAAGCGCGCCCTGCGCCGGTCCCGCGCCCGGGCGGAAGTCCGCCAGGGCAGCCCTGCGCCGCTCTGCAGCAGGGATAAAAACGGTCGCGTTGTCATTTGCGGCGTCCCGCAGCGCAAGGTTGAAGTCCGCGCCCTGCTGGGAACCGCTGCCGTCTGTCTGACCGCCGGCCTGGCCGGAGCGGGGCGGCTGCATGTGCTGGCCGGCGCGGCCTGGGCGGCCCTGGCCGTCCGCCACGTCTGGGTCCGCCGTAAAGCCCTGTAGCGTCCGGCAATTTAAAGAATATACATTCGCAGAACTGCCGGAACGGCTCCTTGACGTGCCACAGCGCAGAGGCGCGGCGTTTGCGCCCCTGTGGCGGGCCTGCCCCGCGCCTTGCCTAACCGGGACGCATCCCGTATACTCAGAATGCTGCCGGTAACTGTTCGCGCTTGCGGCGGACGGAACCGGCGGCCCAGGGAGACGGGATGCGAAGGGTTCTGCTCGCCGTACTGGCGCTCATCATACTCTTGGGGGCCGCGGGGGCCGTGCTGCTGGGCCGGGTGGACACCGACTTTGTGGTGCGCCGCATTGCTGCAGCCACGGCCCAGGCCACGGGGCAGCCGCTGGTTTTTGCCAGTGCGCCGCACATCGCTTTTTTCCCGCCCGGCGTGCGTTTCGGCGCGGCCCGCTGGGGGGCCGACCCGGCCGCCGCCAAGGCTGATGAAGCGTCGCGGGCCGCCCGCGGCCCCACGCTGACTGTCAAGGGCGGCATGGCCCAGCTGGAGTGGGCCGCCCTGCTCGCCGGCAAGGTGGTGGTGCGGGAAGTGCGCCTGGACAACCCCGTGCTGCGCCTGGACGCCACCGCTTTTGCGGCGCGCGCGCCTCATGAGACGAGCCTTGCGCCCGCAGCTGCTCCACAGGCCGCCAGAGAGCAGCCCGGCGCGCTGCCGGTGGAGCTGGACCGCCTGGTACTGCGCCAGGGCAGCGTGCTCTGGACCGACGCCGCCGGGCGGACGGCCCAAATTGACAGCATCAATTTTTCGCTGGAAAATCTGCGCCAAGGCCAAGAGGCTACCTTGCAGTGCGACTTTGTTTTCAGTCTGTCGCAACAGGCTGTGGGCGGGTCTGAGCCTACCGCCGTTGGGAGCGGCAGTACGGCTCCGCCCGAAGAAACCGCCGCGGCAAGGCCTGCCGCAGCCCTGACCGGAACCCTGGCCCTTTCGGCCAAGCTGAGCTATGCCCCGCCCCAGCTGCTTTTCCGGCAGGCTTCCGTCACCGTGACGCCCTTGGGCGGCCCCCTGCCGGAAAAAGCGGGCCCCCTGCAGCTGGCCGTGGAAGGCGCGCTGCTGCCTCTGGATGCGGCCGGCCCCCTGTTGCGGCTGGACAAGGCCCGGCTGACCACACCCCAGGCCCACGCGGAGGCCCGCGGCAATGTGCGGCTGACGCCGCTTGCCGCCAACGTGGACGTTACCGTTGAAGCCGCGCCGCGTGCCCTGGCAGCGCTCTGGGGACGGACCTTTAAGCCTGCGTCCGCAGGCGACAAGGACGCGCTTACAGCTGCGGCCCGCATAGCCTACGCCCCCCACGTTCTGACCATCAATGATTTGAAGGCGCGCTGGGACGCGGCTACCCTTACGGGCACGGCGCGCCTGACTCTGCCGGACGCAGGCCCGGCGGACCTCAAGGCCGACCTGCGCGCGGACACCCTGGACCTGAAGACTCTGCCCGCCGCTGCCGGGCCCGCCGCGCCCCAGACCGCTGACGGCAACGATAAGGCACAAAGCGTCGCCGCCGCTCCGGCCGCCCCCCCCACGCCCCAGCGCTCGACCCTGCCCGGCCTGGACCTCAACCTGGCGGTGGAGCGCCTGCGCTACGAGGCGCTGACGCTGCACGCCGTGCGGCTGGCCCTCAAGGGGAGCGCCGGGCGCTATGACATCGCCGAGGCCGCCGGAATGCTGGACACCGGCGGCACGCTGCGGGCCACGGGCAGCGTGGACGTGCCGGACCAGCGCTGCGCCCTCAAGGGCACAGCCGCTCAGGTGCGTCTGGGCCCGCTGCTGGAAGCCCTTGGCAAAGGAACATCGGTGGACGGGCTGGCGGATTTGCGCCTGGACCTGCGCGGCCACTGCGCTTCAGCGGCGGCCCTGAACAGCAGCCTTACGGGCGACGGCCTGCTGGAAATCCGCCGTCTGCGCCCCGGCGCCGCCGCGTCCCAGCCCATTCCCGGCCTTACCGGCAAACGGGCCCTGGTACCGGAAACCTTTGACCTGGTGCGCGCGCCTTTTACGGTCAAGAACGGGCAGCTGACCGCCCGGCCCGTCACTGTCACGGCCACGGATTTCAACGCCAGGGGCGAGGCCCGTCTCAGCCTGCCGCGCCAGTATCTGGAGGCCGAAGCCGAAGTGCGCACCTTGGGCCTGAGCGTGCCGGTGGTGGTCAAGGGGCCATTGCAGCATCTGAGCTACGGCGTGGACCCTCGCTTTGCCCTGGACATGGCCGTCAAACTGCCCGGCGCATTGCTGGACACGGGCGGCAAGGCGGGCAAAGCCGGCGGCGAGGCCGTCAAAGACGCGGGCGGACTGCTGCGTCGGCTGCTGGGCAGATAATCCTTTGCGAAAAAAGAATTTTCTATTGTCTTGCCTTTTTGTGTATATGGACTAAATATTTTAGACACTGTGACGTTAAGAATGGAGACGTCCCGTTTCCGTCGGCGGATTTTTCGTCGGGGCGGGAACGACGCGGCGCGGCGCACTCCACGCGCGGGGCCCACCATGACGTACAAATCGGCCCGTAAGGCCGGCGCGCTCCACACGGCCCCCAGGGCCGGAACGCCGGCCCCATAGCCCCCGGACAGCGGGGCCACCACTGGCAAGCCCTGAGCCCACAGGCGGCAGTATGTATCTAGTTATCGGTCTGGTCATAGTCGCGCTTTCGGTGTTTACCGGCTACACGCTCTCCCACGGCGAGTGGGCGGTGCTGTTCCAGCCTGCTGAATTCATCATCATTCTGGGCTGCGGCCTGGGCGCGTTTTTCGGTTCGCAGACCAAGTACACCTTCGGGCTCATCGTCAAAAGCCTCAAGCACCTTTTTGCCGACCCCGGCTCCAGCAAGGGGCGCTATCTGGAAACCCTGGCCCTGCTCTACGCCCTGTTTTCCAAGATGCACCGCGAAGGCGTCATCAGCATTGAAAGCGACGTGGAAAAGCCCGAATCCAGCCCCATTTTCAGCAAATATCCCAATATTTCCAAAGATTCCAAGGTGGTCAATTTTATTGGCGATACCCTGCGCGTCTACCTGACCACCGGCGACCCGGCCGATATTGACAGCCTTATGGACGTGGACATCAACACCATGCGCGAAGAAGGCATTCTGCCGGCGCACGCCGTATCACACATGGCTGAATCCATGCCCGGCATGGGCATTGTGGCCTGCGTGCTGGGTGTGGTGCTGGCTATGGGCAAAATCAACGAGCCGCCGGAAATCCTGGGCCACTACATTGCGGCCGCCCTGGTGGGCACCTTTTTCGGTATTTTGTGCTGCTACGGGCTGTTCGGTCCCATGGGTTCCAAGCTGGAAAACTACGTGGCCGAAGAACATTTTTATTATCATTCGGTCAAGGAGGCCGTGGCTGCGGCCATTCGGGGTTCCACCCCGCTCATCGCCGTGGAGTACGGGCGCAGGGCCATTCCCTATCCCTTCCGCCCCGCCTTTGCGGAGATGGAAGAACGCCTCAAGAGCGGCTAGAGCAGTTAGTGAATGAAATGAACTAACTGCTCTGCAAGGATTTTCTTGAAAATCCTTGCCACGAAATGCGAGAAGGCAGGCTTTTGCCTGCCGTAAGCGAGCATTTCAAGTGTTAAATGCTCTAGTCGGGCGGGCCTGCGTCTGGCCCCCCTGCATGAGGCACGCCCGGGCGTGCTCCGGTTTTGCCGGCGGCCGGCCCCGCAACCTTGCGTGACGGCGCGCTTGGCTCGGCAGACCATGACCAACACGGAGGAAGTATGGGTGGCGGCGCATGGAAAGTGGCTTACGCCGACTTTGTGACGGCCATGATGGCCTTTTTTTTGCTGCTTTGGGTGCTCAGCATGGTGCCGCCCGACACCAAGGCGGGCCTTGCCGCCTATTTCAGCGGCGACCGCAACTTTGACTCCAGCTCCACATCGCCCATTTCCAACAATCCCTTTATTCAGAATACAGACAAAATCGACACCCGCGACCTTAAAATCAGCGAAGTGGAAAAATCCCACTACGCCATTGCCCAGAAAATCAAGCAACTGCTTATGGCCGACGCTGTCCCGCAAAGCGCTTCGGGCATCAGCGCCGATGATGTGGGCGTGCAGCTGCGGGTCAATTCCGACGTGTTGTTCAAGCCCGGCAGCGTGGAGCTGCTGCCCCAGGGCGACAAAGTGCTGCAGTCCGTGCTGCAGCTCATGAACGAGTACAATCTTTATCTGGTGGTGCGCGGTCACGCCGACGCCACTGAAACACGCCCGCCCTTCACCTCGGCCTGGGAGCTTTCGGGCGCGCGCGCCGCCGCTATGGTCAATTATCTGGCTACCAATGGCGTCAAGCCCACCCGCATGCGCGCCGTGAGCTACGGCGATACCCGTCCCCTGCGTCCCGGCCTGGACGAACAGAGCCGCGCCGCCAACCGGCGGGTGGAATTTTTCTTCCACCGGCCAGAGGTCATGTCCTACAGCGTGGTGTACTGATGGCTCCACGCAGTCCTGCCGCAGGCTTAGCCCCTCGCCGTGTCTGTCTGCCCGACCACACGGGCGTGGACGTGCATTTGCCGCACAGCCCGCAAGCCTGGGAATGCCGGGGCCAGGGGGCGGCCGTGCTGCTGCTGGGCCTGGGGCCGGGCCGGCCGCAGGATCTGCCCTTTGTGCGCGACGCTGCCGCCGTGTTCTGGCTGGAGGCCGCAGTCACCCAAAAAAATCTGGAAGCGCGCGCCCCTGAGGCCGCCGCCGCCCGCCGTCCGCTGCCCGCGCACTGGCGCGAGGTTTCGCCCCGCGCAGCCGCGGCCCTGGCCCCGCGCTGTCGCTGCTGTTTTTACCTGCCCGGTCTGCGGCTGGCCCCGGACTTCTGGGGCCCTCTGCTGGGCCGTCTGGACGCTGCGCTGCTCTCGGCGGACGTCGGCGACGTCGCGGCCACGCCGGCCTGGACCAGACAGACGGACGCCGTACGCCCCGACTCCTTGTCGGCCGCCGATCTTGCCGATAGTACGGGCCCCGGCCCCATTTTGCTGCCGGGCGGCGCGGACCAGCTGCTGCACGCCGAGCTTTGTCAGGCCTGCGCGGCCTGCGGCTACAGCCCCGTGCTCACCAATCTGCCCCGGCCGGAGCAGGGGCGGGATCTGCAGCCCGGCCGACACGCCCGCGCCGAGGACGCCCTGGCGGCCTGGCGGGATCTGTTGCCCGCGCGGCGGCCCGCCATGCTGCTTTCCGTCAACCTGCGCGGCCTGGACCCACAGGGCCGGGTTTTCCACCTCTGCCGCGCCCTGGGCATTCCCGTGGCCATCTGGCTGGTGGACAACCCCTGGCATGTGCTTTCCGCCCTGCGCCTGCCCTGGTGGCGCGAGGCGCACCTTTTTGTCACCGATTCCGGCTTCATCTCCGGACTGCGCGCCTTGGGCGCCTGGGACGTAACCTATCTGCCCCTGGCCGCAGCCCCGCACATGTGGCGCGGGGAGGACGCGGACCTGCCGGAAGGCACGGCCCCGCCTTTGTTTGTGGGGCGCTCGGCCTTTCCCGAAAAAGAGCGGTTTTTTGCTGCCGTGCGCCTGCCGCAGGCCGTCGGTGAAGAAGCCGCCGCCCTGCTGCAGCAAAGCCAGGGCCCGGCCGACGGTCCCAACTTTTTTTGGTGGCAGCAAAGCCTGGGGCTGCGCAGTCCCTGGCCCGGCAATGAGGTGCGCCGCGCGGGCCTCGGTGCAGAGCGCTGTTCCCAGGCCAACCGTGCGCGCTGGCTCAAGGCCGCCGGGGCCTGTTCCGATGGAGAATTGCGCGTGGTCGGCGACGGCGGCTGGCGGGCCCTGCTGCCCGGAGCCGCTCTGCTGCCGCCCGTGGACTACTATACCCGCCTGCCCCAGCTCTACGCCACGGCAGCGGCCGTGCTCAACGTCACCAGCCTGTTGTTGCCCCACAGTCTGAGCCAACGCCACTTTGACGTCTGGGCCGCCGGAGGCCTGCTGCTCAGCGACGCCACGCCAGGACTGGACCTCTTTCCCCGTGAGTTGACGGAACCCGTTACCCTGCGCGGCCCGGAAGACTTTGCCCGTCGCCTGGCGGAACTGCGTTCCCGGCCTCAGGAGGCCCACGATTTGCGTCTGGCTTGGCGGCGGCATCTGCGCGCCCGGCACAGCTATGTCCAGCGCCTCCGGCGCATAGCCGACGTGCTGGGCGAGCCTCTGCCTCCGGAGGAGGGCGAGGAGGGGGAAAAAGGGCTTTGCAGGGGAAGCGGGCGGCTGTAAAAAAACGTATTCGCCTTTCCGGCGCACCCCGCAAAAAATTTTATTTCTGCTGCAGTCTGGCGCAGGGTCTTCCGGGCGCGATGGGGGCAGAGGGGCCGCCTGGCTTTGGCCGGCCCGCATGGGCGTGCGCCCCGGCCCCGCGGCGTTTTCCTTGTAGCCCGTCCGGAAGTGCGGTAATTTCCGGCCATGCAAAGCGCCACCCCCACCCTGGCCCGCCGTTACGTTTTCAAACTGCTGGCCAATGTCGCCTCCGTCCCGGTCTATCTGGCTATGGAAGCCATTTTGCCGCGCGCGCTGGGGCCGCGCATGTACGGCAACTACAGCTTTGCCACCAATCTCTTTCAGCAGCTTTCCGGCTTTCTGGACATGGGCACCTCTACCTGCTTTTATAATGCCCTTTCCCGGCGGCAGGAAGAATGCGGCCTCATCGCCTTTTATTTACGGGTAAGTCTGCTGGTGCTGGGCGTCAGCGCGTTGGCCGCCCTCTGCCTGCAACTGCCGGATGTGGGCGGGCTGCTCATGCCCGACGTGCCTCTGTGGCTGGCCCCCCTGGCCGCCCTGTGGGCTTTTCTGACCTGGTGGGGACGCGTGCTGCGTTCCATGAACGACGCCGTGGGCGTCACCGTCTCCTCAGAGCTCACGCGCACGGTCCTTTCTCTGCTGGCCGTGGGCCTGCTGGGCCTGCTGTTCTGGATGGACTGGCTGAACATCTACAGCCTTTTTGTCCAGCAGTACTTCATGCTGGGGGCCACGGCCCTGGGCTACTGGCTGGTGACCCGCGCCTATTGGCGCAGCCGCAGCCAGGTTCTCAGCCTGACCTTGACCCCGGCGCAGACCCGTGCCTACGGCCGGGAATTTTTCGCCTACAGCCATCCTCTGTTTGTCCAGGCTCTGCTCTCCTTCCTGCTGCTCTCGGCGGAACGCTGGCTTTTGCAGTGGTTTGACGGCAGCGTGCAGCAGGGCTTTTTTGCCTTGTCGCAAAAGGTGAGCATGGCCTGTTTTCTGTTTGTTTCGGCCATGACGCCCCTGATCATGCGTGAGCTTTCCATTGCCTGGGGCCACAACGACCGCGCGGCCATGGGCCGCCTGCTGGACCGCTTTGCCCCGCTGCTCTATGTGGTGGCCGCTTATTTTTCCTGCTTTACCCTGGCGGAAGGCGCGACTCTGGTGCGCTTTTTCGGCGGCGCGGAGTTTGCCGCCGCCACCCTGCCCGTGCAGATCATGGCCCTTTACCCGCTGCATCAGGCCTACGGGCAGTTGGCGGGCTCCGTCTTCCACGCCACGGGGCGCACCCGCGTGCTGCGCAACATGGCCGCCCTGGAATGCGTCTATGGCTTCAGCACGGCCTGGTTTCTGCTGGCCCCGCCCGATCTTTGGGGCTGCAACCTTGGGGCTGTGGGCCTGGCCATCAAGACCGTGGCCGTGCAGATAGTCACCGTCAATCTTTATCTCTGGCTGGCCTCGCGCTTCATTCCCCTGCACTTCTGGCGCAATCTGGCCCACCAGGTCTGGAGTCTGGCCGTGCTCCTGGCTCTGGCCTTTGCCTGCCGGGAGGGCACCCTGTACCTGGCCCCCAGCCTGGGCCTGGGTGGGGTGGATTCCATCCCGCGCTTCATCCTTTCCGGCGCGGCGTACACCTTCTGCCTGGGGGCGCTCTGTCTGGGCGTGCCGGCCGTATTGGGCCTGTCTCGTCAGGATGTGCGGGAATTGCGGGCCCGTTTCCAGGCCAGGGGACGTCATCTGTGAGGAATTTGCCGTAAGGACGCGCCACGGGCGGCGCAAAAAATCTGAAGGCGGCAGAACAACCTGACCCCCAAAACGCGGAGCGTCAGGCCCCCTGCCCGTGCCCGTCTGCGGGCCGCATCCAGCCCATTGCCAGCAGGGCCTGCGCCAGCGGGGCCAGCGGCAGGCCCACCACCGTGCTCCACGAACCTTCCACCCTGTCCACAAGAAAAGCTCCCTGCCCCTGAATGGCGTAGGCCCCGGCCTTGTCGTCGGGTTCGCCCGTGTGGGCGTAGGCCCGCAACGCCGCCTCAGGCCAGCGTCCGAAGCGCACCCGGCTTACGTCGCTGAAGACCCGCACTGTCCCTTGCGGCGGCGTCAGACACACGGCGCTGACTACCGTATGTTCACGGCCGTTGAGGCGCAGCAGCATTTCCAGCGCGTGCGCCCTGTCGCGAGGTTTGCCCAGGATGTCGCCTTCCAGGGCCACCACCGTATCCGCGGCCAGCACCAGGCTGTGGCCCCGCTCCGTTGCGGCAAGCCCCTGGGCTGCAGCCGTCGCCTTGGCTGCCGCAGCCCGGCAGGTGTAGGCCTCAGGGGTTTCGCCGGGCGCGGGGCGCGGTTCTGCCCCCGTGGGCTGGGCCAGGGTGAAAGGCAGCCCCCATTCTTCCAGGAACTGCCGGCGACGGGGTGAAGCCGAAGCCAGCACGAGGCGGCAGCCGGGCCGGAGCGTAAACAGCGGGGCCCATGCTTTCATGCCGCAGCACCGTGCCGCGTCGGGGCAGACAAGAGGGGATGACAGGAGGCGGGCATGGGAGTTTCAGACCGTGGGGGCGTGGCGCAGCACTTCGCCGCCGTGCGTGTCCAGAACGCGGAAGACGCCGTCCGCATACAGCCCGTAGCTGGGCGGAAAGCCGCCCTTGGGCAGGGCCAGGGAGCCCGGATTCCAGAAGTGCAGCCCGTCCAGGGTTTCGCCGCGCGGCACGTGGGTGTGCCCCCGCAGCAGCACCGTGCCGCGCGCAAAGCCGGGGCAGGGCGGCCGTTCGGGCACATGGTGCCCGTGGCTGGCAAAGACGCGCAGGCCGTCCACGGCGATCCAGGCGTTGTCCGCCACGGGAAAGGGCAGCAGGGCCAGGTCCACTTCGGCGTCGCAGTTGCCGCGCACGGCGGTGACCGGGCAGGGCAGAGCGGTCAGATCCGGCATGGTACGCAGCAGTTGCGGCGTGTCATAACCCGCAGGCAGCGGATTTCGCGGCCCGTGGTAGACCAGATCGCCCAGCAGCACCAGCAGGTCCGGGCGCAGCTCATTGGCCCGCTCCAGCAAAAAATGCAGGGCCGGCAAGGAACCGTGCAGGTCCGAAGCTACCAGCAGGCGCATCAGCCGCGCTCCACGGCCTGGGGATGGCCGGCATCCCATGTGGGGCGGTCCTTGGCCTCTTCGTCCAGCATGATGGGGATGTCCTCCCGCACGGGGTAGACCACCTTGCAGGCCGGGCAGGCCAGACCAACGGTTTCACCACTTTCTTCCAGGGCTTTGAGCCCGCCCAGGCAGCGCGGGCAGGCCAGAATACGCAGCAATTCTCCGGTTTCCAGGGGCATGGGTTCCTCCAGACAGGTAAAAAAACAGTATAGGCGCTTGTGTCGGCGAGTTCAAGACTTGCCCGCTTGCGCCTCATTGCGGTATACTGGTATCTTCGCAGTGCCCGGCAGCGCCGGTGCGACTCCGCGTCAGGGGTCGGCGACGCGGCGGCTGACCAGGGAAATCTGCAACCAGGACGCGCCATGCGACGTATAGATCTCCACACCCACACCACCGCTTCAGACGGCACCGACACCCCCGCCGAGCTCGTGCGCAATGCGGCCAAAGCCCAGTTGGCCGCTGTGGCCGTAACCGACCACGATACCCTGTCCGGCCTGGACGAGGCCGCCGCCGCAGGCAGAGAAGCGGGCGTCATGCTGGTGCGCGGCTGCGAAATATCCACCGGCACGGAGCTGGGCGAGCTGCACATTCTGGGCCTCTGGCTGCCGCAGAACGTTGCCCCCCTGCAGGAAAAACTGATCTGGCTGCGCGCTAAAAGGGACGAGCGCAACGTGGGCATTGTGGCCAAACTCCAGGCCCTGGGGCTGGAGGTGAGTATGGACGAGGTGCGGGCCGAGGCCAAGGGGGAAAGCGTGGGCCGCCCGCACATTGCGGCCGTGCTGGTGCGCAAGAACTATGTGCGGGACCCCGGCGAGGCCTTTCGCGTTTATCTGGGATGCAAGGGCAAGGCCTATCTGCCCAAGGCCGTACTGGAGCCCGAAGACGGCGTGGCCTTGCTGGCCCGTCTGGGCGCCACCGTGAGCCTGGCCCACCCCTTGCTCTGGAAGGCTCCGGAAGGCTGGCTGGAAAAAATGCTGGGCCGCCTCAAAGACTGCGGCCTGGACGCCATTGAAGCCTACCACAGTGAGCACTCGCAGCAGGATGTGCGCACTTGCCTGGCCTTGGCCAAGCGCTTCGGCCTGGGCGTCAGCGGCGGTTCCGATTACCACGGGGCCAACAAACCTGCCATCAGCCTGGGCAAGGGCTACGGCGGCTTGTTTGTGGGCTGGAATATTCTGGAAGACTTGCTGGCCCGCCGCCGCGCCGCCGGCCTGCCCTGCCCGCAGGAAGCCGCCTGATTTTTTACAGCGTCACCCGGCTTACCACCCCATGCACCGCATGGCTGGGCAGTTTGTAGAACTGCACAAAAGAGGGGGCCAGGCGCTTGATCAGGGCATAAATCCTGCCCAGAGGTCTGGTGGTGATGATGTCCTCCACGCCATAGAAGATGGCTCTGGGCCGGATGCCCGCCGCTGCCAGAATGGCGGCGATATCCACAACCTCCATATATCCCGCGCTGATTGCAAATACGCTCAGCCCGTCCGCAGGGCCCGCCGTCATCTGCCATTCCAGCCCCAGGGGCTCATACGTGCGCGCCACGCTCAGCATGATGTTGCGCTCGTACATGATGCCGTTCATGAAGATGGTCTTCACAATATAAGGCGAAACAGTGTCCAAACTGCGCAGAAAAAAGATGGCCGTGCCCGAAATGGGGCGGTTTTTGCGGCGCAGGGCCGCAAAAGCGGGCAGAAAGATCTTCTGCCGCATGGGCCGCATGCGCGCGTACACGGCCCGTTGCCCCCAAGTATAAATCAAAATGAGCGAAAGGGGCGCCAGCGCAATGACGATGGACCAGTAGCCCCCGTGCGGCAGCTTGTAAAAGTTTGCCAGCAGGTAAACCACGTCCAGGGCGCAGATGCCCAGAGCCAGGGCGCAGTGCCCCTTTCGGCCGCGCAGGCCAAAAATCCAGACCATGAATACGGCCGTGATGGTCATGCTGCCCGTGACGGCCAGACCGTAGGCGGCGGCCAGCCGGTGCGACTCTCCGAAGCCGCAGATGACCATGATGACAGCCAGGCAGAGCGCCCAGTTGACCGTATTGATGTAGATCTGGGAGTGCAGCTCCGGCGAGGTGTAGTCTACCTTGAACAGGGGCATGATGTGGGTGGCCATGCTCTGGTACATAATGGAAAACAGCCCGCTGATGAGCGACTGGGAAGCGATGACCGTGGCCAGAAGACAGAGCGTCAGAAAGGGGATGTAGAGCAGCGGCGCCTGGCTGTGAATCAGGGAAAACAGCACGTTGTCCACTTGTGGGTGCCCGATGAGAAAGGCCGTCTGGCCCATATAGTGCAGCACCAAAGCGCAGAAAACCATCCCCCAGGCTACCAGAATGGGCTTCCGGCCCATATGCCCCATATCCGCATAGAGAGCCTCGCCGCCCGTGGCGCAGAGGATGACCTCGGAAAGCACAAAAAAGCCTTTCAGCCCGTTGTGCAGCATGAAGTCCAGTCCATACCAGGGGTTCAGGGCCTTGAGCACCTGCGGGGCCTGCGTCAGGGCCACCAGGCCCGATGCGGCCAGAACCGCGAACCACAGGGCCATGACCGGCCCGAACACAGCCGCCAGCGCGCCGCTGCCCCGCCGCTGCAGGGTAAACAAAATCAGGGCGATGCTCAGGGCAATGCCCACCAGCACGCCGCGCGGCAGACCCTCCAGGCCGGGAATGACGGTCAGCCCCTCTACGGCGGAGAGGATGCTGATGGCCGGGGTGATGACCCCGTCGCCCATAAGCAGTGAAATGCCTACATAGGCCAGCAGGGTGGCCGCGCGCGCGGAGCGGTTTGACCGCAGCAGCGGCCGCAGCAGCGAGAGCAGCACAATGGTGCCGCCTTCGCCTCCCTTGCTCAGGCTCATGGCCAGCCAGGCGTACTCCACGGTGACCAGCAGCAGCAAAGTCCAGATGATCAGGGAAAGAATGCCCACAAAATGGGCCTCGGTACGCGCCGTAAGCATAAAGACTACGGCCAGAGTATAGATGGGGCTGGTGCCGATGTCGCCAAAAACAAGCCCCAACGATTTGATTACATTGGCTGGAGTGGCTTTTTGCTGTTCCATACCTTCTCCTTGCCGCGCAAACGCCCGTAGAAGCCGCCCCCCAGGGCGCGGCGGGGACGTCAGTATGGGACCATAGAGCAGCCCCGCTCGGCTGGCAAGTCTGCCGCCGCTGCAACAAGGGGTAGGCAAAATCGCTTTATTGGTATATGCTATACAAAATACATAGTCCTTTTCCCCACGGGAGGCCCCCATGTCAAAGCCAGAAGCAGCCCCGCCCCCTCCGGCGCCGCCACGCCCCCAAAC
>ENA-UEYG01000372-UEYG01000372.1-human-gut-metagenome-genome-assembly--contig:-NODE-372-length-34663-cov-3.833227_pt1 | contig 34663 bp, 29 predicted proteins | sample MGYA00242933_ERZ507934 | MGnify/ENA primary metagenome ERZ507934 (study PRJEB26167, sample SAMN06115527) | human gut metagenome | host: Homo sapiens | place: China:Zejiang | collected 2015-11-10... | reverse complement strand
CCTGGAGTCAAGCGATCCATTTCATACTCTTCTTTATTTCTTCGTTTTAACCCTTCCTTTCTTGTTCTTGTTTTCATCTTTTTTCCTCCGTTCGGAATTGTTTATCACGGCGGAGCTTTGCGCCGCTGCCCACGCCGTAAATGAGCGGCGGTCGATTGGCTTATGCTTGGTTTGCTTTGTACTTATCCACAAACAGGGCGACCCCCTGTTTTAAGACCTCCATCTGGGTTTTCAGATAATATTCATCCTCAAACATCGCATAATGAACGCAGGCGCGGACGAATATAAAGATCAGCGGCGTGATGACCGTATAGGGAATGCCGATTTTCGGCTCCAGCTCTTTTGCGTACTGGGTGTAACGCTCGTTGACCCCCTGAAAGAACTTCTTGCCGTGTTCAATGTACTTGGGCAAGGTGTAAACCTGGTACATCAGGCGGTATTTTTTGCCGTGTTTTTTGGCGGTCCAGTAGGGAACTTCCTCAAGAAATCGCATCACATCTTTTGGGTCTGTGGGCGCCATGGTCAAAAAGTCGTCCTCCACCTTGGACATACAGTAGGCGGTGGAGTCGATAATCAGCTCGTCCAAATTCTTAAAATAAACATACAGGTTGGCGCTCGTCCAGCCGCCGGCTTCTGCCAGCGCCTGGGTGCCGGTTCCGGTTAATCCGTTTTCCGCATAGCAGGCAAAGCATTTTTCCATCATTTCCTGCCGTTTCATATCATGCTGTTGAGGAATTCGCTTCATTGCTTGTTGCTCCTATGAGATAAATCCATTCGATTACTTAGGATAGCATATCTTGTCAAAAGAAGCAAGTCACTTTCTGTGAAAAAAGGGACGGTACACAAACCGTCCCTTTTTTTATATAAGATTTATAGGCTCAAACGCGAGTCACCCGAAAGCCGGTGCAGGCATAGGCGGTGTCCGTAACCGGGTACTGCTTAAAGAACTGATATTGGGAGTAAGAACTGGAAAGAATCTCTCTGCCGTCCTCCTCAATGAACTCCACAATGTGGGGCACAAAACGCAGCGATTCAATATCCTCCGGGGTACAGCCCTCGTGGTACTCGGTCATTAACGCTGTGAACTCCACCTTGGTAAACGCCTTTGAGACGATACGCTTCGGGTCAATGTGCGCAAACAGGGGAGAAATGATAAAGCGAGTCTTGCCCACTTTTAATGTGACGCAGTCGGTGAGCACCAGTACATCTTTTCCGCTTGCCTCCAAGGTTCCCAAAAAATCGCTCTTTAAGGTCTTGTAGTCACCGGGCAGGATCAGGTAAGTTTTGCGGTCAATCATCGTGGGTCCTCCTTAATTGCTATGACGGGTTGTGTAATGGGCAAATCATTGGAAATTGTAAAATAATTTTGTTCTATTTTACTATATTCTCTTCACAATTTCAATAGAATGTGGTAAAATAAGCCAAAAGGATAGGGCAACTCTATTCTGTTTTAGGGGGAATGACTATGAAAGCAAAGAATCCGGGCGCTTTGTCAGGGCGCACCTGGACCTCCATTCTGCTGTTTGGCCTGATCGGCCAAATTGCCTGGGTGGTAGAGAATATGTATTTCAGCCGTTTTATGCAAAATGAGATTACCCGCGCGCCTTATGCCACTACGCTGATGGTGGCGTTCTCCGCACTGTTTGCTACACTGTCTACGCTGCTGGGCGGCGCCATCTGCGACCGTACCGGCAAGCGCAAGGTGTTTATCACCTGGGGGTATGTGATCTGGGGCTTTACCATTATGGCTTTTGTCCTGATCCCTATGCAGCCGGCGCCGGATAAAGTTAAGGCCATGGTGATTTTGGTGGTTGTCATGGACTGCGTGATGTCTGTGATCGGTTCCATCAGTAACGATGCGTCCTTTAACACCTGGATCACAGATATGACGAATACCGCCAATCGCAGCAAGGTAGATACCATTTTGGCAGTGCTGCCGCTGCTGGCCATTGCCGTTGTGTTTGTAGGCTTTGACGGGCTGACCAATGCCGCTGCCACTACTGACGACTGGAAAAAGTTCTTTATGCTCCTGGGTATTATTCCCACTGTCGGCGGCCTGATCGGCGTGTTCTTGATGAAAGACAAGCCGGGTCTGCAAAAAAAGACGGACGGTAACTTTCTGGGCGACTTTGTGTATAGCTTAAACCCGAAAGTGATCAAAGAAAACAAGCTGCTGTATGTTTGTCTGTCCGGCAATATGGTGGCGGCTATTGCATACCAGATCTATGTGAACTATCTGTTTAACATTATTGAGGGCACGCTGCAAATCAAGGATTATATTGTCCCGGTGGCCATTATTGGCCTGGCGGCGGCCGTAGGCTCCGTTTTGGTGAGTACCGCTATGGATAAAGTGGGCAAAAAGCACTTTTTCTATCCCACCATTATTGCCGGGATCATCGGCTGCGTAGTTATTTGGAGTGCTAAGTTTTTCGTAGGCAAAAACCTAAAGGCGGAACTGGCGATTTTAATTGTCGGCGGTATTTTGGTAATTGGTGTAACCCTGGTGATGGCAGGGTTGTTTACCGCTTCCTATCGGGACTGCATTCCAAAGGGCCGGGAGGGTCTGTTCCAGGGCTGCCGTATGGTGCTGTATGTGCTGGTGCCCATGATTATCGGACCGCTGATTGCCCAGTTTATTATCAATCAGTATAATAAAGGCGTTACAGACAGCGCGGATATTGTGTATCCCATGGAGCTGTTCTTGGGTGCCGCCGCGGTTATGGTGTTCTGCTTTATTCCTGCCTCTGTTGTGCGCAAAAAGCAGGACGCGGTGCATGAAAAATTGCTGGAAGAAATGAAAGAGGAACAGGCGCAATCGTCTGCAAAATAAATGCCGATAAGCCCTCTCCCCGGAGGGGGCTTATCCGGTGCTTTTGCGGCGGCGGAATTCATCGTTTTGTAATCAAATTATGTCTTGACTTTAGGTCTTGTGTCCAGTATAATATCTGTTTAGAACGAACAGCAATTTTGATGGAGAGTACAGAATATGACATTGCTTATTCAGAACGCGCGCTGCTGGAACGGCGGCGGGTTTCATACGGCAGATGTCCTCTTACAGGGAGGCAAAATAAAGTCCCTCGGCACCTCCATTTCCTCTGATGGGGTCAATGCCCTTTTTGACGCAAGGGGTCAGTATTTCCTTATACCGGGTTTCGTTGATGTGCATGTGCATCTCCGTGAGCCCGGTTTTTCTTATAAGGAGACCATTGCCACCGGGTCCGGGGCGGCAGCTGCGGCGGGCTATACGACCGTTTGCGCAATGCCCAATCTGACCCCGGCGCCGGACACCCCGGCTCATTTGGCAGAGGAACAGGCGATCATTGACCGGGACGCCAAAATCCAGGTTTTGCCCTTTGCCTCTATTACCAAGGGGCGTAAAGGTAGTGGCGAATTGGTGGATTTTGAAGCGCTGTCACCAAAGGTGGTGGGCTTTTCCGACGATGGTTGCGGTGTGCAGGACGAGGGCTTAATGCGAGAAGCGATGGCGCGATGCAAGGCGCTGAACAAGGTGATCTCCGCCCACTGCGAGGTCAACGATCTGCTGAATGGCGGCTACATTCACGACGGCGCTTACTGCAAGGCCCACGGTCACCGGGGCATTTCTTCCGCCTCTGAGTGGAAGATGATCGAGCGGGACTGCCGCCTGGCGTCGGATACCGGTTGTCGTTACCATGTGTGCCACATTTCCACCAAGGAGAGCGTGGAAGTGATTCGAGAAGCGAAAAAAAGCGGCGTGCCAGTCACCTGCGAGACCGGCCCCCACTACCTTGTTCTGTGTGATGAGGACTTACAGGAGGACGGTCGGTTTAAGATGAACCCGCCCTTGCGCAGCCGCAGCGATAGGGAAGCCCTGTTAGAGGGCGTAGCAGACGGCACGGTGGATGTGATCGCCACCGACCATGCGCCCCATAGTGCTGCGGAAAAAGAGAAGGGTCTGTCCGGTTCCGCCATGGGTATTGTGGGTCTGGAAACGGCATTCCCGGTGCTGTACACCAAGCTGGTGCGCACCGGCGTGATGACCTTTGAAAAGCTGATTCAAATGATGACCTTGCGGCCAAGAGAAATATTTGACCTGCCGGTTGGCGAGATTGTTCCCGGCGCACCGGCGGATCTGTGCCTGCTGGACACGGACTGCAGCTGGACGGTAGACCCGGACAAGTTTGTGACCATGGGCAGGGCAACGCCTTTTGCCGGTTGGCAGGTGCAGGGCAAAAACAGATTGACGGTATGGAGAGGAGAAGTAGTATATGAAGCCTTACGATAAGCAGTTGGTGCTGGAGAACGGCAAGCAGTTCTTCGGCTACGGCTTTGGCGCAGATAAGAGTGCCATTAACGAGATCGTGTTTAACACCTCTATGGTGGGGTATCAGGAGATCGTTTCCGACCCCAGTTATACAGATCAAATGGTTGTGATGACTTACCCGCTCATCGGCAACTACGGTATGACCGATGAGGATTATGAGACCAAGATTCCCACCATGGGCGGCCTGATCGTGCGGGAATACAACGATCAGCCCTCCAATTTCCGCTATACCAAGACCCTGTCTGAGGTGCTGGAGGAATATGGAATTCCCGGTATCAGTGGGATTGACACCCGCATGCTCACCCGCATCATTCGAGACGAAGGCAGCCAAAAAGTGGGCATCTTCCCGGCAGATATGCCCTATGACAGTGCCCTGTGGCAGGTGAAGAATTACACCATTCCCACAGATATGGTATCTCGGGTCAGCTGCAAAAAGCGCTGGTATTCCCGCACCCCTAACCATAAGTACGATGTGGTAGCCATCGACTGCGGGATAAAGCTGAATATTATCCGCAAGTTGAACGAAAAAGGCTGCAATGTGACAGTAGTGCCTTACGATACCACCGCAGAGGAGATTCTGCGTATGCACCCGGACGGACTGTTCCTGTCTAACGGTCCCGGTAATCCGGAGGATGTGACCCCGGTGATCGAAGTGGTGCAGCAGCTTAAGGGCAAGCTGCCCATCTTCGGCATTTGTCTTGGGCACCAGATGATCAGCCTGGCGCTGGGAGCGAAGACCTTTAAGATGAAGTTTGGCCACCGTGGCGGTAACCACCCGGTGAAGCATTTGGAGAACGGCAAGATCGAGATCACCTCGCAGAACCATTCTTATGCGGTGGATGTGGCATCCCTGGCCGGCACGGAGCTGGAGCTGACCCATGTGAACCTGCTGGATCGCACCGCTGAAGGTGTGGCCTCGCCGGAGAACCGGTTGTTCTCCGTGCAGTACCATCCGGAGAGCGCACCCGGTCCGCAGGACAGTGCCTATTTGTTTGACCGGTTTATTGATTTGATGGAGGAGGCGCAGAACCATGCCTAAGCGTACAGATATTCATAAAGTATTGGTGATCGGCTCCGGCCCCATCGTCATTGGCCAGGCGGCGGAGTTTGACTATGCCGGCACCCAGGCCTGCCTTGCCCTGCGTGAGGAGGGCTATGAAGTCGTGCTCATCAACTCCAACCCTGCTACCATTATGACCGATACGGATATTGCCGATAAAGTCTATATGGAGCCACTGAATTTGGAATATGTGGCGCGTATTATTCGTCATGAGCGCCCGGACGCTATCTTGCCTTCCCTGGGCGGCCAAACCGGTCTGAACTTGGCGGTACAGCTGGCGAAAAAGGGCGTGCTGCAAGAGTGCGATGTAGAAATTCTCGGCACCAGCTTTGAGTCCATTGAGCGGGCTGAGGACCGAGAGCTGTTTAAGGAACTTTGCCAGGGACTGGGGGAGCCGGTGCTGCCCTCAGAGATCGCAGAGACCTTGGAGGACGGTCTGCGTGCTGCCGCAGAGATCGGTTATCCCGTTGTGCTGCGCCCGGCCTTTACCCTTGGCGGCACCGGCGGCGGCTTTGCGGATGATGAAGAAGAGTGCCGTGTGATGCTGAAAAATGCCTTGGCCCTGTCACCGGTGCACCAGGTGCTGGTGGAAAAGAGCATTAAGGGCTATAAAGAAGTAGAATATGAGGTAATGCGGGACGCCAACGATACCGCCATTACTATATGTAATATGGAGAATATTGACCCGGTGGGTATCCATACCGGCGACTCTGTGGTGGTGGCTCCTTCTCAAACTCTCACCAACAAAGAGTACCAGATGCTCCGTGACTCTGCACTGAAGATCATTCGGGAGCTGAAGATCGAGGGCGGGTGCAATGTGCAGTTCGCGCTGGACCCTCACTCATTCCAGTATTATCTTATTGAGGTGAACCCCCGTGTCAGCCGTTCCTCTGCCTTGGCTTCCAAGGCCAGCGGCTATCCCATTGCCCGGGTCAGCGCCAAGATTGCCGTGGGTATGCATCTGGACGAGATCCCTATTGCCAACACCCCCGCTTCCTTTGAGCCTACCCTGGACTATGTGGTCACCAAGATCGCCCGGTTCCCCTTTGACAAATTCGCCGACGCCAACAATACGCTGAACACCCAGATGAAGGCCACCGGCGAGGTGATGAGCGTAGGTCGCACCATGGAGGAGAGCCTGCTTAAGGCGGTGCGCTCCCTGGAGATTGGCGTTTGCCACCTGTATATGAAGAAATTTGACACGTACAGTCAAGAGGAGCTGCTGGACTATATCCACACCGGCACCGATGATCGGCTGTACGCCATTGCCCAGTTGATCCGGCTGCGCTGCGATTTGAATCGCATTTATAATGCCACGAAGATTGATATGTGGTTTTTGGAAAAGTTCAAGAACATTGTGGACTTTGAGGCGGTATTGCGAGCCAATCCCCGAGATGAACAGACCTTACGGGACGCCAAAAAAATGGGCGTGTCCGACAAATTTATCGGCCAGCTGTGGGGCATGACGGAGGCGGAAGTCTTTAACCTGCGCATGTCGATCAAGCTGTTCCCGGTGTATAAGATGATCGACACCTGTGCCTCTGAGTTTGACTCCTATGTGCCGTACTTCTACTCCACCTATGAGGAGGAGAATGAGTCCGTTGTATCAGATAAAAAGAAGATCGTAGTGCTTGGCTCCGGCCCCATCCGCATCGGTCAAGGCGTGGAATTTGACTACTCCACCGTTCACGCTATTTGGTCCATTCGGGACGCCGGGTACGAGGCGATTATCATTAATAACAACCCGGAGACCGTGTCTACCGACTACACCACCTCGGACAAGCTGTATTTTGAGCCGCTGACGGTGGAAGATGTGATGAATGTGATCGAACTGGAGCAGCCCATGGGCATTGTGGTGTCCCTTGGCGGTCAGACCGCCATTAACCTTGCGCCTCCGCTGCATGCGCTGGGTGTGCCCATCATCGGCACCGATGTGGCTGCCATTGACCGGGCAGAGAACCGGGACAGCTTTGAAAAGGTAATGGAAAAGCTGGGCATTCCCCAGCCTAAGGGTCTGGCAGTTACGGATATTGAAGAGGGCGTGCGCGTTGCCGCCTCCATCGGTTATCCTGTGCTGGTGCGCCCCTCCTTTGTATTGGGTGGTCGTGCCATGCAGATCGTTGCCAATGAGGAGAGCCTGCGCCACTACCTGCAAACGGCTGTGGAGATCAACACCGATCAACCGGTACTGGTGGATAAATACATTATGGGTAAAGAGCTGGAGGTGGACGCCATCTGTGACGGCACAGATGTGTTCATTCCCGGTATTATGGAGCATGTGGAGCGCACCGGCGTACATTCCGGCGACTCTATCAGCATCTACCCCACCTTCTCCGTCAGCCAGGCGGTCAAGGACAAGATTATTGATTATACCGTTAAACTGGGTACGGCCATCGGCATCGTGGGCCTTTACAATATCCAGTTTATTGCAGACAGCAACGACGATGTGTATGTGATCGAGGTGAATCCCCGTTCTTCCCGCACGGTGCCGTTCCTGTCCAAGGCCACTTCCGTGCCTATGGCGCACATTGCCACCCAGGTGATCCTGGGCCACAGCTTAAAAGAGCAGGGCATTACGGAGGTGTATCCCACGGAGAAAAAGCGCTGGTATGTGAAGGCGCCTGCGTTCTCCTTTAGCAAGCTGAAAGGGATGGACACTTATCTATCCCCGGAGATGAAGTCCACCGGCGAGGCCATCGGCTACGACAAGAGCCTGACCCGCGCTCTGTATAAAGCGTTACAATCCAGCGGGCTGCATGTGTCCAACTACGGCACGGTGCTGGTGACCATTGCGGATCAGGACAAGCCTACTGCGCTGCCGTTGATCCGTCGGTTCTACGACTTGGGCTTTAATATCGAAGCCACTGAGGGCACCGCCAAGTACCTGAAAGACCACGGCATTCGCACCCGGGTGCGGCAAAAGCTCACTGAGGATGACAGCGACGAAATCTTGATGGCACTGCGCCAGGGGCACATTGCCTATGTGATTAACACCATTGATATTAACCACGGCGACAGTCACTCAGACGGCTCTGAAATTCGCCGGGCTGCGGTGGAAAACAATGTGACCATGTTCACCTCGCTGGACACGGTAAAGGTGCTGCTGGATGTGCTGGAGGAGATCACCTTGGGTGTGTCTACCATTGACGCGGAGTAAGCGTATGTATAAACAAGGTATTTTTACAATAGAAGAAAATCGACCACTGACCGCCAGCGTGTACCGTATGGTGCTGGAAGGGGACACCCGGTACATTACGGCGCCGGGCCAGTTTGTGAACATTGCCCTGGAGGGCAAGTTCCTGCGCCGCCCCATCTCCGTCTGCGACTATGACAGCCGGACGGTGACTATCATCTATAAAGTTGTGGGGCAGGGGACGGCCCAAATGGCAAAGATGCAGCCGGGGGAGACACTGGATGTGCTTACCGGCTTGGGCAACGGCTACACAATCGAGCCTGTGCACCACGCGCTGCTCATCGGCGGTGGTGTGGGCGTGCCGCCCCTTTACAATCTGTGCAAGTGCTTGCGGGCTGCCGGGCAGCAGGTGACGGTGATCTTAGGCTTTAACACGGCGGATGAAGTGTTCTACGCCGAGGAATTCGCCGCGCTGGGTGCGGAAGTGCGGATCACCACCGTGGACGGCAGTGTAGGCACCAAGGGCTTTGTGACGGATGCCTTCCCGGCAGAGTACGACTACTTTTATACCTGCGGTCCGCTGCCGATGCTGATGGCGGTATATGACCGCTCTGCCACCTCCGGTCAGTTCTCCTTTGAGGAGCGCATGGGCTGCGGCTTTGGCGCTTGTATGGGCTGCTCCTGCAAGACCAAGTACGGCAACAAGCGCATTTGCAAGGACGGACCGGTGCTGGTAAAGGAGGAGATCATATGGTAGACCTGCGTGTGAATTTGTGCGGGCTGGAGTTGGACAACCCTGTGGTTCCTGCCTCCGGCACCTTCGGCTTCGGCAAGGAATTCAGCGAATTTTATGATATTAACATGTTAGGCTCTTTCTCCTTTAAGGGCACCACCAGGGATGCTCGTTTTGGCAATCCAACCCCCCGCATTGCAGAATGCACCGCCGGCATGATCAATGCCGTTGGTCTGCAAAATCCCGGGGTGCACCATGTGATCCAGCACGAGCTGCCGGAGCTGAAAAAAATCTTTCACAAGCCGGTGATCGCCAACGTGAGCGGATTCTCCGTGGAGGACTATGCCTATACCTGCCAGCTGCTGGACAAAGAGGAGCAGGTTGGGATTTTGGAAGTGAATGTATCTTGCCCCAATGTGCACGGCGGCGGTATGAGCTTTGGCACGGATCCGGCCTGTGCCGCAGAAGTGACTCGGGCGGTAAAGGCAGTGACCACCAAGCCGGTGTTCATTAAGCTGTCGCCCAATGTAACGGATATTGTAGCCATTGCCAAGGCTTGCGAAGAGGCCGGTGCGGATGGTATTTGTTTGATCAACACCCTGCTGGGTATGCGCATTGATCTTAACCGGCGTCGACCGGTGATTGCCAACACCATGGGCGGTTTTAGCGGCCCGGCGGTGTTTCCGGTGGCGGTGCGTATGGTGTACCAGGTGGCCAGTGCCTGCAACATTCCCGTGATGGGCTGCGGCGGCGTTACCAGTGCCCGGGATGTGGTGGAGATGATGATGGCCGGTGCCACGGCTGTACAGGTAGGCGCTGCCAATTTGGTAGACCCCTACGCTTGCAAAAAAATCATTGAGGATCTGCCGACTGTGTGCGCAGACCTGGGGATTGATAAATTAAGTGATGTGATAGGAGTGGTAAAAAATGGGTAAAGATGTGATCGTGGCTTGCGATTTTGCAAGCGCAGAGGCAACCTTTGCGTTCCTGGACAAATTCACAGAGGAAAAGCCTTTTGTGAAGATCGGTATGGAGCTGTATTACGCAGAGGGTCCGTCCATTGTACGGGAGCTGAAAAAGCGTGGACACAAGATCTTTTTGGATCTAAAGTTGCACGATATTCCCAATACGGTAAAGAAGTCCATGGCGGTGCTGAGCCGACTGGATGTGGATATGACCAATGTGCACGCTGCCGGTACGGTAGAGATGATGGAGGCCGCACTGGAGGGCCTGACCCGGCCGGACGGCACGCGCCCGCTGCTGATCGCCGTGACCCAGCTGACCTCTACCAGTGAGGAGCGCATGCAAAAAGAACTGCTCATCAACGCGAATATCAACGACACCATTGTGCAGTACGCCAAGAATGCCAAGACCGCCGGTCTGGACGGCGTGGTGTGCTCGCCGCTGGAGGCAGGCATGGTGAAGGACGCCTGCGGCAAGGCCTTTATGACCGTGACCCCCGGCGTACGCTTTGCAGACGGCGACCTGGGCGACCAGGTGCGGGTGACCACCCCTGCCAAGGCAAAGGAGATCGGTTCCGACTACATTGTGGTGGGTCGCCCCATTACCGCTGCCGATGACCCGGTGGCTGCGTACAGACGCTGCTGCCGTGAATTTATAGATTAAGGAGTGTTATTATGACCATTACTAAGGAACAGATTGCAAAAGATTTGCTGTCCATTCGTGCTGTTTTCTTAAAGCCGGACGATCCCTTTACCTGGGCTTCCGGTATCCACAGCCCCATTTACTGCGACAACCGGCTGACCCTGTCCGCGCCTGTGGTACGGAAAGATGTGGAGGCCGGACTGGCTGAGATTGTAAAAGAGAAGTTCCCGGAAGCGGAGATGCTGATGGGCACCTCCACGGCGGGCATTGCCCACGCAGCCATTACCGCTACCATTTTGGACTTGCCTATGGGTTATGTGCGCTCCGGTCATAAGGACCACGGCCGCCAAAACCAAATTGAGGGCAAAATGGAGCCGGGCACGAAGGTCGTGGTGATTGAAGATCTGATCTCCACCGGCGGCTCTGTGCTGGAAGTGGTAGATGTGCTGCGCCAGGCCGGTGCTCAGGTGCTGGGTATTGCCTCCATCTTCACCTACGGTCTGCAAAAGGGCGTGGAGCGCCTGGCTGCTGCCGATGTGGTGAATTACAGCCTGTCTGACTTTGACACCCTGTCCAAGGTGGCTGCCGCCGAGGGTTATATCGCAGACAAGGATATTGCCAAGCTGACTGCGTTCCAAAAGAACCCTCAGGATCCGGCTTGGATGGAACTGTAAGCAGAAGGAGTGGTCATTATGCGCCATTGTTTAGATACAACGGACTTTACGGTAGAAGAGATTGACGATTTGATCCACTTGGCTACGGACATTATCGCCGACCCTAAGAAATACGCTCATGTGTGCGACGGCAAAAAATTGGCAACCCTGTTTTTTGAGCCGTCAACTCGCACCCGCCTGTCTTTTGAAGCGGCGATGATGGAGCTGGGCGGCAATGTGCTGGGCTTTGCAGAGGCCAATTCTTCCTCTGCCTCCAAGGGCGAGACGGTAGGGGACACGGTGAAGATCGTGTCCTGCTATGCGGATATTATCGCTATGCGTCACCCGCTGGAGGGTGCGCCCCGGGTTGCCAGCTTTAAGAGCGATGTGCCCATCATTAACGCCGGTGACGGCGGCCACAGCCACCCCACGCAGACCTTAACGGACCTGCTCACCATTTATCGGGAAAAGGGTCGTTTGAACCACCTGACCATCGGCCTTTGCGGGGATTTGAAATTTGGCCGCACGGTGCATTCCCTCATTAAGGCTATGTGCCGCTATACGGATGTGGAGTTTGTGCTGATTTCCCCCAAGGAGTTGGCAGTGCCGGATTATATCAAAACGGATGTTCTGGACGCCTCCGGTATGAAGTACACAGAGGTGGAGCACATGGAAGATGTGATGCCCCGGCTGGATGTGCTTTATATGACCCGTATTCAGAGAGAGCGATTCTTTTCGGAAGACGAGTACCTGCGTCATAAGGACGCCTTTGTACTGGACCCGGAGAAGCTGGAAAGTGCAAAAAGCGATCTGACCATTATGCACCCGCTGCCTCGGGTCCATGAGATCACCGTGGATGTGGACGACGATCCGCGAGCCAAGTATTTTGAACAGGCCAAGAACGGCAAATATATTCGTATGGCGCTGATTATGACGCTGCTGACGTGGGGAGGTGCACTGGAATGACCATTGATTCGATCCAAAACGGCTATGTACTGGACCATATCCCCGCGGGTATGGGTATGCGCATTTATAAGCTGTTGGGGCTGGACAAGTCCGATGCCCAGGTGGCCCTGATCCAAAACGCTAAGTCCTCTAAAATGGGCAAAAAAGATGTGCTTAAGATCGCAACGGACGAGTTTGACTTGAACTTGGACGCGGTGGCGTACCTGGCGCCCCATACCACCGTGAATGTGATTTGCGGTGGAAAAGCGACGGAAAAGCAGGCGCTGCGTCTGCCGGAAAAGCTGGTGAATATGGTGCATTGCCCCAATCCGGCGTGTATCAGCAACCACGAGCAGGTGGATGATGTGTTCACCCTGGTTGACCCGGACAAGGGCACCTACCGCTGCCTGTACTGCGAGACCGCAGCAAAATAAGAATAGACTATACAAAGAGAGCCACCGGCATTGCCGATGGCTCTCAGACTGTCGATAAAGCGGCTAAACCGCGCCTCTTATAAAATTCTAATAGGCGTTTCGTAGGGCAGGGGCTTGCTCCTGCCGCAGCTTTCTATTATCACTATTGGCTTGAAAAAATCGGCTTGAACATCGAGTTCAAGCCGATTTTGGCGCTTTTTGTCTTTTGCTCGGGGGAGTGAATTGCGCACAGCGCAAGAGACACGAGGCTCCAAATGCGTTAGCATTTGGGAGAAACAGTCCGGTGGACTGTTTCGTAGCGAGTGATATTAACGGCTCCCGCACGCAAAAAACAAAATTTATCTCGCTTTCTCTCGGTCTGCCAATGAGAAAAAAGATTTAATCAATAAAGTTGGTGAGAATGGCTCGCTCCGTTTTGGGCGGCTCCACGCCGGCGGCGGCACCGGCGGCTTTGCATTTTAAGAAGTAGGCCATATTCCGCGCCAGTACCCGCATCACTTGCAGACCCTCCAGGTCTTTCATTACATCCTCCGGGGTAAAGCCGTGAACCATATTCCAGTACCGAGAGGAGATCACCGGCATTTGGGCAATGGTAAAGTACTTGTTCAGTTGGTCCAGGGTGGCGGTGGTGCCTGCCCGGCGTGCGCTGGCTACTGCTGCTGCGGGTTTTAAGTAAAAGGCTCTGCCTTTGCCGCAACCGTCGGAATAGAATACCCGGTCCATAAAGGCAGTCAGATTGCCGGTGGCCGCTGCGTAGTGTACCGGCGAGCCAAAGATGAAGCCGTCCGCTTCCTTGGCCTTGGCTGTAAAGGCGTTCACCGGGTCGTCGTCAAAGGCACATTTTCCCAGCTTTACACAGCCGTGGCAACCGATGCAGCCGCCGATGGGCTTGTTTCCGATCCAAAAGATCTCGCTGTCAATGCCTTCTTCTTGCAGTGTATGGGCGATCTCCGCCAGGGCTGTGTAGGTGCAGCCGTGCTGGTGGGGAGATCCGTTGACTAATAAGACTTTCATCGCTGTGCCTCCTTATCGAATTCGGTCAATGACCGCTTGTGCGTTCTTGTAAATTTCATCTGTATCTGTGTTTAAGAACCGGCCGTTTTCATAGAGAATTCGTCCGTCTACCATAGTTAGGCGTACATTGGTTTTGGCACCGCTGTACACCAGGTTTTTGGTGATGTTGTTGATGGGCTGCATATTGGGCCGATGCAGGTCGATCACGGTTAGGTCCGCCAGCTTACCGGGGGCGATGCAGTCCGCCTCCGGCAGTCCCATACACCGGGCGGAGCCTGCGGTGGCTGCTTTTAATATGGCGTTGGCGTCTGCCGCTGCGGCGTTCTTCTCTCGCAGCTTTTGCAGTACGCAGATCAGGTACATTTCGCGGAACATATCCAGTGCGTTGTTGCTGGAGGGACCGTCTGTACCAACTGCCAGGGGCATGCCCATTTGCACCATTTTTTCCACCGGGGCAATGCCACTGGCCAGCTTGGCGTTGGAGCCGGCATTCAGCACTGCGTAAACGCCGTGTTTTTTGTAAATGTTCAGATCCTCATTGCTGACCCACACACTGTGAAATGCACCGCCCCCGTAGTTCCACAGCCCCAGCTGCTCAAACAGCGCCGTAGGGGTCATGCCGTAGCGGCCGATGCAGTCCTGCACCTCGCTCTCCGTCTCACTGGCGTGCATATACACCGGCGCCTTGTACTTCTCTGCCAGCGCCGCAATGGCCTCCATAACGGAGCGGTTGGTGGTGTACTCTGCGTGGAACCCCAGTTGGTAGGACACCAGCGGGTGATAATTGTTGTATGTGTTGTAGTATTCTTCCAGAAGTGCCGGGCTTTCCTTAAAATTATTGACCGCACCGCACATTACCGTGCGGAACCCGGCGTCCACCGCCGCTTTTGCCATGGCTTCCGGAAAGTAGTACATATCAAAGCAGGCGGAAATGCCGCTCTCCAAATACTCCAGGAATGCCAGTCTGGACAGATGATAAATATCCTCTGCGGTTAGCTTGGCTTCCAAGGGAAAGATTTTGTCATACAGCCAGCTTTGTAGGGGCAGATCGTCGCTAAAGGAGCGACCAAATGTCATGGCCGAGTGGGTGTGGGCATTCTTAAAGGCCGGCATCAGCAGATCACCGTTCAGGTCGATCTCCCGGTCCGCTTTTGCTCCCGGGTTCGCCCCCAGGCACACAATACGGTTGCCGTCTACCCATACCTCTTGGTGCGTAATATTCATTTGGTCCTGTTGCAGTGTCAGCACAGGACCGTTATAGAATCGTATCATACTTCCTCCTGAAACAGTGCGCGCAGGCTCTCGGTGTACGGCGGGCGCAAAATGCCTTTGTCCGTAATAATGGCGGTGATCAGGTTATGGTCCGTAACATCAAAGGCAGGGTTGTAACATTTCGTTTGGGCCAGCGCCGTGGGGCGCTCAAAGTAAAGCTCCTTGATCTCGTCCCCGGGGCGTTCCTCGATCTGAATATCTGCGCCGGTGGCGCAGTGGGGATCCACCGTGGAGGTAGGCCCAAGCACATAAAAGGGAATACCATAGTGCTTTGCCAGAATTGCCACCCCGGAAGTGCCGATCTTGTTGGCGGCGTCACCGTTCATAGCCACCCGGTCGCAGCCTACCAGCACCGCTTGGATCCAGCCGTTTTTCATCACCTGGCTGGCCATGTTGTCACAGATCAGGGTCACATCCACGCCGGCTTTTTCCAATTCATAGCTGGTGAGCCGTGCCCCTTGCAGCAGGGGACGGGTTTCGTCGGAGAACACCTTGAAGTTGTAGCCCTTTTCCTTGCCCAGCAGGATCGGACCCAGTCCGGTGCCGTAGCGGCTTGTGGCCAGCTCGCCGGCATTGCAGTGGGTCAGCAGACCATCGCCATCCCGGAGCAGGGACAAGCCGTAAGCGCTGATTTTTCGGCACATTTCTATGTCCTCGGCCTGCACCGCCAAGGCTTCTGCCACCGGGTCACCGACATTTTCCATCACCTTTGCCAGCCGTGCAGTGGCCCAGCTCAGGTTCACAGCCGTGGGGCGGGCGCTGTCTAAGTAGGCCTTGCACGCCGCCGGGTCGTCCTTGCCAAACAATGCCATGGAAAATGCGGCGAAGATACCGATGGCCGGTGCGCCCCGTACTGCCAGTGTTTGTATGGCTTCAAAGGCCGCTTCCTTGCTGCCAATGGGCAGCCACTTTGCTTCATTGGGCAGTAACCGCTGGTCGAGAATCTCCAGTTTTCCGTTTTGGTATTTCAAGTTTTCCATATTGTCACATCCGTTTCACAGTTTCAAGGATCAAGGATTGGAAATTCTCAGCCACCTTAGCGGCGGTTTCGCCCACCTCCTCGGAGGTCAGGGGACAGTCCAGCAGACCGCTGGCCAGGTTTGTAATGCAGCTGACGCCGGCCACGCGCAATCCGCAGTGCCGGGCGGCCTGCGCCTCAATGGCGGTACTCATACCCACGGCGTCCGCACCCAGAGCGGCGCACATTTTGATTTCCGCCGGGGTCTCAAATGCCGGGCCTTGCAGTTGAATATAAACGCCGCTTTTCAGCGGAATATCCAGTGCCTTTGCCGTTTGGCGAAACAGGCGCTGCAAATCCTCGTCATACACATGGCGCATATCCGGAAAGCGTACACCCAGCGAAGGGTCGTTCTCACCCCGCAGGGGAGAGGGGACCAAACTGGAAATGTGGTCCGTCAGCAGCATCAGGTCCCCGGCGTGCAGATCCCGGCGAATACCGCCGCTGGCGTTGGTGAGGATTACAGTGTCGACCCCCATTTGGCGCATCAGGCGAATGGGCATCACCACCTGCTGGGGCGTATAGCCCTCATACAGGTGCACCCGGCCGTCCATGAGCACCACTTCTTTGCCGCCAATGGTGCCAAAGACAAATCGTCCTTTGTGTCCCGGCGCCGTAGAGACCGGAAAACCGGGTATATCGCTGTAAGACAGAGCCTCTGCCCCTTCTATTCTGTCTGCAAGGGCACCCAGTCCGCTGCCCAGCACAATACCGATTTGCGGCTTTCTGTCTCTTAGTACGCTTGCACTCAATGTGTCCATTATTTTCACCTCTCGGAATTTTATGATTTCATTATAGTGTTTTTTCATCGCCAAATCAACAAAATCTATTGCATTGGCAGAAAGTTTTTGGTATCATTGAAGGGTAGTATTTTATTGTTGGTGGGACAATAGAGTGACGAAGAAGATCCTTTCCGTTTTGTTGTGTTTGACTCTGGTGGCAGTGGGCGTTTTTGCCTTTGCAGGGTGCACAAAAACATCAGATCTAAAGTATGATGTGGCGCTGATCACCGACGGTGGCAGTATCCACGATAAGGCCTATAACCAGTCCGCCTGGGACGGGGTGCAGACCTATGCCAATGAGAATTCCGCTAAGGCCGTCTATTACCAGCCGGCATTAGAGGAGAACCAAGAGCTGACCACCGATGTGGTGGAGCAGTATGTAAAACTGGCTGCGGACAAGGGCGCCAAGTACATTGTGCTGCCCGGCGAGACCTTTGCCGTGATCTGCTACGAGCTGGCCACCATGTATCCGGAGCTGCATTTTGTTTTGCTGGACGCTGTGCCCCATTCTGCCGGAGACAAGTCTGCGCGGCTGTTGCCCAATGTAATGAGCGCCAGCTTTGATGACCTGCAAAGCGGCTATTTGGCCGGCTTTTCTGCCGTGCTTCAGGGGAATACCAAACTGGGTTACCTGGGCTCGGTGCAGAACGACCATTCCTCCAACTACGGTGCCGGATTTGTACAGGGCGCTGCCGCAGCGGCGGATACCCTGGGCGTACCGGTGCAGCTGGATTATGCGGATTATGACTCTCCGCTGCTTGATTATGACTACTCTGTGACGTTGACTCCGGTGTATAAGCCCATCAAAGAGGCAGACAAAACCTGCCACAAGGTGGTGGTGGAAAACGGCAACGGTAGCGGTACTTACAAAGAGGGCCAGAATGTGACCGTTTCCTGCGATCTGTTTAACGAGCAGGGGGAGAAGTTCGACCACTGGGAGGTTAAGAGCAACACCGAGGGTGTGAAGGACAAGAAGGTCAATGTGTCCAGCAAGAAAAAGACCGAGATCAACCTGATTGTGGAGAAGTGTGACTGTACGCTGACCGCCGTTTACACCAAGGCGGAGGGCACCGTTGGCAGCGTGGCTGTGCTGAAAGCGGACAAATCCGCTACGGATAAAGTCTATGACAACACGGTCGGTGAAAAGGTGTGGGTCACCGCACCGGCAGCTGCCCAGGGTATGGTCTTTGATCACTGGGAGAGCACCGGCAACGCAGAGAATATTGAAAACGCTAAGGAAAAGTCCACCAATGTAACGGTGGAAGAGAACCCGGTGGTACTGACCCCGGTGTATGTGGTATCTGCCGATCCTACATTTGCCGTAACGGTAGAGAACGGAACCGGCAGCGGCTACTACCTGCCCGGCGATACGGTACATATTACCGCTAACGTACCCAAGGACGGTTACTATTTTGACCACTGGACCAACAGTGATAAGGATGGCAATTCCGCCGGCCTGGCGCTGGAAAGTGAGTATTACTATGATACCACCTTTGAGATGGTGGATCGTTATGCCTCCATTGCAGAGAGTATGATTGACAAGGGCGACAAGGCGCTCTTTGCCGGCGGGTGCGATAAGTCCGCTTCTCTCTACACGGCGAAAAATGCTTTTGATCTTAGCGATGTGACTGTGATCGGCTCCGGTTTTAACGAGGAAGGCGCCGCCTATTCTGTGGTGAAGGAATACGGCACTGCAGCGGCTGCTTGCTTAAAGGACTTTAAGGGTGCGTCCATTTACAATGCCGGTTGCGCCAACAAGGCCATTACCTGCAACCTGCCGGACAGTGAGAAAAAGGAGGAGCTGCAAAAGAAGCTGGACGCTGTGTACACCCAGTTGGGCGACGGCACCATTCAGCCGATGGCCGCAGCGCCGGGCGCCGATGTGCGCAAGACGTTTGCCTCTAACTGCCTGACTCTGCACTACTGGATTTTGCAGTCCGTGAAGGTCAGCAAGTGATTTTGGAATAACAAATAAGAAAGAGCCTGCACCCGCCGGTGCAGGCTCTTTTGTTTATTCGGGAATTGGTAAAACCCACCGGTTCGGAATTGACAAATCCCCTCGGAATGAGTATAATTAGAGCATTACTCCGTAAAATAAGAGATATAGATTGGATGGTTTGATGGAAACAAAAAAGAATCGAAGTACATTCTCCGGAAAAGTGGGGTTTGTACTGGCAGCGGCAGGCTCGGCTGTGGGTTTGGGAAACCTGTGGCGCTTTCCCTATTTGGCAGCTAAGTACGGCGGCGGTATCTTTCTATTCGTGTACATTGTTTTGGCGGTAACCTTTGGCTTTACCCTGATGGCCACGGAGATCGCTATTGGTCGTAAAACCCGGCTCAGTCCTATGGCGGCCTTTGGCGCACTGAACAAAAAGTGGAGCTGGATGGGCAAGTTGGTGACTTTGGTGCCGGTACTTATTCTGCCTTATTATTGTGTCATTGGCGGTTGGGTTACCAAGTACACCGCCACGATGATCTCCGGTGCCGTTCAGGACGCGGCCGGCGACAACTATTTTTCTACTTTCATTTCCGGCACAGGCGAGCCGCTTTTGTGGTTTTTGCTGTTTATGACCGCTACGGCGGTGATCGTATTTTTAGGCGTAGAAAAGGGAATTGAGAAGTTCAGCCGCGTATTGATGCCGGCGCTTTTGATTTTGACTGTTCTGCTGTCTATCTTTGTAGTCTCCCGTCCGGGCGCCGGCGCCGGCGTGGCTTATTATTTAAAGCCGGATTTCAGCAAGCTGAGCATGATGACTGTGCTGGCTGCATTGGGGCAGTTGTTTTTCTCTATGTCCCTGGCTATGGGCATTATGATCACTTACGGCTCTTACTTGCGTAAGCAGGATCACATTGAGCAGTCCGTGCGCCAGATTGAAGTGTTTGATACTTTGGTGGCATTCCTGGCCGGTTTGATGATCGTACCGGCGGTGTTTGTGTATTCGGGAGGGGACGAAAGTGCCTTGGGCAAAGGTCCCAGCCTGATGTTTGTAACCCTGCCTAAGGTGTTTGCCGAGATGAAAATCGGCAACCTGATCGGCGCCGGGTTCTTTATTCTGGTGCTGTTTGCGGCGCTGACCAGCTCTGTATCCGTGATGGAGGCCATTGTGTCCGGTTTGGACGATCGCTACCACTGGGGCCGCAAAAAGGCTACGGTGATCTGTTATATATATGCCGTGGCATTGGGCATTTGCTGCTCCTTGGGCTTTGGCAAGTGGTCCTCCTTTACGATTTTCGGTTTCTCCATTTTGGATTTCCTGGACTTTGTGTCTAACAGTCTGTTGATGCCGGTCGTGGGTATGCTCACCTGCATTATGGTTGGCTTTGTGCTGAAGCCTCAGCTGATTGTCAACGAAATTGAGCTGAACGGTCCCTTCAAGATGAAGAAGTTTTATTCCGCGATGGTTAAGTGGATCGCACCGCCTTGCCTGCTGGCCATTCTCATCAGTTCTATTTTAGATACGCTGGGTATCGTCAAATTGTAATAAAACATAATTTAAGCGCGTACAGAAATCTGTACGCGCTTTTTGCTGCCCTTCTTAGGCTTTAATATTCGATCTCTCCCTTATAGACGGTGTTGCAGTCGCCGGTAAGGGTAATACGGTCGTCGGTGTAGTTTACCAGCAGGTCGCCGCCGCGCACCTTTACGGTAACATCAACGCCCTTTTTGCAGTAGCCGTTCTCCACCGCAGCTACAACGGCTGCACAGGCGCCGGTGCCGCAGGCCGGCGTCTCGCCGTTGCCGCGCTCCCACACCCGCATTTTAATGGTGCTCTCATTAACGACACGCACAAATTCTGTGTTTACCCGCTCCGGGAACAGGGGACTGTTTTCAAATTGCGGACCGATCTGTTGCAAGTCCAGCTTGTCCACATTGTCTACAAATACCACGCAGTGGGGGTTGCCGGTAGCCACGCAGGTGATGTTATATTCCTTGTCGCCGATGGTTACCGGATGACAGATGATTTTGTCGCCGGGTAGGTCAACCGGGATCTTGGCCGGGTTCAACTCTGCCTTGCCCATATCTACCGTAACAGAAGATACCTTGCCGTTGCGGGTAAACAGTTGCAGGTGCCGCACGCCGGAGGCGGTGGCAATGGTCATCTCGGTTTTGGGCACCATGCCGTTATCGTATAGGTACTTGCCCACACAGCGAATGGAGTTGCCGGCCATACGGCCCTCGCTGCCGTCCATATTGAAAATGCGCATTCTGGCGTCGGCAATCACGCTCTTTTCAATCAGTACAATACCGTCTCCGCCGATACCCTTGTGCCGGTCGGAGAATTCAATGGACAGACTCTCCGGGCAGGTGATGATGCCGCACTGGTTGTTGAAGAAAATGTAGTCGTCGCCGCTGCCCTGCATTTTGGTGAATTTCAGCAGGCCCTTTTCGCTGCGCATGTGGTTGATGTCCACCAGCTCGGTGTTCATTTGATTGTAGCGAGAGGCGATAATATCTGCCAGGGCGTTGGCGGTGTCCAGACTGGTCAGGGTGGCAATGCCCAGCTGATTGGCCCGGTTGTGCAGTTTAATATAGTCTGCAATGGACTTCTTATCGCTTTTTCCGGTGTAGACAATGTAGTCCAATTTGCCGCTCTCTACCAAGTCCATAATGGAGTTGTCCTGGCGCAGCTTGTTGACTACATGCACCTCAATACCCAGAGAGCGAATAGCCGCCGCCGTCTCCGGCGTTGCCCATAGCTCTGCGCCCAGGTCGTCCAGCTTTTTTGCCAGACCCACGATCTCAAACCGGTCTTGCTTTGTTACGGTGATGAGTACCCCGTGGCGGCCCTGCTTTTGGCTTTCTACCTTATACCCGGCAGATACCAGCCCCTTAAACAGCGCTTCGTTCAAGTTTTTGCCTACGCCCAGCACCTCACCGGTGGATTTCATTTCCGGCCCTAACTGGGAGTTTACATCATTGAGTTTTTCAAAGCTGAATACCGGCACTTTTACCGCAAAGTACGGCGGCGTGCGATACAGCCCGGTGCCGTAGCCCAGGTCTTGCAGCTTTTCGCCTACCATAATTTTTGTTGCCAGTTCCACCATGGGCACGCCGGTGACTTTACTGATATAGGGAATGGTGCGGGAGGCTCTGGGATTCACCTCGATTACATACAACTCGTTGCGATAAATCAGGTACTGAATGTTAACCAGTCCTTTGGTGCCCAAGGACAGCGCCAGCTTTTCGCTTACATCGCAGATCTTGTGGAGCATCACATCGTTCAGGTTGTAAGGGGGATACACGGCAATAGAGTCGCCGGAGTGTACACCGGCCCGTTCAATATGCTCCATAATGCCGGGGATCAGCACATCTTTGCCATCGCTGATGCAGTCCACTTCCAACTCAGTGCCCATCATATACTTGTCTACCAGCACCGGGTTTTCAATCCCTTGAGCCAGAATCAGGTCCATATAGCGGCGCACATCATCATCCGTGTAGGCGATGGTCATATTTTGCCCGCCGATCACATAGCTGGGGCGCAGCAGAACGGGATAGCCCAGTTCATTGGCAGCCACCAATGCCTGGGGCATAGTCATCACGCTGGTGCCCTTGGGACGGAAGATGCCGAATTTTTCCAGCAATGCGTCAAACCGTTCCCGGTCCTCGGCAATGTCGATGGACTCGGCGCTGGTGCCCAAAATCGTAATACCTTTTTCGTCCAGGAATTTAGTCAGCTTAATGGCGGTTTGGCCGCCAAAGGCCACCACCACCCCAATGGGCTTTTCCACCTGAATCACCTGCATCACGTCTTCCGGGCACAGCGGCTCAAAGTACAGTCGATCGCCGGTGTCAAAGTCGGTGGATACTGTTTCAGGGTTATTGTTAATGAGAATAACTTCATAGCCCAGCTCTTTTAGCGTCCACACACAGTGTACGGAGCTGTAATCAAACTCAATGCCCTGCCCAATGCGGATGGGGCCGGAGCCAAGTACAATGATCTTTTGCTTGCCGCTTTGGGGCAGGCTGCGGGCCTCGCCGTGGGCGTCATAGGTGGAATAGAAGTAGGGCGTCTCTGCAGCGAATTCCGCACCGCAGGTGTCTACCATTTTATAGACGCAGTCCTGATGATAGGGAATAGAGCCGCCGCTGATGCGTGCCAGGGCTTCATCGGTATAGCCGTAGTGCTTGCCCTGCATATACTGCTCCCGGGATAGGGGCAGCCCGGTGATTTCTTTTTCATAATCCGCCAGGTTTTTCAGCTTAGCCAGGAACCACTCGTCGATCATGGTGATTTGGTGGATTTCCTCTATGCTCACGCCCTTTTTCAGCGCAGCGAATACGGAGAACAGCCGCAGATCGTCCTGGTCGTGCAGCTTCTCGTGTATATCCAGTCCGTCCAGCGCCTTGTTATTCAGTGTGTCCAGCCCGATTTCTGCGCCGCGCACGGCCTTCATAATGGCGGCCTCAAAACAGGGTGCAATGCTCATCACTTCGCCGGTGGCTTTCATTTGGGTGCCCAGCTTGCGAGAGGCGTTGACAAACTTGTCAAAGGGCCACTTGGGCACCTTGACTACCACATAATCCAGGGTCGGCTCAAAGCAGGCACAGGTTTTTCCGGTTACATCGTTTTTAATCTCGTCCAGGGTATAACCCAAAGCGATCTTGGTGGTCACCTTGGCAATGGGATAGCCGGTGGCCTTGGACGCCAGGGCGGAGGAACGGCTGACGCGGGGATTGACCTCAATCACGCTGTACTCCATGCTCTCCGGGTTCAGGGCAAACTGACAGTTGCAGCCGCCCTCAATGCCCAGCTCGGTGATAATATCCAGAGATGCGGAGCGGAGCATTTGGTACTCCTTGTCCGCCAGGGTCACAGCCGGGGCAATGACGATGGAGTCACCGGTGTGAACGCCCACCGGGTCAAAGTTTTCCATAGAGCACACGGCAATCACATTGCCGGCGCTGTCCCGCATCACTTCAAATTCAATTTCTTTCCAACCGGCAATGTACCGCTCCACCAGCACCTGAGTAATGGGGGAGAGCATCAGGCCGTTTTTTGCAATTACATCCAGCTGCTGCTCGTTATAAGCCACGCCACCGCCGGCACCGCCAAGGGTAAAGGCCGGACGAATAATCACCGGGTAGCCAATCTCTGCGGCAATTTGCCGTGCGTGCTCCGGGGTGGTGGCAATGTCGCTGGGGACCACAGGCTGCCCCAGCTTCATCATGGTGTCGCGGAACAGCTGTCGGTCCTCGGCTTTGTCAATAGCCTGGGCAGTTGTGCCCAGCAGGGTTACGCCCATTTTGTCCAAATAGCCGTCTTTTGCCAGCTGCATACTGATGGTCAGGCCGGTTTGGCCGCCCAGGCCGCCTAAGATGGAGTCCGGGTGCTCTTTTTCAATAATGCGCTTCACGGTCTCTTTCGTCAGCGGCTCTAAATAAATATGGTCCGCCAGCGCCTTGTCCGTCATAATGGTGGCCGGGTTGGAATTGACCAACACCACTTCCAGTCCGGCGTCTTTCAGCACCCGGCAGGCCTGGGCGCCGGCATAGTCGAACTCTGCCGCCTGGCCGATAACGATGGGGCCGGAGCCGATCACCAGTACCTTTTTGATATTCTTATTCAGCGGCATGGCTCTCGCCTCCCATCATCTGTAAAAATCGGTCGAACAAAAAGCGGGTGTCGTGGGGCCCGCTGCATGCCTCCGGATGGAACTGTACCGTAAAGGCGTTCTGGGCAGGGTAGTCGATCCCTTCGCAGGTGCCGTCGTTGGCGTTCACCCAGCGCAGGGTGCCGCCGCTGGCCTCAATGGTATCGTTCACCACCGCATAGCCGTGGTTTTGACTGGAAATATAGGTGCGCCCGGTTTGCAGGTCCTTTACCGGTTGGTTCACGCCACGGTGACCGTATTTCAGCTTTTCCGTCTTGCAGCCCATAGCCAGCGCCAGCAGTTGGTGTCCCAGGCAAATGCCAAAAATAGGCGCCTTGCCGATGAGTTTTTTCAGTTGAGCAATGGCAGCGGTGTTCTCTGCCGGATCTCCGGGACCGTTAGACAGCATAATGCCGTCCGGGTGCAGCGCTAAGATGTCCTCCGCCTTAGTGTCGTAGGGCATGACCGCCACATTGCAGCCTCGCTTGTTCAGCTCTCTTGCAATGTTGGCCTTGGCGCCATAGTCCAGCAGCACCACATTGTGCTTGTGCTCGTCGGCAGACAGCAGTTGAGGCTTGGTAGCAGACACGCTTTTTACTGCGTCTGCTACCGCATAGTCCCGCACTTTGTTATAGTCCACCACACGGGGATCGTCACAGATCACGGCGTTCATTACACCGCTTTCCCGAATGGTCTTTGTGATCTCTCTGGTATCTACGCCGTAGACGCCGATAATGCCTTGGGATTTTAAGAAATCGTCCAGGGTCTCCCGGCAGCGGAAGTTGGAGGGCGCCTGGCAATACTCACGCACGATATAGGCGCTTACATAGCTTTTGGGGCTCTCCATATCTTCCGGGATAAAGCCGTAGTTACCGATGAGGGGAAAGGTTTGCAGCACGATCTGGCCGTAATAGCTGGGGTCCGTCAGGGTCTCGATATAACCGCCCATACCGGTGGTAAATACCAGTTCGCCCTGAATTTCGCCACCGGCACCGAAACGATAGCCCTCAAAGGTTTGTCCGTTCTCCAGACAGAGATATACTTTCTGTTTTTTCATAGTTTAACCTAACAGCTTCACAAGCACGGCCTTTTGGGCGTGCAGGCGGTTTTCTGCTTCGTCAAAGATCTCGTTGGCGTGGGCTTCAAACACTTTGGCAGTAATTTCTTCCTCCCGGTGCGCGGGCAGGCAGTGGAGCACCATAGCGTCCGGCTTGGCGGCGGCCATTACTTCGTCGTTGATCTGGTAGTTCTTAAAGATCTTTTCCCGCTCTGCTTTTTCTTCTTCCTGACCCATAGAGGCCCACACATCCGTGTAGACCACATCTGCGTCTTTGGCGCAGGCCAAAATATCCTCGCTGCAAGTGAAGGTGCCGTTCTCCTTGGCCCAGGCCATGATCTGGGCGTCCGGCTGGTAGTCCTTGGGGCAGGCGATGGCGCACTCCATACCCATGGAGATGGCGCCTACGATTAGGGAGTTTGCCATATTGTTGCCGTCGCCGATAAAGCAGAATTTCAGCCCGTCAAAGCTCTTCTTATATTCGCGAATGGTCATCAGATCCGCCAGCACCTGGCAGGGGTGGCAGTAATCGGTCAGGCCGTTGATGATGGGAATGGAGCCGTACTCTGCCAGGTCCTCCACCTCTTTTTGCGCAAAGGTGCGGATCATAATGCCGTCCAGATAGCGAGAGAGTACCCGAGCCGTGTCCTGTACCGGCTCGCCGCGGCCGATCTGCAAATCTCGGTTGGAAAGGAACAGCGCCTGACCGCCCAACTGGTACATGCCGGTCTCAAAGCTGACCCGGGTGCGGGTAGAGCTTTTTTGAAAGATCATACCCAGGGTCTTTCCCTTTAAGTGGTGGTGTTCAATGCCATGCTGGTTCTCATATTTCAGCTGGTCTGCCAAGTTGAGAATGTCCAGAATATCGCCTTTGTCCAGGTCCGCCAGTTTCAGTAAATGTTTCATGCTTCAAGCACTCCTTTCAGTATCTCCAGTCCCTCGTCCAGCTCCGCATCGCTGATGTTCAGCGCCGGCAGCAGACGAAGCTTTGTTTTTGCCGTTAAGATCAGCAGGCCGTTTGCCAGGCAAGCCTTGGCCACTTCTCCTGCGGGTTTGTCCGTTTCGATCCCCAGCATCAGCCCCATACCGCTGATGCTCTTGACGCCTTTCACGTTTGCCAGCGCCGTGCGGATCTTCTCGCTCTTGCGCTGTACTTCGCGCAGGAAGTCGTCGTCGATCCGCTCCACAATGGAGCAGGCACCGGCAGCCACCACCGGGTTGCCGCCAAAGGTAGAGCCGTGGGAGCCGGGGGTTATGGTGTCTTGCAGCTTTTCCCCAAACAGCACGGCGCCGATGGGAAGTCCGCCGCCCAGGCCTTTAGCTGTGGTTACAATGTCCGGAGTAATGCCGTATTGCTGGTAGGCAAAGTAGGTGCCGGTGCGGCCGTTGCCGGTCTGCACTTCATCTACCGCGATCAGAATGTCTTTTTCCTTTGCCAGTTTGGCAATGGCACTTACGAATGTTGGACTTAGGTTATTCACGCCGCCTTCGCCCTGTACGCATTCAAACAGCACAGCGCACACATCGTCCGTGGCTGCCGCTTGCAGTGCCTCTATATCATTGGCCGGGCAGTATTTGAACCCGGGTGTAAAGGGGTCAAACACCGTGTGAAAGCTGTCTTGCCCAGTGGCCGCCAGGGTGGTAATGGTGCGGCCGTGGAATGAGTTGACAAGGGTAATGATGGTGCTGCGCCCGGCGCCGTATTTGTCAAAGCTGTACTTGCGGGCAAATTTGATGGCGCCCTCGTTGGCCTCTGCCCCGGAGTTGCCGAAGAACACCTTTTTCATCCCGCTCTTTTCACACAGCAACTGCGCCAGCTTGGCGCAGGGGGCGGTGTAGTAGAGATTGGAGGTGTGCTGCACCCGGTGCAGCTGTTCTTCCACAGCTTTGGTCCAAACCGGATCGTTGATGCCAAAGGCAGTTACCCCGATGCCGGACCCGAAGTCGATGTATTTTTTGCCGTCCTCGTCGTAGAGGGTAGAGCCTTGACCTTTCGTCAGCGCCACATCAAAGCGCCCGTAGGCGTGGGCTACATATTGATTATCCAGTTCTTTTGTGTTCATGGGTCTTCCTCTTTATCTGCTGCGGAACATGGTGCCCATACCTTCATCGGTAAGCAGCTCCATCAAGATGGAGTGGGGCACGCGGCCGTCGATTATAAATGCTTTTTTGACCCCGCGGCGCAGGGCCTCGGTCATGGAGTCGATCTTGGGAATCATGCCGCCGCCGATAATGCCGTCGGCAATCAGCGCCGGGGTGTCGCTAATATAGACTCTGTGTATCAGCGAGCTTTCGTCGTCCTTATCTCGCAACAGACCCACCACATCGGTCATGGAGATCAGTGCCTCTGCCTGCAAAGCCCCGGCCACTGCGGCAGCCACCGTGTCTGCATTGATGTTGTAGCAGTTGCCGTCTTCATCGTAGCCGATGGTGGAGATCACCGGGATGAAGTTCTTGGAAATGGCTTCTTCCACCACTTCCATATTGATGTCTGTGATCTCGCCCACATAGCCATGGACGTCGTCTACCGGACTGCACTTTAGCATATTGCCGTCCAGCCCGCACAGACCGATGGCGTGGCCGCCCAGGTTGCCGATCTGGCACACCAGGCTTTTGTTCACCTTACCGGCCAGTACCATTTGCACCACTTCTGCGGTCTCTTTATCGGTAACCCGCAGACCATCCACAAACTTGGAGTCCATGTGCATACGCTCCAGGGTCTTGTTGATCTCCGGACCGCCGCCGTGCACCAGCACCACATGGATACCGATGGTGGACAGGAGTACCAGATCGTTCATGACGGTTTCTTTCAGTTCTTCATTGATCATGGCGTTGCCGCCGTATTTTACAACAATGACTTTCTTGCGGTACATCTGAATGTACGGCAAGGCTCTTGCCAGGATCTCCGCCTTTTGGTGATTTGCAATTTCCATTCTATCACTCCGTTCGCTTATATTTCTTCGTAAAATCAGGTGCGGTAGTCGCCGTTGATTTTTACATAGTCGTAGGTCAGGTCGCAGCCCCAGGCGGTGGCTTTCTCGTCCCCCTGGTTCAGATCCACTAAAATATAAATCTCGTCCTCTGCCAGCACCTTGGCGGCCTCTTCCTCAGAGAAGTCCACACCGGCGCCGTTTTGGCACACGGTGACCGTACCGGCTGTGGATTTTAAGGCCACATCAACCTTGTCAATATCAAATTCCGCCGGGGCGTAACCGATGGCGCACAGCACCCGACCCCAGTTGGCATCCTCGCCGAACATGGCGCATTTGAACAGGGTAGAGCCGATCACTTCCTTGGCAACGATAATGGCGGTGTCCTTGGTGGGCGCGCCGGAGCACACGCATTCCAGCAGCTTGCTGGCGCCCTCGCCGTCCTTGGCCAGCATGCGGGTCAGGTTGGCCATCACTTCATAAAGGGCAGCCTTAAAGGTGTCCAGCGCCGGGCCGGGGGCGGTGATTTCTCCATTGCCCGCCATACCGGAGGCCATGATTTCTACCATATCGTTGGTGGAGGTATCGCCGTCAATGGACAGGCAATTGTAAGTGACTTTTACGATCTCACTCAGCGCCTGTTGCAACATTTCCGCGCTGATGGCGCAGTCGGTGCTGATAAAGTTCAGGGTAGTGGCCATATTGGGGTGGATCATGCCGGAGCCTTTGGCCATACCGCCCAGGCGGCAGGTTTTGCCGTCCAGCTGAAACTCTACTGCATACTCTTTTTTCACTGTATCGGTGGTCATAATAGCGGTAGCCGCTTCTTCGTTTTTACTATAATCCAGTTCTTTTACCAGCGTAGGCACGGCAGTCATAATCGGCTCAATGGGCAGCACCTGGCCGATGACACCGGTGGAAGCCACCAGCACCTGTTCAGCAGGCAGACCCATTTCGTCTGCCACCAGCTGGCACATTTTGGCTGCTTTTTCTACGCCGTCTGCGTTGCAGGTGTTGGCGTTTTTGGAGTTGGCAATGATGGCTTTGGCCTTGTTACCGCTTTTTGCCAAGTGGTCTTTGGTTACAAGTATAGGTGCACCCTTTACTTTATTTTGGGTATACACCGCTGCGGTGTTGCACAGCACATCACAGGCCACCAGGCAAATATCGTTTTTATGTACATAGTCCGGGTTCGGGTTTTCTACTGCCGGCTTTTTTATGCCGCAGTAGGTGCCGCTGGCTTTGAACCCTTTTGCGGCACAAATGCCGCCGTCAATCTTGGTCATACTTTCATTCTCCTATCGTCAGCCCGGTGACTTCATCCAGCCCCAGGGCAATGTTCATACACTGAATGGCAGCGCCGGACGCGCCCTTGCCCAGGTTATCGAACCGAGCAGTGAGCAGCAGCCTTTCGTCGTTGCCGTTGATCTCAATTTCCATGTCATCCCGACCGGCCATATTGTTGGCGCCGATCATACTTTCGCTGTAACCCAGGGGGCGTACCTTGACCACTCGGCTGTCGCCGTAGTGCTCTGCGTAGAACGCCTGCATATCTGCCGGGGTCATTCGCTTTTTCAGTAGGTCGGCAAACAGCGGCACGGATACGGTCATCCCGCAGGGATAGTCACAAATATGGGGAGCGAAAATGGGCGTGCGCGCCAAGTGGCTGATGGCGCCCATTTCTTTTAAGTGCTTGTGCTGTTGGGTCAGCGCGTACTGCCGGGGACTGTCCAGTTCAGGATCCCGATCTGCCGCTTCATATTGGGCAATGCCTTTGTTTCCTGCGCCGCTGTAACCGCTCATGGCGTAGCACACAATGGGATAGTCGGCGGGCAAAATGCCGCCGGACACCAGGGGATAGACCAAAGCGTTAAACCCGCTGGCGTAGCAGCCGGGCACCGCAATGCGGTTGGAGCTTGCGATCTTCTCTCGAAAGGCGGGGCCCAGCTCCGGAAAGCCGTAGGCCCAGTCCGGCAGGGTGCGGTGGGCAGTGGAGGTGTCAATCAACTTCACCTTAGGGTTGGTGACCAGTGCCACCGCTTCAATGGCTGCCGGGTCCGGGAGACAGAGAAAGGTAATGTCCGAATCGTTTATGCACTTGGCTCGCTCTGCCGGGTCCTTCCGCTTGTCCTCGTCAATTTGAATCAGCTCCAGTTCCGATCGGTTCTGGAACCGGGAAAAAATCTTCAGTCCGGTGGTGCCGGCTTTGCCGTCAATGAATATTCTTGTCATTTTTATACAGTCCGTCCTTTTTTTTACTTTTATTAATTATACACGCATAGAGAGCAATGTCAATAGAACGACGGAAAAAATATCATAAATATGCAAAAATAAGAATAAATATACATTATGTATTCAATTCCATAGACAAGGTGCTCTATAAACAAAAAAATATGGCCCTTTTTGGGGCCAATGGCTTGACAAATTACAGATTTTCTCTATTCTGTTAAACTGTCTTAGAGTATGTAATTTTAGGCAAAGGAGGGTGAATATGCAAAAGGAAGTGATGGTGGCGCTGATCTCCTTGGCAGGTACCATTGCCGGCTCTTTTGGAGGCGTGCTCGCGTCGTCCAAACTGACGGCCTATCGGTTGCGCCTACTGGAAAATAAGGTAGACAAGCACAACCGATTTGCTGAGCGGCTGCCGGTGGTGGAGGAAAAAATAAAGGTCCTCAACCATCGGGTGGAGGACCTGGAGCACGCCGAGGCGGCTCAATCTATGCGTTCAAAGTAAAGCAGGGTGTCTACCGGACAGGGGAGGATGACCGCTTCGTTTGAATAGATCTTGTCGCCCAGTCGCCATTTGCCGGTGGGTATGCACACCTTGCGTCTGCGTTGCCCCTTTTTCAGTACCGGCGCCACTAAGATCCGGTTGCCCAGAAGGAATTGGTCGGTAATGCCTCCGTAGCCGCAGTGGGGGTAGGCGTATTCCATGGCCCGCACCATGGGCGCACCGGTTTGGCTGGCCGCTTTGGCACAGGCGATGATATAGTCGCCGTATTTGGCATGCAGGGCACTCATTTCTCGGCAAATGCGACGGGTCTCTGGATTGCCCAGATCCCAAATGTTCAGACTGTACTGCATCATGGGCATCAGCGCAGAGGCCTCGCAATAGCGGGCAAACAACTCGTGATCTAACTTTTCTACCGGACCGCGAAAGTCATTGATCTGCCCGCCGCCGATCATATCCGGGCAGCTGTAAGGATAGCCGGACAGCCCTTGAATGAGCACATTTGGCAGCAGTGCGCCCAGTCCCAGGAAGTTCCAACGATGGCTTTTATCCGCCAGTCGCTGGGCAACGCCCATGCCGCCGCACTGGAAGCAGGCGCGGAGTTCATTAAAACGATAGTGCCGGGCGGACAACGCCCATAGTTTACTTTGACCGTTGGCGTCTACGCCCCCGTAGGTACGGTCGTCGTCCCGGTAATACATGGCGTCACCGGCGTCCTGCTTAAATCCGTCAATGCCCAGTTCATCGGTCAAATACCGGGTGCAGGCAAAGAACCAGTCCTGTGCCGCCGGGTTGGAGAAATCCAGCAGATAGTCGGCGCCGTTCCACCATTTCCGCTTGGCCGGTTTGCCGTTCTTGTCCAGCACCAGCAGGTTTTCGTCCTTCAGCTTTTGAAAGTCTGCTGCCTGATCGCTGACAAAGGGTGCGATCCACAAAATAACCTTAAAGCCTAAGGTGTGCAGTTCGTCTGTCATTTTTTTGGCGTCTGCGAATTTTGCCGGGTCAAAGCGCCAGTCCCCAAAGGCACGCTGCCAGCCGTCGTCAATAATCAGCTCACCGGCAGGCATACCGCAGTCCAGAATAGACTTGGCATAGTCCACAATGCCCTGTTGGGTCTGGTTGTGCTCAAACTGGATCCAGGTGCAATACTGGGGAATGCGGAACATTAACTCGTCCGGGTAGGTGCCGTCCGGCGGCATAAAGTGATCCACCGCATAGTGATAAGCGCCGCGCAGGGTGTGATCGTCTGCCTGGTACAGGCCGATCTTGGCTTTGCGGCCGGTGCAGGTGATGCGGCCGAAAACGAAGCGGGTCTTAAACCCGGCCTCCGACCAAATGACCCGCCCCTTGTTGCTGACAAAGAGCGTGTTTGCCTGGCCGTAGGAGCGAACCACCGTAGTGTCTACCAGCATCACTTTCTTGGCGTTGACCGGCATTAGGTAGCCGTAGTTGGTGTGGCCGCCGTACCAATATTCACCGGGCAGCATGGTCAGTTGCAGCTTGTGCATAAAATAAAATCCCCCAAAATATCGATTTTTCATAGCATACCATTCCGGCAGGGTTCTGTCAAATTCTGCCGGTGTGCATAGGATAAAATAAGAACTTGATCGGAGTGATAAAAATGAAAGTGAAGAATATGACTGCCGGTACGCTTGTGCGTACCGTAACGCTGGTGGTGGCTCTGCTAAATTTGGTGCTGACCAGTTTTGGTAAAAACCCGCTGCCGTTCTCAGATGAACAGATCTATACCGGTCTGTCCGCTTTAGTAACGGTGGCGGCCGCCTTGGCTGCCTGGTGGAAGAATAATAGCTTTACCTGCTGCGCCCGCCAGGCAGATGAGGTGCTGCGGGTGTTGCAACAAGAGGGCTCCACAGAGGACGAGAGCGTGGCGGAGACCCTGGAACAGGAGGGTGACTGATGTCTGCACTTTATTACTGCCGGCAGACAACCACTGCCTGCAAGGGCATACCGTACCCCAGCAAGACCCATCCTTATCGGTACGGTACCTCCGGCTGCGTTTATACCAGCGGTTGTGGGGTGTGTGCTTCCTTAATGGCACTGCGCAATTCCACCACTCGAGTGTTCAATACCCGCCAGTGGACACACCGCTGCCTGGGTATGGGTGCCCGGGCGGCGGAAGGCACGGATATGGCCGTGGTGGCCCGGTATATGAAAGAAAAATACGGTCTGGACTACGCCATCACCACAGATATGGACCGGCTGGTGGCACATCTGAAACAGGGCTATAAGGCGATTATCAATGTAAGCGGCGGAGGCAAAATGCTCTTTTCCAACAGCGGGCACTATGTGCTGGCCGCAGGCATCGACAAGAACGGCAATTTAATTATTTTGGACCCGTATTGGTATGACGGCAAGTTCACTTTGACTGCCGCTCGCCGCAAATACATCCGCGTGAAAAACGGCAGAGAAGTGTATGTTCGCCCGGCTGACTTGAAAGGCGATGTGCTGTCCCTGTGGTTGTTTACCCCAAAGCGCGATGTGCGCCTGGCGTATTCCACACATGATATACATTACCGTAAGTCTGCGCCCACGGCACCCACCGTAAAACCCGGCACATATCATTTGACAGCCGTGCGGGGGATCTACAAGGGCGCAGGCGCTGCCAGTGGGCGAAAAACCGTGGGGAAATTGACGGAGAACGGCAAGGCCCACGCTACCGCGTCTAATCCTAAAGCAGATGCATATCTGAAGAAAGGCACCGCTGTTACTCTGACGGATATTCGATTGCTGTCCACCGGCAATCTGTGGGGGCATTGCCCTTCCGGCTGGCTTTGTATTTGGGAAAAGCGGGGGAATAAGACTTTTATCAAGTAGGCACAAAGAGAAAAGGTGTGCGCAGTTGCGCACACCTTTTTTGTTTTGGGCAAAAAAAGACGCTCAACGCAAATGCGTCGAGCGCTTTTTGGAGCTGATAACCGGATTCGAACCGGTGACCTCGTCCTTACCAAGGACGTGCTCTACCTACTGAGCCATAGCAGCAAACTAATTACAGTAATATATTATACACTATCTCTGCCGCTTTGTCAAGCCCTTTTCACAACTTTTTTACTCTATTCCCTCATCATCATCGTCATCTGCCTGAACGCTTGGGTCGTAATCATCATATGTGTCCATAAAATTGTACTTCTTACCCTTGTATTCGTATTGTATCACAGTGCGCAGATTGACGTTATAAACGCTCTTGAAAATATTGTTTTCGATGTTGGGATTGGTGGCACGAAACTTTGCTATAAGCTCCTTCATTTCCTGCCGCTTTGATACCTCACCCTTTTTCTCTGACCCCTCGTAGCTCTCAGTGAAACGGCAGGCACAGCGGATAAAATGCAGATCGTTCTGCTCCACCCAGCGGATAATGTCCGCCTCTTTCAACATGTACAGG
>ENA-UEYG01000371-UEYG01000371.1-human-gut-metagenome-genome-assembly--contig:-NODE-371-length-34669-cov-4.891998_pt1 | contig 34669 bp, 23 predicted proteins | sample MGYA00242933_ERZ507934 | MGnify/ENA primary metagenome ERZ507934 (study PRJEB26167, sample SAMN06115527) | human gut metagenome | host: Homo sapiens | place: China:Zejiang | collected 2015-11-10... | reverse complement strand
ACCGCCTCAAACGCGGACAGGACATAGCCGTGATAACCGACGCCGGCACACCCGGCATCTCGGACCCCGGTTTTTTGATATCGCGCGAAGCGATAAAGGAAGGCATACCGGTCGAATGTCTGCCTGGAGCCACAGCCCTCATTCCTGCACTGGCCGCCAGCGGGCTTCCCTGTGACAGGTTCGTGTTCGAGGGTTTCCTGCCGGTGAAAAAAGGCAGGGCGACAAGGCTCGAAGAACTGCGCCCGGAAAAAAGGACGATGATATTTTACGAATCGCCACACAAACTGATGAAAACGCTGGCCGATTTTTCCGCCGTGTTCTCCCCGGAGAGGAACATCAGCGTCTCGCGCGAGATAAGCAAGATGTTCGAGCAGCACGTACGCGGCACTGTAGCCGAAGTGACGGAGCACTTTACGGCGCATCCGCCCAAAGGCGAGTTCGTAATAGTGGTGCAGGGAGCAGCCGAAGAGAAAGAAAAGAAAAAAAATAAAATCTGCAAAACAAAATTTGGAAAAAGAAAAATCTAGTAAGTGTGGTCCAGGCAACACTACTAGCGGTATTCACGTCCGGACCAGAGCACCCGGCCAATGACGCGGAACTGGTCCGCACAGTCGCCGCGCAGATCAAGGCTCACTGGCGGGTAGGCAGGGTTGACGCTGTGCAGCACGATTTTGCCCGGCAGCTTGTCGATCCGCTTGATGTAAATGGCGTCTTCAAAGCCCACTGCGTAAAGGCGGCCGGGGCTGATTTCCGTCTGACCACGGTCCAGCAGCACCAGGTCGTTATCAAAAATTTCCGGCACCATGCTGTCGCCGGAAACCCGCATAAGCACCATACGCCGTGGGTTGCCCTTGCGCCGCAGAAAATCGCCGCGAAAGGCATAGCCCCCTTCACTGTGCGCGCTCACCTCAAGGCTGCCGGTTCCGGCCGAAAGCCGCGCTTCAGCCAAAGGCACGATGATCAGCTCACTTTCGCAATCCACCTGCGTGCTGGGCAGCTCCCCTTCCGCCGCTTCTGGCAGGCGCATAGGGCCACGCCCAAAAAACAGCCAATGGGCATTGACGCCGGTAGAGGCGGCGCAGGTCTGCACCCAGGCCGGGGGCACTTCACCGCGCTTTCGCGCGCCGCTGACGGACTGGGGCGTAATGCCCAAAGCACGCGCCAGTTCGGCATCGGTCTGCGCGCCAAGCGCCTGCATAAGACGCTGCAATGTAGCATTGCACTGAAAAGAAACAGTATGAGACATATGCGGTCCTCCGTCAGGAGGGAACCCGACAGGGCGCCGGACAGGGAGCGGCACCCGCAAACCGTCAGGCGCCCACAGACGCGCCGCGCGAAATTTGCACGGGTTGAACAGCTTTTATTGATATTTAGCCAACCTCACCAGAAAAAGCAAGAAAAAACTTATCTAACTAAAGAAAATAAACTTTTTATGAATGACAGAAAGAAAAAACTTATGGCTTGCCAGAGAGATTTTTTTGCCGTAGGCTTGTTTTTCGAAAGGGATATGTGAGCTATCCGCGTGGTGCTGCCAGAGAACAAAGGCCTTTGCAATGGTCTTCAGCGCAGACTGTATTTTATATAAGGTAAATTCATCAGGATTATACAATACTGTTACATAAAAATTACAAACAATTTAAAACAATAAAAATTGTTTATAATTTTTTAAACGTATATTTTCTGCGCACAGCACAATTTTTTTATTAACTAACACAATATGCCCCCAAACGACGCAAGGGACAGCGTATTCCGCCTGTTGTCGTGCATTATGGCATCCGTGGACAATATCGCGGCATGCAAACATTGGTATTGGCGATTACTGCAATGGTGCATACACTGTTTTATGGAAGTTCGGTAAATACCGAGGAGGCGGCGCTGTACTGGTGAGGTCAACGCTGACGGCTCCAGTACGTTCGTTTTGACGGCCTTTTTGGCTGTGCTTCCATATACTCGCTCCATCTGGGGCTACACCCGCGACATTTATGCCACGGCGAAGGAGAGTATATGGCAAAAATTTCCATCCAAAATCTTTCAAAAGTCTTCGGTCCTCACCCGGAGCACGCTCTGAAGCTGGCGCTGCAGGGCGCATCCCGCGCGGATATTTTGCGGCAGACCAAGTCCACCCTGGCCCTGCGCGACATCACCCTCGATATTTCTCCCTCAGAGCTGCTGGTGGTCATGGGACTTTCCGGCAGCGGCAAATCCACTCTGCTGCGCTGCCTCAATGGCCTGATCATGCCCAGCGCCGGCAAAGTGCTGGTGGACGATCAGGACATTACCGCCATGAGCGCCCGCAACCTGCGGCGCATGCGGCAGCGCTGCTTCGGCATGGTCTTTCAGAATTTTGCCTTGCTGCCCCACCGCACGGTGCTGCACAATGTGGCCTTTGGGCTTGAAGTTATGGGCGTGCCGGAGGCGGAACGGCTGCGTAAAAGCGCAGCCGCCCTGGAACGTGTGGGCCTGGCCCAGTGGCACAACGCCTACCCGGCGGAACTTTCCGGCGGCATGAAGCAGCGTGTGGGGCTTGCCCGCGCCCTGGCCCTGGAGCCGGAAGTACTGCTTATGGACGAAGCCTTCAGCGCGCTGGACCCGCTTATCCGTCAAGAAATGCAGGACGAACTGCTTGCCCTGCAGGAAGATATCCGCAAGACCATCGTCTTCATCACCCACGACCTTAACGAGGCCTTCAAGCTGGGCGACCGTATTGTGTTGCTGCAGGACGGCGCAGTGGTGCAGGTGGGCACGGCAGAGGACATTCTCAAGTCTCCGGCCAACGACTATGTGGCCCGCTTTGTGGCCTCGGCGGACGCCTCGCAGGTGCTTACCGCGGCCAGCGTCATGAAGCGCTCGGAAGCCTGCGCCGTGCTGGGTCTGGACGGACCGCGTTCCGCGTTGCGTAAAATGCGCGTCCACTCCCTGGCTTCGCTCTTTGTGCTGGACAGGCATCGCCGCTTTGTGGGCATACTGCACGCCGTCGAGGCCGAGCGTCTGGTGAGTGAAGGCCGTTCCGATCTGGAGGCCATCACCCACAAGGACATTGCCACTGTGCGGCCGGACGCTCCCGTCAGCGAACTCTTGCCCCTCATGGCCGATCTGCCCCATGCCCTGGCCGTGGTGGACGAAAACCGCCGTCTGCAGGGCGTTATCGTGCGGGGACTTTTGCTGGGCGCGCTGGTGGAACACCGCGACACGGGGGGAACTCTCGATGCTGCCTAGAATCCCGCTGGCCGAAACCATTGACAGCCTGGTGGAGGAACTGGTCGTTCTTTTTTCCGGCTTTACCCGCGCCGGCTCCGCCGTCATGCTCTCTCTGCTGGATCATTTTGAACACGCGCTGCTGCTGCCGCCGCCCTGGCTGTTCATTGTAGCGCTGGCCGCCTTGGGCTGGTGGGCCACCAGGCGACCGGGGTTGCCGGTATTTGTGTTGCTGGGCTTCGGGCTGCTCTGGAACCTGGGCCTCTGGGCCCCCACCATCAGCACCCTGGCCCTGGTGCTGGCGGCCACCCTGCTCTCCGTACTGCTGGGCGTGCCCTGCGGCATCCTTACGGCCATGAGCCCCTGGGTCCGCCGGGTGGTCATGCCCGTGCTGGACGTCATGCAGACCATGCCCGCCTTTGTCTATCTTATCCCGGCCATTCCCTTTTTCGGCATCGGCAAGGTCAGCGCCGTAGTGGCCACGGTCATTTTTTCCGTACCGCCGGCCATCCGGCTGACCTGCCTGGGCATCCAGCAGGTGCCCCACGATTTGGTGGAATGCGCCGAAGCCTTTGGGGCCACCCGCCTGCAGCGCCTGTGCAAGCTGGAGCTGCCCTTGGCCATGCCCACTATTGTGGCCGGCGTAAACCAGACCATCATGCTGGCCCTTTCCATGGCCGTCATCGCGGCCATGATCGGCGCGCGCGGCCTGGGCGGCGAAGTATGGAAAGCCATCCAGCGCCTGCAGGTGGGCAGCGGCTTTGAGGCCGGCCTCGGCATTGTTATTGTCGCCATCACCCTGGACCGCCTGTTCCGCGCCCTGGCCCGCAAAAGCGCAGGCCGCACCCGCTAGCCCCGACGTCTCCGCCGCCTGGGCCACAACGGGGAGACGTCCCCCCGTCAACCGTTCCTTAAGGAGGACACCATGAACAAAGCAATTCTCTGCGCCGCGCTGGCGCTCCTGTTCTGCTGGGCCTTGCCCGTACAGGCCAAGGAAAACAAAACCCTTAAAATAGTTTATGTGGAATGGGACTGCGCCACGGCTTCCAGCAACCTGGCCAAGGCCGTACTGGAAGACCGCCTGGGCTACAAGGTAGAACTTTTGCCCGTTACCCAGCCCATTCTTTGGACCAGCTTGGCCAGCGGCGACGCTGACGCCATGGTCACGGCCTGGCTGCCCGACACCCACAAAGAGATGTACGCCAAAGTCAAAAACCAGGTGGAAATGCTGGGCAAGCTCACGGGCGGCGCGCGCCTGGGCCTGGCTGTACCGGACTACGTGCCCCTTAAATCAGTGGAGGAACTGAGCGCCAACGCCGCCAAGTTCAAAAACCGCATCATAGGCATCGACCCCGGCGCGGGCATCATGCAACTGACGGAAAAACTGCTCAAAGATTACAACATCAAAAATATGGAATTGGTGGAAGGCAGCGGCACCATCATGACCTCCAGCCTGGCGGACGCCATCCGCAACAAGGAATGGATCGTGGTCACGGCCTGGTCGCCGCACTGGATGTTCGGTCGCTGGCAGCTCCACTACCTGGACGATCCCAAAGCCAGCCTGGGCAGGGAAGAGGGCATTTATAAAGTGGGTCGTAAGGGTCTGAAAAAGGACCATCCCGCAGCCTGGGCCTTCCTGACCCACTTCAGCTACACGGGCGCAGACCAGTTGCAGCAGCTTATGGCCTGGAACCAGGAAAAAGGCACGGATCCGCTGCAAAATGCCCGCCGCTTTATGAAAGCGTACCCGGAGCAGGTAAATTCCTGGCTGGAGCAGGGGAAATAGGGATTGAGCGCTCCGGCGCGCCCCACGGCCGCCGCTGACGCAAAATGGCCCGAACTGCAACGGTTCGGGCCATTTTTTTAAGGACGCGCGGCGCGCCGCGCCATAAAATGGACGTCAGGCCTGGCCCGTGCGCAGCTGCTCTTCAAAGTAGACGATGGTTTTCTTCAGGCCGTCCTGCAGCGTCACGCGAGGCTCCCAGCCCAGTTTTTCCCGCGCCAGCGAGATATCGGGCCGGCGCTGTCTGGGGTCGTCGCCGGGCAGGGGCTCGCACACAATGGCGGAGCGGCTGCCGGTCATATCCACCACCATTTCGGCCAGTTGGCGGATCGTAAATTCGCCGGGGTTGCCCATGTTCATGGGCCCCACAAAATCGGCGGGCGAAGCCATAAAACGCAGCATGCATTCGATCAGGTCGTCCACATAGCAGAAAGAACGCGTCTGGCTGCCATCGCCATAAATGGTGATGGGTTTGTTCTGCAGGGCCTGAATAATAAAATTAGAAACCACCCGGCCGTCATTGGGGTGCATCTTGGGCCCGTAGGTATTAAAGATGCGCCCCACCTTGATGGGCAGCCCTCCCTGCCGCCAGTAGGCAAAGAAAAGCGCCTCGGCGCAGCGTTTACCTTCATCGTAGCAGGAGCGGATGCCGTTGGGGTTCACATGGCCCCAATAGCTCTCCGGCTGGGGGTGCACGTCCGGGTCGCCGTAAACCTCACTGGTGGAAGCCTGATAAATGGGTGCACGCAGGCGTTTGGCCAGACCCAGCATATTGATGGCCCCGTGCACGCAGGTTTTGATGGTCTGCACCGGGTCATGCTGATAGTGGATGGGCGAGGCCGGGCAGGCCAAATTATAGATTTGGTCCACTTCCACATAGAGGGGAAAGGTCACGTCGTGGCGGATGAGTTCAAAACGGCGGTTGTCCAGAAACTCTTCCACATTGGCGCGAGCGCTGGAAAAAAAATTGTCCACGCAGAGCACTTCGTGCCCCGCCTCCAGCAGTCGCCCGCAGAGATGCGAACCCAAAAAACCGGAACCGCCGGTGACCAGAACCCGTTTGCGCAGATGCATGCTACCCCCGAAGACAGATGATTGCGGCCGCCGAAACCGGCTTTGCCTGGCGTGTCGGCTGAAAAAACAAACAGTACGGCGAAAAACTGCCGCCGCCGGAGCGCTGCCCCGACAAACGCCCGCGTGGGCGTCACTGTGGCTTAGCCGTTTCGGCCTTCAGCGTCAAACGGCCTTTTGCCGACGCATACCAACGAGGGCAGCGTACACCTTTAGACCGGCAAGAACAATAAGGAGCGCAGGCCGCAGGGCATCCGCGCCATTGCGTTGGCACGCACGCAGCAAAAATCCGCCTCTGACGCCATGAGCGCAAAAAGGCTGTTTTTGTCAAGCGGGGCGACACGCGCCGCCTGCCCCGCCAGCACTTCCGGCCATCGTGTTTCCGGGGCATCTGCTCCGGCCCAAGGCGTCCGCCTGCCCCGCCACCTGCGCACCCTGCCTACCAGCGGTCGTGATGGACCTTGGCGGGATCGAAGCGGTCCGCTTCCTTGAAGGGCTGCGCAGGGTGCCCCACCACCACCAGGCCCAGGATATTAATATCCTCCGGCACCTGCAAAAGTTCACGGATAGGGCGCACACGATCCTCAATGGGGTGCATGCCGCACCAGACCGTGCCCAGATTCCTGCCGCGCGCGGCCAGCAGAATATTTTCCAGGGCTGCGGCGCAATCCTGCTGCCAGAAGCCCGCCTCCTTAGCCTCGGCCGGATTGGCGCAGACCAGGATGACCACCGGGGCCTCGGCAGCCATTTTGGCATAGGGGTGACGCTGGGCAATGCCTTGGCGCAGAGCCTGATCGCGCACCACCACAAAGTGCCAGGAACGGGAATTGTGCGAGCTGGGCGCACACATGGCCGCCTTGAGCAGGGTGTTGACATCGTCCTCGCTCACGGGATCCGGCGTGAATTTGCGGATGCTGCGCCGAGTAAAAATGGCTTCCAACACGTCCATGATGTCTCCTCCTTGAAGCAGATTACCCTTGAGAATATTGTATATTCTCAACGTTTACGGCACGCGCGTTCCGGCGCTTAACCGCGCCAATAAATAGCGCTTGCGCCTCCACGGCGGGCGGCGGCTTACGCCAGCCGCCAAGGCATTGCCGCGTTGCAATGCCCAAGAGCAGATTACCTTTGAGAACAAGCATTCCCAAAGTCTGGTGCAACGCCCTCTCAGGCGCATCACCGCCGGCAGATTGCACGGGGCAGGTTGCAAGCGCGCTTTTGCGGCGGGCAATCGCTTTGCGCAGCAGCCGGAACACTGCAGGGATGCATGCAGCAATCCGCCTGAAGACAGCGCCGCAAAAGGGTTGTGCCCTCTTACAGCGCTGTTTTTAGAGCATGTAACACTTGAAATGTTCGCTTACGACAGGCAACAGCCTGCCTGCACACATATTTTTCTAAGACATATCCCAGTTGGGGTGCATAGTCCAGATGCCGCAAGGGCAGATGCCGGCACAGATGCCGCAGCCAATGCAGCGTTGCGGATCAGAAACATACTCAAACCCGCCGTCTTCGGTCTCCTTACGGTCAATGGCTTTTTCCGGGCAGGACTTGAGGCACATTTTGCAATCGCGGCAAGTGCCGCAGCTGACGCAGCGGGCATATTCCTCCTGCGGGCTGGGCAGATCGCTGTCATGACATTTGGCAAAATAGGCCGTGTGCAGTCTGGTGGTGGGCACCAGCGGTTTTTTCTCCGGCGTATAGGTCTCGCCCTTGAGCCATGCGGCGGCGGCAAAGGCCGCGTTACGCCCCGAACCGATGGCGTGCACCAGCAGGCCGGGCTTGATGACGTCGCCCACGGCAAACACGCCGTCCATGATGCTCTGGTCGGGCTTGGGCTTGAGCCACTGGCGGAACTTCTCCAGGCCATCGGGCAGGTAGGAGAGGTCCGGCGCTTCGCCGATGGTGATGATGACCATCTGCCCGGGGATGAGCCGACCATCCTGCACGATAATGCCTTTATCGGTGATTTCCCTGGTCTGCACGGGCCAGATCAGCTTGCCGCCCAGGTCTTCAATATGCTTGATTTCATGGGCAAAGGCCGCAGGCTGCTGCACGTCGATACAGGTCACATGCTTGGCGCCCATGGCGTAGGCCCCGGCGGCCGCGTCCATACCCGCATTGCCGCAGCCGATGACAATGACCTCGTCCGGCACGGCAGGCTTTTCGCCCTTGTTCACGGCTTTGAGGAAGTTGATGCCGGGCACGATTTTTTCTTTGCCAGGCCAGTCGAAAATGCGCGGCTCGTGCCCACCCGTGGCCACAATCAGGGCATCGTGGCTCTGGCGCAGCTCAGCGAATTTGGCGGCGTCCACCTTGCAGTTGGTAACAAAGCGCACGCCCATATCCTCAATGCGCTTGAGCTCCTTGCGCAGCAAATCGTGGTTCAGACGGGCGCGGGGGATGACCTGCTCCAGCTTGCCGCCCATGACGCTGTCGGCCTCGTACACGGTCACGTCGTGGCCCATGCGGGCCAGCTGCCAGGCTGCTGTGAGGCCGCCCACCCCGCCGCCGATGACGCCCACATGTTTGCCCGTGCGTTTGGCGGGTTTGGGCACCCGGATATCGGCCGAGCAGGACCCCAGCTTGCCGATCTGCACGGGGCTGTCTAGCAGCCCTCGCGTGCAGTCCTGCATGCAGGGATTGGGGCAGACGCTGCCGCAGACCGAGCCGGGAAAGGGCGTATAGTCCAGCACCAGACGGTAGGCTTCGTCCACCCTGCCCTCGCGCAGCAGGTTGAGCCGCCGCTGCGTGGGGATGGAGGCCGGGCAATTGAATTCGCAGGGGGCCGCGTAGTGGGCGTTCTCCCAGATAGGCACGCGCAGGCGGTAATCGCCGTGGGCCACCAAGCCGTTGACCTTAAAGTCGTCCGGAGCCACATCGCTGAAGATGCCCTCCGCAATCCATTCTCTGGCGCGGAAGTCGCTCAGAGAGGGCTTATCAGCCAGATGGCTGCGCACGTCAAAGGAAAGGGGCACAATCTTTTGCCATTGCGCCCAGTTGCGCAGCCCGTCCAGCAGCTCCGGCCGACCTACGGCCGCCAGAAAGTCCTTGAGCCCCTGAGCCAGCCAGGCCTGATCGTCCGCCTCCAGCGCGGCAACCCGCACGTCGGCGGGCAGGCCGCCCACAGGGCCGTGCACATAGACTTCGCCGCCCACCATGCCCACACAGGGGCGTTCGCCCAGCACGGAAGGCAAATCCGCACAGTCACAACCGCAGACCACGGCCTTGCCGCCGCCCATGAATTCAAAGGAGAAGCTGCCCACATTTTTGAGCACCCAAAGCTCCGGGGGCTCGTACATGGGGTCGTGCTTCATGAGCGAACCCGTGCGGGTGCCCGCCCTGCCGCCAATATAGACCACGCCGGCCGCGGCGCAGTGGGCTGCGGTGTCGCCCGCATCCCCGCGCACCACAATACGGCCGCCCGCGTTGAGCCAGCCCACATCGGCCGGGGCCGATCCTTCCACCAGCACTTCCGTGTTTTCCAGACACATGGAACCCACGCGCTGACCGGGATTGCGTACGGTGAAGGTCAGCTTTTTGCCTTCCGCATTCCAGAGGGGGCCGCCGATATCGTGCTGCCCCGAGGCTTCAATATGAAAGTCCGTCTCACCGGCGGCCACTGCGGCTTCAATGGCCAGCAGCAGGTCCTGGGTGGACATGCGTTCGTGTTCGTGCACCGTGCTTACGCGCAGCATGTTCCGCTCCTCGGCGTTTCTACTCTTGTCAACCGGGACAAGGGGTCAGCAGGCATACTGGATGCCCAGTTTGTCAGCCACGGCCTTGTCCGTGGAAACCAGGGCGTCGGAACGCCCCACCGGCAGGGAGCTGTTGCCCACGGGGGCCAGCAGCTTGCGCAGTTCGTCGTCAAAGGCCAGCATATAGTCCACCACGTTCTGCGCGCCCCGGTCCACGTCCAGCCGTTTGACCAGACGGGGATCCTGCGTGCAGATGCCCGTGGGACATTTGCCCGTGTTGCAGGCGTTGCAGCGGCCGTGCTCGTTGCCCACGCAGCCCAGAAGCTGAATGAGGATCTTGCCCATAATGACGCCGTTGGCGCCCAGGCAGATCATCTTGAAGGCGTCCGCCGCGGCATTGCCGGTCATGCCGATGCCGCCGCCGGCCCAGAGGGGAATCTGGCCTTGCAACCCCTGCGCCACGGCCGCCTGGTAACAGTCGCGCAGTTTGGAAACGATGGGGTGGCCCGTGTGCTCCAGCGAAACCTCGTTGGCCGCGCCCGTGCCGCCCTGGATGCCGTCGATAAAGAACCCGCCGCAGATTTTGTAGGGATCGCGCAGCAGGTTGTTGTATACGGAAACGGACGTGGCCGAGGCGGCGCACTTGATGGCCACGGGCACGCGGAAGCCGAAAGCGGCGTTGAGCGAAAGGTGCATTTTCTGCACCGATTCTTCAATGGAATAGAGGCCCTGGTGGTTCGGCGGCGAATGCAGGGTAGCCTTGGGTACGCCACGGATGGCCTGGATGTGCGGGGCCACCTTGGCCGCAGGCAAAAGGCCGCCGTCGCCGGGCTTGGCCCCCTGCCCTATTTTGATCAGCACGCCCGCGGGGTCAGTCTTCATGCGGGGCATGGCCTTGATGATGCGGTTCCAGCCAAAGTGGCCGGAAGCGATCTGCAGGATCATGTACTTGAGCTGTTCAGACTCCAGCAGTTTGATGGGCATGCCGCCCTCGCCGGAGCACATGCGCACGGGCATGCCGCATTTTTCGTTGAGGTAGGCCGCAGCCAGGGCCAGGGCCTCCCAGGCGCGGGTGGAAAGCGCGCCGATGCTCATATCGCTGAAAATGGCCGGATAAATCCAGTGCACTGGCGGGGTGCGCCCGTTGAGCACCAGGTTGTCGCCGTCCACAGTGAGCGGCAGCTCCTGCGCCAGCATGACGCGGCCCAGGGGCGAACGGATGTCAAAGGTGTGGCGCTCTGAATCCAGAGCCGGGTCGGTCATCTGGCTGATGCGGCCCACCACGATGGCGTCCAGGGTGCGGGGCGGGTTCAGATTGGTGCGTCCGCCGCGCTTGATGGGGCCGTGGTGCCGGGCCAACAGGGGGAAGCGGGTGTCCGGATTGCGCACCGGGCGGATAGCCCGGTTAGGGCAGATTTTTTCGCACATGCCGCAGCCCACGCAGGCTTGAGCCACACTGTGCTGCTGCTGAATGACGGGCCGGGCCATGTGCTCCTGACTGGGGTCGGGAAAAGCCTTGCGCGAAAGGGTCACACTGCGGCGCATCATGTCCACTTCAAGGGCGTTGAACGTACAGGCCGCCACACAAGAACCGCACATGGTGCACAATTCCGGGCGGTATTCGATCTTCCAGCGCAGATCGTTAACGCTCACGTCCTGGGTTCTTACTGTTTCCATCTCTGCACCGCCAGGTCGTTGTCGATGACCACCATTTCCCGCTCGTTGGGGTAGATATCGCCGGCGATGTCGCGTTGCGGCATAATGGCGTTGAGCCCACAGACTTCGGAGGTGATGGCCACCATGTTGTCGTCACAGCCCACCACAACAGGCCGCAATTTTTTGGAATCGCAGCAGGTTATCATTTTCCCGTCGGGCAAAAGCCCGATGATGGTGTTGGGCCCGTTGATCTCCAGGTGGGCCAGGGATTCACGGATAAGGCCCAGCACCTGCCGGTCTTCACGCTGCTCCGCCTCCACAAAGGGCAGGGGCGTGATGACGTGCTTGTAGTATTTGATGGGCCAGCGCAGCTCGTGCAGCACATAGTGCAGGGTGTAGAGAAAATTCTGCGAGTCGGACTCAAAGCCCACATAGCCCCGGTGCAGGGACTTCTGGAATTCTTTGTTCTTGGTGAAAAAGGTGTTTTCGCCATTGGCGCAGAGGGTGTAGCCCTGCAAAAAGAAGGGATGAGCCGCATAGCGCACAATATCATAGTTGGTGTTCTGGCGGCACTGGGTGACGATGTTGCGGGCCGTGAGGCGATCCGTATCGTCCCAGAGACGGAAGTACGTGGCAATGTCCGCCGGGTCGCCGATTTCCTTGAGGGTCAGCACGTCCGGCCAGAAGGAGTAGACAAAGCCGTTGCCGTCTTTTTCCAGCAGGGCGCGCAGGGCCAGGCGCGTGTCCAGCAGCAGGTCTTCACGCGCCTCGCGGCTCTCGTCCCGGAAACTTTCGGGGTAGTCGTAATTGCGGAAGACATAGCGCGGCATGGCCTTGATGCGCAGGCCGGGACGTTTGTCCACCTCCGGCACCCACTGGGCCACCTGCACAAAGCCGTGCTTTTCCATGTAGTCGTCCACAAGCTGCACGCCCTTGGCCGTACAGGCCAGGGAAAGCAGGGGCTTGTCCTTGTAATGCCCAAACACGCCCTCCAGGTCCTGCATGACCATAGCAAAGCCCGAATTGTCGTGCCCTTCCTGCTGCGGCAGCATAAGATTGAGCGCCAGGGCCGGGGGCACGGGCGTTCTGCTTTTGATGGAGCCGATTCTGCACATAGCGTAACCTCTGGAAGATGCGTCGCGGTCCAGCCTTTTGCATAAAGGCGGCCGAGGCGCTGGTATGCCCATTGTGGACGCGCGGTCCGCCGACGACAAAAGTGGCGGAACCACGCCCAAACGCGCGGAAAGCCGCTGACAGTCGCCCTACGACCGCAACCGGAGGGGTGTGTGCAACGAATGCGGCTGCGCAAACAGCCGCGTACTGGCGAAGTGTGCGGTCCGGCGTCCCGCAAAGACGGAGGCCCGCAGCACTGCGATGCCGTCATTCAGCCCTGGCGGAGGCTGCACTCTGGCAGAGGGGGGAAGGCAATATTGCTACAAACAAAAACGATGGGCAAGAAATAAATGCAGGTTTTTCCCGGTGCGGCCGAACCGGGCGGCGGCGCATTCTGTTAGCAGGCGGGCCGCTGCAGGCCGTGGCTTGCAGCGGCCCTGCCCGCCGGAGAAAACTGCTGTCGTTTTTCTTACCGCAACGCTTCCATCCGCCGGATGGCCTCCGCCGTGTCTTCGGCGGAGCCGAAGGCCGTGAGCCGCACATAGCCTTCGCCCGTGAGCCCGAAGCCCGCGCCCGGTGTGCAGACCAGAGCCGAGCTTTCCAGCAGATGGTCGAAAAAGCCCCAGGAGGTGCTGCCCTGCGGCACTTCTACCCAAATATACGGGGCATTCACCCCGCCGTAGACGGCAAGGCCCAGGGCGTTCACGGCGCTGCGCAACTGGGCGGCGTTGCGCTGGTAGCCGCCGATGACGCCCATGATCTGCGCCCGGCCTTCGGGGCTGTAGGTGGCGGTCGCGGCCCGCTGCACAATGTAAGGGCAGCCGTTGTACTTGGTGCACTGGCGGCGGTTCCACAGGCCGTTCAGCGCCACGGCGCCGCCCTGACCGTCGCGCAGTTTGAGGGCCTTGGGCACCACGGTATAAGCGCAACGCAGGCCCGTAAACCCGGCGGTTTTGGAAAAGCTGCGAAACTCCACGGCCACTTCCTGCGCGCCTTCCAGCTCATAAATGCTGTGGGGCACGTCCGCCTCGGTGATAAAGGCCTCGTAGGCCGAATCGTAGAGGATCACGCAGCCCTCGCGCCGGGCGTAGTCCACCCAGCCCTGCAGGGCCTGGCGAGAGAGCACCGTACCCGTGGGATTGTTGGGGTAGCACAGGTAGATGATGTCCGGCCGGGTTTTGGGAAAGTCCGGCACAAAGTCGTTTTCCTTGAGGCAGGGCAGATAGACCAGACGGTTCCACTGCTTGCCGGCCATTATGCCGGCCCGGCCCGCCATGACGTTGGAATCCACATACACGGGGTAGACCGGGTCCGTCACGGCCACCACACTCTCGGCCGCAAACAGCTCCTGAAAGTTGCCCACGTCGGACTTGGCCCCGTCGCTGACAAAAATTTCGTCCGGGCTCAGGTTCACGCCGCGCGCCTTGTAGTCATATTCCGCAATAACCTCGCGCAAAAAGGCGTAGCCCTGTTCCGGACCGTACCCGCGAAAAAGGGCCGCGTCGCCCATTTCGTCCACAGCCTTGTGCAGGGCTTCGATGACGGCGGGGACCAGCGGACGGGTCACGTCGCCTATGCCCAGGCTGATGACGCGGCGGTCGGGGTTGGCGTCCTTGAACGCGGCCACCTTGCGGGCGATGTCAGAGAAAAGATAGTTGCTCTGGAGCTTGAGAAAATTACCGTTGACCGTAGTTTGCATGGGCTGCGTCCTTAATGGCTTCATGGTGACGGGAGCGGCGCGTAAAAGGCCCGCCCCCGTGTGCGGGCCGGGCGAGAGCGCGACTGACGACAGTGCAATTACAGAGGATATGTGCCGGAAAAGACGGTTTCGGCCCCCCCCGTCATGTAGACGTGGTTGGAACTCTCGTCCCAGTGCACCTTAAGGACGCCGCCCCGGAGCCGCACTTCCACCTGGCGGCCGGTGCGGCCGTTGAGCACACAAGCCACCGCCACGGCACAGGCCCCGGTGCCGCAGGCCAGGGTTTCGCCCGCCCCGCGCTCCCAGACCCGCATACGCACAGCCGTGGAAGAAAGCACTTCCACAAACTCCGTATTGGTACGCTGTGGAAAAAGCGGATGGTGCTCAAACTGCGGCCCCAGTTCCGGCAGATTGAGGGCGTCAATGCCCTCCAGAAAAACCACGGCGTGCGGATTGCCCATGGACACGGCCGTGACCGCGTAGGTTGCCCCCCCCACTGCCACGGGGCGAGCCACAAAACGCTGGCTGCCGTCGGGCTGCTCGTCCAGCACGGGGATGAGGGCCGGATTGAGCTCAGGTTCGCCCATGTCCACGGTGGCTCCGCACACTTCGCCGCCCTCTGACAGCAGCCGCACCACCTTTTCACCAGCGCGGGTTTCTACCCGGATGACGTCCTTGCTCAGGATGCCGTGGTCGTGCACATACTTGCCCACACAGCGGATGGCGTTGCCGCACATTTCCGCTTCCGTGCCGTCGGCATTAAACATACGCATGCGCACGTCCGCCGTGCCGGAAGGCAGAATGAGCACCAGGCCGTCTGATCCCACGCCGAAATGCCGGTCGCTGATGCGCCGGGCAAGCTCGCCGGGGTTTTCCACCCGGTCCTCAAAGCCGTTGATATAGACATAATCGTTGCCAATGCCCTGCATCTTGGTAAAACGCACTGCAGCGGTCATAAAAACTCCTTTGCGGACAAAAAAACGCACAGGACACAGCGTCTTGTAGGCAATTCCACAATGTACAGGGTACGCTCCATTGCGGCAAAAGTAAACCCGCGCGCCCGCCTAGAGAAGGCCGGGGCCGCGCTGTTGCGCTTTTTTGCCTGCGCTTCCCGCCCAAGGCTGCAGCCACGGCGCCCCCTCTGCCCTGCGCGCCTTGCACACGACACAACCCGCGCCGTCAGGCAGACAGTGACGGGCAGCTTTGCCGCTGCGCATCCGGTCCGCAACGCCGTGCGCAGACTGAGCCCCTTGCGGGGCGGCGTCGCTGCTAAACAAGCTGAGTAAATAATTATTTATATATTTTAGCTAATTTTACATACGGCATCCTGATGCACTCCACAATGCGCCGCACAGGCATGCCCTGTGGTGCGCTTTATCCGCCGGGAAACGTCAGCACAGAAAAAATTTTTCCAGACCACAAAAAAAATTTTTCACAGCAAATCTATCTGATTTTTTTAAATAAAATTGATTTAATCAAGATTAAAAGTTACAATTCAATCATCCTGACATCTTTGCATTTTTTCCAAATTTGGCTATCACGAGTGTTCCGCACGCCGCTTGACTTTGCCGCTTACTGTGATCAATTCCCGACTAAAGCGGTCATATTAAAGTCACGGATAAAGCAGCGCCCAAGGCGCGTGGCAGCGCCGGCAACAATCCGGTGCAGCCCGCGTTGTAAACCCAGATCAGCGGCATCACGACCCACGGGAGAAAACTCATGAGCATTGTGTTCTACGTCCTGGGCTACCTGGCGGTAGTCGGCTTCTTCTGCATGGCCTATATCAAGATCCGGGCCTACCTGGCGTCCAGCCCCCTGCATGTGCGCTGGGAGCTGTACCCCGTGCCCCATGAAGGCGTTAAAACCGTTTACGGCGGCAGCTTCATGGAAGAAAAAGACTGGTGGACAAAGCCCCGCCACGTGGCCCACCTGGGCGACGTCAAGGCCCTGCTGACCGAAGTGCTTTTTCTGCACGCCACCTTTGAGCACAACATCAAACTCTGGGTGCGCACCTACCCCTTCCATGTGGGCATGTATATGCTCATGGGCGGCACCATCATTGTGCTCTGCGCCGCCGTCGCCCAGATCTGCGGCCTGGCCCCCCAGGGCGGGCTGATGATCTTTGTGGGCAACGTCATCAACGCCATGGTGCTGGTGGGTTCCGTCTGTATCATCACGGGCGGTCTTGCCCTGGTGCAGCGCCGGCGCAGCGACCCTGGCCTGCGCCGCTACAGCACCCCGGAGCACTACTTCAACCTTTTGATTTTTGTGCTCTTCGGCGCGCTGGGTCTGGCCGCCTGGGCCACCGCTCCCTCCTACTTCGAGCTGGCGCGCGGCTTTATCTACAATCTGCTCACCGCCAACTTTGTGCTGCCCCAGAACAGCCTGTTTGTGCTGCACCTGCTGGTGGGCTTTTTCCTGCTGATCTGGATCCCCATGACCCACATGGGCCATGTCTTCATGAAATATTTCACCTACCACGACATCCGCTGGGGTGACGAGCCCACCACCTACAGCGCCAAGAATCAGGAAAAAATCAGCGAAGCCCTGCAGTACAAGGTCACCTGGGCCGCCAGCCACATTGCCGGCGACGGCGCGCCCAAATCCTGGGTGGACGTGGCTACCACCAACCCCGCAGCCCCTGAAAAGAAAGACTAGGGAGTCCCACATGAAAGACAACCTGCAATTGACCGACGTTTCCACCGCCGAAGGGCAGATGGTCAGCATTGACCTCAAAGACATCCCGGAGCTGCCCGTGGACATGGCCACCATGCCCTGGAAGCCCTTTACCGAAGAGCAGAAGGCCGAGACCGCCTGTATTCTCGACGACGTCTGTGTGCTGAACATCCCCAAACCCAAGAGCAAGGAAGAAGAGGAGGAACTGGTCAACAAGTTTCTCACCGGCCTGCGCAAACTTTTCAGCAAGGAAAACAACTGGACCTTCCTGCCCATGCTGGAAACCAGCATGGACTACTGCGCCCAGTGCAACTCCTGCTCTGAGGCCTGTCATCTTTATGAGATGTCGGGCAAAAACGAAATGTACCGGCCCAACTTCCGCTCCGAGATCTTTCGCCGCATTTACAAGCAGTATGTGAAGAAGGAGCCCCTGGCCAAGTGGCGCTACGGCGACATGCACCTCAACTGGAAGACCGTGGCGCGCCTGGGCGAGCTGGCCTACCGCTGCAACCTCTGCCGCCGTTGTGCCCAGACCTGCCCCATCGGCGTGGACAACGGCCTGCTGGCCCGCGAAATCCGCAAGCTGTTCAGCCAGGAGATGGGCATCTACCCCAAGGAACTGCACGAAAAAGGCACCATGAACCAGATGAAGTGCGGTTCCTCCACGGGCATGACGCCTGAGGTGGTCAAGGACAACGTGGAGTTCATTGACGAAGACTACACAGAGATCACCGGCGTGGGCATCCACACGCCCTTCGACGTCAAGGGCGCGGACATCATGCTGCTGCACAATGCCGGCGAGATCATGGCCTGGCCCGAAAACATCGCCGCCTTCTCCCTCATCTTTCAGGAGGCCGGCCTTTCCTGGACGCTTTCCAGCCACGCCATGGCCTATGATGGCGTGAACTACGGCGTGTTTTACGACGACGCCCAGACCGCCCGCATCGCCCTGCAGCACATGATGGCCGCCAAGGAACTGGGCGTGAAAAAGATTGTCATCGGCGAATGCGGCCACGCCCACAAGGCCCTCACCGTCATTGCCGACCGCGTCATCCCCTTTGAATACCAGGTGCCGCGCGAAAGCTGCTACGTAACCCTGCGCGACATCGTCATGAGCGGCCGCCTCAAGCTGGACCCGGCCCGCAATGACTTTCCCGTGACCCTGCACGACCCCTGCAACATCGTGCGCCTCATGGGCATTGTGGAGCCGCAGCGCGAAATCCTGCGCAAAATTGCGCCCCAGTTCCGTGAAATGCCCTGCCACGGCGTCGATAACTACTGCTGCGGCGGCGGCTCCGGCTTTGCTATCATGACCCGCAACAACATTGAGCAATGGCGCGGCAACATCTCCGGCCGCAAAAAGATGTGGCAGATCAGCGAAGCCTTCAAAGACTGCCTGGGACCGGAAACAAAAAAGTACATCTGCGCCCCCTGCTCCAACTGCAAGGGCCAGATCCGCGAAATTCTGGAGCACAACGACCTGTACACCAAAAACAACTTCGCCTACGGCGGCCTGGTGGAGCTCATCGTCAACGCCATGACCAACGTGAACCCCGGCTACATCAAGTTTGAAGGCGCCGAGGAAGAAGCCGAAGCCTAGAGCAGTTAGCGAATGAAATGAGCTAACTGCTCTGCAAGGATTTTCTTGAAAATCCTTGCCACAAAATGCGAGAAGGCAGGTTTTGCCTGCCGTAAGCGAGCATTTCAAGTGTTAAATGCTCTAGCAGAACAAATAAAGGATCGGGACGCCCCAAGACGGCCCTGATCAGACACGGCAAAGGCCCATCCCGGAATTTCCGGAATGGGCCTTTGCCTTTGTACAGGGGGGGCAGCCCCCACACGTTCACGGTTGCGCACGCGGCGCAAAACGCCCAGGCCTGCAGCCGGCGGAAACCTTCACGCCAACAGACCGCCGGGCGGCGTTTACCTGTCTTGCGGCGCGCCCTGCTCCACGGCAAAGTCCAGGCCTTCCGGCCCTTCCGTAACCACATAGCGCAGGGTTTCGCGCACGCTGTTGTCCGGGTTGAAGGTCAGCACCACGGGGCTGCGCCCGGCAATCTCGTGCGGGCCGTTCACAAACTCCACGGCGCTGATGATGACCTCATCCCCTTCCTCACAGGCGCGTGCGGCGGCCCCGTTGAGCACGCAGCAGCGTGAACCCGGCTCACCGTAAATGACGTAGGTGGAAAGGCGCTGTCCGTTGTTTTTGTTCCATATATTAACGAACTCCAAGGGGTAGATGCCGGCCGCACGGCAATGCTCCGGGTCCAAGGTCACGGATCCGTGATAGTTGAGCGCACACCCCGTGACCCGGATGCCGTGCAGTTTGGCCCGCAAAATTTGCAGCATAGTGATTCTCGCTTGAGCAAAAAGAAAAAGCGTGCCCCTGCGGACAAAGCCTCCCGGCCCTCCACAGCGCGACAACGCAGACATGTGGTCCCCAAAGGACTGTTAATGGAAAAAAGGCCGAAAACGGAACTAATACGCCTTGATGTACTCGTCAAGGTTTTCAGCCGAGCAGTTGCGGCTGACCCAGAAGGCCGAGGCCCAGACCATAAGCGCCGTGGCCTGGGTATCGTCCAGACCCTTGAGTTTGGCCTCCAGGCTGGACTTGCTGGCCCCGTGGCGCAACTGCACGCCGTTGAGCTCGCAGGCGTCGTCCACCCGCAGCATCAGATAAGAAAGGCGCGTGTGGTCGGGCATGAGCTTCATGTCCTTGTGGGCTTCCACAATAGTCTTCAACTCCGCCGCGCTGAACATGTGCTTGATGTTGGCGATGGCCCGAAAAAACGTATCCACGGCCCAAGGCAGAATAAATTCCGCCCCGGCGCTCTTGGTGCGAAAATAGTCCTTGAGCCAGCGTTCCTGTTCATCATTAATGCGTGCGGCAACCTGCGGCATGGGGCCCCCAATCCGGCGCTGCGGGCCTGCGGCAATGGGTGCCGCGGGCCTTACGCGCGCTCTTTTTCCTTGCGCTACACCAGCTTGAATAAAAATTCAAGATAAAATCTAGACTTTACACCCAAAATATTTTCCGTCATTTCCCCGCAGGCTGTCAAGCCGTATTCCTGAAACGGACACGGCCTCAAAAATATTCTTTATAAAATAAAGATATTATCAAAAAAATTATCCAGCACCACAGTGCTGCCCCCTGCCGAGGGGCTGTTCTGCACACCACGCCTGACGCCACGCCAGCGCGTGGCACGCGCTGGCCCTTGCGTCCCGGCGAGCCGGGGAGTACAGAACAGCGACCATGTCCCAAGCGTCAGCCACTTCCCCCGCCGCTCTTTCACGTCACGCCGCTCTGGTCCGCATGCACGCGGCCACGGTGCTCTTCGGCGTTTCCGGCATTTTGGGCAAACTGTGCCAAAGCTCCGCACCGGTGCTGGTCTGCGGTCGGGCCCTCTTTGCCGTGGCGGCTCTGGGCCTGCTCTGTCTTTCGCGACACGAAGCGCCCTGGCGCGGTCTGAACCGCCGCGACCTCACGGGCCTCGCCCTGAGCGGCGCGCTGCTCACCGTACACTTTGTGACCTTCTTCCAGGCCATCAAGCTGGGCGGCGTGGCCGTGGGCACCCTGGGCTTTGCCTGCTTTCCCGCCTTCACCACCCTCTTCGAAGCCCTGGCCTACCGCGAACGCCCCACCGCTGCCGAACTTTGGGGCCTGGCCGCCGTGAGCCTAGGGCTTATCTGCCTGACCCCCGCTTTTTCTCTGAACAGCTCCGCCACCCACGGCCTGCTCTGGGCGGTGCTCTCCGGCGCGGTCTACGCCCTGGTGGCCATAGCCAACCGGCGCACGGCCGCCGCCATATCCGGCATGCGGGCCTGCTGGTGGCAAAACGTGGTCATCCTCGCCTGCCTTTTGCCCTTCACGGCCCACGCCCTGCCCGCCGTACCGTTCCTGGACTGGCTGTGGATAGCCTGCCTGGGCCTTTTTTGCACAGCCCTCGCTTACAGCCTCTACGTGGGCAGCCTCACGGCCCTCAAGGCCCGCCAAGCCGCCACCATCATCACCTTGGAGCCCGTCTATGCCATCCTCATGGCCTGGCTGCTCTTCGGCGACGCCCCTGGCCCCCGCACCCTCTTCGGCGGCGCACTCATCCTGGGTGCGGTCCTCTACGGCAACAAGCGGTAAGGGGGGAAAAAGGAAGACGGCCTAAAACATATCCGGCATGCCGTAGAGCCTGCCGGGCTTTTTGTCCGCCAGCCAGGCGGCGGCGCGCAAAGCCCCCTGCGCAAAAGTTTCGCGCGAATGGGCATGGTGGCTTACTTCAATGCGTTCACCAGGCCCCATGAAGTACACGGTGTGCACGCCCACCACGTCCCCGCCGCGCACGGCCTGGATGCCGATCTGCGCCTTGGGCCGCGCCCCGATAATGCCGTCCCGCGAGGAGCAACGCACATCCTCCAGCTTCCAGCCGCGCGCCTGGGCCAGGCCTTCGCCCAGGGTCAGCGCCGTGCCGCTGGGGCTGTCCTTCTTGCGATTGTGGTGCAGCTCCACAATTTCAATGTCATAGGGTTCGCCCAGAGCGCGGGCCAGCTCCGGCAGTACCTTGCGCAGCACATTGACGCCGATGCTCATGTTGGAAGACCAGAAAATGGGCGCGCGTTGGGCCAGGGCTTCCAGTTCCGCCCTTTCCGCATCGCTGAATCCCGTGGTGCCGATGACCAGGGCGCTGCCCGCGGCGGCCACGGCCTTGGCCGAATTGAGGCTCACCACCGGCGCGGTAAAATCGATGACCACAGCCCCCGGCGCCTGGGGCAGCAGGGCCGCCAGAGTGTCCGCCACCGGGCAGGCCGCGCCCGCGAGTTTGCCCAGGTGTTCCTTGCTGTCCACCATGCCCGCCAGGCTGTAGCCCGGTTCCGTGGCGGCCAGATGGCTGATGGTCCGGCCCATGCGGCCGTTGGCCCCTACGACGATGATTGCCGTGCTCATGGCGTCTCCTCTCTATTATTCCGGCGCGACGCCGGATTGGTGCAACAAGTCCTTAAATGCCGCTTCATCCAAAACGGCCACACCCAGGTCGCGCGCCTTGTCCAGCTTGCTTCCCGGTTTGTCGCCTACCACCAGATAGTCCAGTTTTTTGCTCACGCTGTTGACGGCAATGGCTCCCGCGGCCTCGGCCAGTTTTTGCGCCTTGTCGCGGGGCATGTCCAGTGAGCCGGTAAACAACACGCGCTTGTCCGCAAGCGGCCCGGAAGGCCGCGCCGCAGCGGCAGCGTCGCCCTCCCCGCTCTGTGGCCAGAGGCCCAGGGTCTTGAGGCGGGCCAAGGTTTCCCGGTTAGCCGGGCTGTCAAAAAAATTGCGGATGGAGGAAGCCACCTCCGGCCCCACGTCGGGCAGGGCCTGCAAGGTTGCGGCCGAAGCGTTTTCCAGCGCGTCCAGATCGCAAAAATGCCCGGCCAGGGTGCGCGCCGTCTGCTCGCCCACATGGCGGATGCCCAGGGCGCTGATCAGTCGCCGCAGATCAGCCGTATGCCGAGCCGCATCCAGGGCGTCCACAAACTTCTGCGCCAGCACCTCGCCCATGCGCTCAAAGCCCAGCAATTCCTGCGCGGTCAGCGTAAAAAGATCGGCCGGGGACTGCACCCGTCCGCTGGTCACCAGCTGTTCTATCCACTTCTGCCCCACGCCCTGCACGTCCAGCCCGGCCTTGGACACAAAGTGCGTGATGGCCCGTAGGCGGATGGCCGGGCAGGTCAGATTTTCGCAACGCCAGGCGGCTTCGCCCTCTTCCCGGTATACGGGCTGCCCGCAGGCCGGGCAGGTACGGGGAAAGACAAAGGGCACAGCCCCGGCGGGCCGTTTTTCCAGCACAGGGCCCACCACTTCGGGGATGACGTCGCCGGCGCGCTGCACCATGACCGTATCCCCCACCCGGACGTCGCGGGCGCGGATTTCGTCCTCATTGTGCAGAGTGGCGCGGGAAACCAGCGCTCCGCCCACGGCCACGGGCTCAAGCACGGCCACGGGCGTGAGCGCGCCCGTGCGCCCTACCTGCACTTCAATGGTTTTGAGCAGGGTCTGCGCCTGCATGGCCGGAAACTTGAAGGCTACGGCAAAGCGCGGCGCGCGGGCCGTATAGCCCAGGGCCGCCTGCGCCTCCAGGTCGTCCAGCTTAGCCACGGCCCCGTCGATCTGCATAAGAAAGTCGGGCCGTTCCTGGCGCACCCAGGCCACATAGTCGTCCACTTCTTCCAGGCTGCGACAGAGCCGCCCCTGGGGCGGCGTCAGGAAGCCGTAGTCCGCAAGCCGGGCCATAAGCCCGGACTGCAGCCGACAGGGCGTGGCCGGGGGCCACTGCGCCTCGCCCAGACTGTAGGCCAGGAAACGCAGCGGACGCGCCTCTGTGACGGAAAGGTCCAGCTGACGCAGGGTTCCAGCGGCGGCGTTGCGCGGGTTGGCAAAAGGCTTCTGCCCCAGCGCCTCCTGCCGGTCGTTGAGGGCGGCAAAATCCTGTTTGTACATGACCACTTCGCCGCGCACTTCCAGCCGGGCGGGAAAGGGGCCCTCTCCACGCAGCCGCAGGGGCACGGTGCGGATGGTGCGCACGGCTGCCGTGACCACCTCGCCCGTGAAGCCGTCCCCGCGGGTAAGCGCTTCGCACAGCACGCCATTTTCATAGATAATTTCCAGAGCCAGACCGTCCAGCTTGGGATCGCACCAGAAGGCCAGGGGCAGTGGCCCGTTAAGGTCCGCATCCCAGGCGCGGCGCATACGCTCCACAAATTCCCGCCATTCCGCGGAGGAAAACACGTTGTCCAGGCCGTACATGCGGCGGCTGTGGGCCTTTTTGTCCAGGCCGCCCAAAAGGCCGCCACCCACGCGCAGGGTGGGCGAATCCGGGGCACGCAGCTCCGGCCAGCGCCCTTCCAGGGCCGTCAGCTCACGGAACAGGGCGTCGTAGGCGTCATCGCTGATTTCTGGCGCGTCCAGCGTATGGTAGAGGTAGTTGTGGCGCTCCAGCTCTGCGGCGAGCCAATGGGCGCGTTCGCGCTCGGCCGCGCTGGGACCGGAAAACGGCAGACTATGCTGCCGCGGCGTGGACGGGGACTGTGAAGCCATGCGGAAACCTTCCTGAGACGAGTGCTGACGGCGCTGCGTCAGTGTGTGATTTTTGAGAAGCGACCCTGTGCCGCCTATTCCGGCAGGGCAATGAGCCGGGTGCGCAACTGGCGGATGCGGTCGCGCAGCTCTGCCGCGCGTTCAAATTCCAGGTCGCGGGCGGCCTGACGCATCTCTTTTTCCAGCTTGACCACCAGGGCAGCCGTATCCTCGGCTGTAAGCGGCGTTGCGCTTTCCTGCGCCTTGCCGCGCCCTTTGCCGCGTCCGCGTCCACGGCCCGCGCCGTCTTCCACATACAGGCTGTCCAGCGGAGATTCAAGGCCCTTGCGCGTGCTCACCGGGGTGATCTGATGTTCCGTATTGTAGGCGGCCTGGATGGCGCGGCGGCGGGCGGTTTCCCCCATGGCGGCGCGCATGGAATCCGTTTCCTTGTCCGCATAGAGAATGACCTTGCCTTGTACATTGCGCGCGGCCCGGCCAAAGGTCTGGATAAGCGAGCCTGTGGAGCGCAGAAAACCCTCCTTGTCCGCATCCAGGATGCAGACCAGGGCGACTTCCGGAATATCCAGGCCCTCGCGCAGCAGGTTGATGCCCACCAGCACGTCAAATTCGCCCAGGCGCAGGGCCCGGATGATCTGCATGCGCTCCAGAGTGTCGATATCCGAATGCAGATAGCGGGCCTTGACGCCCATGTTGCAGCAGTATTCCGTAAGGTCTTCGGCCATGCGCTTGGTGAGCGTGGTTACCAGCACCCGCTCACCGTTTTCCACGCGCGCCTTGCATTCGCCCAACAGGTCGTCCATCTGCCCTTTGGTAGGACGCACGTCCACCTCCGGGTCCACCAGGCCCGTGGGACGGATGATTTGCTCCGCCACAATGCCCTGAGCCTGGTCCAGCTCGTACTTGCCGGGCGTGGCCGAAACGTAGACCACCTGATTGAGCAGGGCCGTGAACTCGTCAAAACGCAGGGGACGGTTGTCCAGAGCCGAGGGCAGACGGAAGCCAAAGTCCACCAGGGTCTGCTTGCGGGAGCGATCCCCCTTGTACATGCCCCCCACCTGGGGAATGGTAATGTGGGATTCATCCACAAACAATATAAAATCGTTGGGAAAATAGTTGAGCAGACAGGAAGGCGGCTCCCCGGCCTTACGGCCGTCCAGATGGCGCGAATAGTTTTCTATGCCGTTGCAGTAGCCGAGTTCCTCAATCATTTCCAGGTCAAGCTGGGTGCGCTGCTCCAGGCGCTGGGCTTCCACCAGTTTGCCGTGCTCCTGAAACCAGGCCAGACGCGCGGCCAGTTCGTCGCGGATGTCGTCCGCCGTGCGCTTAAGGTTGTCCTGAGCCGAAACATAGTGACTGGCGGGATAGAGCACGGTTTTGCCCACTTCGGCCAGCACCTCGCCCGTAAGAGGGTCAATCTCGCGCATGCTGTCGATATCGTCGCCAAAAAATTCCAGCCGCAGAGCGCGCTCGTGGTGGTAAGCCGGGATAACCTCCAGGGCGTCGCCGCGTACACGAAAGGTGCCGCGGTGGAAGTCGTAATCGTTGCGCTCGTAGTGCACTTCCACCAGCCTGGCCATGAGGGCGTCCATGGGAAAGCGCTGGCCCACCTCCACGGGAATGACCATCTTGGCGTAGTATTCTGGCGAGCCCAGGCCGTAAATGCAGGAAACAGAGGCCACAATGACCACGTCCCGTCGGGTCAGCAGAGCATGGGTGGCGGCGTGGCGCAGCTTGTCTATATTGTCGTTGATGGAGGAGTCTTTTTCAATATAGGTGTCCGAGGCGGGCACATAGGCTTCCGGCTGGTAGTAGTCGTAATAGCTGACGAAATACTCCACGGCATTGCGCGGGAACAGGGCGCGGAACTCGCCGTAAAGCTGCGCGGCCAGGGTCTTGTTGGGGGCCAGCACCAGGGCCGGACGGTTGCAGCGGGCAATGACGTTGGCCATGGTAAAGGTCTTGCCGGAGCCCGTGACGCCCAGCAGCACCTGCGCGGGCACGCCGGCTTCCAGGTTGGCGGTCAGGGCGTCAATGGCCGTGGGCTGGTCGCCTGTGGGGGTATAGGCCGTTTCCAGGCTGAACGGCGGAGAGGAAAGTGTGTCCATGACGTGTATTCTGCCTGTTGCAGGCTTGTTTGACGGCGAAAACCGTGGGCTGCGCGCCACTGCGGCGACTGCGGACGCCTGTGGCCTGGGCGCGCATACGGGCTTGTCCGCGGCTGCGGCACGACGGCGTCCTGATTATCGCTGCGCAAGTGCATTGTACAAAGAGCAGCCGCTCCAAACCACCGGGCCGCGCGTCGGCGCGGACAATCAGCGCGACACGGGGCCGCCCTGTTCCGGCGATTCGGGCAGCCAGACGCCGGCTGCGGCGTCAAAGACATAGGACGTACGCCAGGGCGCCCAGGGCATTGCGGCGGTGTCGGGCGCTGCTGCGGACAGGGCCGAAAACGGAGGGGCCGCCTCTCGGCGCTCTCCCAGAGCTTCCCGCAGCCGGGCCACAAACCTGCGGCGCGGCAGCAGCACGCCGCCCATGCCCATAATATGGGGCGTTTCCTGCTGACAGTCCAGCAGTATGGCCCCGCGCTGCCGCAAAAGAGCCACCAGACCGGCCAGGGCTGCGCGCGAGGCTTCGGCTTCGGTGTGGAACATGGATTCGCCAAAAAAAGCCCGGCCCAGAGCCACGCCGTAAAGGCCGCCCGCCAGCGCGCCGTCCCGCCAGGCTTCAACGGAGTGGGCATAGCCCAGGGCGTGCAGGCGCTCATAGGCCGCAATCATCTCCGGGATGATCCAGGTTCCGGGCGCGGCGGCGCGCGGTGCGGCGCAGGATCGGATGACCCGTCCAAAAGCCCGGTCCAGGGTAAGGGCAAACGGCCTGCGGCGCAGGGTCCGGGCGCTGCGCCGGGGCAAATGAAAGGCCTCCAGCGGCAGCACGCAACGTGGATCTGGCGACCACCAGAGCACGGGCAGGCCCTCTTCATACCAGGGGAAGATGCCCCGGCTGTAGGCCGCCAGCAGGCGTTCGGGCCGCAGGTCACCCCCCAGGCACAGGAAACCGTCCGGATGGGCCGTCTCCAGGGGCGGGAACTGTGCGGCCAGCGCCGCCACCGCGCCGTAACGCATCAAAGGACCACCCCTGGGGCCGCCCAAAAACCGGCCGACGGTGGAACAGGCAACAGGACGCTCATGCCTTTGTGTACCCACTTCGGGAGGACACTTCAAGCACGCGCGCCCCTGGAACAGATTACCGTTGAGAATATGTATTCTCAACGGTGAAGACACGCTCGTTCTGGCGCTTAAACGCGCAAATAAATTGCGCTTGCGCAGTGCCGGAGTGGGCGTCTTACTTGCTCTGGGACGCGGACGGGGCACTTGGCGCGGGGGGCTGGGCCGGATTCTGCGCAGAGGTCTGGCCGGAAGCAGCGCCCGATGCCGCTCCGGAGTCGGCCGTGCCCGCAGCGGGACTTGTCGGCGCATTGCCGGGCATAAAGCTCTGCAGATCGCGCGAAACGGCAAAGGTGCGCAGCTCGGCCGCGGCGGCCTGGGCAAAGGGAGAATCCTTATAATCGCGCACAATGGCTTCTAGCAGCATCTGCGCCCTGGTGGCATCGCCCAGTTTACGGTACAGACGCGCCTCACGGAAGCGCAGGCCGGGGTATTCCGGCGAATTCTGCGGCACAAAAGCGTTATAGCGCGCCAGCCACTGCAGCGCCTCAGGCACGCGGTTGCCCACTTCGCAGATGTCCATGAGGGCCAGCATAGCGTCCTTAATGCGCTGGGGGTCGGCCTTGTCCGAACGTTCGTCGTGCAGCCGGGTGAACAGCTCCACCACCTTCCTGTTCAGCTGGTAGGCAGCGGCGATATCCTTGCGCTGTTCGGCGTCGCGCGCCAGAAAATAGGTGGCGTAGGCCCGCTGGTACAGGGGGATGTCGGGCTTGTCCGCCAGTTTGTGCCACATGGCCAGGGCCGGACCGTTGAGGTTGAGATTCTGGGCTGAAAGAGCCATGGCGTAGTCCAGCTGGTTGCGCAATTGGGGGCGCAACGGCCAGGTGGAAACCAGCCTGCCCAGATCCAGAATCTTGTCCCACGCGCCGGCCTGCAGATAGCGGTTAAAAAAGGTCACAAAAGCGCCTTCACCGTACTGCGGGTTCATGGGGGAGGCCAAGAAGGGGCTGAGCATCTCCAGAGCGCGTTTTTCCTCGCCCCGCTCCAGCAGGCCCTGGGCCAGGGCGTAGCGCAGGCGCGGATCCGGCTGGCCGTAGCGTTCGCGCACCAGCGGGAAGCCGTTCCAGAGGATCAGGATGCGGCCGTAGTTGCCTTCGGCCAGAGCATTGGCCAGTTCCTTCTGAAACGCCATCCAGATGAGGTCACGGGCCTGGGGCACGCAGGAGTTTTCCGGATAGGCGTCAATAAAGTCCGCAGCCTTGCCCATGGCTTCAGTATAGTGCCCATTCCAGTACTGCCACATGGCTTCTTTGAGCCGGGCCAGCACCGCCTGCGGAGCCTCGCCGCCCGCTGACGCCAATTCACTGTAGAACTTGGGCATATTTTTGTCAGCGGCACGCGCAAACACCTGGCTCATGGCCGCATAGCTGATGGGCGCATCGTAAATGCCGCCTTCCGCCAGACGCAGACGCGCCACCCAGGCGGCAAGCGTGCCGGGGAACAGATCCCGCGTGCGCGTATAAACAAAATCCGCAGCCTTGTCCGCGCCCAGACGGGAATACATGTCGCCCATTTTAAGCAGCAGGGCATCCGTCCCCTTAGCCTTGGGCACCAGGTTGTGGTACAGCCAATACATGGGCAAGGCCGCTTCGGGATGCCCCAGCGCCTCGTTGTTACGGGCCTGCAGCAGCAAAAAGTCGGGCTGGTCTATATAGTGACGGGGCCAGCGCTTGCTGATGAAGTCCAGAATAAGCTGTGCCTTGTCATATTTTTGTTGCTGATGCAGGGCTGTGGCCAACCCCACGGAGGCCTCCATGAGTGCGGAAGATTCCGGATACTTGTCCAATACCAGCGCAAAGGATTGCTCTGCCGCCGCATTGCGGCCCTTGGCCATCTGCGCCTGCCCCAGGGCCGTAAAACCCTGCGCCACGCCGGGATAATCGGGATACCGGCGATACAGAGCCGCCAGATAGCCACCGGCGTCCACCAGATTGCCTACATTGACGTTAGCCAGCCCCAGACGCAGCAGGGCGTCGGGCACGCGCGGCGAACGCAGGTTGGCGTGCATGGCCTCGCTGGTGGCGGACACAATGGGCTCAAAGCCCGCCAGGGGATCGTTGACGTAACGGGCCCAAAGGCAGTCACTGATGTGGTAGAGGGTCGCCTCCCGCTGCTCCGGCGTCAGGTTGGGCAGGTTGCGGATCTGCTCCAACTGGGGCAAGGCCTCATCATACTTGCGCTCCTGCAGCAGGCGCTCAGCTTCGGCCAGCATTTTGGCCGGATCTGCCGGTTTGGGCACGGGATTGCCCTGCTCGTCCACATAGACGACCGGACGCGGCGCTTCTGTAGTCGCCGCTTCCTCTTTTTCCGGTGTTTTTTCGGGTAGGCCAAGCACCTTACCGCTCACCTTGCCGGAAACTTCCGGGCTCCCGGCAGTGGCCGGCGGCGGGGCCGCAGCCTGTGAGGATGCCGAGGCCGACGGCGATGGCTGCACAGGCGCAACCGCGCCAGGGGCGGCCGGGGACGGCGCGCCGGGCGCCGCGGCTTTGGCCGACGGCCTTATTCCTGGGGCTGTCGGCTGCTCCGGACCCGATCTGGAAGCACGTTCAGGGGGCGTGCCCTGGGGAGCCGTTTGCGGGGAGGTCCCCTTGGGCGACGGCGCAGCTACGGCCGCAGGGGGTTGCGCCGCAGGATCTGGAGAAGGCCTGTCCCCCTCTGCCGGCGTGCCGGACGGAGGCGTTGCACTGGCGGGGCCGGGCCCAGCGCCCCTGGTGGTGGAGAGGAACTTCTCCGGAGGCCAGTTTTCCGGCCCGCCGGGATTGACGGGGCTGCGCAGGCTCTGGCGGCCTCCGGGCATTTCCGGCGCGGCCTGGGCTGCGGACACATCGCGCAGAAAGGCCGGCCCCACGCAACGGGAAGGCAGGCCAACGCCCGTTAAGGTCAGGGCCAGACCCACCGACAGCAGTCCACGCCGCAAGAGGCCCCGCCCGCGACGGCGCGGTCTGGCCGTGTCTTTTGCGATGCGTGTCTGTAGCCGGTCTGCGGCGGCTGCCGTATTCTGATTCACCTGTTCCCGCCGAACATAAAAATTTTGCCGCCCATGCGGGCGCGCTGCATTATGCAAAAAAAGTGCCTAGGCCTGCCGTTTTTTCAGCTTCTCAATAAGGGTAGTGCGTTTGATGCCCAAAAGCTCGGCGGCCTGATTTTTGACGCCCTGGGCCGAACCAAGAGCCTCATCAATAAGGCGACCTTCCACCGCGTCCAGAAAGTCTTTCAGATTCAGCCCCTGGTCGCTCAGCACGGCCAGGTCCGGCCAGACAAAGGCCCCTGTGCCCGCAGGTGTCGGCGCGCCCGTCCGCACGTCGCGGGAGACGGCCGGAACGGCGGGACTTGCGGACGGGGCCGCTTCCTCAACCGGTTCCGGCAGTGCGGCGATGTCGCCCACCTGGTCCAGAATTTTGCGCGGCAGATCGTCCGGAAAGACGGTATCCCCGTCCACCAGGATGCTCAACCGCTCCATGAAGTTTTCCAGTTCCCGCACATTGCCGGGCCAGGCGTAGGCCACCAGTACGCGCCGGGCGTCCGGGGACAGCCCCAGGGGCGGCCGTCCTTTTGTGGCGCAGAAATGGGTTAGAAAATGCCGGGCCAGCAAGAGCACATCGCCGCCGCGCTCCCGCAGCGGGGGCCGCGGCAGGGGGATGACGTTGAGACGGTAGTAGAGGTCTTCGCGAAAGCGCCCGGCCGCTACTTCGGCTTCCAGATCGCGGTTGGTGGCCGCCACAATGCGCACGTCCACTTTTTTGCTGCCCGTGCCGCCCACCCGCTCGATTTCCTTTTCCTGCAGCACCCGCAGAATCTTTACCTGCAGGCTCAGATCCATCTCGCCTATTTCGTCCAGAAAAACCGTGCCGCCGTCGCCCATTTCAAACCGGCCGGGCCGGGAACGAATGGCGTGGGTAAAGGCCCCCTTCTCATGGCCGAAAAGCTCGCTTTCCAGCAGATCCTTGGGAATGGCCCCGCAGTTGATGGGCACAAAGGGCTTTTCCGCCCTTTGGCTGTTGGCGTGCAGGGCGCGGACCAGCAACTCCTTGCCAGTTCCGGATTCTCCGGTTACAAGCACGGTGCTGTCCGTAGGGGCCACCTTGCCCAGCACTTTGAAGACCTCGGCCAAGGTGGTGCTTTGCCCGATAATGCCGCTGGTGTTCACATCCATGAATAACGTCTCCACCTGAAGGCTTTCTTTTGTGTCAATACACTGACACGGACCGGATTGCCAGTAAAAAAGCACCCGCACGAGCCCACGCCGCCATGACCTCTGCCGTCCCCACCCCCCAACCAGCGCTTTTACCGCCCTGCCCGCTGGACGCGGTACGCTCAAAGGTGGACAGCGCCTTGGCCCTGGGCCGCAGCCTGGTCCTGCAGGCCGAGCCCGGTGCGGGCAAAAGCACTCGCCTGCCCCTCTGGCTGCTGGCCGCCCCTTGGCTGCGGCAGCACGACAAGCAAGGCCGCATCCTGCTGCTGGAGCCCCGCCGTGTGGCCGCCCGTGCCCTGGCCCGCTACTTGGCCCGCGCCCTGGACGAAGACGTGGGCCGCACCGTGGGCCTGCGCATGCGGGACGAAACCCGCGTCAGCCACGCCACCAAGCTGGAGGTGCTCACCGAGGGGGTGCTTACCCGCCTGCTGCAGGCGGACCCGCAACTTACCGACACGGCCTGCGTGATTTTTGACGAATTTCATGAGCGTTCCCTCACCTCGGACACGGGCCTGGCCCTGTGCCTGGAAAGCCAAGCAGCCCTGCGCCCGGACCTGCGCCTGGTGGTCATGTCCGCCACGCTGGACGCCGCGCCCGTGGCCGCGTTGCTGGGCAACTGCCCGGTGGTGACCTGCCCCGGCCGCGCCTATCCTGTAGACATCCGCTATCTGCCCCCCAGGCCCGAAACCACAGGATCTCCCGGCGGAGCGCCCCTCTTGTGGCGGCACATGGCCGCAGTCATTGGCGAACTTTGCCGCACAGAGCCGGGCGGCCTGCTGGCCTTTCTGCCCGGCGCGGGCGAAATCCGACAAGTGGCGGCCCTGCTGGAAGGCCGCCTGCCGCCCCATACAGATCTCTACCCGCTCTACGGGAACCTCTCTCCCCAGGCGCAGGACGCGGCCCTGGCCCCGTCCCCGCCGGGACGCCGCAAGGTGGTGCTGGCCACGGCCATTGCTGAAACCTCGTTGACTATTGACGGCGTGCGCATGGTGGTGGACTGCGGCCTGGCCCGGCTGGCCCGGTTTGATCCGGCCAGCGGCCTGACCCGCCTGGTGACGGAGCGGGTCTCTCTGGCCGGAGCAGTGCAGCGCGCCGGACGCGCCGGACGTACGGAACCGGGCCTGTGCTGCCGCCTGTGGTGCCATGCCGAGGACCACGGCCTGCGCCCGACCGCCCGGCCGGAAATTCTGGAGGCAGACCTCTGCGGCCTGACCCTGCAACTGGCCGTCTGGGGAGCGGAGCCCACGGCCCTGCCCTGGCTTGACCCGCCTCCTGCCGCCGCTTTGACCGCGGCCCGCCAGACCCTGCAACGCCTGGGCGCGCTGGACCCCAGGGGCCGCGCCACGGCTCTGGGACGGCGCATGGCCGCCCTGCCGCTGGACCCGCGTCCGGCTCGGATGCTTCTGGGCGCACAGGACCAGGGGCACGGCCCCCTGGCTTGTTGTCTGGCTGCCCTGCTGGCGGAACGCGACCCTCTGGCCCGCGCAGAGGCCCCCCAGCGCGCCGCCGGCTCCATCATGCGAGAAAATAGCGCCGACCTGGGCAAACGCCTGGACTGGCTGTGCCGACCTGCCCGGGCAGGCCGGCAGGACCGGTCACCCCTTTCAGACGGTATGGGGCATGGGGGCGGCGCACAGGCCCGCCTGCGCCGTCAGGCCCTGCGCCTGGCGGGACTGCTGCGCCTGAAAGAAGATATCTTTGCCGTCGCTGCAGCGGACCACAAACACGCCGGCCCAGTGCTGGCCCAAGGCTGGCCAGAACTGACGGCCCAGCGGCAAACCAGGGACGGCGCGCCGGATGCGGTCGGCGGAGCCCGGCCCGGCGTCACCTATCTCATGCGCTGCGGCCGCGCAGCGCGTCTGCCCGCTGCGGACAGTCTGAGCCGCAGCCCTTTTCTGGCCATAGCCGTGGCGGACGGGGCCTCCCCGCACTGTCGCATCCGTCTGGCCGCGCCTCTGGAAGCCGGAGACCTGACCGCCCTGTTCAACGAGGAGATGGTGACGGAAGAGCACGTGGCCGTCAGCCCCAGCGGGCAGGTTACGGCCCGGCGGCAAACCCGGCTGGACGCCCTGCTGCTGGAGGACGTCCCCTTGCCGCGCCCTGCTTCGGAACTGTGCGCGGCCGCCCTCTGCGATTATGTGCGCCACCGTGGCCTCAATGCGCTGCCCTGGGGCGCTGCGGCCCGCCAATGGCGCGCGCGGGTGGCCCTGCTGCGCGACCTGGAAGGCGAGCCCTGGCCAGACCTGAGCGACGCCGCGCTGCTGACAGGCCTGGAAACCTGGCTGACCCCGGCGCTGGCCGGCTGTACCGCCCTGACGGACCTGAATGCCGAGGCCCTGAGCACGGCTCTGCACAGCCTTTTGCCCGGACAGCTTGGACGGCGTCTGGCACAGGCGGCCCCCACCCACTGGCAGGTGCCGTCAGGCGCGTTACGGCCCATTGTTTACGGCGATGACGGCGGCCCCTGGCTGGCCGCCAAACTGCAGGAATTTTTCGGCTGCGTCCAAACCCCAGCCATTGCCGATGGCCGCGTGCCCCTGACCCTGCACCTCAACTCGCCAGCGGGGCGACCCCTGCAGATAACCCGCGACCTGCCCCACTTCTGGCGGCACGGCTACCCTGCCGTGCGGGCCGAAATGCGTGGGCGCTACCCCCGCCACCCCTGGCCCGAAGACCCCACAACAGCCCCGGCCACCGCCCTCAGCGCCAAACGCATGGCCGCTCGCACGGCCAAAAAAGGCTGAAAAAGTCCCGCGCCTGCCCCGCCCCCACAGGCCGTCCGCCTTGACACGCGGCCCAAGACCCTCTACACAAATCCCGTCGCGCTCATAGCTCAGTTGGATAGAGCGACAGCCTCCTAAGCTGTAGGCCGCAAGTTCGATTCTTGCTGGGCGCACCAATATATTTCAAAGGGATACACGGTTTTTCCGTGCATCCCTTTTTTGATTTGGTGGCCGCCTGATGACCAATCTGCGCAAAAATTTTGGAGAAGCAAGCGGGCGCGCTGGTCGGCCTCATATGTGGCGTCACATAACATAAGAATGTACGTCATGCAAAAGCAGAACGTGCAAACCCACACGACGGAAGACCAGCACAGAAAGGCTTTGAGAAAAAGATTGCCAGTTTTGTATGCCTAGCATACAATTTTGATCATCACGGTATGGAGAGTGGTTGTGAACGCCGAGAACGAAAAAATAGCCCACCTATTTCTGGAACTGATCGAAACCGTAACCACGCTGGCCAGGCGGCCCGTGGTTTTTGGAAAAGACATTTTTTACCGGCGCGAGCTGCATAGCATC
>ENA-UEYG01000363-UEYG01000363.1-human-gut-metagenome-genome-assembly--contig:-NODE-363-length-35071-cov-6.635538_pt1 | contig 35071 bp, 39 predicted proteins | sample MGYA00242933_ERZ507934 | MGnify/ENA primary metagenome ERZ507934 (study PRJEB26167, sample SAMN06115527) | human gut metagenome | host: Homo sapiens | place: China:Zejiang | collected 2015-11-10... | reverse complement strand
AGATAACAGGTCTGTAGTGTAAATTTATTATTCAATATGTTTACCGCTCACAAATTCTTTTTGCCAAGTTTTATTGGTGTAGTCAACAACTTTCTACTTCCGGTATAATTTTTCTTTGGCAAAAAAACTGTGAGTGAACTTTATTAATTAAATAAGGGTATTATATGACACAAATACTCACAGAAACCACTTCCGCATTAACTTCCGAGTCTGACGAAGAAATCCGGAAGGGAAAAGAGTTTGGTAATAGAGTGAAGAAATGCCGTGAAGACTTGGGGATGAACCAGCAAACTTTGGCAACTAAAATAGGTGTAAGTTTAACAACAATTCAAAATTATGAAGGAGGGCAACTCCCAAAAGGATCTCATGCTATTCGGTTGGCACAAGCCTTATCCATATCATTGGACTTTCTCTTTTTAGGGAAAAGTAGCAGCACGTTGCCCAATCAAACTGGTGAATTTCAGCTTCTTTTTGATGAAGAAATTGTAATGATCCCTATGGTCGAGGCGGTATTATCCGCCGGAGGTGGAAGCTTCGAAACGAATGGTAACTATGAGAAAGGATATGCCTTTCGCCGTGATTTTATCCGACGCAAGGGAAACCCTAACAGCATGGTGTTAATGCGGGTTTCAGGCGACAGCATGGAGCCAGAAATCAGAGACGGTGATGTCGTTTTATTAGATCAAAGCAAAACGCGCATTGTGCCAGGGAAAATGTTTGCTGTTGGCTTTGAAGAGAGTATCTATATAAAAAGAATTGATAATTTGCCCGGAAAAGTAATTCTCAAAAGTGAAAACCCAGCATACCCTCCTGTCGAACTGGATGTTCGTGGAGATCTTGCCGAACAATTTCGCGTCATAGGCCGCGTTTTGTGGTGCGGACGGGAATACAAGTAGAAAACGAAAAATCGCGGCCTGTTTTGACCGCGAAAAATACATGCGCTTTGGTGTGCATTTTGACACCAAACAACAAACGGGCGGCTCCGATGAGGAACCGCCCGTTTTCGATCATCCTGTGATCATTTTGTGCAGAATCTCGCGCCATTTTTGTACAGCAGACGATCAAAAACGATCAATCTGTGCTAAATCGCCCGCCGCACTCGCTCAACCAGAAATCACCCTAACCACGCGCCGCAAAAGGCGATTCCCCGTGGATGCGGGAATACCCCGTGTGCCAAATCGATCGCCGCCCCAGTAAAAGCTTGTATGCCGAATAGGTAGCGAGAGCAGTCTGGGCGAGCGACATGAGCTTTCGATTAAGCTCATTGGATACGGTGGCAGCTTTGTTGAGGGCGATGGCGGCGGAATTGGTTTCCGTCCCCATACTTTTGACCTGTTTTCCGGCTTTCTCAGAATTGGAACCGACGGCGCGGGCTTGGATAGCCGCCTTTTCGGATGATGAGGCAAAGCGTCCGTTAGAGGCATGAAGCCGACAAGGCTGTCGTTGAACATGCCCGCTGCTTTGGCGGCCTCGGACAAGCCTTCATAATTCCGTTTGGCCGTGCCGGTGGCCTTGCCGATGCTGGAAGACGCCTGCTCCGTAGCCTTCGCCACGTCCTTCATGGCTGCCGCAGCCTCAGCCGCTCCCCGATTCACATCGGACGCATCCATCTTTATCGCAAATACAGCCATACCCCATCACCTCACAAAGTTACCCCAACCCTACCACGTTCCCTCCGACGTCTTGCAAGAGGTTGTTGGAAGGTTTTTCGAGTATACGGTTGGAAGAGGGGAGAGGGGCAAGGGATTGTCTGAGAGAATTCTAGCGATATGGCAACAAAAAAGGCGGTTCCGAAGACCCGCCTTTTTTGAGAACTATTCCTTTCCCGTGAGCACTACTCTTGCATTAGGAGCGGGGGGATTTTGCTGGGGCATCCCTTTTCCCTGCTCTTCTTTGCGTTTCATCTTTACTAGTTCATGTAATAGATAGGAACAGTTCCCTAATTCAATCAAAAAGGTTCCTAGAACAACTCCTGAAGCCGCAATTCCCAAAGCCCAAGACCAGAAGAGCGTACGCATTCCGGGAATGGCATCAGAGGAAGAAGGCATCATAAAAAGGATAAGAATACCAGCGAGTAACCCCAAGACAACAGTGATCTTTCCAACAATTTTTCCCATAGGTTCCTCCTTCCCCACTCACGCCATATAAACGAGTCTATGTCAAGGGCAGACGAGAAAAAGCCCCAACCGTGAGGAAAGGGGCTTTCAGAGGGGTGTAACCTCCTGCTTGGTCTTCTAAGCCGCCTACACGACGGACGACATATGCGGTTTGCAGCGACATTTGACGCGAGTCTTCTAAACCGCCTACTCGGTGGATAACGTGATGCGGGGATAACCACTAGCCCTCAAGATCTTCTAAGCCGCCTACTCGGCGGATAACAAGCCCTTGCCGACCCCTGCGAGTGACCAGACCTTCTAAACCGCCTACTCGGCGGATAACGTAAAACGCCTGATGTTTGACCCCTGCTATGCCTTCTAAACCGCCTACTCGGCGGATAACAGCTTGCCAAGCTGCGGGCGGACTTGGGTGATCTTCTAAACCGCCTACTCGGCGGATAACGAGTCGCCGACGGACACAAGGAAATCATCCCACTTCTAAACCGCCTACTCGGCGGATAACATGGTGAGGAGATGGATGACTGGCAGGAAAAACTTCTAAACCGCCTACTCGGCGGATAACATCCCGTCCACCCCGTTGGGCGGCACTTTGAACTTCTAAACCGCCTACTCGGCGGATAACTAGAGTTTTTGAAAACAAAATCCTTATTTTTCAGGAGATTGAATTCCAAATCCTTTTGAAAGTTTCGTTTTGGTGAGCTAGATGTAACACGTTTATATCATGTGGTTTTTTACACACAGGTTTTTCATGAAGTCAAAAAGGAAGTCCAAAACCTCTTCCTCTTGGCAGTGCTCAATAAGGCGTTGCCGGAAATCTTTTTGTGTCTCTCCTCCTTTGGCACATTCGAAGGCCAGCGGCATGACGTAACCATCCTTGACCACATCCGCGAGGTCAAACACCAGCGCGCCTCTTCGCGTCTTCCCATGCAGGATGGGCATGGCAAAACTGATCCCAAGGCCACAAAGCGCCACAGCGGCATACCCATACGCGATATAGTTGCCATGATCCAGAAAGCCGTTGCAGACATCCGCTTTTGAGGTTGAACGTCGCGCGCCTTCTTCGCGAACGAATGAAAATCCATGTCCTCGCGCCAGATCCGCATACAACCGTTTGGCCCAACGTGCCTCCGCCAGCAAAAGCTCCTGAACATCCTTGGCCTGTTCCAGATCCGAATGGAAACGCTCCAGCACGGCATCGGACAGTACTATTCCCAGTTTTTGCAGGTAGCTGTCTTCCCGCCAGCACTCCGCCGTCATCTGCGCGCGCCGCCTGAGGAAGCTACGGGCTTTCTCCAGCCGGCGTGCGGGGTCAAACCACATTTCCGCCCATGCCTGCATATATTCCGTCGGGCGGTACTCGCTTTGCGGCGTCATGAAAGCGATGTCGCATACACTGAACAGCGGCGATCCTCCCGTTCCGCAAAAGCCCACCATTACGTTGGATGCCGCCATACGCCGCATAGCGGCATCCGTGATGGAAGTGCCTTTGCCCAGCAACAGGAATGCCGTGTTCCGTTCGGGAATGTTGAACATCTGCTCGAACTCACCCCCGTCCTGCGTCAGATAGACGATACGGTCATCCTGCTGCACTACCCGGGCATGTTCTAGATAAAAGACATTGGCCCGTTTGGAGAGTTGAAGCGGCCGTGGTTCGCTGTGCCTTTTTATGCCCACGGCAACTCCGGCAGGCTAAAGGGGCTGCTGGTTACACAAAACCCATAACCGTTGGGTGTGCATTCCTCCCGTTGCGGTTCTCCTTGTTCACGGTTCACCACCAGTGAGAACCGCTGTCCCGTTCCTGCGCTGCGCAGTATGAAATACGTCATTTGGGCCTTGCGGGCGGTTTCCATGCGTCGTCTTCTCAACAGTCCATGTTCCTCGCCCTCATGACGATCCGATGATAGAGAGGGCACTCTGTATCTGATGAAACGTACCCACTCCCCGCAAAAGTCGGCAGGGACAGCCCGTGGATAGGACAACCGGACGTAATCGCGGAACCACGGCTGTGAAATTACGTTTTCCGCCAGCCAGTCCATGTCTTCACGGGAGGAAGCGAAAACGCGCAACGCCCCCGTCAAGGGGAGAGGCAATACGGCCAGTTGTTCCCTCCCGGGGAAAGCGACGGCAAATGCCCCGGGGCGCTGGGAGAATACGCCGTGCAGCAAGCCCAGCATACGATTCCGCAGCACCGGCCCGTTTGCGCCCGTATCGCCTCCCACGATCAGCGGCAGGGCATCACAATACCATTGGGGCCTCATGATCATTCACTCCCCGAAAAGACGCCGCCACGGATAATGCAGGCCAGCAGGAACAGCCCATCAGGCGTCATGGGGTCCAGCTCGCTCACGCGGAGCATCAGCTTGAAGCCGGATGCATCGCCCTTGTTGCGGAAGAATTCCTGTGCATCGAGGCTTGCGCCGTTGGGCTCCACGGGCAGCGGCACACGGCGCTCCTCATAGGCCGGATACCATGTATCGATGGTTCGCAGGGCATTGCCGATCTTCTGGTCACGCAAGGCCGCCTGTCCCATGATGCGTACGCTGTGCTGATCCTGTCCGTCCGGCGCGCCTCCCACGCAATACAGGGGGCGGGCAAACCCGCGTGCCTTGTTCTCAAGGTAGTTTTGCGAAGGGAAGACTTCAACGGCTCCACCGACTCCCAGATCGACGTGGGCCGTCACCCGTAATTCTGTTGCCGGATTGCCTTTCCAGCCGCGCGCCAGCACTTCGGCCACAGCACGCTCGTCATCGCTCACCTCTTCAAAATGATTGAAGGGAGTCGCCAGCGCGTCGAACATTTTTTTCGTACCGTCGGGCAAGAGCACCTCAACCGTAGCGGAACTTGCCACTGTGCGGTTACGCCACAAAAAACGTCCGTTGGCGATGTTGCGCACATAGCGGCAGGCCAGGTGAACCAGCGTCTCACTTTCCTTGGCCCGGTCGACAAACGCCGCCAGATCGGCCTTGAAGGCGTTCAGGTCATCTATGGAGTCTTTCTGTCCCGGAGCGCAGGCGAACAACGCTTTTTTGATATCCATGCCGCGCAGGTTGAAGCGCACTTGTAGAGCCGTCGCATTGGCGTCGAGTTTGGCGCTGTCCGTCGTCTGGATATTGGATACTTCTTCCCGTTTGGCGCTGGCGGAGGCCGCCTGTCCTTCCTTACTGGACTTGTTGATGTTCTGCGTTCCGCGGATGCCGTGCCTCATCACCCACAGCGGGCTCAGGTTCCCATTGCCCAATTCGTTATAAAAGAGGCCATCCGTCACCAGAAGGCAGCGCTGAAACGACAGTACGCCCGGAAGTTTATTCAATTTTTTTGCCATGATATTTGTCTCCTTACATATCCTCAGGTTCCGCTTGTTCTTGCCGCAACACAAATGCACCCCGCCGATCATCCAGCCACACGGGACGCCAGAGAGCCTCTTCCGCATCCGCTTCCTTCCGCCACTGGCGCAAGGAGCGGTATTGCACCATGCCGATCAGAGGCTCGGCAAAGGCATGTGTATATCCGCAGCGCACTCCGCCGCGATGCTCAAAGGACGTGATCGCCGCATAGCCGAGGCAGGCTGCGGACAGCCATGTGTTGTCCTCGCCCGCCGAAGGCTGCGCTCCCAACGCTTCCACCAAAAGTTCGGCCTGATTCTTGCCCTTGTCTTCGAGCATATCTCGTCTGTCCGTAACGACATACCCGTTCCCGACGCGATCGAACGCGGCCTCCAGAGACTCTTCGAGGACGATTTCGCCGTGCCCCGTCACGAGGCCGCCGGAAAGCCGCGCCCGGTGCAGAAACTCACGGGCCTCCATCACGCCCGCCACCTGTTCCAGTTCCCAGATGATGCTCACGCGCAGATGGGCACAGGCCACGGGCTGCAAAGAAAGGGCGTGTGGGTTTTTCGAAGAGTAGTCGCTGCCGTTGGCCGACTTGCCGAACGTGAACGCGGCGGCTCGCCGTTGCTGTGGCGAAAAGACGCCGTAAAAAGATTGCCCCAGCGCCTCGCGGTTGTGGTGGATCAGAGCCATGCCCGTCACTTTAGCCCCTCCGCCCAGATGAAAGCAGAGCGCTTCTCCGAGGCCGTAGGCAGCGAAGACCGGCGGCCCGCCCATCAGGAAAGAGGCGGAAAGCATGTTGGCGGCCTGAACCCGCACGCGGGGAAAGACAAGATAGCTCATCGAAACGCCTCCTCCAAACGCCCCGCAACCGTCGCGGTCGCTGTCACGTCCAGAACCATCACTCGGTTTCCGTTGGCATATGAGGCATGTTCCATGCCGCCGATCACCAGCCACGCCATATCGCGGGGCCATGTACCGTCGCGTAAGGCGGGATCAAGCAAGCCGCGCATCGCAATCGGCCTCAACTCCGGCGAGACCAGCGCCTCGGTTCCTGTTTCAGGATTCTGTTCCTGCGGGAGCATAACGGCATAATCCCGTAGCATTTCCCGGGCCTCGTCAGCCCGTTGCAGGACAGCGGCGGCGATGTTCCCCAGAAGGGCTTCCTCTTCCTCCCGCGCTTTCAAATCGGTTCGCCTGGGCGTGGCGGACCCTCCATTGTCCAATCCACACCGCCGCCGAAAGTCCGCGTAGGCGAGCAGGGCTTGCCGCAGAGGGCCGGACGAGGAGAAATCGAGGGAAACCCCCTTGTAATAGAGGGAGAAGGCGGTTCTCAAATCATCCGCGCTGCGTGGCGCATCCACAAAGAGCGGGCGCTGCATGACCCGTACGAGACCACCAACATTCTGGGGGTTGGAGCCGCCGATGCCGAACTGGGCCTGCCGTAGCTTGCGCATCTTCATGCGGGGGGTGTTTCCCGCATCCTCTCCGTTTTCGGGCTTTCCGGTGCGCTTTCCTTCCTCTTCACACGCGGCATTATGGCGGGGCACCAGCCCGCTGTCCTTTTCGAAGAGTAGTTCGCATATCCCGCCCGCTGTCATGGGCGTCATGGACACATAATCACCTTCAGCGCCTTCTTTGGGAATCAGGATCTGGCGCAAACGGTGATCCACATGCTCAACGCCGACGCTGAAAGCCGAGGAGCACGCCCCGGTCATGGCGTCCTCAATGGCGCGGCGTTCTTCTGACGATGCGGCTTCCGCAAAGGGATTGCCCCGCACCACGGCGTTCACCTGTTTGCAGATACCCGCCACCGCCGCGCCGCCCTTGCCGTAGTCCAGCGAAAGGGACACTCCCCGCGACATCAGCGTACGGGCCGAGACATAAGGGGCATCCAGAGCATCGTCCGAAGCGAGGCGTACCCCCGCGAGGGCCGCGTTGGAGTTGACCGTTTTCGAGCTGAAATGAACAAGTTCCGCGATTGTGTTGCGATAGGTTTCCAGTGGATAGGCTTTCCACGTTTTTTCATTGTTGGCTTGGCGTTCCTGTTGTACGCCGTCCGCCTCCATGTTCGGTTCATCCATTCCTTGTCTCCTTGTCATCCCGCCGCCGGACGGCGGACAATGCCGAATCCCTTGTCATATTCCCATCTGTCCGTATCGCTGTATGAAACCAGTTCAGCCGAGAGCGCACGTTCTTCGTCCATCCCGACAGCTTCGCATTGGGCGCGCATGGTTTCGGCATCCAGCCAGAGCCATGCATTGGGCAGGGCATCGACTTCCCGGAAGGAACGCTCGTCGCGCTCCACCCACTGTCCGCCAGAGCCACGCCGTTCTCCCTGATATACAAATGCCTCGTAGACATCGCCAAGGCGTTCGGCGTCACGTCCCAAGCGCCACGTTTCCGTTCTTCCCATACGATTGCGCAACGGTGTCTCGTTGTAAACCCATTCGGAAAGCAGGGCGGCCGGCGAACGCTCCGCAACGAAAGAGTATTCGCTGGCCTCTGGCCCAAAATACGGAAACAGCCGCTTCGCAATGGACTTGTCGTCGCGTCTGGCAAGGCGGCAATCCTCGCCAAGGCGTACGTCCGCCGTTATGACGAGCCGTCCCTCGCGCCACGGCAGGATTTGGGCCAGATCATGGATGGAGTACCTTTCCTTGCCTTTTCCCTCATAACCGGGCCAGCAAAATGCAGGCACGTACGGTTCGCCCCTGTCGCGGTTACGGCAATGCCGCCAGTTGAACTGCGGCACGGAGATGTTGGGTGTATCCCCGCAAGGGCGCAAGCGATGCCGATTGACCCTGCCCGCAGCCTGCACCAGCGATTGGGCGCTGGACACGTCCAGTACGGCCCAGTCGAAGTCGTGATCCCGCCCCACCTCTTCCACCGGAGTGGCAACTATGATGAAAGGCACGTCTGGGCGTCCCTCGCGCGCGGCTTCATCCAGAAAGGCACGGATCTCGCGGTCGGCTGTAACATGTTTGTCGCCTTGGGCACGGGAAAGCAAAAAATCCAGCCTCTTTTCCTTGTAAAAACGGGCGATGCGCCAGTCGTTCGCATGATAGCAAGCAACACGCGCCTGTGGCAGTTCTTTCGCCAGATGCCGGGCCACGTCCACGGCTGTTGCGATATTCGCCACGCGTACCAAACCAAAGGAGTACGCCACGCCGGAGCGGGCATCCGTCAGGGCGTGGCGGGCGTGCAGTTTTTGAACTCCCGCGGTCACGGCACCCATCCATGTGCCGACGCTTTCTTCAGCCATCGGGAGCAGTTCGGCATGGCGGTACACGGGTAAGGCGGCTATGGCCTCCAACTGTGCGGACACCCGGCTGTCGTACAGTGCAAGCAGGGCCGCAGCCCTTTCCGCCCGGCCTTTTTCCGGCACATGGGGCACGGCTTTTATGAGCGGCGGCAGGGCGTCATCAATGAACGCCAGTACATACAGCGTCTTTGCCTCGGAACGGGACTTTTCCTCGTCAGTGCAAGCGCTCTTGCCATGCCGCAATGCGCGCGCCATTTCCGCGCCGGAAGCATAGGCCGCTTCCACGGCCTGCGCTACGGGGCGGGACAGTGTGGCTGAGGAACAGATGACGTTGCGCCCGAAAAACGCGCACCACTGGACAAGGCGCAGTACGGCGACAAGGGATTCGGGTTCATAGGAATCGATTTCGTCGAGGACAAGATCGGCACTCATGAGGCGCAGCAGGGCTTTGACGTGATGCCCTTGCCGATGTGGTTCTCCGGCGGCGATCAGGTAGTCGATGGTGGAAACCAGCAGAGGAGCGCCAACGATGCGCCGCTCCTGCGGCTTGGGGAAGAAGGATTCCAGCCATGCGGGCAATGGCCAGTTTCCGCCGGAGGTCAGCGCTTCCGGTTCCGCAGGATTGCCGTCATCGTCTGACCACGGGGCGGCAATGTTTTCTTTCTCTTTGATGTTGGAAGCATTGAACAGTTTCCGCGTCACGTCATCGCCGATAACCGTAGCGAGATCGCTGTCGGAAAGGCCAAGCTGGCATTGCAGGGCCCGCCCCGTTTGTAATGTAAGGCTACGCAGGTTCAAGGCGATGGAAAACCGGGGAGTGACGCTGCGGGAGAGAACGCAGGCAGCGCGCACGTTCATGCGTGTCTTGCCGCTGCCGGTTCCCGCCATGTTGAAAACAAGGGCACCGCTTGTGGGGTACGCCTCCCGTGCTTCGGCCAGCGCATCAGCCGCCGTATTTTGCCATACGAAACGGCTTTCCGGATCTGCCGGGCGCAAAACGGCCTCCAGCGAGCAGGGTTGTAGGCCCGTCAGGGATGCTTCGGGACGCTCCACAAGGTTCGCCATGCGCCAAACCAGATCCGCCGCTTTTTCCGAAACGCGGGACAAATGATCGGCGAGGCGTTGATTCAAGCGGCGTCCATCGGGTGCGGCATGCGTGTTGGCGAAGGCGAGCGAGGTATTTTTGTCAGGCGGGCACTCCAACGCCGATACAGTGTGATCCGCAAAGACAAGAGCCGCGCGTGCATACAGAAAAACGGCCCTCCAGTACGGAATCCATGCTTCACCCGCCATGCCCACAGCCGCTGCGGAAAGGCGTTTGTCCAGCCGTTGCGCGAGCTCCCAAAAGGAACCTTCAGGTTCGGACCACGTGGTGAAAAGCGCGGCATCAGGCGGGCGGGGCAGGTTTTCCCGTACGAGCCTGCCTTCCGGGCAGGGCAGACGAGAGGAGAACAGGCCATGATGTGTGGAAACAAGCGCATCCACGCATTCCTGTGCCGAAGCAAGGCCATAGCGCGAGGCGTTGCAAATCTCCCGTTCTCCTATGAACATTTCGAGGCGTTTTGTATATACGTTCGCCCATGCCGTCTTCCAGTCCATGCCGGATCGCACCGCCTGCCATAACTTGAGCGAAATCCATTCATGCCGCACGGCATCGGCCAACTCCGCTTTCCCTCGCAGCTTTTTCTGGAACTTCAGAGAATATTTGCCCAAGTCATGCAGCAGGCCCGCCAAGCGCGCCGCTAACCCGGCATGGCGAACCCACTCGGACACACGCACAGGAGTGGTAATCCGGCGATACCCTGCTGGGAAATGGCCTTCCGGCCCGAAACGTCCCCGTGCGCCCACTATCCAGAGTAACTTCATACGGCGGCGCCCATCGTTTTGGTAGCAGGCCACGGAAGTCTGCCGTGTAGCGCTTCGGGCCAAAGCGGCGCGCACTTCCTGCAACCCTTCGGTCGTCATGGGCGACATCCAGCAACGTTCCCCTGCGCGCAGGGCGTAGCTGTCCAGTATGGCGCGGCTGCGGCGGATGGCCCGTTTCTGACAAGCGGAAATGAAGATGACGTGCATAGAAGAAAAGGTATCGGTTTATACAGATGAGAGCAATATGACACGGGGAACAGCATCTCATCTTTTTTGTAGCTTCCTTTTGGCTTCAAAAAAAGTTGTTCGGAAAAACCTTTTGGAATAAAGTAGTTAAAAAGAGGCGATGCGAACGAAGCTATTGGAGGGTGCCAAGATGTAATCCTTTGAAAGATAAAGATATTGTCTCGTATCGCTCTAGTTGTCCGCCGTGTAGGCGGTTTAGAAGTGCGTCGCGGCCTCCGTCCCCCCGCCTCCGGAGTTGTCCGCCGTGTAGGCGGTTTAGAAGGTGTAGGCGGCTATTATCACATGTGAATCTTCTGCTATTGACGAAGAAACTGAAGCTAGGTAGTCTCAAAAAACATAGTATTTTTATCCACCCAAAGGTGGTTTAGAATTTTTACAGATTGTTAGTATGTTAGACCGCCGTGTAGGCGGATAAAATATAAATTTATCCTTTTAAAGATTATTTGTTAATCAAAAAATGCCAATCAATATTTTTCCATAGAGCGTAAGGAGTTAAGAGTGTTCTTTTTCGTGCTCTTCCACCTCTTCATACAGCCGTTTCGTCTTCACGCCGAGGGCGTCCGCGATCTTCGCCAGCGTGTTGAGCTGACAACCGCCAATGGTGTCGTCTTGAGTGGCGCGGTGGATTGTACGCGTGGATAATTCTGTTTGACTAGATAAATCACGTATTGTAAAGCCTTTTTTATTCATTAACTCTCTGATATTACTTTTAAACATTGTGCACCTAAAATATTTTTTGTTGTAATTAAGTAATTTTTATTGACAGGATATGAGGTAATTAGTTACAACAGAACCATCGGAAAGGCAATAACAAAACAGCCCTCGGAAGTGTCGTTACCACTGCCGAGGGCCTAACCACAAAACCCTAGAGCATAGGAGTATTGTATGGTTAATCAGAAGATTACCGATTCTCGCGGTACAGTCAAGCCTCACGGCATTGACGCCCTGTTCGCCAACTATGCGGACGAAACCCGGCGCATGAAGGAAGGGGCCGCAGCAGCCCGCAAGCGCATGTTGAGCTTGCCGAACGTCACTGAAGGCCATGAGTACGGCAAGTGGTGGCTGTGCATCGTCTTCGCGCCCGGCACTTCGGAAACGGAGCCTCGCCGTCTGCACTGGTGCTACAACCAGAAGGGGGCCGAAGACTTCGCCCGTGACTACACGGAACGCGGTTGTTTCTGCGTGATCGCGCAGACGACCAAGCAGCCCGGCGACGACCTCTAGAGCGAACGAGGCCCGGCGGGAGACTGCCGGGCCACAAAGAAAGCGAGAATCATATGTCACAGTGCGAACTCATGCCCATGCCCGCGCCTTCGGTCGTCTTACACGACGGACGCCCCGCCACTACCTCTTTGGAGATCGCCAAGTTCTTCAAGAAGCGTCACGATGTTGTATTGCGGGATGTTCGCAATATTATGGATAACTGCCCGGAAAAATTTACTGCCCACAATTTTGTGGTGAGTAACTATCTGGATAATACCGGGCGTTCCCTACCCATGTTCATCATCTTCAAGGACGGCTTCACTCTCTTGGTGATGGGCTATACAGGCCCCGAGGCCATGCGCTTCAAGCTGGCCTACATCGAAGCCTTCAACGCGCTGGAGGCCGAGTTACAGCGCCAGCGGGAAGGGGCCTTGCCGCCCGCCGACGCCCTCGCCCCGTCGCAACAGGCGCAGCTCAAGGCACTGGTCGACGCCAAGGTCGGCATGTTGCCGAAGGAGCACCAGCGCAAGGGCTACGGCGAAGTGTGGAGCCGCTTCGCCCGCCACTTCGAGATCGCCAAGTACACGCAACTGCCGCCGGAAAGGATGAGCGAGGCTGTGGAGTATTTGATCGGGCTGGAACTTAAGGTTGCGGAGCCCGCCCTGCCCGATATGAGGAGCTTGCCGCGCTTCGCAAGTTATGACCGATACGCGGCGAGCATTGAAGCGGCCTATACCATTCTTTCGAGGCTGAATATGCACGATGTGCAGTTCTCACAGGCGCGTCTCGGTACGCACCCTCTGCGCGGCGCGGACTGCTCACGGTTTTATAACGCCGTGATGCGTGAAGTGCAGATTTCTGCCGCAATGGTGGATGCGGCGCGCAACGCGCTCAACAACGCCCTTGAACTTCGCCAAATCGCGGAAACGGTGTGGTAGCCATGACCCCGCTCACCCGTCTCGAAATCTGGATGTGCGGCTATGTGCTCGGCATCGTGACGATGCTCATCAGGGAAATGGGAATGTAGACGGATGGCCCCGGAAACGGGGGCTTTTGCATAAGGGGCAAGGAATGCTGGAACAGGAAAAGCCGCGCCGGACGATTGCGGAGCGCATCAGGAAGAAGGAACCGAAGCCGAAGAAGGCGAAGACGCCGAAGAAACGGGAAGTCTGCCGGGTGGAGGTCGAACCGGGGGAATCGCGGATCGTGCAGTGCCCGCGTCCCATGCTGGTGACCGCCCCGGCATGGCTAGCGGAATGGCTCAGGTAACACACAAGGCCGGGGTGGATGCCCCGGCTTCTCATCGGAGTGAGTTATGGAAATGAAAGCCTTGTCAGTGTGCCAGCCGTTCGCGTCGCAGATTGTCATCGGGGAAAAGACCATCGAATGGAGGTCGAAAATATTCAACTGGCGCGGCCCTCTGGTCATCTGCGCCTCGAAAAGCGCGATCATCGAACTGGACAACGGGAAATGTCTGCCTGTGGGCGTGGCCCTCGGCATTGTGGATGTAGTGGGATGCCGCCCCATGACGCGGAAAGACCTTGTTGCGGCGTGCTACGAGGACTATGAGGACGAGATGTGCGGTTTCGCATGGGAGCTTGCCAACCCACGTGAGGTCGTACCGGTGCCCGTCAAAGGCATCGTTGCCCCGTGGCCTTGGAGAGGCCCGGAACTGGCGCTGTGCCCAGGATGGCATGACAGGAACATATTGGACGATTGAATGGAGCCCCCGACCGAAAGGAAGGGGGCTTTGCACATGAATCAGACGGTGAAGGGGGGGACGGTTTTTAGGCTCGTCTTCCCTTGACGAGACTTTTATTTGTACTTATATTTGTACAAAAAGGAGACCAATCATGTCTCAGGCCATTACCTATTCAGAAGCACGGCAGAACCTTGCTGAAACCATGAGCCGCGTCTGCGATCATCATGAACCAGTCATTATTACCCGGCAAAAATCACCCTCTGTGGTCATGATGTCTCTTGAGGACTACAATTCCATCATGGAGACGGCATACCTGCTCCGTTCACCCGTCAACGCCGCACGCCTCAGGGAAGCGATACAGGCCTCAGATACAGGCAAGGCCATTCCGCATGAACTGGAGGATTGATCATGCTGCTTACGTGGACGCCGCAGGCGTGGGAGGATTACCTTTATTGGCAACATACGGACAAGCGCACGGTCAAACGAATCAATGAATTGCTGCGTGATGCCATGCGAAACCCCTTTGAAGGGCTGGGGAAGCCGGAACCGCTCCGGTTCGATCTTGCCGGATGCTGGTCGCGCCGTATCAATCAGGAAGATCGCCTCGTCTACAAAGTGGACGAACGAAGCGAAGCCCTGATCGTACTCCAATGTCGTTACCATTATTGAATTGAGATAAAAGCCCTGTTCGTTTCATCAACGAGCAGGGCTTTTTTACCATGTCCGGCAATCCCTACGCGGCGCACCTGCGCCGATACTTCCAGAGCATGTTGCGGTCGGCTTTCAGTGCATGGCGGAATGCTTCAATCACATCCATATGGTACGCCTTTACGCTGCCGTATCGGCTGTCCTCGACTTCCCTGATTTCGTACCCCATGCGCCGGGACATGTCGGAGAGCTTGCGTCCGGCCACGGAGTACATGGCCTGTGACACCTCAAAGACCTCTTCCAGCCACGGGATGGCCTTCACCTGTTTCCATGTCCGGCTGTCCCCGATCTCGTCGCGGAGCTGGTCGTTTTCCTTGGAAAGGCGGCTTGCCGTGTTCATCGCCGTGGCCTCGCGCCGGGAGCCGATTTCCGCCTTGGTGCGGACGGCCTCGTCGCGCTGTGCTTCCACGAGCTTTCGCTGTTCCCGCTCGAACTTGTACTGCTGAAGCAGGGAAATCCCGAAATCGGGATCGTCGAGGATGCGATCCATCACCGCTTCCGTGGCATACAGGCCGCGCTTGCGGATGGAAGGGACAACCTCGTGGATGATCCACCGTTTGAACGCTTTGGCTTCCGGTTTGCGGGAACGGAGGATGAGGGAATAGAGGCCGGGTTCGGATACGACGAGCATTTGCTGTTCTCCGCCGGGGGTACGAATACTGTTCGTACCCTTTTCGTCGTCATCCAAAAGGGAAATGGTTTTGCTCACATCAGTAAGTTCCAGGCACTCGCACACGTCCTTGGCCACAAACCACGGCTCGCCCTCGCATTCCACGACGCGAACTCTGCCGAATTCCGCTTTTTCAAAAACTTTCAACATGTTCATATGAATCCCTCGGGTTGCTGTCATTTTTTCAAGTACCGCACCGGGAACAGAACCGCCTCAATGAGCATGACCTTCTGGAAATTCCCTTCCGGGTCGTCCGTGCGGTCGCATTCGGCGCGGACGGCTTCAATTCGGACAGGGCGGGCTTGCCCGACCATGCCCACGAAGTCGCGGGCGTGGATGTCGCAGATTTGCCAGATATGCATGGCTTGCAGGTTGTCGGGCAGGAGTTCCACTTCCGATGAGGTACAGGCGCCGCAGGGAGGTTCCAGCCCGTCGAGCGCCCATGTCTCCCGGCATTCGTCGCAGCTTGGCGCGTTGTCCGCTAGGCGTCCGCACCAGTCACGGAGTTTTTTTCTTCCGCCGCCTTCACGAAAGAGAGTTCGCTGGACACGCAGGAATAGATGATCCCCATGAGGTTGGGGTTTACTTCCCACAGTTCCTTGATCGTTTCCTTGGAGAAGGGGATGGGCGAGCCGTCTTCGAATTCGAGCCCTTCCCAGCCGGAGAGGGCGCGTTGCAGGTGTAGGATCTTGAAGCGGCGATCCATGAGTTCGGGGGTGCGCTTCTCGTTGCCGTTGAAGGTGCGGGATTTTACGCGCAGGGTATCCAGCTCGGTTTCCGTCAGGACGCGGGCATACACGCCGGAATCGTCGGGAAAGCATTTGATGAAGGCGGTATCCTTGGCTGTGGCGTCATTTACGAATTTCATGATGTTGATCCTTTGGCTGAAAGTTGAAGTGGTTCTTGGAGAATGGCTCCGCCGGAAAAAGGAGGCGGTGGGAGCCGGAGCTATTCGAGGATGATTTCCACGGCGTCTTCGAGGGCCACGCCGAGGATGTCGGAGGATTGCGAAAGGGTGACGGTCGCGGAATCGGCGTTGATGGCGGGCATCTTGTTCTTGATGCGGGGGCAGGCCACGACGACCTTGCGGCCTTCCTCACTGCCGAATTCCGCGTCGAACCGGACTTCCTTGCCTTCGCTGCCTTCCCTGAGCCGTTTGGCGGCGTCGTTGCGCATGTAGTATTCAAAGTCCACGCTGGAGGCCCGCATGGTGTCGATGGGCTGGCCGGGGAAATGGTCGCCAAGCTCGTCGGTAAACTCTGTGGGGGTGGAGAACTTGATGGTGCAGGAGCGCATTTTCCCGGTTGTCCCGTCGATGCGGATAACGGAATCGGTATTCTCCATCTCCGCGCCGATGGCGGGACCGTAGGGCATCCACCACGTCACCACGTCATCCACGGCCCATGCGCCGGAGATGCCGGGCGCGACGGTCAGCGTGTTCGTCCGTTCGTCCACGGCGGTCACGGTGTAGCCCTTGCCGGAATTGTCGTCCGACTTGGTGGTGTTCTGGATTTTCTGCCCCACGAAAAACACTTTCGCGTCCTCGACAACTATGGAAGTCGCGGAAGCCTGCGCCTCAGTTGCCACAGCGGAAGGCCCGGCGTTGAAGACCCGGCGTCCGGCGAGGGTTCCGGTCAGCTCCACGGCGTTTTCCTTGGTGACGGAGATCCTGGCGTCCGTGACGTGGCAGCCCTGCACAGCTTGCAGCGTCTTGTCGATGACAATCCATACGGAGACGTTGGGGCGGCACAGGGCCTGTACGAAGGCCCGGCTTTTCAGGGAGACGGCGGCACCGGATGCGCCGGAGGCCGCCGTAGTGCCCTTGTACCCTCTGGTCAGTTCGGAGAGGAGCCATTTGCCGGGGGTGGCGGCGTCCTTTACGGCCTTGCGGTAACGGATCAGTTCCTTGCTGGATGGGGTACTGGTCACTTCGATGACGCCGCGCAGGGGAACATGGCCCGACGTCACGGTGACGGCAATCTGCACGTCACTGTCCGTGAGTGCATCGGCAAGGGTTCCGGTGAAGGGTGCCGCCAACTTGCCCTGAAGCGCCTGTATGAGGGCGTCTCCCTGCATGGGGGCATCCAGAGCGGTGGGGCGCAGGTACATGCCGAAATTGGCTGTGGCGGGGCTGGCACTGCTGTTGAACACGTTCAGTTTATTGAGCGTATTCGCCTTTTCCTTACTGTCGGAGGTGGGGATTTCCTGATTGGCGAACACATCGGCGGTGACGTTGATAATGTCGGTCACGGCTGGGAATTCGAGCGTTTTGTCCGCGCTCTCCTTCACCACCCACATATTCTGGTTGCGGGAAAGGGCGACGTTCGGGCAGGCGTTTTCGCTCATGTTTTGCTCCTCTGAGTCGTATAAAAGGTGTGCAGATCGACGGTGGCGGACAGGATATAGCGCCCATCCTGCCCCGTTCCGGGTTCCTGTAGTGTTGTTTCCTCGCATCGGAGTTCACCGCCGGAAGGCAGGGGGAGGGCGGTACGGCGGAAGGCGTTTTCGATGCGCCCCTGTAAGGCGTAGCCCTTGGGGACGGGCATGTCCGGGGGCAGGGACAGCGTGACGACATAGACGCCCACGCGCTTGGAGAGGGCTTCCGGCCCGCCGAGTTCCCCACGGAAGCTCTTGCCCATGTTCAGCTTGCGGGTAAGGAGCACCTGATCGGGTGAAGGCGTGGTCTTTTGCCCCATCGGAAGGATGTGGGCGTCGGTACCGACTGTCTGGAAGAGCAGGGCGTCCAACACGGCGTAGAGATCGAAGAGGCTCGCGTACATCAGGCTTCCCTCGCCATTTGCCCGAGCTGCTCCGCGGCTTCCCGGAAGGTAAGGGCGATGAAGCCTGCGGGGGCCTGCTCGGACCATCCGGCCTCAAGGAAAGGCATATAGTCGAGATCGTTTGTGATGCTGAACGATTCCGCGTCGGCCCCCACTTTGGCGATGGCTTGTTCCACGGCGGCCGACACGTCGCCCCGGAACTCGGGGTAATCGCCCGCCGGAGGCACGGCGTCGCTCGGTTCCGCGCCGAGGTTCCATGACGCCCGCGCCCGGCCCGTATCTTCCGGGGTGCGCTCCACTAGTGTCCGGTAGGCTTCAAAGGCCACCAGCGCTACGGTACTCCGGGCGTATTCCGCATACAGGGCGCACATCTCCGCCATGGCCTTGTCGAGTGCGCGGGCGTCGGACGTGCTCAGACGGTCGAGTTCGGCCATGCGGCGTTTGATGGCTTGGCGGCGGCTTTCGATGGCGGCAATATCCACGGCTACCCTCTGCGGATCAGGATGTTGTGGACCAGTAAAGCATCTCCCGGGGCCACGGGTGCGGAGTCCACGACGCTCCATGTTTCGCCGTCCATGATGATCTGGTCGGGGACGGCGGGCACGGGAAGGCCGGAGGCTGCGGCGAGGATGATGCAGTCCCCAAGCTGTACGGGCAGCTCCGGGTTTTCTTCGATTTTGGCGTTCTTGCGTATGCCCTTGAAAACTGTCCTTGCCTCGTCGGGTTCGTAACGCATGGTTTCAGGGTTGTACTTCTGCCCGGCCAGCCTTTTAACGTAGACCATCCGTTTGCCGAATTTGTTGATCAGCTGGAGGGCGGTCCTGCCCACGCTGGCGTACAAGAATGCGCTCATCCTCTTCCCACCTCCATGATGCCCCCGCCCTTGCCCGTGCTGACGGTGCCGAGCCCGGAAAGCAGGCCGGACAGCGAGGGGAATACGGTTTCCGCCGGGGCCGTGCCGTTGTAGGCGATGCTGATCACGTCCACGCTCAGGCTGGCGATGTCCCCGCCCCGGTCGAGCGGCGCGAGGTAGTCCTGTTCGGCGAAGAAGCCCGCCAGCTCACAACACGCTTCAACCACTTCCGCAGGGATTTCATCCGAAGGGACAGGCCCGTCCTGCGTCGCTACGCCGGTTCTGGGCCACGCCATGCGCTGTTTACGGGGCGTTTTGCAGCCTTCCCAGCGTACCTTGCGGTTCAGCCAGTCCGTAGCCCGAATCAGCGCGGCTTCCTTCTTGTCGCCCGCCAACGAATCCGCCCACGCTTCGGTAAGACGGGCCGCATGATAGGCATCTGCATCAGCAAGGCTGGCAAAGCTGTTCGCCCCTGCGGGCATGGTTCCGTCCGGGTCAGCGGCTCGTCCACATGGTCCAGTTCCTGTTCGCCCCTGCGGGCATGGTTCCGTCTTCGACAATGAGGGGCATAGCTACTTTTTACTCCACGGCGCAGAGGCAAATCTTTCGGCATACAGTGAGCATTGAATCTCGGCTGGCCCACCGCCCCTAACCCTCAAAATGAAATCGGAGTCACCCAGAAAGGGAATGCTTTCCCCGTTGATGAGAAGCTTCTTTACGGGTTGCGGGATTCCGCTTTTGGATTGGCCTACGTATATCTCCACCACTCCGGGCTCGACTGCATGTTGTCCATTTTCCATTTTATCCCTCTCTTCCGTTCTTGGTTCCGGGCAGGGGCAGGAGGATTCCCCTGCCCGGTCAAAGCGCAGGATGAGGGCTACTTGCCCCTGCGCTTCTTTTTCTTGGTTCCACAAGCAATAACGGTTCTCTCTGTGGCGAGATGGTTACGCCTGCGGCTGGACGGTTCCGTCTGCGGCGGAGGCGTTGCCGGAAGCGAGGACATGGGCCAGCACGTCGGCCTTGGCGGTGATCGTCGCGGGGATGGCGATGCCGTGCGCCTTGGTATGGTCACGCAGCTCCGCCAGCGTCATCAGGTCAAGAGACTTGTTTGCGTTCGGCTCGGCGGAGGAGGGCTCCGGCGTGGCGGTCGTGACTTCCGAGTTCCAGATCTGGTGCTTCGACGGATCGAAATCGGCCTCGTTGATGACGATGAACCCGCTCACCGTTTCCGCACTCGTGATCCTCACTGTGCTGATGTGCATGGAGCCTCCTATCCGGCGATGCGGCAGCCGAGTTCCCGGCGTACCACGTCCGCGCCGTACAGGATGTCATAGCTGAACCGGGTGCGCTTGTGCTCGCGGGAGACTTCCAGGCGGAGCGACAGGCCGGAAACCGGGTCCACGGCGGACTGGATGAGGTTGCCGAGGCCGTTGGCGGAATCCATCAGCGGGCGCGTGGCGAAGGCGATGGCGTCGCGGTGGAAGGCGAGGTTCATCACATGGGAACCGGATACCGTGACGGCTTCCGAGCCCGTGGTGGCCCTGGCGAGGCCGGGATAGATTTTCACGGCGGTGTTGCCCACGGCGAGCGAGACGGCTTCCGTGACCACATAAGTCTGGCCGTCGCCCGCAATGGTCAGGATGTCGCCTTCCTTGAGGCTGGCGGCGTTGGTGGCCTTGGCGAGGCTCACCACCTGCGTTCCGGCCTCGTTCGCTCCGTTCACGGTGAGCGTGCCTTCCGTCATGACACTGGCCTCAAGGTGGGCACCTGCTGATCCATCGCCCAGTCGAAGCCGTACTTGCGCCCGATGGTCCCGTCGATGATGGGCCGCGCGTCGCCGGACTTGCTCACGTCCGCGAACCCGGACAGGCCGAGCGCGGCTGCTTCGGCATCGGGATCCAGCACGATGCGGCGGTCGTTGACCGGGGCAAGCTGGCGGTTCAGCACCTTGCGGGCGTTGGTGGCGTCGACCACGGTGGAGAAGGGCGTGGTGCCGGGCGTGCCGACGATGCCGTAGAACTTGCGCCCCAAGCCGAGCAGGGTGGCGTTCACGTCGTTGGCGATGGCCTTGACCGCTTCGCTGGCCTGCATGGGGATGACGCCGCGATTGGCTTCCATCAGGTCTTTGTCGGTCAGGTAGAAAGGCGCTTCCATCCAGCGGTCGAGCTTGATGGTGGCGGACACGGGGCTGATGTCGCCCGTGTCCTGCGAAGTGGCCCCCGGCGTGACCGCCTGCGCCTTGATCGCGGAGGGGATGGGCACGTCGATGCTGGCCCCCTGCTGCGCGGCAAGGTTGCTGTAGTCCGAGTTCACGAGGCGGGGCATGACGCAGGTGCCGCGCAGGGCGAGCAGGCCCTGTGCGAGCAGCTTGTCGACGACTTTGGACAGATCGTTCATGGGAAATCCTCTTGGTGCGTGCGGCTACTGGGCCGCGACGGTTACTTCGCCCTTGGCGATGGCTTCAAGGTTGGCTCCAAAGGCGCTCATATCGCCCTTGGGGATGATTTTTGCGCCGGGGGCGTACGCGGAATTGGGATGGCTGCCGGAGCCGCCGTCCGGGGCCTTCAGGATGCGGTCCTTCATGGGGTATTTGTCGATGATGGCCTCAAGCGCCTCTTCGGGCGCGGCGAAGGTGCCGGGATCGGAGCGGCTGAAAATGGGCTGGCCGTTCATGGTGGCGACCACGCGCAGCTCGCCGTTTTCCTCCTTCACCTCGAAATGCCTGCCGAACGAGGCGTAGGCCACGTCGGAGGGAAGTACGGTCTTGTCCTTCAGGAACGCGCTGGAATCGAAGATGCCCTTGACCAGCAGCGTACGGATGGAGGCTTCCTTGGCGGCCAGCCTGTCGGCGGAATCTTTCTTGGAGTCGGCGAGGGCCTTTTCGAGATCGGAAATCTTCCCGTCATAGGACTTCTTGATTTCCATCTTGAGGTCGTCGACTTTTCCCGCGTCGATGAGCTTTCCGGCGTCAAGGTTGGCGACGGTTTCTAGGTCGGCCTTGGCCTTTTCCGGGTCAATGCCGTCAAATGCCTTGAGCTGGCTGGTCAGGGCGTCGATGTCCTTGCGCCGCCCGGCGGATTCCGCGTTGACGGCGGAAATTTTGTTCACGAGGTCGGGGACGTTATACGCAATCTCCGCACCGTCTTCGGCAACCCACACGGGGAAGCCGTCCTTCACCACCACATGGCCGTTTTCGTCGAGCTTGAGTTTCATGGTATCCTTCTCGGTTCGGGTTGGGGCTTCACGCCGGGGTATTCCTTGGCATCACGCCACGATAGACGGGCAGGCCCGCATCATTGGGCATGAGTATAGACCCGCAGCAGGGATATGCCGCAAGGGGTTGTTTGAGTGTTTCTTACGTGGGGAAGGAAAAGGAGTATCTCTTGACATGATGTCAAAAAATAATATCATAAGGCCATGAAAAAGAAACACCAGATAACCTTGAAGCAGATATTCGCCCGCCCCGTTTCGGGAAGCATCAGATGGGCGGACATTGAGGCCCTGTTTGTGGAGCTTGGCGCGGAAGTAAGCGAACGTGCTGGTTCTCGCATCGCTGTGGTGCTGTTCGGGGAAGTGCGAGTGTTTCATCGCCCGCATCCCACGCCGACCACGGACAAAGGAGCGGTTGCAAGCGTGCGTATCTGGTTGGAAAGCCACGGAGTAAAGCCATGAATAATGTCATGACGTTTGAAGACGGCTACAAGGCCGTCATTGCCTATGACCCGGAAATCGAAATGTTCCGGGGGGAATTTGTCGGATTGAACGGAGCGGCGGATTTTTATGCTGCGGACTTGGAAGGCTTGAAGCGTGAAGGCAAAACTTCACTGGAGGTCTTTCTGGAGGTCTGCGCGGAAAAGGGGATCTCCCCCAAGAAGCAGGCGGGACGCTTTGCCTTGCGTCTCGATTCCGAGACGTACCAGTCCGTCGCTATTGCCGCGTCCGCTTCGGGAAAGAGTATCAATCAGTTTATCGTGGACAGCCTGAAGCAGTCCGTGCAGGCGGTTTGAGAGGGATAGACATGTGCGCCGCTATCCATCCTGGAGAAATTCTCCGGGAAGAATATATGGCCCCGCTCGGCTTGAGCGCGAATGCTCTTGCCGTTATCTTAGGCATCCCCAGAAATATTGGCAAATAAGACTAACAAGAGAGCATCTGTGTGAAGAACTTAAAAAAAGCCCCTGTCCGGGGGAGGACAGGGGCGGCGTCCTGTTCAGGCGTACCATGGGGGTAGAGATACTCCCGAATGAGGAGGCCTAAAGGTAGTAATTATCGATGATTTCACATTTTTTAGCTTCAAGTGCCTTGTCGACCCATGAACGGTCGCAGGTTCCGTTGAGCGCTGCGGAGGTCTTGGCGTCGTCCTTGGCGGCAAAAGCCTGTGCTATGCCGAGTAGTTCCGCCGCGTCTGCGGACGGGATTACGATGATGCCATCGCTGTCTGCGAGAATGATGTCCCCAGGATGGATGCTCACGCCGCCGCAAGAGATTGGAACGTTGATTTCGCCGGGGCCTTCCTTGTAGGGGCCGCCGGGGGTGGTACCGGTGGCGTACACGGGTAGGCCGAGCTCCTCAAGGCAGTCCACGTCGCGGATCGGGGCGTCAATAACCAGCCCTTCCAGCTTTTTGAATTTGGCATAGGAGAACATCACTTCACCCATGACGGCCCGGCTGCGGTCACCCGACGTGCCGACGACGATGACATCGCCGGGCTGTGCCATGTTGAGCGCCTTGTGGATCATGAGATTGTCGCCAGAGCGGCTTTTTACGGTGAGTGCCACGCCGACCATACGTCTTCCCGTACGGGGGGACATGAGCCGGATTTCGGGATGCATGGCGGATAGCCGCCCCATACAGTCCGCGACAGGAGCTGCGGCCAGTTTGCGGAAGGCCTCCACAATGGACGCGTCGGGCAAGCGGCGCTTGACATAGACTCTGTTGCCAATGGACATGTTCTTCTCCTCCGGGCCATGCCCGGCACTTTGTCCGGCGGCGTCCTTGCGGAAAGACGCCGTCGGGATGGGGTTACAGGACTCCGGCTTCTTTGTAGAACTTTTCGGCGCCGGGATGCAGGGGAGCGATGACGGCCCCCTTGATATTCGCTGGGGCAATGTCCTTGAAGAAGGCGTGGGCGGCCTTCAGCTTATCCTTTTCGGTATGGAAGATTTTCGTCAGGTTATAGACAACTTCTTCGGGCAGGTCGGCGGAGCAGGTGATGATCGTCCAGTTGCCCACGGTAGGGATAGTAGCGTCCTGCCCGCCGTAGCTGTTGGCGGGGATGGGCATGGCCGAAAACTCGGGATTGGCCTTCATGATCTGCTCCATCTCTTCCTGCGTCATGGCCAGCAGGTGGAACTTGCCGCTTTTCAGGATATCCGAAATCCAGGCTGCGCCGACGCCGGTGCCGTCGATGATGGCGTCCACCTGTCCAGTTTTCAGGCGGGAGGAGGCCTGCACGCGGTTGCCGCTGTATTCGTGCTTCACATCGTCCCAGTTGAGGCCGATACTTTCAACCACCTTGCGGCTGCATACTTCCACGCCGTCACCTGCGGCGATGAGTTCGATGCGCTTGCCCTTCAGATCCTTCAGGCTCTTGATGCCGGCATCCGTACGGACGAGGACATGCTGCGGCGTACCGTTGTAGTTGGCGACGGTGCGGAGGGAAGGCACGGTTTGGGCGGCGATCGCGGACATGACCGCAGGGCCTTGGCTGATGCCGAAATCCAGTTCTTTATCCTCGATGGCGGTCAGGTTGAAAGCGGAACCGCCGGTGGCCTGAGCCGTTAAGGTATAGCCCGTCGCCTTGTCATTGAACACCTTGGCTATGGCCGCGCCCATGTTGAAATAGTTGCCTCCCATGCTTGCGGTGCCGAGAGTCAGCTTGGTCTTCGCCTGAACGCCGACAGGAGCGGAGAGCGCCATGACGGATACCAGCACGGCGGCAAGAACGGTCTTCACGTGGCTCATGTGAAACTCCTCCGGACGCGAACGTCCTGTTTACAGATGAATCCCTTGATGGATACGGCGGAAAACGGGATTCCGCCGTTTTTCTTTAGACGGCTTGTTGCAAGACAGGTTCCTTGCGATTCTTGTAGCAATAGACGACTACGACGGCGGCGATGGCGTACCCAACGTAGTTGGTCAGCGGTTCAGGGATGACCATCAGTAGCCCGGCAAGCCCGATCAATGCACGGAGCGGTGGGTTCAGGCGTTCGAACAGTGCTCCCTCCAAGGCGGAACTGATGAGGATCAGCCCAACGGCTGCCGAGACGAACGCGTCGACGATAGCGAAGCCCTTCCAGTCGCCCATCAGTACCAGTTCCTGATCATATAGGAACAACATAGGTACGATGAACCCCGACAGGGCCAGACGGACGGAAGCAAACCCCGTCTTGGTGGGGCTGGCCCCGGCAAGGCCTGCAGCCGTGTAGGCCCCTGTGCAGACGGGAGGCGTGAGGGCTGAGAGTGCACCGTAGTACAAGACGAACAGATGGGTGGGTAGCTCCGGCAGCCCCATGCGTTGCAATACCGGAGCGGCGCTGATGGCGGCAAGGACATAGGCCGCTGTGGTGGGCAAGCCCATGCCGAGCACGATAGTCACGAGCATGGTGAGGATCAGGGCAGGGAAAAGCATCCCGCCCGCCAAGCTGAAAATGCCGTCCGCGATGGTCATGGTGACGCCCGTCATGGATGCGGTTCCCACGATGGTTCCGACTACGGCGCAGGCGATCGCGAGAGTCATGCCCGTACGGCAGGCGTTCGCCATGAGCTGCCCGATCTTTTCAAAGGTGAGGCGGCTTTCCTTTTTCATGAACGTGATGCATATCGCGACTACAATGCCGCCCCAGAAGGCTGCGGCGGTAGGCGTGTAATCGTTCATGAGCATGATCACGATGCCCGCCAGAGGCAGAAGCAGATAGATTTTTTTGAGCGTGGGCAGCAGATGGGGGATATTCTCTTTGGAGAGCCCCCGCAATCCAAGGTGGACGGCGCGGAAATGCACAGTGGCATACACGCCGACGAAGTAGAGCAGTGCCGGAAGCGTGGCCGCCAGAGCGAGCTTGGCGTAGGGGATGCCCAAAGCGTCCGCTATGACGAAAGCCGTGGCCCCCATGATGGGCGGTAGGATCTGCCCGCCGCACGAGGCGACGCATTCGACGGCCCCGGCGAAATACGGGGGATAACCGATCCGCTTCATCAAGGGGATGGTGAAAACGCCCGTCGTCGCGACGTTGGCCGAAGTTTCGCCGCTGACCATCCCCATAAGGGCGCTGGAGATGACTGCTATCTTGGCTGGTCCCCCGCGGGCACGCCCGGCGATGCAGTTCGCTAGATCGTTGAAGAAGCTGGCGATGCCCACCCGTTCCAGCACGGCCCCGAACAGGATGAAGACGATGATGATTTCGGCAGAGACGCCCAGCACGAAGCCGAAGACGCCCTCACCAGATAGAAAAATGTGCTGCACGATGCGCCGGAGCGTAAAACCTGAATGGCCCATACTACCCGGGATGTATTCACCGAAGAAGACGTAGAGCAGGGCGATGCTCGCCAGTACCACAAGGCCGGGGCTGATGGTACGCCGGGCCGCTTCAAAGAGGATGAGCATACCGGCCAGCCCGATATAGATATCCTGCGGCTCCGTGCGCCCGCCGAGGCGGATGAGCGTTTCGTATCGGAAAAACATGTATCCCATAAGCCCAGCCGCCACGAGCATCAGCAACCAGTCGAGCATGGGAACTGAAGTTCGCGAGGAGCGTTTGCTGCCGGGAACCAGCAGGAAGCATAGGGCGAGTGCCGCGCCGAGATGCACGGCCCGCAACTGGGTTGGGGGCAGGATCAGAAAACCGGAGGCGACCAGTAGGTGAAAAGACGCCCACACGACGCAGATGAAACCGACAAGGGACGCCTGCCAGCTTTCAAGGCGTCGCCGGTTGGAAGGGGCATCCTCCTTGGGGGCGCCCAGAGGTGGGGCCCCTGTTTGTTTTAAGGACTCTGTAGACATCAGGAAACTCCATGGCCTGAGTGTTTACGTTGCAGCATGAGCGAGACCAGCCCCCCGGCGGCGAGGATTTCCCTCTGCACATCGGTGAGAGGGGGCGCGTGCCGGACAAGGCCACTCACAAGATCATGCACCGCAATGCCGCTATCATCAGCTGTGACCCGGATACTGCCTCCTTCCTCTATCCCCTCAGTATCGCACTCCACGAGCAGAAGACCGTTGTTTACACCGTTCCTGTAAAACGAACGTGAAAAGGATTTGGCTAGCACGACCGGAATGCCTGCGGCCTTAATGACCAGCGCGGCGATTTCCATGGCCGATCCACAGCCGAAGTTAGAACCTGCGATGAGGATATCGCCCGCATTCACCTTTGCGGCAAAGGAGGGATCCAGATCCTCCATGAGATAGCGGCTGAGGAATACCGCATCCAATGTATCTCGCTTACGGCGGGAGGAGATGATGTAGTCCGTGTTGATGTCGTCGCCCAGCACATGGGCCGTCCCTTGAAAGCGCATGAGGGCCTCCTTGCTTCCGGCTCAATTAAGGAGAATCAGAGGGTTCGTGGATCCGTGATGCACCCGGTCACCGCAGCGGCGGCCACCGAAGCAGGAGAGCCTAGATAGATTGAGGCATTGACGTTGCCCATACGCCCGATGAAATTGCGGTTCGCCGTGGAAAGGACGTTCCAGCCGTCGCCGGGAATACCGGGGCTGCTGCCGCAGCAGGGTCCACAACCGGGAGGCAGGATCAATGCGCCGCGCAGGGCCAGTTCGGGAAGAACGCCGCGCCGCGAAGCCTCGGCGTAGATGGTCCGCGAGGCCGGGATGACCAGAAGCTGAAAACCGGGAGTCAGCGGGCGATTGCCCATAACGGCAAGCGCTTCCTCCAGATCGTCGAGCCGCCCATTGGTGCATGTACCGAGCACTCCCATGCAAATAGGGGTGCCGGACAATTCTGTGAGGGGTTTGACGTTGTCCACACGGTGAGGGGCGGCGAGCATGGGCTCGATAGAGGCCAGATCAATGTCGATGACAGTTTCATAGGCCGCATCGGGATCGGGTGTGGTGAAGGCTACGGGAACGATGCCCAACCGTTGGAACCATTCGGCCGTTTTGCCGTCTCCCGGCATGACCGCGAATTTGGCCCCAGTTTCGACCATGAGGTTACATAGCGTCATCCGTTGCGACATGCCGAGGCCGGAAAGTCCGTCCCCATAAAATTCGATGGCTTTGTAACGTCCGCCCTCGGCGCCGATGTGTCCGACAATCCACAGTGCGAGATCCTTGGCTGAGACGGAGGGGGGCAGCGCCCCGGAAAGGCGTATGCCAATGGTGGGAGGAACCCGGAGCCACAGCTCCCCGGCGATGATCGCAGCGGCAAGATCCGAGGAACCCACGCCCGTACCGAGGGCATTGAAAGCCCCGTAGGTGGTCGAGTGGGAGTCACCGCCTACGATGAGTCGACCGGGACGGACGTACCCTTTTTCAGGAAGGAGCTGATGGCAGATGCCCTCGCCCAGATCGAGGACGGTGCCGAAGCCCTGCTTGGCGAAGTCGCGCATCATGGTGTGCAGCCCGGCCACCTTATCGTTGGGGCATGGGACGTAGTGATCCATGATCATAAGGACGTTCCGGGGATCGAAGCTGGAACATCCCTCCATTTTGTTAAAGAAGTCAATGGTCAGTGGCCCGGATCCGTCTGTTGCCATAACTACGTCAACGGTGGCGTTGATCGTCTCACCGGCGCGGACTGTCCGCCCGGCATGTGCCGAAAGCATTTTTTCAACAAGAGTCTGTCCAGCCATGTCGGCCTCCGTCCGTGAGCAGGTTCCGCCGTTTGGCGGTTCCGCATATGGACGGAACCGCCGGGTCGTTTCCGTCAGCGCAACAGCGCGTCCATGCAGGCGGCGACTCCGGCCCCCGGCTGCCGCAACAGGCCTTTTCCTTTCAGGAAGGCTTCAAGGCAGGCCGCGAGGGTCAGGGCATCGCGATCATAGAAATGTCCCATGTGTCCGATGCGCAGAACCTTGCCTTTCAGTTCTCCGATACCTCCGGCGATGCTCAGGCCAAAGCCTTCCTGAAGGCCGTTCTTGATTTCGGACGCTGTCAGACCCTCAAGGGGGGCGAACGCCGTCAGCGAATTGGAACGCGCCTCTTCGGGGATATTCAACGGGTAAAGCTCCATGCCGAGTGCTCGCAACATGGCGCGCACGGCTCGTGCAACGCGGGCATGACGGGCGAAGAGAGCGTCCCGGCCTTCTTCCTGCATCATGCTGACGGCCTCATCCAATCCGTAGATTTCGGTTACGGGCGTGGAGCCGGGGGTTTCAGGATTGGCGGCGAGGACGTTTTTCCGGATGTCCTTGAAGTTCGTGTAGTACTTTGGGAGGGTAGAGTTTTCGCAGGCTTTCCAGCCGGTTTCGCTCAGGACGACGAGCGCCATGCCCGTTGTGCACATAAGGCCTTTTTGTGAAGCAGTAACGAGGGCGTCGGCTCCGCAGTCGTCAAAGTCGATGCGGATGCAACCCACTGAACTGACCGCGTCGACGATGGTGAGCATCCCATGCGCCTTCGCCAGTGAGGATACGGCCTTGATGTCGATGGTGACGGCAGTCGTGGATTCGTTGTGGCACATGGTTACGGCTTTGGCCTGTGGGTGGGCCGCAAGAGTCGCTTCCAATTCGGCTAGATCCGGCATCTTGTCCCATTCTGTGCACACGCAATGGGCCGTCAGGCCATAGCGCCCGGCGATATCTGCGAACATCTTGGCGAATTTGCCGTTGCACAGAGCGACGATCTCGTCACCTGGCGACAACAGATTGGAGATGGCCGCTTCCATCGCGCCGCGCCCTGTAGTGTGTACCGGCAGGACTGGCTGTTGTGTATTGAGCAGCCATTGGGCTTTGTTGAGGAAACTCCCCAAGATCGCGGAAAAGGTGGGCGTACGGTGGTGTAGGACGGGGCGGGAGTAGGCGTTGAGGATACGGGAGGGAACCGACGTGGGGCCGGGAGTGTACAGGACAGCTTCGCCAAATCTTTTCATAACGGGCCTCTACAACACAGGTTGGCAGGTAAAAGTTTTCCCATGGCTGCTCGAAAACAGCCTTCCGCATCAAAAGACTCCCAGAGGAGCTTGTTCGACAAAACGGGAAACGAGACGTTTGACCATGCGCACATGTTCGCGGAGTTTGAATTCGGCAGCATCGGCGTCGCCGTTGACGATGGCCTCGGCGATTTCTTTGTGTTCGCTGATGGACGAACGTACGCGTTCGGAAAGTAGCAGAGTTTTGTAGTGGAATGCCGCTGACTGGGCGTTGATGCGCACTGCCATGTCGGCAAGTACGCGGTTTCCGCCCATTTCAAAGATCATCTGATGAAGTTCACCACACAATTTATAGTAATTGAAACAGGTTCCGTCGTTTTCATCCTGTTCCATGCGCTCGATGACGCCCATAAGTCGTTTGCGTTGCTCCTCGGTGCCATTCTGAGCAGCGAGGCGCGCTGCCATGCCCTCAATGGCCTCGCGTACGTCCAGCAGTTCGATGGCATCTCTGATGCCTAGAATCCGGACGCTGTACCCTCGGCCTTCCTGTCGTTCCAAAAATCCCTCATGCTCAAGCTGGCGCAGTGCCGCCCGGATAGGTGTTCGGCTCAGGGAGAATTTTTCCGCGACCTGTCGTTCCACAAGCCTCGAGCCGGGCGGATAGATGCCGTCAAAAAGTCCTTGTTTTATCAGAAGATAAGCTTGTTCTTCACAATCTTTGGCGGCGTTATATTGGGATGTCATATTAAATTCCATATGGTTTTTATTTTGGTATACCAAATTTTTTAGTAAAAAATCATGAATCTAAAATTCTGTCAAGAGGAAACTCGGAAGTGTATAAAATAGTTAATAATATCAAATTAATAAAGTACGTAAGTCCAATTTTGACAAAAGCATAAGTTGTGTATTCAGGCATGACGTCGACTTCGGTCCCCCCTGCACTTATGGGAAGACGAAAAACTGCTATGTCGATAACTGTGGCTACATTGAAGCAGTGGTGGATGGATATTCTACACTCATGCGCTGGCATCATCCCAACGGCGTGCAGTTACATGCCTCCTGATTGCACCAATTTGGTGCGGAATGGTGCAGAAAAACAATTACATAATTAATAAAAACAATGTATTGCTTGTAAAAGCTATCTTCCTTCGGTGAATGTTTCTTCACTCCAGATTTCGAGTCCCGCCTCACGGGCCATGCGGGCGAAAACGCCTTCGCCCGGCACGCGGGTTCCGGTAAAGGAGCCGTCATAGATTTCCCCGGACCCGCAGGAGGGCGACCGCGCCTTGAGGATCGCCGCTGTGCAGCCGTTTTCCAACGCCAGCCGCAAAGCTTCCTCCGCCCCACGGATAAAGGCACCGGTCACGTCCGTTCCATCCTTGGCGACAACACGCCCGTCCCTGATTTCCGAGGGCACGCGCGGCGTCGGAAGCCCCCCGAGGACTTCCGGGCACACCGGCAGGGCCTGCCCCGTGCGGACCAGCGCTTGTACCGCCGGACAAGGAGAGCCGCCTCCGTCATACCGGCAGGATTCACCCGCCAGACACGCGCTGACCACATACTGTTTGGACATGTTCGACTCCATCCTAACGCTCTCTTACTCTAACAGAATTCACGTACCAACCCGGCGGCGTGGGGAAAGGTCTGCCCCAGAACGTCGGGATCGGCCATTTCAAAATCCGCAAAATCAAATCCCGGAGCCACGGTACAGCCCACAAGCGCAAAATCGGAGCCTTCCGCCGGAGTAGCGCCGAACCAACAGCCGCCCGGGACGGTGTATTGGAGGTACTGGCCGTTGAGTACATCCTGCCCCAAAAGGATTTCTTCTGCGGTCCCGTCCGGCCTGACTATAGCCAGCCGCAGGGGCGCTCCGAGATAAAAATGCCACATCTCATCCTGTTTCAGCCGGTGCAGATGGGAATATTCTCCCCGGCGCAAGAGGAACAGGATGCCCGTGGAGAAGTTCCGCATCCCTCCGAAACCGGGCAGGGCTTCGGAGGGGATCGCTCCTTGGCTGCGATATGTTTCGGCGAAAAAACCGCCTTCAGGATGCGGGGACATGCTGAAATGCTCTACCAGTTTCTGAGGGTCCATCGTTTATTCCTAGGCGTGTGTTTTGGAGGCAGGGTGCCGCGGTGCATGTGGGCCATGTGTACGCCATACCCGATCCGAAAGGCAATCGCCAGATCGTGGAACGGATTGATTTTGAAATCCTACCCGTTTCAAGGGTGTTGTCCTTTGGGAAAAGATTTTCCCGGAATCTAGGGGGTGTCACGTCCGCAGGGACGAAAACAACCCTCGCCGTCTCTTTGGAAGAGAGGTACGGCGAGGGTTCGGAATGGGCGTGCTCGGTGTCTCGGCGTGGGAATTCATGCCCTGCTGCTATTCAATGTGCTGTGCCCGGTGTTTGCGCTTCTCTACGCCCGCACGGGGTTCGGCATTTGGGATCTGGCGGGACGGCCCCTGCGCTCCCTGCGTAAGATGGAGTGTCCATCTGAGGCAAATCGGAAAAAGGAAAAATGAAAGCCCGCTCCAGTTGCAGCGGGCTTTTTCATGCATCAGGCGCGGACAGTGCCGGGTCGCTTTTTTCATTGCGCCACTGTGCTACGATGCGTCTTCGGGCTTTTCCCCGTTCGCCTTTGCCCGCAATTTTTTCGCCTTGATAATCAGTTCGGGGCGGTATTCGAAATGCATCAGGTCGAAATGTTCCCACTTTCCGCCCCAGATGAAGCCGTTGTCCTCAAAGAGTGAGACGATGGCGGAGGGGAAGGTCTTCTGCAACGGATGCGGGCGGAGTTTGCTCCATTGCCAATACGGACCCTTGTCGGGATTGAGATCCACCGCAATCCCGAAGCTGTGCGGGCTCAGGCGGTTCGTTTTGGCGATGGCGCGCCAGAAATAGCCGTAGATGGGCGAAAAATAGCTGTTCAGTTCGGGATCGGCGGGCCTGAGCCTCCACGCCGTGTCGATGCGCTGGAACGCTTCGGCGGCGGGGGCGGCAAGGCGCACCTTGATCTTGCCGCCGAACAGCGTACGGACGATTCCCCGTTCCACGGAACGCTGGTCCGCCCCGTACAAAGCCTTGAGCAGAGGATAACAGCGGATGCGCCCCGGCTCCTCATCGGGCGCGAAATCCGGGCGCTCGGGTTCCAGCGGGTAAGGCTGGCGCATGGCGTCCTCAATATCCGCGTTTTCCAGCAGTTCCGCATGGCTTTTCATTTTCCCGTCATTATAGAGGAGACGTCCGCCGTTCTTGGTGAGGAACCACACATGCCCCGCGTCGTCGGTTTCCGTGCCCGTGATGAATCCGGGGTAGGCTTCTTGCAGACATTCAAGATCCAATTCGAGATCGCCGGCACAGGCCGGGATGGCCCAGAGCAGGCAGCAGAGGCAGAAGATCAGTTTGCGCATCGGTCGTTCCTTGAGGAGCTTTTCGCTCGGGCAGGGCGTTCTTCTCTGTTTTCCGGAATAGCGCCCGAGAGCGGTTCTACTGCGGAATGCCGGAAATGTCGAAGCCCGTATATTTTTTGCCAGGAACATTGGTTTTCCGGTACGTGCGAGGCGGCCCGGCGGATTGTTGGGCGACGCGCCGGAACGGAAAAAATCTTTTGATGCTCAGATGATGCCGTTGCCTTTGGGGGATCTTTCTCGAATGGGCTCCGGCGCGCCCGGCAAGGCCGCTTTCGGACGCGCGCTTTCTGTTGACACCCGCGATTATTCTTTCTAGAGCGTTGGGAAATGCTGTTCGGAGGTCCTTATGAAAACACGCAGAGCTTTTATCCAGACGGGCGCAGTGGCCCTGTGCGGTCTCGCGGCGGCTCCGGCCCTCGCCAAGCCCCGGAAACCCAAGGACGCCGACTGGACCGAGACCTTCGACGTCATCGTCATCGGCAGCGGCCTCGCCGCGTTCGTGGCGGGCCTGTCGGCCCTTGAGAGCGGAGCCAAGCGCGTGGCCCTGCTCGAAAAAATGGGCATGATCGGCGGTTCCACGGCTATCAGCAACGGGACCATCTCCGTGCCCGGCAGCCCGCTCCAAAAGGCACAAGGCATTGAAGACTCTCCCGAAGCCATGCTCAAGGATCTGCTCAAGGCCGGGAAAGGCTTCTGTCATCCCGAGCTGACGAAGACCCTCGTGAGCAACGGCGTCGAGGCATTCGATTTTATTGTCAAACACGGCGCGAAATTCAAGGATACCTTGATGATGCCCGGCGGCATGACCGCCAAGCGCCTGCTTCAGCCCGACTACAACGGCGCGACGGGTCTATTGGCTCCCCTGCGCGAAAGCTATCTTAAGATGGGCGGCCAGCTCATCTTGTGCTGTAAGGTCGACCGGTTGCTGCTCGATCGTGATGGACGGGTCGAAGGCGTTGCGGCGCGTACGGATTACCATTTCAATACGCGGCTCAAATCGGACGATCTCGAGAACAAGGGCGGGACGCCCGTGCGCTACCGGGCGAAACGGGGCGTAATCTGCTGTACCGGCGGCTTTGAGGCGGATCGCGCCTTCCGGTCGCAGGAACTGCCGCAGTTTGACGGCGCGTTCACGACCGAGCATCCCGGCGCGACGGCTTCCGGGTATCGTATGCTTGCCGCCGCCGGGGCCCGCATGATCAACGGCACGCTGTACCGCCCGGCCTTCCCGTGCACGGACGAGCAGCCGCTCGGCATGATGATCGACCCTGCCACGGGCAAGCGGTTCGTGAGCGAAAGCGCGGATCGTGTGGCTATCTTCCACGCCGCAAGCAAGGTATTGGCCTCCAACGGGCGCCGGATGCCCTTGTCCATTCTTGACGGTGATGCCTACGAACTGGTGGAAAACAAGCACCGCATGGAAAAGAACGCCGTTGCGGGCTATGTGACCAAGCATGACAGCCTTGAAGATTTGGCGGAGCATTACAAGATTCCGCTGGATGCGCTCAAGGCGACCATTGAGGAATACAACGCGATGGCTGAAAAAGGCGAAGATACGGCTTTCAAGGCCGATTTCGCCAAAACCAAGAACAACAAGGTGGACAAGCCGCTGTACTATGCGGTGATGGTGAAGCCGAACCTGACCTACAGCCTTGCGGGGGCGCTCATCACGCCCAAGGCTGAAGTGGTGAGCGTGCTCGACGACGCGCCCATTCCCGGCCTTTACGCGGCGGGCGAGGCCACCTCGGGCGTTCACGGGGCCATGCGTCTTGGCGGTTGCGCCATTCTTGATTGCTGCGTGTTCGGTATGCTCGCCGGGCGCAACGTCATGGCGAAGAAGGTGTAGTGGATTGGGGGAAGAAAGCAGTGGGAGGGGGGAGGGAACC
>ENA-UEYG01000349-UEYG01000349.1-human-gut-metagenome-genome-assembly--contig:-NODE-349-length-35754-cov-7.723071_pt1 | contig 35754 bp, 27 predicted proteins | sample MGYA00242933_ERZ507934 | MGnify/ENA primary metagenome ERZ507934 (study PRJEB26167, sample SAMN06115527) | human gut metagenome | host: Homo sapiens | place: China:Zejiang | collected 2015-11-10... | reverse complement strand
AGATCGGATGTGTTGCGGGGCGGTAAAAATCTTCATGGGGAATAAATCCTCGCCGTTCTGTACTTTTCTACAAAATTGGTGGGATTTGCGATAAAGGGTATCATGAATTGCGGAGCGCGTCAAGATGGTTTTGCAAATTTTATTGCAGTAAAGCGGTGATAGTAGGACTTATATTTAACACACGGCAAGAAACAATTTCCGTTTCGCGCATTGTAATGTTCGCAGAAAAAACTTATAATGCTTTTGAACCTGTAGGACACACAAAACGCAGAAAAGAGAGGGAATCATGAGAAAACTGTTCCTTTTGGAAGATGATCTGAGCCTGATCAGTGGGCTGACCTTTGCATTCAAGAAACAGGGCTTTGCACTGGATACAGCCCGGACGCTGACAGAAGCCGAGGTGCTGTGGTCAGACAGAAAATATGACCTGCTGGTGCTGGATGTTTCCCTGCCGGATGGCTCTGGCTTTGATTTCTGCCAGAAGGTGCGGCGCACATCCAACGTGCCGATTCTGTTCCTGACTGCTTCGGATGAGGAAATGAATATCATCATGGGACTGGAACTGGGCGGGGATGATTACCTGACCAAGCCGTTCAAGCTGGGTGTCCTGTTGTCGCGGGTCAATGCACTGCTTCGCCGTGCAAATGCGTCCAGCGCAGGAGAACCCGTACTGGAATCGGGCAGCATCACCGTCCGGCTGTTGCAGGGGCAAGCATACAAAAACGGGACCTTGCTGGAACTGACCGGCGCAGAGTACAAGCTGCTATGCTTCTTTATGCAGCATCCGAATGCCGTGCTATCCAAGGAACAAATTCTGGATGCACTATGGGACTGCGATGGAGATTACATTGACAGCAGTGCCTTAACGGTGTACATCCGGCGGCTGCGGATGAAGATCGAGGACGACCCCGGCAAACCGCAGATGCTGCTGACTGTCCGCGGCATGGGCTATAAATGGAATGGGTAAAGGTGCCGTATGAAAGTATTCGCAAACCGGGAGATCCGGATTTTGTTCCGGACAGTGCTGGCGGTCTGGGCGGTGGCATTGGCGCTCACGCAGGGCATCGTATGGCATACGACGCATGTATTTTCTTTCGGGTTACTATTGGTTTTTCTGCTTCTGGGCGGCTGTCTCTGGGGCGTGCTTTTTCGCTATTTCCAAAGGCAGAGCACGCTTCTGGAACAGGCAGTCCAGCAAATCCAAAGCTGTCTGGATGGCAATCCGGATGCACGGCTGGGCTGCGACCGGGAGGGAGAATTTTACCGTCTGTTTCACTCCGTTAATGCATTGGCGGCAGTTCTGAGCGCACACGCAGACAACGAGCAGCGGGAGAAGCGTTTTTTGAAAAATACCATTGCAGATATTTCGCACCAGCTCAAAACACCGCTGGCGGCGTTGAATATCTACAACGGTCTGCTTCAGGACGAAGCTGTTTCGCCGTCGGAGGTCAAAGAGTTTGCAGACCTGTCCGAACGGGAGTTGGACCGCATCGAAACGCTGGTGCAGAATCTGCTCAAAATCACCCGGCTGGATGCCGGTTCGGTCGTCTTGGAGAAGAAAAACGAAAATGTTGCTGAAATGGTGCAGGACATCGCGCGGCAGTATCACTATCGTGCAGAGCAGGAACGGAAAAAGCTTGTTCTGTCCGGCTCAGAGGCGGTTACACTTTGGTGCGACCGTGACTGGATGCAGGAAGCTGTGGACAATCTTGTAAAGAATGCCCTTGACCACACAAAGAGCGGAGATACGATTCAGGTAGAGTGGAATGCACTGCCGTCCATGGTTCAGATCAAAGTGCGCGACAACGGCAGCGGCATCCACCCGGAAGATTTGTACCATATCTTCAAACGGTTTTATCGCAGCCGATTTTCACAGGATACACAGGGCATCGGGCTGGGTCTGCCGCTGGCAAAAGCCGTTGTGGAAGCCCATCACGGCACCATTGAAGTAGACAGCGAGCTGGGAAAGGGCACGACCTTTACTCTGAATTTTCCGATTCCTACAAAATTGTAGGCTGAGTGTAGGCTTGCAGTAAGGTTGACGTGTTATCCTTTTCTGCACAGACAGAGAAAATCCGTCTGAATCGAAGGAACCTGTAAAGTGAGGGATACACTATGGAACTATTAGAAGTCAACCACCTCTGTAAGACCTACGGCAGCGGAGAAACTGCTGTCCATGCGCTGAAAGATGTTAGCTTTTCAGTGCCGAAAGGCGAATATGTGGCGGTCGTTGGCGAATCCGGCTCCGGCAAAAGCACCCTGCTCAATCTGATTGGCGGACTGGATACGCCGACTTCCGGCAAGGTGCTGATTGACGGCAAGGATGTTTTTGCCATGAAAGACCGGGAACTGACGATCTTCCGTCGCCGCAATATCGGTTTTATCTTTCAGGCATTCAACCTCATCCCGGAACTGACCGTAGAACAGAACATCCTGTTCCCGGTGCTGCTGGACTACCAAAAGCCGGACAGGGCATATCTGGAAGAACTGCTGACCGTGCTGAATCTGAAAGACCGTCGGAAGCATCTGCCAAGCCAGCTTTCCGGTGGGCAGCAGCAACGGGTAGCCATCGGCCGCGCCCTGATGACCCGCCCTTCGCTGATTTTGGCGGATGAACCGACCGGCAATCTGGACACCCAGAACACCAGCGAGGTCATTGCCCTGCTGAAAGAAACCTCCCGGAAATACGAGCAGACCATCCTGATGATCACCCACAACCGCAGCATTGCGCAGACGGCAGACCGGGTGTTGCAGGTATCGGACGGCTGCCTGACCGATTTTGGGAGGTGCCGGGAATGAGAAGCACAGAAATGAAAAGCTATCTGAGCCTGATCCCGATTTCTGCCAAGGTACGCAGACGGCAGAACCGCATGACCATCCTGTGCATCGTTCTTGCGGTGTTTCTGGTCACGGCGGTGTTCAGTATGGCAGACATGGCGATTCGGATGGAAACCTCAAACCAGCTGAACAAAAACGGAAACTGGCATATCATGGTAAAGGACATCTCCCCTGAAACAGCCGCAGAGCTTGCCGCACAGGAGGATGTTGCTGCATTTTCGGCGTATAGCGACATCAACGCTTCCCTTACGGAAAACTACTTTGCCGGAGATAAACGTGCCGCACTGGTAGGAGCAGATGATGCAATCCTTCAAATCTTTCCGGGAATGCAGTGTAGCACTGCCCCGGCGGATGGCGAAGTGCTCGTGACAGCAAACATCCGGGATTGGCTGGATGTTACGGTCGGTACAGCGATTCCGCTGACGCTCCCGGATGGACAGACCATTTCGCTTACTGTCGCAGGTTTCAATGAGGATACCTCCGATGCGAACCAGTATGATGCTGTTGTGCTGGTGATGAACCGCAGTACATTTTCTCAGATTGCCGCACAGGTAGAAGAATCCTTTGAAACACAGTATTTCATCCAGTTCAAGCCACGTACCAATTTGCGGCAGTCCATTGTGAACATCGAAAACAAGTACGGAATTTCAGAAGAAAAAATCTCCGAAAATACTTACCTGATGGCGTTGAACGCAAGCAGCAACAACGATTATATTGTAGGCTTATATGCGGTAGCGGCTGTGTTGGCTGGCATGGTCGTCCTTGCCGGAATTTTTATGATCACAGGCAGCATCAACAGCAATGTAGCTCAGCGTACCAGCTATTATGGAATGCTGCGTTGTCTTGGGGCAGGAAAAAATCAGGTTCGGACGCTTGTCCGGCTGGAAGCTCTTTTCTGGTGTAAAACTGCTGTTCCAGCAGGGTGTGTGCTGGGAATCGTTTCCACATGGGGATTGTGTTCCTTTCTGCGTGGATTTGTCGGCGATGAGTTCAGCTCTTTGCCGGTGTTCGGAATAAGCCCGGTCGGCATTGTTTGCGGAATGGTATTGGGACTAGTCACGGTTTGGTTCGCGGCATCTTCTCCGGCACGGCGGGCGGCAAAAGCTTCTCCAATCACAGCAGCAACCGGGAATGCGGTGGAAAATGCAGCGGCTTCTCCGTGTCATGCTCGGTTGTTTGGAAGTCGTGCAGAGCTTTCTTTGGGCGTGAGCCATGCAGCCTCGTCCAAAAAGAACTTGCTTCTGATGACAGGTTCCTTTGCGTTAAGCATTCTCCTGTTTTTGAGCTTTTCGGTTTTGCTTCGATGGGTTGGATTTGCGCTGAATCCGTTGCAGTCCTACGCGCCGGACTTATCGGTGGGTGAAACATCCGGGCAAAATGTCCTTGACCCGGTGCTGGTGGAGCAGCTGGAAGCTCTGCCGGAAGTCAAACACGCATTCGGGCGGATGTATTGCCCGTTCCCGGCGGAATATCAGGGAAAACAGGGGTCCATCGACCTGATTTCATACGATACGATACAGTTTGGCTGGGCGAAAAAAGACCTGATTGGCGGAACCCTTCCGCAGGAGCCGGAGAATGGCACATACCCTGTGCTGACGGTATTCGACAAAAGCAATTCCCTGACCGTGGGTGATACCATTCAGCTGGAGGATGCAAAGCTCACAGTCGTGGGTGTATTGAACGACAGCCCGTTCAGTAGTACCGATTCCCCGATTGTTATCTGCACCGAAGAAACCTTCCATCAGCTGACCGGGCAAAACCGCTATGCGGTGATCGATATTCAATTAAAAGATACCACAGCAGACGCAGCCATTGCACAAATACACACCCTGCTGAGCGACACGTTAAACAAGCAGGTTGTTTTTTCCAACCGAATCGAAGGAAATCGGATGATACAAAGCACCTACTGGGCGTTCCATCTGGTGGTCTATGCGTTTCTCATCGTGATTGCAGGAATCACCATTCTGAACATCGTCAACAGCATTTCCATGAGCGTGTCGGCACGAATGAAGCAGTATGGCATCCTGCGTGCCATCGGGATGGATGATGCACAGCTGAAACGCATGATCTCTGCCGAAGCTGGCACCTATGCGGTGTCCGGTCTTGTGGTGGGCATTGTGCTGGGTCTTGTGCTGAATCGGAAGCTGTATATCCTGCTCATCACCCATTATTTCGGTGCAGCGTGGCAGGTGCCGTGGGGCTGTCTTGCTGTGATTGTCGTAGTCGTGCTGGCGGCTGTGGTGCTGGCAGTATATAACCCGGTCAGGCGAATCCTCATGCAGCCCATTACTGCAACCATCAGTGAATTATAAGCCAGAACAACAGATGCCCACCAGCTTATGGCGAAAACCATAGGTCGGTGGGCATCGTGTTCTTTATAGGGGCTTAATCTTCCAGTCTGCCGTGGTCACAGCCAAGCGACAGATAACGTTCCATCCTTCCACCCAGCACCATCTGTGCATACTCCAAGGGCTTATTATACAGCAGCCAGTCCAGTTCTGCCCGCTGTGCCGGGGTGTTGCCGTATTCGTCCTCCACGGCGATGCAGTCGATGGCAAGAGTGGTGCCATCTTCGAACCGGGTTTCCACCCGGTTGGTGTCCATATTGTAGCGGCAGGAAAGCAGTTTGTTCATGGTGAACCTCATTTCTATATCAAACGGTGTCTGTTCGGATGTCCTAAACCCTGCCATAGAACCGGTGTGTCATGTAAGATTGTTGTTTGGATAAAACTGGAAGATTTTGCACAATAAATACCGTTGAAATCCAGCTTTTGGGGCTGTGCGAAACAGCCTGTTTTGCCGGGCTGATTTTGGCTCTGCACACTTTTGCACATTTTCTGCACATCGCAAGGATGGATAACAGGTGCAAAGACGTGCAAGCAATGCAAAGGATGCAATAGAAGAACAACGGTAAAATAACGGCAATTCGATTAAAACGACGATTTAACGTTGAATGGTGAAATGGATAAAATGTGCCATTCGGTTCCTACGAATCAGTAGGCCGGGGGTTCGAGTCCCTTCCATCGCACCAAATAATGAAAATCCGAACCTTTTCTCAATAGGAGAAGGGTTCGGATTTTTTGTTTCTTCGGAAAGCAAAATGCCGCGTTTGCGCAGCAACAAAAGCCCCAGTGGGGCTTTTAAGCGACCGAACGGTCTTGCGTTAGCAAGATGGAGGGGCCTCCGCCCCGACAAGTGACCATAAAAGAAAAATACCGCCCACGCAGCGCAGCGATGGATTTTGTCGGGTGAAGTAAGCGGCAAAATGAATCGGGTGTGTTGCGGGACGGTAAGTTCTTTCGTGGACTTTTCCTCACGGAAGTGGTGGGTCTCACGGTGATAACCAACCACTTTCTGTGCCTGTGTTCAAAATGAACACGACCACATTTTGTGGATGGCTTCAAACCAATCCACAAAGACGGTGGGATTTACAAGAAAAATACCACTGTATGTGAAATTCGTCAAGAGGGTTTTGGAAAACCCCTATTCTCACACTCATCCACCCTATCATGTGGGAAACCACGGGCATGATCTTGTGATCATGAGTTCTCCCAAAATGCTGACCCCAAATGAATACGATGTGTTTTTCAGCTTTCTGGAAAACACGGTGATGAAAAACGCATACTGACAGTAAAACCGCTCCGAGCGTTCTGCCCGGAGCGGTTTTGCGTCAGCAGTATTTATGCAGAATGGTCATAGACGGAGGGAGAAGTCATGCGTCCTTGCACAGCTTGGTCAATTCTTCGATGGCGGCATCCTCGTCCAGGCCATCGGCGGCGATGGTCACGGTCTCGCCGCACTTCACGGCCAGACCCATTACGGCAAAGATCTTCTTCATGTCGGCGACTTTGCCGTTCTTAGTCATGGTGACTTTGCTCTCAAAGCCTTTGGCAGCTTTGCTCAGGATACCGGCGGGACGGGCGTGCAGACCTTCTTTGTCCTGAATGGTGATATCGATGCTCTTCATAAAAATCTCTCCTTTTTGGAATCGTTATTGTAAGTGCTCCAGCACATAGTTCATATCGGAAGTGGTCTTGAGCTGTTCCAGCGCATCCTCGTCTTCAAGGATCTCGCAGACATTGCCCAGCAGGTCGAGATGGTCGTTGCCGACACCGGCAATGCCGAACACGAGGTAGGCTTTTTCATCACCGAAGTCCACGCCCTGCGGATATTGCAGCAGAACAACGCCGGACTTTTTAACGGTGCCCTTCTTCTGGCTGGTGCCGTGGGGAATGGCTACGCCCATGCCCATGTAGGTGCTCACCAGCTTTTCGCGCTCCACCATGGCATCGGCGTAACTGTCATCCACATAGCCGCGCTTTGCCAGCAGCGCACCGGCGGCACGGATGGCCTCCTCCTTGGTGACGGAGGGCAGACCCAGCTGGATGTCCTCCGCCTGGATCTTCATCACGGAATCGTTGGCTTTGGAAGCCTCGGTCACGGCAGCCGCCAGAGGGGCTACGGCTGCATTGCGCAGGTCGGATACGATCTCCTCATTGGCGGCAGCTTCGGCCTTGGCATCCAGTGCCGGGGTAGTGGAGGTCAGTGCGTTGTACAATGCGTCCAGATGCGGATCTGCAAGGAAGTTATCCAATGTAACAAGCTGTGCCTGCGGGGCGCACTTGGCGGCGCGGTCAGCCAGAACGCGCTGGCAGACCACCACGTCCGCGTCGGCGGGGATGGTATCCACGCTGGAGTTGGTCACGGTCAAGTCGGGGCGCTCCGCCTTAATGCGGTTGTGGAACTTGGTAGCACCCATGGCGCTGGAACCCATACCGGCATCGCAGGCAAAGACGATCTTGCGGATCTGGCCGACATTCACGGCAGTAGGCTCGGGGATCTCGCCCTTGGCCTGTGCCTTCATCTCCTTCATTTCGTTCTGGGCATCGGTCAGGCTCTTGGTGTGACCGGAGGTCGCTTTCAGAATGACCGAGGACAGGATAAAGGAGACTGCACCGGCGATGACAACGCCCAGCAGAACGGTGAGAATGGAATCCCGGGGAGCCATTGCCATGTAGGCGATGATGGAACCGGGAGAAGCAGGACCGGACAGACCTGCACCGGTCATAGAGTAGAACAGGATGGCACAGAAGTTGCCCACGATGGGGGCGATGATGATCACGGGGTTCATCAGGATGTAGGGGAAGTAGATCTCGTGGATGCCGCCCAGCAGGTGGATGATGACAGCACCGGGAGCGGACTGGCGGGTGGTGTCGTCCTTGCAGAAGAAGCAGTAGGCCAGCAGGACACCAAGACCGGGACCGGGGTTGGCTTCCAGCATATACATGATGGAGCGGCCGGTCTCAGCAGCCTGACTTGCACCGATGGGGCTGAAGATGCCGTGGTTGATGGCGTTGTTCAGGAACAATACCTTGGCAGGCTCAATGAAGATGGACACCAGCGGCAGCAGGCTGTGCGCCACAAGGAAGTCCACACCGGCGGTCAGCACGGTGAGGATGGCGGTCATGAACGGGCCGATGACGTAGTAGCCGAGGATGGCCAGCAGCATACCCAGAATGCCGACGGAGAAGTTGTTGACCAGCATCTCGAAACCGGCGGGGATATGGCCTTCTACCTTCTTATCGAATTGCTTGATGACCCAGCCGGCCAGAGGACCCATGACCATGGCGCCCATCAGCATGGTGTAGTCCGAGCCGCAGATGCAGCCCACCACGGCGATGGCGGCGATGACGCGGCCACGGTCGCCTGCAATCATCTTGCCGCCCTGCCCTGCAATGAGGATGGGCAGCAGGTAGGTCAGCATCGGGGAGACCATGCTGGCCAGCTTTTCGTTGGGGAACCAGCCCACTTCAATGAACAGAGCAGTGAGGAAGCCCCACGCGATGAATGCGCCGATATTCGGCATGACCATGCCGCTGAGGAACTTGCCAAAGCGGGAAACAGCGTTTTTCATTTGTAGCTCTCCTTTTTCACTTGAAAGGCAGGCGGTGCAGCTCCTGTGGCATGGGAGCTGCGGCCTGCGGACGGTTGTTCGGAGGAGCTTTCGTTTCGTTCTGGCACTATTCTAGCCGATACTGCGCCGGATTTCAATGGTGACAAGCGGTGGGGTTGTCACCGGAGGATGGTGACACCAGTGGGCTGATACGGCAACATTTCCAATGGATGCGCGGGTGATTTGTGCATATTTGCTGATGCGCCGGGATACAAGACGGGAACAAGGAAGCTTTTGTCACCGGGCAATGGTGACAAAAAACACACAACTTCTTTTCTGCGTTAGGGGCTGGCAGACGGGGTGGCACTATGTTACAATAGAAGCAATGGGTAACTTTTGGGAAAAGGAGAGAAGCAACATGGGTGCGGTGTATCGTGAGGAACTGTCGGCAAATGCACGGAAGCTGATCGAGCAGTTGCTCAGCCTTCCGCAGGGCTGGGTGACGGCGGCGGCGCTGGCTGAAAGCATCGGGGTCAGCCGCCGTACCGTGCTGCGGGAACTGCCCGCTGTGGAGCAGTGGATGCAGGCTGCCGGGGCGCATTTTGTGCGGAATCCCGGCAAGGGTCTGCTGCTGGATGAAGCGCCGGAGCGGCGAGACGCACTGCGCACCCAGCTGAACAGCGGCGACAGGAAAGAACTTTCCCGCGCAGAGCGGCGGCAGCAGCTTTTGACAAGGCTGCTCAGCGAGCAGGAGCCCTGCAAAACAGCGGTACTGGCACGGGCGCTTGGCGTTTCGGAAAGCACGCTGTCTGCAGACTTGGATGAACTTGAGACCAAGCTACACCCCTACCGGGTGGAGATGTTCCGCCGCCCCGGCGTGGGAGTCTGGCTGCAGGGGGATGCTTCTTCCTACCGGAGGGTGGTGTCTGCCCTGCTGCGCAGCAGTATGCCGGAAAAGGAACTGGCAGAGGTGCTCTGCGGACGGATGCCGGAAAACGAGATCTTCTCGACCCTGCTGGATACAAAAACGGCCGAAAAGGTCTGGGCGGTTTTGCAGCAGTTTGAACAGGAAGAGCAGCTCCATCTGCCGGATGCAGGTTTTCTGGCGCTGGCGATCCATTGCACCCTGACCATTCAGCAGCTGCGGCAGGGCGGCGACAAGGGCAGCGCCCCCAGAGGGCTGCGCCCGGCGGGCAATCATGCTGCCCGGCTGGTGGCGGCGCTGAACCGCGCCTTCGGGCTGACCCTGCCGTCTGAGGAAGCGCAGTATCTGGAACTGTATCTCTCCGCCTATCTGGGCGCAGAGGACCCTTGGGGCAGCGCACAGGAGATGGAGTTGCGGAATCTGGAAGCCGCCCTTATCCGGGAAATGGAAAAGGCGCTGCACACAGACCTTTCCGGTTACACCTCCCTGCGGGATGACCTGTACTGCCACCTGCGCCCCATGCTGCTGCGGGTGGAGCAGAACATTCGTACCGAAAACCCCCAGCTGGACACCATCCGCACCGCCTACCCCGGCCTGTGGAAAGCCACCCGCGCCGCCTGTGATGCGGTGCAGCAGCAATTCGTTCTGCCCGCCATTTCAGACGATGAAGCGGCCTACCTTGCCATGCACTTTGGCGCAGTGCTGGAACAGAATGCCATGTTCCGGCTGCGGCTGCGGGTGGTAGTGGCCTGTCCGCTGGGCATGGGTTCCAGCCGCTTTCTGGCTTCCCGGCTGGGAAACGAGTTTCCCTCTTTGCAGGTAGAGGGGTGCTGCTCGGTGCGGGAGCTGAACACTGCCGACCTGCGTCGGAGAAAAATCGACTTCATTATCTCCACCGTGCCGCTGGAACTGGATTACCCGGCGGTGTGCATCAGCCCTTCCCTGCTGGAGCCAGACCGTGCCGTGCTGAAGGACGCTATCACGCGGTACAGCCAGAACCGCGCAGAACCGGAACCGGCGGTGCAGCCTGTGCAGGATGCACCGCACGCAGGCTCCAAGCTGCAGTATTATGCACGCCTGACCCGGTCCATGACCGGGCTGCTGGAACATCTGACCATCCAGCCCGTCAAGGCTCCCGGCAGCCGCGCTGCCCTCATCCATGCAGCGGCGCAGCTGTTCTGCCCGCAGGAAGCGGACGCCCGGCTGGTGGAGCAGCAGCTTCGCCGCCGTGAAACGCTGGGCGATACCTACATCAAACCCCTGTATGCCCTGCTGCTCCATTGCAGGACAAGTGCGGTAAAGGACTGCCGCTTGGGTTATTTGCAAGCACAGCCGCCGGTCTATGAGCCGGGGCGCATCGTGCTGGGGGCACTGGTGCTGCTGGCCCCGGATGACGGGAACGGCGTCCCGGTGGAGGTCATGCAGAATGTCAGCGGGCAGCTGATCGAAACGCCCCGGCTGATGGAGGCACTGCGCACAAGCGTGTGCATCCGGATGTAGCCGAGCACCCCGCCATCATGGGTCACGAGTTCGCCGGTGATATCGTCAAGGTGGGCAAGGCGCATCAGGACAAGTTCAAGCCCGGCATGAAGTTCACCCTGCAGCCCGCCCTGAACTACAAGGGCACCATGTGGAGCCCCGGCTACTCCTACGAGTTCTTCGGCGGCGACGCCACCTACTGCATCATCCCTGCCGAGGTCATGGAACTGGGCTGCCTGCTGGAGTACAAGGGCCGTGCTTACTACGAGGCTTCTCTGGCCGAGCCTATGAGCTGCTCCATCGGTGCTTTCAACGCCGCCTACCACACCAAGATGGGGGTGTACCATCACGATATGGGCATCAAGAAGGGTGGCAAGCTGGCGATTCTGGCCGGTGCAGGCCCCATGGGCCTGGGTGCTCTGACCTACGCACTGCACCGTGATGTGCGCCCCGGCATGGTGGTGGTCACCGATATCAACGAGGATCGTCTGGCCCGTGCGGAGTCCCTCTTCCCCCCGAAGGAGGTCAAGGAGAAGGACGGCATCGACCTGTACTTCGTCAATACCGCCAACATGGCAGACCCCGCTGCCGAGCTGCGGAAGCTGACCGGCGGTACCGGCTTTGATGATGTGTTCTGCTACGCCCCCATCGCGCCGGTGGTGGAGCTGTCCAGTGCTGTACTGGGTCGTGACGGCTGCCTGAACTTCTTTGCAGGCCCCACCGACAAGCAGTTCAGCGCCAAGATGAACTTCTACGATGTGCACTACAATTCTACCCATGTCATGGGCACCACCGGCGGTAATACCGCCGACATGATCGAGTCGCTGGAACTGACCGCCGCTAAGCGCATCGATCCGGCTGTGATGGTCACCCACATCGGCGGTCTGAACGCCGCTGCCGAGACCACCCTCAACCTGCCCAAGATCCCCGGCGGCAAAAAGCTGATCTACACCCACCTGACCATGCCCCTCATCGCCCTGACCGATCTGCGTGCCAAGGGCGAACAGGACAACGACCCCCGCTATACCGCACTGGCTGACATTGTGGATGCCCACAACGGCCTGTGGTGCCCGGAAGCAGAGGAATATCTGCTGGCAAACTTCAACCCGGAGGACTAAGCAGAACGTGCCATGGGACAGGACAAACGCAGACAGGAGGAATCCCCCATGGAACAACGCCGCAATCAAATCGTGGAGCTGGTGAACCGCAAAGGCAGCATTAGCTTTGCCCAGCTCAAGGAAGCTTTCCCTTCCGTTTCGGAAATGACCCTGCGCACCGACCTGAAAGCACTGGATGAAGCCCGCCGTGTGGTGCGGGTGCATGGCGGTGTCAAGTCGGTGGAGCAGGTGGTAGGCACAGACGACCTGCTGAGCCGCCGTGCCGCCCGCAATGCCGAAGCAAAGCAGATCATTGCCGAAAAAGCCATTGCGCTGCTGCGCCCCAACACCACCCTGTTTCTGGATTCCGGCAGCACCGCCACAGCAGTGGCCCGGTGCATCCCGGATCAGCCCATGCTCATCTACACCAGCGGCCTGAGCTGCGCCATGGAGCTGGCAAAGCTGGAAAAGCCCCATGTGTCCCTGCCGGGCGGCAGCCTGAACCGGTTCAGCATGAGCGTCTGCGGTGCACAGAGCATCCAGACGATGGAGGGCATCAACTTTGATTTGCTGCTGCTGGGCGTGACCAGTTACAGCCCGGAAACCGGTTTTACCTGCGGCGTGGAGGATGAAGCACGGCTCAAGCAGACCGTGCTCCGCCGCTGTGAGCAGAAAGCCGTGCTGCTGGATTCCTCCAAGATCGGACTGAAAAGCACGTTCCACATCTGCGAGCTGTCCGATATTGATATTGTGATCTCGGACGGAAAGCTGCCCGTAGAATTTTTACAGGCCTGCCGGAACGCAGGCGTAACGGTACTATAAAAGGAGTATTATTATGAAGATCATCCGCGCAAAAGATTATCAGGATATGTCCCGCAAAGCGGCCAACATCATCTCCGCACAGGTCATCATGAAGCCGGACTGTGTACTGGGTCTTGCCACCGGCGGCACCCCGGTGGGCACTTATGCCCAACTGGTGGACTGGTACAACAAAGGCGATTTGGATTTCTCCGAGGTCACTACTGTCAATCTGGACGAGTACCGCGGCCTGCCCAAGGAGCACCCCCAGAGCTACTGGTATTTCATGAATGAGAACCTGTTCAGCAAGGTGAATATCGACCCGGCCAAGACCAACCTGCCGGACGGCACCAATCTGGACACCGCCGCCGAGTGTGCCCGTTACAACGGTATCATCCACAAGCTGGGCGGCATCGACCTGCAGCTGCTGGGCATCGGCCCCAATGGTCATATCGGCTTCAATGAGCCGGGCGAAGCCTTTGAGCTGGAGACCCACTGCATCGACCTTGCGCCCACTACCATCGAAGCCAACAAGCGCTTCTTTGACGGCAACGAGGCCCTTGTCCCCAAACAGGCATACACCATGGGCATCAAGACCATCATGCAGGCACGCAAGGTGCTGGTGGTAGCCAACGGTAAAGCCAAGGCACAGGCCGTCAAGGACGCCGTGACCGGCCCTGTGACCCCTGCCTGCCCCGGCAGCATCCTGCAGCTGCATCCGGACTGCATCCTTGTGGCAGACGAGGAAGCACTGAGCCTGCTGTAAACTCCCAAAGCCAACTTCTTCATTTACCATAACTTTGCTTAAGATCCAACCAAAGCACAGAAAGGGCCGGACTCGTTGCACGGGTCCGGCTCTTTCTGTCAGAAATAAGATTTATCTTGCAATCTTACGCAAAGAGCAACTCCAAAAGAGCCGTCATGGAGATGGTGGGTTCGCCTGCTGCGGGATTTACGCTGAAAATACGCTGAAAAGAGGTCACCCCGATCGGTGGCCTCTTTTTTGCTGCCGCGAACTGTCTGGCTGCGGCAGCGGATAACAGCAATGTCCATTGCGCTTTGTTTTGCCCGGATGCGCACCCGCAGAAAGCTCTCCCTCGTCAAACTGCCCAAAATACGGCCTTAAAAGTTTACTTGACACAATTTTCAAATCAATATATAATTGGGTCAGAGACCAATTATAGAAAAGGATGATTTCCAATGGCGCGCAGATACGACAGCAAAGAAGCAAAACGGCGGATCCTGACCGCCTGTGTCCGGCTTTTTCTGGAAAAAGGCTACACGAACACCAAGGTGGCAGAAATTTTAAAGGAAGCAGATGTTTCCGCCGGGTCGTTCCAGAATATTTTCCGCACCAAGGACGGTGTGCTGACCGAGCTGATCGGCATGATGTTCAGCAGGCAGTTCGGCGCGGTAAGGCCGCTGGCGGCAAACGCCCCCTCGCCGGTGTACCTCTACGCGGTGGAGACGGCTTTGCAGCTGGCGGTGACCGAGCTGAGCGAGAATCTGCGGGATATCTATGTGGAAGCGTACACCTTCCCCGCCACGGCGGAGATCATCCACCGCAGCACCACGGCCGAGCTGCAGGCGGCGTTCAGCGCGTACCTGCCCGGGTGCGCCGAGTGCGATTTCTACGAGATGGAGCTGGGCACGGCTGGCATGATGCGCGGCTACATGGCACGGCGGTGCGACCCCTACTTTACACTGGAGCGCAAAATACGGCGCTATCTGAGTATGAGTCTGAGTGCGCTGCAGGTCCCCGCGCAGGAGCGCGAGCAGGTCATCGCTTTTGTGGCGGAGATCGATATGCTTGCCCAGGCGCGGAAGGTGGTAGATGCCGTGCTTGCATCGCTGTCCGTGCAGTTTGATCTGAAAGGATAACAAGGTTTGATGACAAGGAGGGAGTAACATGAAAAAATGGCTGATCCGGTGTTTGACGGTGCTGGCAATGGTGTGCCTGATACCGGGGATCGTGTTAAAAGCGGCGGCAGAAACAACCACGGTGCGCTGCAAAAACTGTGAGAGTGTGGAGACACGTGAGGTCCTCGGATACAGAATATATGATTCGAACTCTCATAGGGTTTATGTAGCTGAATGCAAGAACTGCCACAACGATGGCAATGTTTCGTATTTAAAGGTACATACCGGCGGCACCGAAACGCCCACCTGCACCACAGGCAAAACCTGCGAAAAATGCGGCGCGGAATACGGCGAAAAAGACCCAAATAATCATGATTTGGTGCATCACGATGCAAAAGCCCCCAGCTGTACGGAAATCGGCTGGGATGCTTACGATACCTGCTCTCGTTGTGACTATACCACCCGCAAAGAGCTGCCCGCACTGAACCATGATCTGAGGCAGTCCGTGATAACAGCCCCCACCTGTACGGAAACCGGCTGGGCTTACGTTAAGTGCTCCCGCTGCGACTATTACGACACTCCGGTGCTGCCAGCGCTGAAACATGATCTGAGGCAGCGCGTGATAACAGCCCCCACCTGTACGGGAGAGGGCTGGGCGCACGTTGCCTGCTCCCGCTGCGACTATTTCACCAGTCTGGTGCTGTCCGCACTGAATCATGATTTGGAGCAGCACGCAGCGCAAGCCCCCACCTGTATGGAAAAGGGCTGGAACGCTTACGAAACCTGCTCCCGCTGCGACTATACCACCTATGTGGAACTGCCTGCACAGCATGATTTTGTGCACCACCAAGCAAAAGCCCCCACCTGTACGGAAATCGGCTGGGATGCTTACGAAACCTGCTCCCGCTGCGACTATACCACCCGCAAAGAGCTGCCCGCACTGAACCATGATTTGGTGCAGCACGCAGCAAAAGCGCCCACCTGCACGGAAATCGGCTGGAACGCCTACGAAGCCTGCTCCCGTTTCGGCTGCGACTATACCACCCGCAAAGAGCTGCCCGCACTGAACCATGATTTGGAGCAGCACGACGCAAAAGCCCCCACCTGTACGGAAATCGGCTGGAACGCCTACGAAACCTGCTCCCGCTGTGACCATACCACCTATACAGAGCTGCCCGCGCTGAACCATGATTATCAGGCTGTTACCGTAGCCCCCACCTGTGAAACAGACGGCTATACTGTTTTTACCTGCTCCCGCTGCAAAGACAGCTACACCGCAGACCCGACCGATCAGCTGGGACACAAGTTTGGTGCATGGTCCCCGAACGGAACCGGCTCTCAGAGCGCCGATTGTCTGCGAGATGGCTGTGCGCACACTGGCAGCACGGATTGCCGGAAGTTTACTTTCCGCACTGCGGAAGGCGAAACGCTGACCTTCTGCCCCGTGTGCGGGCAGGCAGAAAACGCCGCGCAGCTGGAAAAGATCGAAGCCGCAACGGCGTGGGCTAACAGCGGCAGTCTTTCTGCGGAGGATGTGACCGCACGGACGAACGGGGAATACCTGAGTGTGGCCTTTGAAACCGCAGGCAGCCTGACGCAGCCCACCGGTCGGGTAAGGCTTGCGCTGCCCGCCGGACTGCTGGAAGGCAAAAAGCTTGTGCGCATTGCCCCGGACGGCACACAGACGGAGATGCCGTTTGAAACAGAGCGTGGAAAGCTCATCTATACGCTGGATTTTGCAAACAGCGCGCTGCCCGTAATGCTCTTCCGGCTGGTACCCCAGACCGCCGCCCTCTGAACGCTTTTACAGCGGCACAAACAATAAAACGCAAAATGCCCGCTCACCGTGGTTTTCCACAGGTGGGCGGGCATTCTTTTGTGCCTTTTGGGGCATAAAAATACCCCCGGAGGATGCAGCGTTTTTTACGCTGTCTACTCGGTGGTCATTTCCATCGTGCTGTCGCTGTTCTGGCCTGTGGTGCAGACTGGCATCAATAACTTCGGCATCTGGATCGCCAACTCTTCCGAGACTTCTCCCATTCTGGCTCCGTTCATCTATGGTACGCTGGAGCGTCTGCTGCTGCCCTTCGGTCTGCATCACATGCTGACCATCCCCATGCAGGACTGGCTGGGGCTGGATAACGCCGCCCGCATCAATAAGCCCTCCACCGTAGGCCAGAACTGGCGCTGGCGGCTGAAAAAGACCCAGCTGACCAAGAAACTCCAGAAAGAGATCTGCCAGCTGACCACCCGCTACGGCCGGAAGAACTGGGCGTGAGCGTAAGGGAACTCAATACAAAGGGCAGGGCGGCCTGTGGGCCGCCCTGCCCTTTGTTGCGGAGTGCCCCCTTGGCAAACCGGACGGGATTGCGCTATAATAGAGCCGTAACAGTTCCACAAAGGTGTGGTAAGGGAGGTGTGGTCATGATCCGGGTGGCGATCGTAGAGGACGACGCGGAGGTGCAGGGGGTATTGCAGGAGTATGTCCGGCGGTATACCCGGCAGTACGGGACAGAGTTTGAAGTGACGGTCTTTGCGGACGGGGTGGATATTCTGGAGGATTACCGCGCGGTCTACGATATTATTTTTCTGGATGTGGAGATGAAGCATCTGGATGGCATGACCACGGCAGAGCGCATCCGGCAGATGGATGCAGACGTCATCCTGATCTTCATTACCAATATGGCGCAGTACGCCATCCGGGGCTACTCGGTGGGAGCGCTGGACTATGTGCTGAAGCCGGTGCCCTACTTTGCCTTTTCGCAGCAGCTGCTCAAAGCCGTTGCCCGGCTGGAAAAGCGGGCAAAGCACTACCTGACCGTGCCGGTGGAGGGCGGGCTGCGCCGGCTGGACACCGCAAGCATCTATTATCTGGAAAGCGAGGGTCACCGGGTGCACTTTTACACCGACGAGGGCGATTTTTCCGCCCCCGGCGTCCTCAAGGCCTTTGAGGAAAAGCTGGCAGACTGCCCCTTTGCCCGGTGCAACAGCGGCTACCTTGTCAATCTGGCACAGGTGCGGGAGCTGCGGCAGAGCACCGTGCAGGTGGGCCCCTGCGAGCTGCAGGTCAGCCGTCCCAAGCGCAAGGCTTTTCTTGCCGCACTGACCGATTACATCGGAGGTGAAGGCTCATGACCGCGCTGCCGGATATCCCCCGGCTGTACACCGCCCTTGCCGAGTGTCTGGCGGTGCTGCTGTTCACCCCGGCGCTTGCGCCCCGCTTTTCCAGGGCGGTCACCGGGGGCATCACCCTGCTGTGGGCGGCGGTGCTGTCGGCCTTTCTGGGGCTGACGGGCAACGTGCCCGGCGGGCTCTGGATCCCCTGCATGGCAGCGGCCATCGGGCTTTCTTACTTATATTTATGGGGTGTGTGGAGCATCACCCTGCTGGAAGCCGGGTATCACTGCGCCCGGGCGTTTATTCTGGCAGAGCTTGCCGCCAGCGTGGAGTGGCAGCTGCACTGCGCCCTCTGGCCCGCCCGCGGCCCATGGGAGCCGCTGTCTTTGCTGCTGCTGGCGCTGGTGTATGGGACGCTGTTCGGCATTATGTGCTATCTGCAGCACCGCCGTCCCCAGCCCGCCGGGCACTTACAGATCGGCGGCAGCGCCGCCCTGACGGCGGTCATGTTGGCGCTGACTGCCTTTGCGGTGAGCAATCTGGGCTTTCTGCCCGGCAGCGAGATCAACATGAGCATTTTTTCCATCCGCACACTGGTGGATTTTTCCGGCGTGCTGATCTTATCTGTGCAGCACGAGCAGCTGCAGGAGAACGCTTTGCACAGCGAGCTTGCCGCCATGGACGAGGTGTTGCACCGCCAGTACGAGCAGTACAAGCGCAGCAAGGAGGGCATCAACCTCATCAACCGGCGGTACCATGAACTGAAAGTCCAGCTTGCCCGCATCCGGGAGGAGCAGGACCAGACCAAGCAGAACGCCGCCATTGCTGCCATGGAGCAGAACATCCGCCAGTACGAGGCCGAGAACAAGACCGGCAACCCGGTGCTGGATACCCTGCTCACCGCCAAGACCATGGAATGCCAGCAGGAGAACATTACCATCACCAGTGTAGCGGACGGCAGGATGCTGGGCTTTCTCACCATCCGGGAGCTGTGCACCATCGTGGGCGTGGCGCTGGACAACGCCATTGCCGCCGTGCGCGCCGAACCGGACCCCGAAAAGCGGCTCATCAAGGTGGCGGTGTACAGTCAGGGCGGTTTTGCCATGCTGCGGTTCGAGCATTATACAGAGGCCGCCCCGGCACTGGATGCGGACGGTCTGCCGCAGCAGGGGTCGGACCTGAAAAGCGTCCGCACCGCCGCCGAAGCCCACGGCGGCAGCATGACACTGCACTGGGAAAACAACTGGTGCACCCTGCGGATCTTATTTCCGCTGTCAAAAAACAAATGAATTCTTACGGCAGGCATCCCCTGCCGTTTTTTGTTGTCTGGCAGGGTGCACAAATATAACGCGGCAATATTTGTGTATTAGCACAATAAAATTTGAAACATTATTGTAACTTCTGCAAATTATGTATCCAAAACGACAGATTGTGCGGAGAACGGTTCGTTCTGCAGTATATATGATAAAATGACATCAAGCAAAGGAGCGGACGCGCTCCGGAGAACAGCTATGAACCGGGTCGTGTACCCAAAAGAGAAGGAGTTAACAGTTATGGCACAGAAAAAGAAGGACAGTAAGATGATGGGCAAGATCATCAAAACTGCCGTTTCGGGTGTGTTGTGTGTCGCATTGGCGGGCGGTATTGTTGCGGCCAATGTGCTGATCCCGCCTAATGCCAGCAGCGTGCAGAGCATTTTGGGCCTGAAGAGCGGCGGCATCGACAACAGCAAGGCAAAGACCGAAGGCATCAATATGGAATACAGCAAGCCCGGTTTTGACACAGAGGATGCGCTGATTGAGGACGAGATCGCCCTGAACAAGCAGATCGCAGCAGAGGGCATCGTCCTGCTGAAGAACGATGAAGGCAGAATGCCGTACAGCACGGATACCACCTTCAGCTTTGTCAGCCATTCTGCTGTCAGCTACATCGGCGGCAACAAAGTCGATATGAAAACGGCCTTTGAAGATGCCGGGTTCGGTGTCAACGAGGACCTCTGGAAATTCTATTCCGAAGGCAACGGCAAGGATTACGGTCTGGGTGTCGGCTCGGTCTCTTACGGTGATGACGAGGACTTCTCCATCAACGAGTGCCCCCTGTCCGTCATGAAAGCAGAGCCGGGTCTGACCGATTCCATGAAGAATACGGTTCCTGTTTTTGTGTTCAGCCGTGTGGCGGGCGAAGGCCGTGATATGCCCCGCTCCATGTACAACCACACCGATGTGGAAGAGGACAAGACCAAGACTTATCTGGAGCCGGATTCTACCGAGCTGGAGATCCTGCAGTATCTGAACGACAACTTTGACGATGTCGTGCTGCTGCTCAACTCCAGTGCAGCGGTCGATCTGAGCTGGGTGGAGGATTATCCCAGCATCCACACGGTCATCTCGGCTCCTGCCATGGGCGACTACGGCCTGTGCTCTCTGGCTGAGATCTTCTCCGGCAAGGTCAATCCTTCCGGCCGCACCGTGGATACCTATGAAGTGGATGCCATGAACAGCCCGGCGGCGCAGAACTTCGGCGACTTTGCCTACTACGATGAGAATGGCAACCTCACCAAGTACAACTACGTCAGCTACAAAGAGGGCATCTATGTTGGCTACCGCTACTACGAGACCCGTTACGAGGATAAAGTCCTTGGTCAGGGCAATGCGGGCGATTACAACTACGACGATGCTGTGATGTACCCCTTCGGCTACGGCCTGTCCTACACCACCTTTGACTGGTCGGATTACAACACCAGCTGGGATGGCGATACCTGCACCGTGACGGTCAAGGTCACCAACACTGGTTCTGTTGCAGGCAAGGACGTTGTGGAAGTCTACGCACAGAGCCCTTACACCGATTATGACAAGGCCAACAAGGTGGAAAAGGCTGCCGTTGAACTGGTCGGTTACGCCAAGACCTCGGAGCTGGCTCCCGGTGCAAGCGAGACCGTGACGGTCACCTTCGACCAGGAACAGCTGAAGTCCTACGACTACACCAACGCCAAGACCTACATCCTGGATGCCGGTGACTACTATATCACTGCGGCTAAAAACGCACACGAAGCGGTCAACAACATCCTCTCTGCCAAGGGCAAGACCGTGGCAGACGGCATGACCGCCGACGGCGACACTGCTTTTGTTGCAACCTACACCCCGGCCAACGGCACCGTGGATACCACGACCTATAAGAACGACACCACCACCGGCGTGGAGGTCACCAACCAGCTGGATCATGCAAACGGCGGGCTGCAGTATCTCTCCCGCAGTGACTGGACTGGCACCTGGCCGACTGTTGACGGCGAGGTCAGCGACCAGATCAGCACTTGGGGCAACCCCATCAACGGCACCGATGCAAACGGCAACCCCGCTTCCTATACTTACTATAAGACCATCAGCAGCGAGGATCTGGCAAAGCTGGATTCCTTCGATTCCCTGAACCCCACCGATCCTTCTACCCTGACCGATGAGCTTGTCTACGGCAAGGACAACGGCCTCGGCCTGATCGATATGCGTGGTCTGGATTACAACGACCCCAAGTGGAACGACCTGCTCGACCAGCTGACCCCCAGCGATTACCAGACCCTGATCACCCAGTCCGGCTATGGTACGGCAGCCATCAAGTCGGTGGATAAGCCCTCCGCGACCGACCGAGATACTGCCACCGGCCTGATCAACTTCGGTTTCGATGCAAGCGGCAACCTCTACTTCAAGGGCAACATCACGCACTGCGGCGTGATCGTTCTGGCCCAGACCTACAACGATGATCTGGCCACTCACTACGGCGAGAACATTGGCGACGAGTCCTACTATCTGGATGTCGATGGCTGGTATGCACCGGCAGTCAACATGCACCGCACTGCATTCTCCGGCCGCAACAGCGAGTATTACTCCGAGGATCCGTTCATCGGCGGTCACATTGCTTCCCTCGAGTGTGAGGGTGTCGCCTCCCGCGGTATGTATGTCTTTGTCAAGCATTACGCCATCAACGATCAGGAGGACCACCGCGGCGACCGTGAAGGCCAGTACAGCATTGCGACCTTCCTGAACGAGCAGGCGGCCCGCGAGATCTACCTCAAGCCCTTTGAGATGTGCGTCAAGTCTGATAAGGTCGAGATGAACTATGCAAAGGACAACGGCGACGGCACTTACAGCAATGCCACCACCGAGATCCCGTCTGTCACCGGCATCATGACCTCCTTCAACCGCGTTGGCTATACCTGGGCCGGCGGCAACTACAACATGATCACCGGCCTGCTGCGCAACGAGTGGGGCTTCCACGGCTTTATCATCACCGACAACGCAAACACCGGTGTCTTTATGGACGCTGGCCAGATGATCCGGGCCGGTGCAGACGGCAAGCTGACGAACCTGCCCACCGGCGCACGGTACACCTTTAACAAGGATGACGTTGCAGACTACCACTACGGTCGTGAAGCAATCCATAACATCCTGTACACCATTGCAAATTCCAAGGCAATGAACGGCGGTATGCCGGGCAGCCGTTATCTGGCAAAGGTCGAGCCTTACCAGAAGGTCATCTACGCTGTGGATGGTGTCTGCGGCGGTCTGATCGCGGTTCTGGCCGTTCTGACGATCCTCCGCTTCCGCAAAAAGAAAGAGGACGTAAAAACCGTCTGATCAACACATAGGAACAGAAGGGGCGGCGGGCAAACGCCCGCCCCCTTTTTTTGATTGTCAGGAGAGACCCATGAAACACACAGATATCATCAAGAGCTTGTCTCTGGAACAAAAATGCGCCCTGCTCTCGGGCGGCACGGTGTTCACCACCCGGGCGCTGCCGGGCAAGGGCATCCCGGCCATTACCCTGTCGGACGGCCCCAACGGCGTGCGCAAGCAGGCGGGCGCAGCCGACCATCTGGGTCTGAACCCCAGTGTGCCCGCCACCTGCTTCCCCACCTCGGCTACCGTGGCCAACAGCTGGGACCCGGAGCTTGGCGAGGCTGTGGGCGCAGCCATGGGCGAAGAAGCAGCGGCACAGGGCGTGTCGGTGCTGCTGGGCCCCGGCCTGAACATCAAGCGCAGCCCCCTGTGCGGCCGCAACTTCGAGTATTTCTCGGAGGACCCCTACCTTGCCGGTAAGATGGCGGCGGCCTACGTCCGCGGCATCCAGAAAAACGGCATTGCCGCCTGCCCCAAGCACTTTGCCGTGAACAGTCAGGAGCTGCGCCGCATGGCCTCGGATTCCATCGTGGACGAGCGCACCCTGCGGGAAATTTACCTGACCGGCTTCGAGATGGTGGTCAAGGAGGCGCAGCCAAAGACCATCATGTCCGCCTATAACCTTGTCAACGGCACCTACGCCAACGAGAACGCCCACCTGCTCATGGATATCCTGCGCAGGGACTGGGGCTTTGACGGCGCGGTGGTCACCGACTGGGGCGGCAGCAACGACCACGCCCTCGGCGTAAAGAACGGCTCTACGCTGGAAATGCCCGCCCCCGGCGGGGACGCCATCCGGGAGCTGATGAAGGCAGTGCAGACCGGCAAGATCACCGAAGCAGACGTGGACGCCCGGCTGGAGGAACTGCTGGAGCTGGTGTTCACCACCAAAGCGGCGGTGGACGCCGCACCCGGCAAGTTCGATGCCGACGCCCACCACGCACTGGCGCGCCGGGCTGCTGCCCAGAGCATCGTGCTGCTGAAGAACGAAAACAGCCTGCTGCCCCTTGCAAAGGGGGAAAAGGTGGCGGTCATCGGCGACTTTGCTCAGACACCCCGCTATCAGGGCGCAGGCTCCAGCGCCGTCAACTCCATCAAGGTGGATTCCTTTCTGGAATGCCTTGCCGAGAGCGGCCTGAACAGCGTCGGCTACGCCAAGGGCTTTGACCGGCAGGGCAAGCCCGACGAGACGCTGAAGGCCGAGGCGGTGCAGCTGGCAAAGAACGCCAATGTGGTGCTGCTGTGCATGGGTCTGGACGAGATCAAGGAGAGCGAGGGCATCGACCGCGCCGACATGAAGCTGGCAGAAAACCAGCTGGAACTGCTGGCAGCTGTGGCGGCGGCAAACCCCAACGTGGTGCTGCTGCTGAGTGCGGGCTCCTCGCTGGAAAGCGATTGGGTCAAGGACTGCAAGGCGCTGGTCTACGGCTGCTTGGGCGGTCAGGCCGGTGCAGGCGCACTGGTCGAGGTGCTCACCGGCGCGCAGAACCCCTGCGGTAAGCTGGCTGAGACTTGGGCGCGCAGCTACGCCGACACCCCCGCAAAGGAGCATTTCGGCGGCGACGGCCCCACTGTGGAGTACCGCGAGGGTCTGTATGTGGGCTACCGCTACTACGACACCGCCGGTGTGCCCACCGCCTTCCCCTTCGGCTACGGCCTGAGCTATACCAGCTTTGCGTACAGTGACCTGAAAGCAGACGAAACCGGCGTGACCCTGACTGTCACCAACACCGGCAGCTGTGCCGGTGCCGAGGTGGTGCAGCTGTATGTGGCAAAGCCGGATGCAAAAGTTTTCCGCCCCGCCAAGGAGCTGAAGGGCTTTACCAAGGTGCAGCTGGAAGCCGGGGAGAGCAAGACCGTCACCATCCCGCTGGACGACAAGGCGTTCCGCTACTGGAATGTCAAGACCGACCGCTGGGAGGTGGAGGGCGGCAGCTATCAGCTGCTGGTGGGCGCTTCCAGCGTCGATATCCGCTTGACTGCCGCCGTCACGGTGGCGGGCACCGGCGCACCCGACCCCTACGCGGGCAAAAATCTGGAGCATTACCGCACCGCACAGGTGCAGAACGTGCCGGACGCGGAGTTTGAGGCGCTGCTGGGGCATGCCATCCCGGAGAACAAGGTGCACATCGACCGCAACATGACGCTGGGCGAGATGGGGCACGGACGCAGCCCCATCGGCTGGCTGGCGGCGGCGGTATTGGGCACCCTGCTGCGCCGCAGCATCAAAAAGGGCAAGCCCGACCTGAACATCCTGTTCCAGTACAATATGCCTCTGCGTGCGCTGGCCAAAATGACCAACGGCGCCATCAGCATGGGCATGGTGGACGGCATCGTGATGGAGCTGCAGGGCTTCTGGATCATCGGCCTTGTGCGGGTGATTTTTGAGGCCGTGAAGAACCTCGTGCTGAACAGCCGCATGGAAGAGCGCTTGAAAAACAGCTGAAAGGAAGCAGGCTATGAATTTCTGGAATAACTTTGTGGCAAAGCACCCCGCCGCTGCCAAGTGGGTGCGCGAGGGCGGCCTGTTCGTCATCGTGTCCAACCTCATCACGGTGTTCAAGTACCTGCTGCTGCAATTTCTGCCCAAGGCCTTTGCAAGCCTGCCAATGGTGGATTTCGGCTGGCCGGGCATTGACATCACCCTGTTCGGCGAGACCTTCAAGTGGAACATCCTCGGCTACGATGCCGCCCACGGCGGTCTGCCCTACTTCTGCGCTTACATGATCGCCATGGTCATCGGCGAGTGCATCAACTTCCCCATCCAGCGCAATTTTGTGTTCCGCAGCAAGGGCAATCTGGCAAAACAGATCGGCTGGTATGTGCTGGCCTTCTGCGTCATTACCTGCATCGTCAACTCCATCAACTGCATCTGGGTGGCGGTGGCTGGTCTGCTGGTACCGGACTTCATCTACAACATCGGCACCACCGTGCTCAACGGCGGCATCTCCATGGTCATCTTCTTCTTTGTGAATAAGATCATCTTCCCGGAGGGCGAAAAAGCCGCCAAATAATAAGCTATTCTCCTTCATTTTCTTCTTCTCATCATAAGCCAGAAGGGCTGCTCCGTTCTCCGGGGCAGCCCTTTTGGTTTGAAGGAGAGAACCCCCTCGGCCATCTTATTTTTGTTTTTCTGCACAAAATGTTCTGCGGGCAGGGTTTTCCTCTTGACAAGCGGGCAAATGTTTCGTACTATATTTAGTAGTATGGAATCAAAGACGCTGTACGCAGGTTTCAGTGTGACCCTGTACCCGTTTCAGGCAAAGCGTGCCTGTTTGATATAAAATGGAACCGTAAAGAGAAAAGCCGTATGCTTTTGCCCGTGCCGCCGGTTTTGGGTGGTGCGTATGGTTTTGGTGTCACTTTTTGCATTGAAAGCTCTTTCTATATCATTGCCCGTATCCTGCTGCGCAGCGTCTCCTGCTTTTAATTTTGCATTGAATTGAAACAAAGGAGAGTGAACGCAATGACCGCGATCGGAGTGATCGTGGCCTTGATCGTTGCTGTTGTCGGTGTGGCTGCGGGCTATTTTATTGGTTACAACAACCGTAAAAAGACTGCCGAAGCCCAGATCGGCAGCGCCGAGGCCGAGGCTACCCGGCTGGTGAACGAGGCGATCAAGACCGCTGACCAGAAGCGCAAGGAAGCGGTTCTGGAAGCAAAGGACGAGGCTTTCCGTCTGAAAGCCGAGGTCGATGCCCAGAAGGCAGAGGCCGACAAGGAGATCAAGCAGCGCCGTGCGGAGATCAGCCGTCAGGAGAACCGCATCGACCAGAAGGAGACAGCGCTGGACCGCAAGACCGAGGCGCTGGAAAAGAAGGAAGAAGAGCTGAAAAAGCGCGCTGCCGAGGCCGAGGAGCGTCTGGCAGAGATCGATGCTCTGCGCGCCAAGGAGATGGAGCGTCTGGAAACGCTGGCCGGTTTGAGCCAGGAGGACGCCCGCGAAGTGCTGCTGCATAAGGTGGACGAGGAGTTGACCCACGAAAAGGCCGTGCGCGTTGCCGCCTACGAGACCGACCTGAAGGAAAACTGCGATAACATCGCCCGCAACCTCATCGGACAGGCCGTCAGCCGCTGCGCTGCCGACCATTGCAGCGAGACCACCGTCAGTGTGGTGCCGCTGCCCAGCGATGAAATGAAGGGCCGCATCATCGGCCGCGAGGGCCGCAACATCCGCGCACTGGAGACCGCCACCGGCGTGGATCTGATCATCGACGATACCCCGGAGGCCATCACCCTGTCCTCCTTCGACCAGACCCGCCGCGAGGTGGCCCGCATGACGCTGGAGCGCCTGATCGGCGATGGCCGTATCCACCCCGCCCGCATCGAGGAGACGGTGGAAAAGTGCCGCCACGATCTGGAACTGCAGATGAAGCGCGAGGGCGAGCGTGCGGTGATGGAGCTGGGCATCCACGGCCTGCACCCCGACCTGATCAAGCTGATCGGTCGGCTGAAGTACCGCACCAGCTTTGGCCAGAACGCCCTGACCCACAGCATGGAAGTGGCTTGGGTGGCCGGTCTGCTGGCAGGCGAGATGGGCGTGAACGTTACCATGGCACGCCGCGCCGGTCTGCTGCATGATATCGGCAAGGCACTGGATCATGAGATCGAGGGCAGCCACGTCCAGATCGGCGTGGACATCTGCCGCAAGTACAAGGAGAACACCCAGATCATCCACGCCATTGAGGCACACCACGGCGATGTGGAGCCCAAGACCCCGCTGGCCTTCATCATTCAGGCTGCCGACGCCATCAGCGCCGCCCGCCCGGGTGCCCGCCGCGAGAACGTGGAAAGCTACGTCAAGCGTCTGGAAAATCTGGAGGAGATCTCCTCCAGCTTCGAGGGCGTGGAGCAGGCCTTTGCCGTACAGGCAGGCCGCGAGGTGCGCATTCTGGTCAAGCCCGACGTCATCAGCGACGATCAGGTCATCCTGCTGGCACGCGCCATCGCCAAAAAGATCGAGGATACGCTGGATTACCCCGGCCAGATCAAGGTCAACGTCATCCGCGAGAGCCGCGCTGTGGAGTACGCAAAATAAAGCTTTTTCCGCAGGCTGCCGTGTTTTTTGCACGGCAGCCTGTTTTTTGCGCCAAAACGATTGCATTTCCCGCTAAAAAAAGGTATCATGGATGCAGAAGAAAGCAAAAAGCAACGACCCCGGAACGGAAAGGAGCATCGTTTTATGAAAAACTGGAAGAAATTACTGGCCTGCCTGCTGGTCGGCTTGATGGCACTGACCGTGTTCACCGCCTGCGATGCCAGCGTAGGCGCACCGATGAGCCCCAAGCGCTCGAACGCCGAAAGTAAAAGCGTAAAGGCGCTGCGCGATAAATTCAAAATGATATACAACGTGGAAATGACTTACAACGAGGACCTGAGCGAAAAAGCTTACTATGTTGCCTACTGGGTCGCCGGCACCTCGCCGTCCTGCTCTGTCAATAAGGAAAAGACGGAGCTTTCCCGGAAGAACAGTGTAGACAACGTTGCAAAAACCTACCTGAACCAGGGTTACTACGCTTCTGCCTTTGACAGCATGGGCATTGGCAAGGGCATCGGCGGCGGTATGGCCAAAGATGACTTTACGCCGGGCTTTGACATCAAGCCGGACCCCAACAGCACTTCGGACATCATCTTTGTTCTGCCGAAGGACGGCACTTACCCCGAAGCTATGACCACAGCCGCAAAGGGCAAGACCAAACTGGGCGTTGCCTATGTGGTAAAGGACGGCGTAAGCTACGCCGTGGTGCTGTTTGGGTGAATTTCATTACAACAAACAAAGCAGCCGCCGCACTTTCTTGTGCAGCGGCTGCTTTGCTTATGTTGTAAAGGTTATCAGCCCTTCAGGAAAGCCGGCAGGGGCTTGCCCTCCTTGAGCCACTGGTGATACTCGGCGGTGGCGGCAAATTCCACGTCACCGGCAGAGTTCAGCGCAGTTTCCACCGAGTCCTGCACCACGCCGATGATGAAGCCTACGCCCACCATCTGCATGGCGATGTCGTTGGAGATGCCGAACAGCGAGCAGGCCATGGGGATCAGCAGCAGGGAGCCGCCGGCCACGCCGGAAGCGCCGCAGGCGCCCAGAGCGCTCATGGCGCTCAGCACGATGGCGGCGGGCAAAGACACCTGAATGCCCAAGGTGTTAGCCGCTACCAGCGTCATGATGGTAATGGTGATGGCGGCACCGTCCATGTTGATGGTAGCGCCCAACGGGATGGACACGGAGTACATATCCTTGTCCAGATCCAGCTTTTCACACAGGGACATATTCACAGGGATGTTGGCGGCAGAACTGCGGGTGAAAAAGGCAGTCAGGCCGGACTCCTTCAGGCAGCGGAATACCAGCGGGTACGGGTTGCAGCGCAGGTAGATGAACATGATGAAGGGGGAAACGATCAGCGCCATGAACAGCATGGTGCCCACCAGCAGCGCCAGCAGCTTGCCGTACTGGGTAAAGATGGCCAGACCGTTGCCGGAAACGTTGGTGTACACCAGACCCATGATGCCGAAGGGGGCCAGATTGATGATCCAGCGCACGATCTGGGAAACGGCGTCGGCGGTGTTTGCCAGAAAGACCTTGGTGCTCTCTGCGCCGATGTTCTTCATGGCAATGCCGAACATACAGGCCCAGAACAGAATGCCGATGTAGTTGCCGTTCATCAGGGCGCTGACGGGGTTGGCCACAAAGTTGGTCAGCAGGGTGCTCAGCACCTCACCCAAGCCCTGCGGGATCACATCGGACTGTGCCGCATCGGCCAGTACCACCTTGACCGGGAACATAAAGCTGGTGATGACCGCAATGGCTGCCGCCAGAAAGGTGGTGAGCATATACAGCCAGATCACGGTGCCAAAGCGGCGGTCCAGCTTGGACGAGCCCTGTGCCAGTGCGCTTGCCACAATGACGAACACCAGCACCGGGGCAATGCCCTTCAGCGCACCGACGAACAGGCTGCCCAGCTCGCCGACCCAACCCGCGCCCGGCGCAACAAGCGCCAGCACCGAACCGACTGCCAGGCCGATCAGGATGCGCAGGATCAGGCTGGTTTGGTTGTATTTTGCTACAACCGCTTTCAAGGTTTTCATATCGTAACACTCCTCTTACACTGTACGCCTAGTGCGTACATTTTCCTGTTTCTTGTGCGAGAACAGTTGTCATTATAGCATATACGGCAAAAAAGAGAAAGTGTTTTCAGGCATTTTGACGCCTCAAATCACGTTTTTTGTAAGCTTTTGCAAAATTGCCCTGAAAACTGTACTTGTAGGAAATACAGTTTTGCGGTTTTGACGAGGAACAGAACCCTCTCAGGGAAGTACCCCTTCGGTCTGCATCCCCGGCTCCACTGCCATACCGAATTTACATACAATGCAACTTTTACTTGCCAAACTATTGTCTTTTACTGGAAAGTATTGTATACTCGTCCTGTTCAATGCAAGTGTTGCTTGCCAAAATGTTCACATATTTGAAAAGAAACACTTGTCAATACAGACGAGAAAGAGAGGACACCCCTATGAACGAGACCGTAACCAAGCGCTTCCTGCTTTACTTCCGCCTGATGCTGCTGGTCTGGATCCTGATTGCAAATGCCGTCATCCACCTGACCGGCATGGAGTACAGCTGGCTGATCTTCCTGAGCAACATCATGATGTTCACGCTGGAGGGCGATGTGAAGGATCGCCTTGTCACTGTGGAGCTGGGCGGCCTTGTGGGTCTGGTGCTCACCGTGGCGGCGCTGCTGTCCATCAGTGCCCTGACCCCTGTTCTGGGCGATTTCCTCGGCTTTATCCTGCCGCTGGCCGTGGTGCTGTTCATCCTCATCATCCTGCACCCCTACGCACCCAAGGTGCTGAACAACGTGGGCTTTGCCTATCTGACCGTGGCCTGCATTGATATCCCTGCCCTGACCACCCATCTGCCGCAGTTCTTTATCACCTTCATCGTGGGCTCTGTGCTCTTTAACGGTGTCTGCGTGCTGCTGATGAAGCCCGCTAAGGCGCTGGCTGTGCGCAGCGCGGAGAAGCAGGGTGCATAAAAAAGTATATTTCTGCCGCTATCCCTTGATTTTTTTGTTCCGGCGTGCTACAATCAGCGTAGTTTCATCCTGTCCAAAACATTGATGCGGACAAACTGAAGCCCCGCTTTTCATGCCGCAGAGAGGGCTGCCCCGGGTTTCCGGGTGCTGCAAGCAGCCTGCCATGACCCCGGCTTCTACCACCGCAGAGTGCAGAGGCGAACCTCTGCCGGGCGTGCCCGTTACAGCACTGCGAGGGGCGCGTTTCCCCGCCGGGGAGCGCGCAATTCGGGTGGAACCGTGGAACGCAGACATTTGATCGGCGCTTCATCCCGTGAGTTTTACGGGGTGAAGCGCTTTTTGTTTTTGTTCAACACCACATTGTCAAAGGAGAATCTACTATGAAGATCATCTACAAGGACGGTCATGTGGACGAGTGCCCGCAGGATCAGGAGCTGCACGTTATCCGTCACACCGCTGCTCACGTTATGGCACAGGCCATCAAGCGCCTGTATCCGCAGGCTGATTTTGCCTTCGGCCCTGCCACCGAGAACGGCTTCTACTACGATGTCGATCTGGGCGACCAGAAGCTGAGCGACGAGGATCTGGCCAACATCGAAAAAGAGATGCGCAAGATCGTCAAGGAGAACCTGCCCATCAAGCCCTTCATCCTGCCCCGCGCCGAGGCTGAGAAGCTGATGGAGGAGCGTCAGGAGCACTACAAGGTCGAGCACATGGCAGATCTGGCTGACGAGACCGAGTTCAGCTTCTTCCAGCAGGGCGAGTACGTGGATATGTGCATCGGACCCCACCTGACCTACACCAAGGCACTGAAGGCCTTCAAGATCACCCAGCAGTCCGGCGCATACTGGAAGAACGACAAGGAAAACAAGATGCTGACCCGTATCAACGGCGTGGCTTTCCGCAATCAGGAGGAGCTGGACGCATGGGAGAAGGAGCAGCAGGAGGCCCGCGAGCGCGATCACCGCAAGATCGGCAAGGAGATGGGCCTGTTCATGACCGATGATCTGGTGGGCCGCGGCCTGCCCATGTTCCTGCCCGCAGGCTACACCGTCTGGCAGGAGCTGGAGAACTATATCAAGGAGAAGGAGCGTGCACGCGGCTACCTGCACGTTATGACTCCCTGCATCGGCACTGTGAACCTGTATAAGACCTCCGGTCACTGGGATCACTACCGCGAGAATATGTTCCCCGCCATGGAGATGGAGGGCGAAAGCTATGTGCTGCGCCCGATGAACTGCCCCCATCACATGATGATCTACGCAAATCGTCCCCACTCCTACCGTGACCTGCCCATGCGCATCGGTGAGATCGCCCACGATTTCCGCTACGAGTCCTCCGGCACCCTGAAGGGCATCGAGCGCGGCCGTCACTTCTGCCAGAACGACGCCCACCTGTTCTGCACCCCGGAGCAGATCAAGAGCGAGGTCGCAGACGTGTGCAACCTGATCTTTGAGGTGTACAAGGACTTCAACATTACCGATTACCGCTGCGTGCTGAGCCTGCGTGATCCTGCCGATAAGAAGAAGTACCACGACGATGATGCCATGTGGAACCATGCAGAGCAGGCCCTGCGCGAAGTGCTGACCGAGCTGGGCATCCACTTCACCGAGGAGATCGGCGAGGCTGCCTTCTACGGCCCGAAGCTGGACGTGAACGTGAAGCCCGCTGTGGGTGCCGAGTATACCCTGTCCACCTGCCAGCTGGACTTCTGCCTGCCCGCAAAGTTCCACCTGACCTATGTGGACAAGGACGGCTCTGAAAAGACCCCTGTGGTGCTGCACCGCGCCATCTTGGGCTCTCTGGACCGCTTCATGGCCTACCTGATCGAGGAGACCAAGGGCAAGTTCCCCACCTGGCTGGCTCCCACGCAGGTCAAGGTGCTGCCCGTGTCCGAAAAGACGCTGGAGTACGCACAGGACGTGACCGAGAAGCTGTCTGACGCCGGTATCCGCGTTGTACTGGATGACGACAACCAGAAGATCGGCTACAAGATCCGTGCCGCACAGCAGGTGGACCGCGTGCCCTATATGCTGGTGCTGGGCGCCAAGGAAGCCGAGGCCGGCAACATCTCCGTGCGCGACCGCAAGGGCGAGACCACCGAGATGAGCCTTGAGGACTTCATCGCCAAGGTCACCACCGAGATCCGCACCCGCAGCCTGTAAGGTATAAATGATAAGTGCCCCGGAAACGCCGACAGGCGTTTCCGGGGCACTTTTTTTCACAGCAAAAACCCCGCTCCCTTGTGCGCAGGAGCGGGGCTTTCGACTTACTGGTGACTCGAACGAAAAAAGGAAAAAGGAAAAAGGAGAACGATCTATCTGTCACGCCGGGCGGCGGGGACTGTGTCGGAGCAGCCGGGCTGCCGCCGCAGCGGGAACAGCGGAGAATTTTGTGGAGGGTTACTCCACATCCTGCAGAGCGGCGTAGTCTTCCTCGCCGGTGCGGATCTTGACCACGCGGGTCACGTTGTAGACAAAGATCTTGCCATCGCCGATATGGCCGGTGTACAGCGCCTTCTTGGCGGCTTCCACCACAGCGTCCACGCTGATGCGGGAGACGATGACCTCCACCTTGATCTTGGGCAGCAGGGTAGTATCCACCGGCACGCCGCGGTACTTTTCAGGGGTACCCTTCTGGATGCCGCAGCCCATGACCTGCGTCACGGTCATGCCGGTGACGCCCAGATCATTCAGAGCAGTCTTGAGCTGGTCGAACTTAGCCAGCTTTGCAATGATGGACACCTTATGCATACCGGTGTCGTAAACGCCATCGTGGATCACAGGTTCGCGCACCACCGGCACGGCAGCATCCATCTGCTTTGCCGAAGCCTTGGTGATGTCGTCCTCGCCCAGATCGGTGTTCTCGTTGGGGGTCATGGCAGCGGAGTTTGCATCCGAGATGGCAAAGCCTGCATAAGCGGAGGCCAGACCGTGCTCGTGGATGTCCAGACCGTCGATCTCCACCTCGGCAGGCACACGCAGGCCAAGGGTCTTATCAATGATCTTGAAGATGATGAACATCACGATCACAACGTAGGCATCCACGCAGACCAGACCCAGCAGCTGGGTGCCCAGCTGCGCCAGACCGCCGCCGTAGAACAGACCGGCGTGGGCGGTGTTGGAGCCGGTGGAGAACAGACCCACCGCAATGGTGCCCCAGACGCCGTTTGCAAAGTGGACGGAAACAGCACCTACGGGGTCATCCACCTTGGCGATCTTATCGAAGAATTCCACGCTCAGCACCACAAGGATACCGGCCACAAAGCCGATAAAGAAAGCGCCAAAGGGGGAGACAGTATCGCAGCCTGCGGTAATAGCCACAAGGCCAGCCAGAGAGCCGTTCAGGGTCATGGAGACATCCGGCTTACCGTAGCGCAGCCAAGTGAAGATCATGGTCACGCAGGTGGCAACGGCTGCGGCAAGGTTGGTGTTGAAGCAGACCAGACCGGTCAGGGTCATGGTGGCATCGGTGGACAGGCTCAGGGAAGAGCCGCCGTTGAAGCCGAACCAGCAGAACCACAGGATGAACACGCCCAGTGCACCGGCGGTCAGGTTGTGGCCGGGGATGGCGTGGGGGTTGCCGTCCTTGTCGTACTTGCCAATACGGGGACCCAGCATCCATGCGCCCAGCAGAGCGATGACGCCGCCCACATTATGCACGGCTGCGGAACCTGCAAAATCGTGGAAGCCCATGCTCTGCAGCCAGCCGCCGCCCCACATCCAGTGGCCGCAGATGGGGTACACCACCAGCGAGATGGCGGCGGAGTACACGCAGTAGGCCTTGAAGTTGGTGCGCTCGGCCATGGAGCCGGAGACGATAGTGGCCGCCGTAGCGCAGAACACGGTCTGGAACACGATGTACACCCACAGGGGGATATCCAGTCCCAAGTGGCTGTAATCGCCCTGAATGAAGGGATCGAAACCGCCGATCAGTGCGCCGGTGCCGCCGAACATCAGGCCGAAGCCGATGAGCCAGTAACAGGGCGTGCCGATGCAGAAATCCATCATGTTTTTCATCAGGATGTTGCCGGTATTCTTTGCCCGGGTGAAGCCGGCCTCGCACAGGGCGAATCCGGCCTGCATGAAGTACACTAGAAACGCTCCTACGAGCGTCCAGCAGGTGTTGACGGAGCTAAACATACTTTCCTACCTCCTACGGTCGTTTTTTGCACAGGAAGCCCTCTATTCTCCCCGTGCGGCAGTATCCCCGAAAACACAAAAGGCGCTGGCGGAATTGCTTCCGTCAGCGCCTTTGCTTTCGATGGCACGAGTATAGTCTCTTTGTGCAAACCTGTCAAGTATTCATCTCAAGGTTTTACGTTTTTCACAACACGGTGAAACGCTGCCGTGCTAAAGTTTGGCAAATGTTTTGCCTGTCAGCCGTTTTTGCCGTCCTTCGGAGAGCCGGACTTGTCCCTTTCCTTGGCGTTGGCCGGGCGGTGGCCGCCCTCCATCTCCCAGTGCAGCAGCATACTCATCAAAGCGCGCAGCGCAAAGGTAGCCGCCAGCGGCACCACGGACTCCAGATTTTGCAGCAAAAAGGTCTTGGCGATCTCTGCCGACATCAGAAATTCCAGCGCGGTGGTCAGACCGCTGCTCATTTCATGGTGGAAGTCCCGGTGGTCGTTGAAGAAGGTGGCGCGGACATAGTAGAAGGTGGCCTTGGCCAGACTGGTGATGATGATGAACAGACCCACCACCTCGGCAAGACCGGCGATCATGGGCACTGCAGTTTCCAGAAAGGCATCCAGCAGGTGGGTGAGGTTCAGGTTGAACAGGGTCAGTCCTTGCATGATCTCCTCCGCAGCTTACAGCAGGGTCTTGACGTAAGCGGCCAGTTCCTCGTCCTTGCAGGAGGCAAAGAACAGCTCAGAGAACTTGGCACCGGCCACAGCGCCCTTCAGCAGATCCTGATCAATGCTCTTCAGGCACTCGATGAGGGGCTTGAAGGTGGCGGCGCGCACACCGTCCAGGATCTTCTTGTTGCGCTGCTCGGGCACAACGCGCTCCTTGGGGTAGCCCTGACCGTGGCCGAAGCCGAACAGCTTCTC
>ENA-UEYG01000344-UEYG01000344.1-human-gut-metagenome-genome-assembly--contig:-NODE-344-length-36045-cov-5.980093_pt1 | contig 36045 bp, 24 predicted proteins | sample MGYA00242933_ERZ507934 | MGnify/ENA primary metagenome ERZ507934 (study PRJEB26167, sample SAMN06115527) | human gut metagenome | host: Homo sapiens | place: China:Zejiang | collected 2015-11-10... | reverse complement strand
GGGATTTGAGGTTTCGCGCCCAGCTGGAAAACGACATCGCAAGCGCGACGGGATTCTATCCCGCCCCCTCCCCCCGGCGGCGAAGTCTGCATGGGCAGATGGCGCGGCATCAGGAGCGGGTTCGTCAGGGAGGCTCCAACCGGTGACAACTTGTCACCGGTTGTCGTTGGCTTTTTTCGTACGATAATCGTAAAATAAAAAATGAATAATGAATTTCGTATAGTTTGATTTAGAAAAAAACACGAAAATGGTATCCATCTCAGTAGCAATAAGCAGAGCCTGCCCCAAAAAAGAGTGAGCTGACAAAAAATAATATGAGACGGCAGGAGACTTCGTGAGACAAAAGAGGAGAAAAAAGTAAAGACTCCTGATATGTTATGGGTATTCAGGAGGTCTCATGAGATTCAAATATGCCGGAGAGGGAGGGATTCAGGTTTAATCACCCTAACTCACTAAACTTTACACCCGTATGATTGTGTTTGTTGCACAGACCGCATCCATAAAACGGAGGCTTGGCAAGCCATTGAACAACGGCTACGCAAGCTCAAAAAAACTCCTACGAACATGAGGAAGAGGAATACTCAAACGATGTCGGGTATGCCGCTAATGCCGCTGAGGATGCATCTGCAGCACACCGTAAGAGCGGGGAAAAAAGGTTTGATATGCTCCAGCTGACTTTCGGAAGAACAGGGTACACATAGGACACCTCCGGGCCTCCTGCATACCACCTTCTTTTCGTTTTTTGGAAATTGGGAAATAACGAGTTCTGCCCCGCACATCAGCACACTTCGTTCGTTGAAGCGGCCAACGCGGGCTTTTCCAACACTGTGAAGATCCCAGGCCGCGACAGCCTCAGCCTTGGCGATGTTGAGAGCTTCAACACGGACAAGGACATCTCCTTCTCCCTCAATGCCAGAAGCGAACTTTTCCGACGCGACGGGACGTCCATATACGGGAAACATTGCCGTGGAGTGGAAATTCTAAAAAACCCGGCATGAAAAAGATAAAGTCCCCTTCCTCACGGTTGGGGACTTTTCCTATGACAGACGGAAAAAGCTCTCACGGGCGCTTCGCCGTAATCCCGCCCGCTCCGCATGTACCCTCAAGAGGCCCAAGGGCGTGGTCTGGGACATGCCTGTCAATGACTCAAGAGCATCCGAAAACGCTCCGGACTTCTCTAAAAACGGAAACATATTCTGCCTCAGCGTTTCCCGCATGGAATGGAGAATTTACGCAGCTTGGCATAGAGCGTCGGGATTTTCATATGCAGCAAGGCCGCTGCTCCGTGTTCGCCGCGCACGCGCCCCCGCGTCATCGCCATGATCTTACGCAGGTACCGTTCTTCCAACTGTTCCAGTGTCGGCGTGTCCGCAAGGATGCCGCCGTCCCCCGCCTGACTGGAGAAAAATGGCTCCGTGTTCGCATGGTCGAAATGAAAATGCAACGACGCGCCCTGCTCGCACAGAATTACCGCCCGCTCGATGATGTTTTTCAATTCGCGCACGTTTCCCGGCCAGGAATAGTCCACTAACGCCTGTTTCTGCTCCGGCGACAGAGGAAAAATCGTTTTACCGTAACGCTGGCTGGAATGACGAATGAAAGCGTCGACAAGCGGCAAAATATCCTGCTTTCGTTCGCGCAGGGGCGGCAACAGCAACGGGACGACGGATATGCGGTACAGGAGATCCTGACGGAAACGCTTCTCACGGACTTCTTTCCATAAGTCCCGGTTGGTCGCGGCGATAAGCCGGAACCGGGACTTGATTTCCGCCGTTCCGCCGACGCGCATGAACCGCTGTTCCTGAAGCACCCGAAGGAGCTTTGTCTGGATGAGCGGCGACATTTCCCCTATTTCGTCGATAAACAGCGTCCCCTGATCCGCCATCTCGAACAAGCCGATTTTTTGATTAGACGCTCCGGTAAACGCGCCCCGCTCGTGTCCGAAAAATTCGCTTTCAAAGAGCGATTCAACCATGCTCGCGGGGTGGACGGCTATGAACGGCCCCTGACGCCCACTGAGGCGGTGGATATGCCGGGCCATGATCTCCTTGCCGACTCCGGTTTCTCCCCAGAGCAGGACGGGGACATCCGTTACGGCGGCATATTTAGCTTCACTGAGAAGGGTGTTCAGCCCGGCCCCCAGCACCAAACACTCTCCCCTGTCCTCCTGCAAAAAGATGCTGCGCAGTTTATTCTGCTGCAATTCGTTTTCACGTTCCTTCAATCGCCGCACGAAGAGGGCCGAACGCAGTTCCGCAGTGAAAAGGCGGGCTGCGCACCGCAGTTCAAACAAGGAAAATTCGTCGGCCGGCAAAACGGAATAGGTGCTGCTCAAATAGAGAAGCCACGGAGGTTCCGTTCCGATGTCGATGCTGAGGCAAAAGCCGTATTGCTTATGGAAGTGCACCGGCGTCGTGGCGGAACGTTGCTGCGCGACTTGCACAAGCCATTGCATACAAGGCCGCATGTGCTCGCTTTTCAATTCAAGAGCAGACAGGTTGACGGCCTGGACAAACTGTAAAGGATTGTCCTCATCGACCATGCGGAAAAACGCGGCCCGTTCCACCCGGAAGCCGTCAATGGAGGCCCTGAGAAGCAGATGAAGCCTTTCCTCAAAGATTTCTCGCTGCGGCGCGGTGTTCAGCGCCTTATGGCACCGTTCGATGATGTATTTCTCTTCGGATTCGGCATCGGGAAGGGAGTATGTAAACAGGCTAAACGCAGCCGGAGGCACGTTCAGGCAGGCGAGTGAGGCTTGATGGTAGGACGTTGAAGCATCAAGAGGCTTCCCGGTGGCTTTGCAGACGATGTTGCGGAGCGATCGGGCCTCCTCCATGCTGCCGCACAGTTCGCAGGTGTTGGCCAGCTCGTGCGCGGTGAGGGTCAGTTCATGCATATCCCGCGTCGTGAGGATAAGCTCGAAACTTTGGCGCAACAGCTCAAGCTGCTTCTGTGGCTCCTCTCCCCTATCGCGCAGCAGCAGTGCCTGAACACGCATGGCGGAGCCCTTGAGATGCACATTAGCCCCTAGGAGCAGGTGGCCCAACGTAGGCTCCAGCTCATAGTGCGGGATGGGCGCGTAGCCGTTGTGCGCAAACACATAGAGCATGTCGAGGACTAGCGGATCCTTGAAGGTCGCGGGCCTGATGTCATGGGTGATCGCCCTGCGGGTTTCATCATTCAGGACGGCATAGGCGCGCTCGATGTCGCCCGCCAAAAAATGGTACAACGCATGTGCCCGCGTCGTCAGCGAGTTAACCACGGTATGCTGCGTATATAGCGGGGAAACGCGAAGCCGATTGATAAACTCCAGCGCCTTGCCGCTATCCCCTTTGCGCAGCAGCAGGAAACACGTGTTGACTTCATACAGGGTCGCCGAAAGGATATCGTCGGTCAACGTCGCCGTGCGCCGAAGAAACTCGATGCAGCCAAGCGCAAAATGGAATTGCTGCAGATACCCTGCGGAAAAGAGCGTACAGACCGCCAGTGTATCGTAGAACCTTTTGTAATACCAAGGTGTTTCTTCGGAGCAACGGTTGAACCAATCGATGTTTTTCTTGAGATCCCCGCACAGATAGGCGAGCAACCCCTCAAACAGAGGAAGCACTTCCTGCGTGTCGCCGTCAAAATAGCTCCTGACCCGGCACAGGGCCTGCTGGAGATTCTGGGTAAGGCGCGTGGTGTTGCTTCCGATAAAGACATGCAGATACATGCGCGACAGCATCAGAAGCGCTAAAAACCGCTTGTTACCGTTTTTTCGGGCAAGGCCGTAGGCGAGAGCTGAAAGACGCAGTATTTTTTTGAGCAGTTCCGTGGAATTGAAGCTGAGCCCCTGTACCGCAAAGACAAGATTCAGGAACTTGCCGTCCAGGCCCGCCGTGCTGCCGTTGCGCCGTCCCCAGCGCAGGAGGAAAAGGACAGCCAGTTCGAGCAAGGGGAGAATGTTCCTGTCCCGCTCGGCGCATTGGCTGATCCGGCTCAGGACGGTTTCACAGTCGTTGAGGCTGGCTTGTTCATGGAGACAGATAAGGGCATATGCCTTTTCGTCGGGCCGAAAAAAATCCTTCAGCAAAGGAAGCTGGGAGCGTATGAATGCAGCGGTTTCATCGCCCGCCTTCCACGCGGTTCCGTGCGGCGAAGAAACGCGTTCCGCCAAGCCAAGACGCTCCAGCTCGCGCCACCGCTCATCGGATGCGGGCAGCACATTCCCCGTGAGCAGTGCGAGCTCTTCAATGAAGAGAGAACGCTCGGCAAGATGCAACGCCAAAACATGGGCTATCTGCTGTGAGGTCAACACGGATTTCCCCTTCATAACAGATAAGGATGGGGCCTGTTTTACTCAAGGCAAAAACGATATGTCATTCAGTGTACCTTGGCAACAAGCGTTCCGGACTCCGGATGAACGAAACGGAAACGAGGTGCGATAAAGACATTCCAGAGGAGTACGGTACGCCAAGAGGGAAAAGCTGTCATTTTTGCATTGCACCACACGAAGTTGTGCTTCTCCATCACTATTCGATTATTCCTTTGTCGATACGTATCGGACGCGCCGCGCTTCTCCGGAGCACCTCTTGCCCATTGTATATGTTCCCCTTGCCGCCAAGGTGGGGGGACGGCAAAGGGAACGTGAGGGGGGTATGGAGCAAGGTGCCAAGGTGCCGAGGATACGGTTAGGCTTCCATGGCGCGGGCCCTGTTGTAATCCTTAACGTAGGTGAATCCCGCAACCAGCATGATCAAGCCGCCGATGACGAACACCAGCTGCATGTAGACAAGCGCCAGCTGAAGCCCGAGCGCATCGGAAAGCGCCCCGGCGAGCATGGGCCCGAAAAAGCCCAATCCTTGAAGCAGGGTCACATATGTCCCGTACGCAGTGGCCTTGTAGCGGGTGGGAACCAGTTCCTGCGTGGCGATGTGCACGCCGGTCACGGGGATGATGAACAGAAACATTCCGATCGCGCAGCAGGCGGCAATCTGATAGTAGAAGCCCGCCGCAAACACCGCAGCCAGAATGAGGAAACAGGGCACGCCGAGCCACGCCCGCGTGCGGCGGCTCCACAGGCCGAGGCGGTCTGAAAGCCAGCCGGAGAAGGGCGTGATCAAAAGGCCGGTAATCAGGTAAGCCGGCCCCATGTAGGCGCCCACTTCCGTGGACGTCCAGCCCATGATGCGGACCATGAACATGGGAATCCAGGAAATCATGCTGGTATAGCCCATGTTGGCGATGCCGACGCCGATGCCGAGCAATATCAGCGTCTTGTTCTGGAGCGTGAAAGCAAAGGCCTCCCGGACCTTCACATGCTCCCGTTTGCCGTCGGCGCTCGCCGCCGAAACGTGATTCTTGACGTTGGGCAGGAACAGGGACAGCGCGGTGAACAGCAGCGTCAGGCCCCCGACGGCAAGGAACGCGGAACGCCAGCCGTAATGCTGCGCCAGAACCCCGGCGATCGTGGTGCCGAGAGCCAGCCCCACGGACATGGCGGAATTATAGGCCCCGATGACCGAACCCCATCTAGAGCGGCGGGTCCAACTGGTCAGCATGGATACGGAAACGGGCGCGTAGCTGGCGTTGCCTATGCCGACCATGAAGCGCCCGAGCACTATCAGGAAAAGGTGTGAGACGAGGCCGCACAGCGTGCAGCCCACGCCCCAAACGGCGGACATGAGATTCACGGCGTGCTTTTTCGAGCCCTTGTCCGCCAAAAAGGAGAAGGGGAGCACAAACACGGTCATGCCTAGCAATACGGCGGAACCGGCGACACCGACCTGCGAGTCAGAAAGTCCGAGATCCTTCTGCATGGCGGGGAAAACGGCGGTAATCCCCAGTCTCGCGGCGAAATCCAACAGGAAAAGCATGTAGAGCACACCAAAGCCGAAAAGGAACCATTTTTTCCCGACGGGAGACGTCGGATCATCGGAAGCGGCCAGCCCCTTTTCCGCAGAGGCGCCGGGCTGCCGGGCGGATGCGACGACGGATTCGGTTTGGCTTTTCATTTCTTCTTCACGGTCAAGAACAATTGAAGGCATGGGCATTCTCCGACGCGGGTACATAACCCGTTTGAAGTATGAGCGGAAGTTCTTTCCGGATGCTTTGCGGATGTCTGCGGAAGGGCTAAGCCTGATACACGATGCGTCCGCCACAGAGCGTCATGCGAACCTTCACCTGATTGATGGTCAAAGGATCGATGGCTTCAAGGTCGTCGGATAGCAGCACGAAGTCGGCCAGCCGTCCCGGCTCGATACGCCCCCGATCGTGCTCGCCCATGCAGAACAGGGAGGCATAAACGGTGTAGGCCTTGATCGCTTCCCGGGGACTGATGCGCTGTTCCGCCCCCATGAGGCGACCGCTCGGGGAAATGCGGTTGACGGCGGCATGGATGGAATCAAGCGCCGTGACCGGCAGCACCGGGGTGTCCACGTGGAGAGCGAAGGGAAGGCCAATCCTGACGGCGGAACCAGCGGGATCGAGCCTGTTGGCGCGGCTGGGGCCAAGATAGGTGTCGTAGTGCCCGTCGCCCCACACTTCGATATGCCGGACAAAAAAAGTGGGGAGCGCATGGCAGGCCTTCATACGGCGGAGCTGTCCGTCCGAGGCCATCTGCGCATGAACAAAAATGTGATGCAAATCAGGGCGGGGCAAGGTCCGCTGCGCCCGCTCATAGGCTTGCAGGGTGGCTTCGATGGCGGCATCGCCGTTGGTGTGGACGGCTATCTGAATGCCCGCGGCATGATAGTGCATGACAAGGTTGCCGAGCTCTTCAGGCGTACAGACCAACTCGCTGCGGTAACCGGGGCGGGAGTGGTAATCTTCAAGCAAGGCTCCGGTGTAGCCTTGGATGGAACCGTCCGTAAAATACTTGACGCCGCCGAAACTCAGATACTCGGAAGGAAAACCCCACAGGCCGTAAGGCTCCAGCGCATCCAATACCGGGGGCATAAACTGTAGGTAGCCACGGGCATCAAGCGTCTTGTCCCTTGCAAGACTCAAGTACGCCGCCATGTCCGTCTTGTAGGAACCGGAAAGCCCGATCCCGCCGTCCATGAAGGTCGTGAACCCTTGCGCGTTGTAGTCGCGGACGGCCCGCAGCATATTCTTCCGGGTTTCTTCAAATGACGTCGCCGGAAGTTTGGCAATCGCCTGATAAGAGGCGTTTTCTTCCAGAATTCCGTTGGGCCTGCCGTCGGCCCCAAGACAGACCGTCCCCCCGGCGACCCGCGTTTCCGCTGTGTAGCCGAGCTTTTCGATAGCCAACGAATTCAAATAGCAAAAATGGACGGAAAGATGTTTAACGAGAATCGGGCGTTCCGTGGATACGGCGTCCAGATCTTCACGGGTCAGATGACGTTTTTCGTCAATGCCCGTATCGTCGTATGCATAGCCGACAAGCCAGCGATCATGAGGCGTATTCCCAGCGGCTTCACGTAATACGTCGAGAACACGCGAAACAGTGCCCAGTCGGGAGCCACAATAGACCTGACTGAACGTATCCGCATACATGGACAGATGGCTATGCGTATCGATGAAGCCGGGATACAGCACGCCTCCGCCTAGATCGATTTTCTCGTATTCGCCACAGAGAGCCGCATAGCGCTCCATGTCTTCCAAACTTCCCATGGAATGTATGCGCTCTCCAATAACGCAGACAGCTTCTACAATCGGCATGGGATCATACAGGGTGACGATTTTCGCACCGGTGTACAACTTCAATTTTTCTGTGCAAAACACGTGTCATCTCCTTGGAGTAGGTCACTGAGGCCTGCCGCAACAATGTTTTCTCAGACAGTTAGGCAAGATGTTTGCCCCACAAGAAAGCGCGGGCCATTGCCAGCCTTGCCTCTGCAGAGATAAGCAAGAGCAATGCCAAGGATTTTGCGTTTTTAACACACTGTAATCATAGTCTTTTAAATACTGTACGTTTCCGTCCCCCCTCTTCGTCCAAAATACTATACATATTCTGTATCGTTTTTTTACCAATTATAGGATATTAAACAAATGCACGCTCTCCGGCGCGCGTAGCCGTTCGCGTTCATCCGCCCTATGGCATGGCGGCGGCCCTTGCCGGGAAAATGAACATCGGCGAAGTCGAAGCCGCCACCCTGCCGGACGGCGGGAAGGCCATAGTCAGCAATATCCCCTCCAACGTGATCGTGGCCTTCGATGTTTCTCCGGAGGGAGTCGTCTCACATTCACAGGAAGTTCTGGATACCGAAACCGGAAAGCTCGTCTCCACCCTGCACGCCTCCCGTGTAGGAGGATTCTCATGGGCCTGCCCCGGGGTCGACGGAGGCAGGGGGAAGCCAACCAGACTTTCCGGCTTTTCGGGATTCGACTATGTGCTCAACCCGGGGTTCAGCTCGAACCAGGGCTACATCCTTGAAGGCGCCGCGGACACGGCCAGACAGGAGCAGATGATCCTCGAATGCCTCGCGGCCACCGTAAAGGATGACAGAAAGGCCGAAAAATATCTCGCGGGATGGACTGGACACGCAGGCGCGTCTCGCGGCGCTGGAAGACGTCGTTTTCGAGTCCACCGCCCGACAAGCCGAATTGACGGAACGGCTGCGCCGAAGCGAAGAAACCGCCTCCACCTCAAAGGCCCAATGCGAGTCCGCCATTCTGGAAGCAGCATCGCAGAAGGAACGGCTTGCAGGGTTGATCGACGCGCTCGCCTCCTCTTTCCCCTGCTTCATCCCGGAAGATGTGCAGCACCAGATGATGGAGGGGGACTTTTCTCGCGCCAAAATGATTTTCGAGCAGGCGTCCCGCGTGGACTTCTCGCAATATCCCATTGAGGAGCACAAACCCAAAACAATTTCTCCGGGTTCTCAGACGCAGGAACCTCCACTCTACGGCTCAGGAGCTTTTGGGTTCATGATCGACATCTGAAAAAAGTCCCCGCCACACGTTTGGGCGGGGACTTTTTTCAGCCGAGCATGTCCAGGAGCCATTCCCTTCCGAGCTGCGTCCATCGGCGGTGGTACACGATCTTGTCGTTTTCGAGGATTTCCTGCTTGATGTGGACATAGCCATGCTCGGCATACTCGGCGTACAGGACATAGGTTCCGTTCTGCTTGAACTGGACACGCCGCTCGCACAGCAAGCGGTTCAGGGCCACGGCACTGCGCATCCCAAGCTCTTTGGCGATCTCCGTTGTCGTATACGTTTTTCGGACATGGGAAAGGATGGCCACACGAGCCTCAGCCTGCACGCGGGCCTCGCGCTCTTCCTTCAACTGGGTCGCCAGCCTGATCAACACATCCGGGTTGAGCAAGGCTTCTTCCAGCTTTTTGGGCGTGAGGTAGCCGCCGTGCTTACGGATGGCGGGAAGCACTTCATGAACGATCCATCGCTTGAAGGCTTTGGCTTCCGGCTTACGCGAGCGGAGGACGAGGGAATACAGGCCGGGCTCGGAAATGATAGACATTTCTTGCTTACCGCCAGGGGTGTCGATAAGGGCGACACCCTTTTCATCGTCATCAAGAGAGGCAGCGGCATCACGGCTATTGCCGATCTCCAAGCAGTCGCATACATCCTTTCCCACAAACCACGGCGCGCCACTGTGTTCCACAACCCTGATCTTCCCGAATTCCTTGCTCTCAAAAATCTGAGGCATCTCCATGGACGAAACTCCTTTTGTAAAAGTTCCGTCCACGCTAACGGCCTCCCCACAGGGGCACACGGAAAAGCCGTCCAGATATGCCGTATTTACGGGAAAATGATTTCATTTTTCCCAAAAGGTTCACAAATAAAAAAAGTCCTCCCCTGCCATTTTTAGCAGAGGAGGACTTTTCAATTTTTTTTATGCGCTATTCGCCAAGCAATGTCCAGTAGGGGGCAAAACTCTTTTGGGCCAATTCAGCGATTTGCATCACGAAGGGGAGATAATCCCCCTGCGTGACGGCGATATCCAAATTTCGGTAATAGTCCGGGCGCGCATCCACGGGGACTATCACCGTGGGGAAGCCCGCCCGCATGAGCTCGAGGTTCATGATGAGCCGGGCCGTTCTGCCGTTCCCATCCTTGAAGGGATGGATATTTACGAAATCCGCATGGACACGGGCTGCGAACTCTACAGGATGCAGCTCACCCCGTGCCGCACCGCACCACTGAAAAAAGGACTCCATCTTTTCGGGTACACGCTCCGCCGGCGGCGGGATGTGCCCTGCACCGGATATAAGCACATTCATCCTGCGGTATGTCCCAGCATTGGCCCCGTCGATGTTGCGCAGGATGAGGTTGTGAATCTCCTTTAGCGTCCTTTCGGTCAGGGCCTCGTCCCTCTGAACAAGGGCCTCCATGTAATCAATGGCGTGGCTATGCCCTACCGCCTCAAGATGTTCTCTAAGGCTCTTTCCACCGATGGTGATGCCATCCTCCAAAACCGCCTTGGTTTCGCTCATGGTGAGCGTGTTCCCTTCGATGGCATTGGAGTGGTAGGTGAAGCGGATACGCATGTCTTCCCGTATCTGGGAGACGACATCCGCGGGCAAGGGGCGATGCGCGTTAAGGCGCGCCTTGAGCACGTCCAACTCTGCAAACAATTCTGCTTGGCTCTTCATAGGGTTCTCTGCACAGTTTTGTTTTTACTGCTGCGCAAGCAGGGGTGTACGGGAAGCCGCATTGCTGTCTTTCTCTCCGAGAAGGATTCGGATTTCCCGGCTGCATCACCTGCCGCGAGGATTCCTTTCCATGCATTGTCCCTGGCTGCATGCCCCAGTAGCGGTTCTTATGTCCTCAAGAGTCCGAGAGCCCTGTCGCATGGCGCGCAATATGTCTCCCTTACTGACGCAGGAGCACCAGCACACATACTCATCGTCCGGCGCATATCGAACGTCGTCTGTAAATTCCATACATTCTCCTCCCGGCAAATAACCTGACTTTACCGTCATGAATCTCTCTTGCATGAGGCCACTGTATTGCGCCGTGCAGACATGAGGCAAGGGGAGATTTCGAGGTATGCCTGAGAATTTACAGAAAGCGTACAGATTGGGGGTACAGATCGAATCTGTACCCCCAATTTTTGCATAAAAAAAGGGTTACGATTTTCATCGTAACCCTTTGAATTCTAATGGCGGAGAGGGAGGGATTGAAAATTTACTCGCAACAGGTTGATACTTCTCTATAAATTTTTTTCATTTTTTTGAGATACCCTCAAAAGTACCCCAAAAAGTTTAATGCTCCATCCGCCACATGTACTTTCTCCGCAAGCACATTGACGAGGCATCTATATATCAGGATCGCCAGTCGCAAGTAAAGGCCGGGGGCTGCAAGAGACCCCGGCCCGCCCCTACCCCCACACGCTCTGGAACGCCTCACCCTTCTGCCGGGCCTTCGACGTCATGCGTGCCCCTTCTCTACTGCACCCGCATTTCCTCAATTCTTTTCATCGCCCGCTGTGCCAGTATGTTCTTCCGCCGCTGGATGTTGTCCAGCTCCCTTTGCTTATCGGACGAGCTCATCACCCGGTTGATCCGAACCTTCTCCGCAGCCTTGTTCAGCTTTCCGAACTCCTTCGTTAGTGCGGTGAGCCCCTTCCGATTCGCCAAGGCCACAATGTCGTCGTGGGAAAGTTCGGCTTTCGCTGCGGACACGTTCCCGCCCTCTTCCGCTATCTGCTTCAGCGACGCGTGAAGCTTGTTCCCCTGCTTCATGACCTCATAGAGTTCGGACTCGTACCGCGTGCGCTTTTCTCCGCTTCCGCCGTAGAACGAACGGATGATCGGCAACTCCTCCAATTTCCGTTCGGGTGCCTCCGGCTCATTGCCGAGCGGCCTCAAAACCATATCCGAAGCTCCAAGTACGAACGCCCCGAGTCCGCCGAAATAGCCGTTGACGAGATGTTCAAGACGTTTCGGGGAACGCAGCACGTCCGCTCCGGTCTTGCCCATGACGGGTGTGAGGAGCGCGTCCATGAACGAAGCCATTGCCCGTACCGTCAGGCTCGTCCGGGAATCGAACTGATCCACGGGGGCCTTCCTGTCCATCCCCATGCCGACGATGGGCGTTTCACGGAAGAAATCCTTGTTGGCGACTTGCTCCACGAGAGGCCGTACCGCCTGCGGGAACGGGTTAAAGGCGAGCTGGTCCCAAATCCCGGCGAACACTCGGCTGGCAAAGACCCCGCCCGACTTGTCCGTTATGAGCTGCTCCATCATCCGCTCAGGGATGGTTCCGAAAATGAACCCGACTTCAAAGGGCTTGGGCAAGCGGAAATGCTCGCCGTCCACCCAGAAATGGAAATAGGTGTCTTTTTCCCAGTCTTCCATCTTGTCCCAGTCATCGGGATTCAACGCCTGATTCAGGGCGTACAGAGCCATTGAGGCCAATGCAATGGTCATGCCCTTGGCGGCGAACGCCCGTGGGTTTTCCACAGCCCCGCGCCCGAGCCGGTGCAGCCCGGCAAGCCGTGCGCCGAGAAAGGGCACCGTTTCACACAAGCTCTGGATAAGTTGGCTCTGTCCCCGCACGGTGAAGTCCATCAAATCCTTGGCGGCAAAAGCGGCCTCACGATGGCTGAACCCTTTGGCCCGCATTTTCTTGTACACGGCAAGCCGTGCCGCGTTCTCGGCGGCCGACCCGGCGTGCTCGTAGCCTTCGCGAAGCTTGCCGACAAAGGCTTTCAGTTTCTCCCCCGTATCCAGCACGGAATCCTGAAATGCCTTTTTGTCCATACCGTACTTGTCGAGTACCTTGTTGAGCGCCTTTGCGGCCTCTTCTCCCGAGTTCCCCAGACGGTACCCGCTGCCCATGAACGCGGAACCGGCGGCGAGGAGCTGCTTCGTGTCCTCGTCCACATTGAAGGTGTTCTTGATTTGCGCCAGCGAGTCCACCAACGGCCTGTATCCGGATTGGTGTTCGATGGTCCATGCGTGCAGGGTGTCCCGCAAAAAGTTCCGCAGCATGAAATCCGGCATGGACGTTACGCCCGTGGTCAGGAGCCGCCGGGTGCCCCGGAGCAGTTTCCACACCGGCCCCTGCCTCCCGTCCTGTTTCCACATGCCCGTCAAGGCATCAAGCAGCATGGGGTCTTCCACGGAATAATAGAGGCTCTTGCCGTCCTTCTGGACGCGGACGTAGTTGAACTCGGTTGGGTTGAACGTCGCGGCGATGACCTTCTTCTGGCTGTCGGTCAGGGGCCCGCACTGCGCGGCAAGCTCCTTGTCCTGCGCCAGTACCTCCGTCAATTCATCACCCTGCCGTTTCTCAAGCCGTGCGACCTCTTCCGGCGTGAGCTTGCGGGCAAGACGGGCCTTTGCCATGTCCTGAAGGATCATGTCGGCCGCCCGGTTTTTCTGTGCGGCGTCAATCAGGTGGATGAAGTTTCGCATGATGTTTTCGACGGGATCGCCGATGTTTGCCTTGCCGCCCTTCAACGTCTTGATGCCGGAGGATTGCCCGGCAAGCCCGCTGTTGTTCCGGGCACTGCGCACGGCGTCCAGCCCATCCTTCACCCGGTAGAACGGAATGTAGTCGGCGTTCTCCCATGCGGAACGGGATTCAGGATCGATGATGCCGCCTTCCTGCGCGAAGTCCAGAACAGCCTTCTTGAACCGGGCGAAGTCCTCGAACACCTGCTTATAAGTAGCCGCACGCTTGGAACCGTCGGGCATGACGCCCTCGTTCAGTTTCTGGGCCGCCGCGATTTCCGCATCGGTGAACAGGTTTTCCCGGCCTTCCTTCTTCAACCGGGCGGCGCGGTTCGCCACCATCCAGCCCATGAAGGAATCCATCTCGGAGGCGACGGGCGCGAACACGTCGGTCAGGCTCTTGCCCTCCACTCCCATGATGCCGTCGTTCCAGACCGGTGCGCCATACTTGATCAGGCTCTCAATCTGCGTCCCCAGACTGGTGGTCATGCGGGCTTGAACATAGCCGTCCTTGGATACGTCCTTGATGCTGGCGAAGTGGTCGAATACCTGCTGCTCGACTTTGCGCTTCCAGTTCTCACGGAATGCGGCGAAGCGTTCGGCAACGGTAGGCCGATGCCCGCCGATCTTGCTTCGGAAAGAATCAAGGGGCGTTTTCGGTGCGGCATCTTCCGCCCGTTGCTCCTCTTTCGCCGTTGTGCCGAATACGTCGCGCAGGGAGGCCAACGGCTTGTTATCCGGAGCAATCGGCTTGACGACATCCGCTTCGGTGAGTATTTTATTTCCAGAAAGTCTCGATGGGAGTTTGCGCACTAGGGGCAATTGTAGCCTGGCAGTCCGCGCCCATGCGAGGCTTTTCTTTTTGTCCTGATACAGCAGCCTTCCCTCTTCTATTTGCCGTACATACCAACCCTCATTGCCGCGTTTGTAGGCGCTGGCAATATCGTTGACCCGAATATGTTGTCTCTCCGTGTCCAGATGGACGGCGACCATGACCGACCGCCCCTCATGCCTCAATTCGGTGAGCACAACAAAGGCGTCCGCTTGTGTTGCCGATTCAAATACCATAATGGGTTCCGCCACGGCCTGCGGAAGCTGCTTCACCAAATCTTTCGGCAAGGCATGATCCTGTTTGTCCGAAAGTATTTTTGTCAGATTGTCTCGCGTCATGGTCATGGGCAAGTCGACCGCGCCCAACTTTTGCAGCACGTCCGGTGTACGGCAGACGGTCAGCAGAGTCGTATCCTTCCCTGCTCGGCCCTTTACCCCGGGCATGTATCCATCAACCTGCCGCCCCCATTCCTCGGCATCGCGTTGTACCTGCTCCCACGCGGCGTGAGCGGCCTCCATATCCGAACCGGACCTGTCCACCGACGCCATAGCCGGAACCATGCCGCCCTCGGCCATACCTTCGGGCCTGCCCTCAAAGACATACCGATCCAGCGCGGACAACAATCTGTCCACGTTCTCGTATTTCATGGACCCCGTGCGTCCGGTCACGGCATCGGTCAGCGCGTGCCACGCCCGCAAGACAGCCTCCACAAATCGCCGCCAAAGCGCCTGTTCCTGACCGGACAACTTGTCTGCCGCCCGTTTTTCCGCGAGATGGGCAAGGTACTCTTCCATGACCAGAGCACGGCCTTCCACGTCCGAACGCGGATCAACGCCGTACTTTCTGGCAATGGATGCAATTCCCGCGTTGCCCATGCCGCCCATACTCTGCCACAGCCGGTTGAGCACCCGCCGTTTTTCGTCCATTCCCAAGAGCCCGTTCAAGCCGTGATGCACCATGTTCTCGTGCATCCATACTTCCGCCGCACGTGCCGTACCGCGCAGATTGTCCGCCACGAGGTACACCGTGCCGGAAGCGGGATCGTACACGCCCTCCAGACGCGATGCCACATCGCCGTAAAGCTGCCGGATGTGTTCGGGCAATTCCTCAAACGACTGAACCCCCCGCGTGTCGGCGGCGTTGGCCGCCCGTTTGCCAAGCGCGTCCGCCACCCGCTGCACCGCGGCCTTGCGGATACGGAGGCGTGTGGACGGCATAGCGGGCAGGAATTCGCCGGGAGTGACGGAAGCCATCGGTGTGCCTTCCTTTTCAATAACCACCATGCGCGTATTGACGCCCGTGGTCACAGGCAGGGACGGATCGTTGAACGAGCCTTCAGCCAGCTTCTCCGAAGTCCCCCCCACCTCTTCCAGCCAGTCCCTGAACTCGGATGCCTTCTTGTCCTTCCCGAAAAAGGAGCCTTCGCTCACAATGGCGACCAGCTTCCCGCCGGGATTCAGCAGGTCGTAGGCTCGCCGGACGTGCTCCGTATCTTGCCGTTTCGAGAACGGCGGGTTCATGACGATACGGTCAAAGCTCTCTCCCTCGGGAATATCCTTCATGAAGTCCTTGCCGATGACCTCGTAGCCCTTGGCCTCCAGCAGCTCGCGCTTTTGCGGCTCCAGCTCGGCCACCACGGGTTCGACGCCCTTCTCCCGGATACGGTCGGCGATGTGCCCCATCCCGGCGGAAGGTTCCAGAACGCCCATGCCCGGCCTGATGTCCGCAGCCGCCAGCATTTCCTCCGTCACGGCTACGGGTGTCGGGAAAAAGTCCAGCCATCCCCGGTTGTTCGCCGCGTCGCGCATGACGCTGCGCTCAAGCTCTCGCACCTTGTCCTGCTTGGCTGCCGCCTGAAGCCCCACGAACTCCCGCAGAGCCATCCGGTATTCGGCGGGCGTCTCAATCCCCATCCGTGCAAGGGCTTTCCTCTTCTGCCGAATATCAAAAAGCTGCCAGGGAATGTCACGGGAAGTGCTTCCCTGCTTGTCGAACAGTTCATCGACCAGCTCGGGACGCAAGGAGAGCATCCGGTCATCATCGCCTTTCCATATACCGCGCTCCTGCGCCGCAGAAGGAGACAGGATTATTCTGTTCTCCCCGCGCTTCACCGGCAATACCACGGCCTTGCCACGATAGCCGCTGCGGGCAATGGCCTTTTCCGCATCTTCACGGGATTTGAATACGGCGGGCTTGCCGGCCTGTGTCGCATAGGTGGAAACCTCCTCCAGATGCGAATGGGCAAACTCCAGATAGGTTTCGGTCACATCGTCGGCAACGGAAAGAATCTTCTTCCCGAGGCTCTTGGTGCCATCCTTCTCGCTGAGCTTTCTGCCGAGTTCAGCCCAACTGGAACGGTAGAGCCTGTAGTGGGGGAAGGCGGCAAACTCTACGGTCTGGGTGGTCGCCGGTTCTTCGCTGTGCTTCTCGCGCTGATCCCATGCGGGGTATTTCGTCTTGTCCTCTTCCCATTTCGCCATTCGCAGGGCATCCCGAAGCTGCTCGACCTGCTTTTTCTCGCGCACGCGGTCAAGGAATGTCGCGGTTCCGTTCCCGATGGCCCCGGCGATGTTCCGCATAGTCTTCGCCAATGACTTGTCGGCATAGGCCATAGCATCGGCGGCCGCCGCCTGCCCCGCGCGCTTTGCCGTGTTCACCTTGCGCGCCGCGTTCAGGCTGGCATCGGCATCCTCATCCAGCCTGTCAGCCATTTCATTGAGACGCTGTACGGCGGTCTGGGAACGGTCATCCTCATAGGCATCCCGCCGGGCCTTCACCGCTTCCTGAGCCTCGGCCTTATCTCCCTGCGCCAGCTTCAGAAACGCTTCAGCCTGTTCCCGTCCGGTGAACTGGAATCCCGGTACGGCCCCATTGCCACGGAACTTGGAATAATAGCCGCTAAGCTTCTTGGCACTGGACAACAGAGCAAGGTAATCCTCCCGGCTTACCCTGTCTTCAAGCCGAACCACGAACAGATCATGTCCTTTCTGCGTATGCTTTGTGGCAATGATTTCTCCGCCAGTGGTCTGGGACGAGGAGGAAAGGACAGGTTCCGCCTTTGTTTTTCGCGTGCTCCTGCTCGCTTCCGCCGCGAGACGGTCAAACTGTTCCCTCTGCTCGAATGAAAGCAGATCACGGGCCTCACCAGCCGTCTTGCCTTCATCCATATGAAACCGGATGAACGACCGAAAATCCTCCAACGTCTTCGGATTCTCGACCGCCTCGCGTTCGGCCTTGCGACGGCTGGCGTATTCTTCGCGCTGCGCCGCGGCGTCTCTGGCGAAATCCGCCAACGTCTGCTCGCTCTGGGCATCCACAATCCTGCGGATGCTGGCGACGGTGGCTTTCCGGTATTCCTCCGGGCCCATCCCCATGAATCCGCTGACGGAATACGGCTGCCCAAGAGTAAAGTCGGACAGCATGTCCCGGTACAGCGCATCAACGATATCTGCCTTTTTGTCCCCTTTGTGCCGCCACGCGAACATGGCGCCGCCACGCGCAAGCAAGGCATTGACGGTCATGCCGGACAGTTCGGCACGGACAGCCTCCTCATTTTCCAGCAAAGCCGAAAAACCACGGTGATAGTCCTCAAGGGAAGCCTTCCCGTTCAGGAGAGATTTGTAGAGAGCCCGATGGCGTTCAACGTGTCCAGCGTCTCCGGGTTTGCCGGAAGTCTGCTCCTGCGGTTCCTTTTTCGGACTCTTTTCCGGCGGCTGCCCCTTCGTCTCTTCTTCCGTCTGTGGCTTCTCCGCTTCCCGCTTTTCCGGTTTGTTCGGCGTAGCTTCCGTTTTCATCCCGAAGGCATCGCGGAAGGCCTTGTCCTGCGGTTTCGCAACGCCGGGAATATTACCCGCTTCCGGGGATAATTTGGCGTTCTTGAGGTAGCTCTCGAACGCTTTGACGTATTCGCCCTTCTTCGCGTCCAGCGCCATGCGGAACAGGGCTATGGCCTGCTTGGAGAAATCCTGTACGGGAGCCCGGCCCGTCAACATGTTCACCTGCTTGAGGTAGGTGTCCGGCTCTTTGACGCCGCTCCCCTTGAAACCGACCAGCAGATCCACGGAATCCCTGACGTGTTCTGTGATGTTCCACGGCTTGCCGATGCCTTCGGCCACCAGAATGTGCGGGATGACGGCATCGAGCTTGCCCACGACATCAGCCGGAAGTTTCGCCAATGCCTCGTAACTCCGAGCGATACGACCACGAAGAGCTTCCTCGACAACCTTCTTGCCGTCAGGATTGAGCAGACCGTCGGCTCCGACTAACGCATTGCGCTCGGAACGCTGGATCACGCCATCCTCCATCATCCGTTCGACGACGGCTACGGAAGCGGGCGTATCAAAGTACTCGCGCAGGCTCTCGGCGTCCTTCAATCCGGCGGAGAGCATATCCAGCGTCCGCCTCCCGAACCGTTCGCCGCGAGATTTCCCGGACGCCCGCTTTTCCTTGGCGTCCTTGAAGTCATCGTTCATGGCCGTGACAAGCTGCTGGCGTTCTTCCCGCGACATGCCGCGCTCAAGTCGGCGCACCAGCATGGGCGAATGCATGGCGTCCACCTGTGCCGGATCAATGCCGAGCCTGTCGGCATTGGCTTTCAGCGCCTCGCGGTACTGTTCGCCCCGTTCGGGGAAGGATTCATAGGCCCGGGCAATGGACATGGCCCGCCCGTTGCCGCCGAGGACGTTGTTGTCATGATCAATGACGGGAGCCCCGTGGTTTGCGTCCACGGACTCCATGAGGAAAGCCGGATCGAGCTTAGCCGCGTTCTCCATGACCTTGGCCCGGCTGCCCGGTTCGTCATGGTAGCGCCGCTCGTTCTCCAGCCCATATGCGGGGTTCTTCTGAAAACCTCTGGAAGGCAGATGGGAAGCCCGCACATCGTCGGCCTCCAGAAGCTCGTAATGTGCGGGTTCGTCCGCCCTATTCGGAATCTTGACGGCTACAGGCTGTCGGGGCCGTTCACCTTCCCGTCCTTCCGGGGCAGGTTGTGCAGCGCGTCCTCGATCTCCTCCTCGTCCTCCGTCGCCCACGAGGTCAACAGGCGCGCCATGTCTTCCCCGGTTGCTTTGGAGAAGTCCACCTGCATGATCGCTTCCTTCTCCGCCGTTTCTTCCGGCGTTCCGTACAGTTTCGTCTCTTCCATCAAGAACCTCCCGTGTGTTTCCAGAGTGAGGCGGCGTACCGCCGGTTTTTGCCCGTGCGTTCTTCTCCGCCCACTGCCCCATCATGGCATCGATATGGCGGCGGATCGCGTCAAAATCCTTCACCCATGCTGCGGGCAGGGGATCCGCACGGAATGCGGCCGTCACCCTGTCCAGTAAGTCGCGGACAAACTGGGACACCCGCGCGAACAGGCTCGGGCGCTCTTCAGCCATCTTTGCCCAGAACGATTCCTCGGTGAGCCGCTTGCCCACAAGGTCCGCCCCGATCTCCTCCAGAATCTTGTCGTCCGACATGCGGCCCACGGTCCCGTCATGGCCCGTTCGGCGGTCAAGATCTTCACGATAGTGTTGCAGAGCCTCGGGTTTCAGTTCAGAAAGAAGATATTTCCTGAAATCACTATAGAGCTTAAAAGAGCTGTTATGTAGGCTGTGCAGCATTTCGTGCCCAAGAACGGACAGATGCGGCCTGTACCCTTCCCGGTTTTCTTCCATAAAAATTACATTGTTGATGGCAGGTATCGTTGCACCGAGAATGCCCGTAGGCTGTTTTGAAGCGTCCCGGAAGAGGATCAAATCCTGCCCGAACACATTGGCGAGAGCCTTCAATTGAAGGGAGGTCTTTGTATCCTTACTGAGTGGAATGAACTTTAACGAGGCTTCATCGACTCTCAGATTGGACGCAGTATAGCCTTTGAAGGCATCCAGCGTCAGTTGCTGCCAAGCAGCCTCCTGCCGTTCCGGCGGTAAACTCCGCGCCCATGCCTCCGCCTCCGGGGTAAGCTCGCCGTTTTGCCGTTCAATAGCCCGAAGCAGTTTTTGCTCTACTCCTTGAGTCCCATTTCCCTCCAGTGCCGCGCGCTCCGCTCTTTCGCTTCCTCCGGGTACATCGCGTCCCACTTGTCCGTGTCCACGAAATACTGTTCCTCTTCTTCCTCCCTCAGCATGTCTTCCGGCCCCACCGTCCGGAACATTCCGTCGATCAGGACTGAGCAGGGCCGCATCCACCCCTTCTGCGGGAATCTCGACAGGTCCCGCGGCTCGTTGAACAACGGCTCCAAGTCCGGCCTCTGTTCCTCCAGCTCCCGGTACAGCCGTATCCATATCCGGTCGACTTCCCCGATCTCCCATTGGGAAATCTCCGGGTCTTCCCGTAACCGCATCCAATTCTCCCGGATTCCCCGCCGCGTCGACGGGTACAGACTCCGAAAGAAGCTCTCCAGTTCCAGTTCCGGGCGTTCCTTGCTGTAGACCGCCATGTGTTACCTCCAGTCCGGTTTGCCCGGACATTGCCATATCGCCGGATACGGGCAAAGGAGTTTCCCGCAGGACTTCCGGTGACGCCTCCGGTACTTCGGAGACAAGGTTGTCTCCCGGCACTGTCTCTGCGCCGAGAGGGATACCAAACAACTCCCTGATTTCCCCTTCTCTGGCAAGCGAAAAACGCCATCCCCCAACCTTGCGGTCCAGCCGTCCTCCCGCCGCCTTGATTGCCTCCTCGAAAGGCCCGGTGTCGCCGTGCAGCATGAAGGACTTGTCGTTGATGCGCGTAAGCTGCAACGGGGCAGATCCGCCATTGGCCTGCGCGTCAAAGGGTTGAGGAGACTCCGGTGCGACGGGCGATTTGTCCTGCCCCAAGGGAAGCCCCCGTGGAGCTTCGCTCAGAGCTTTGGGCGCACCCGGGACTACGGAATACTCGACGTCATAGACCTGATCCGCCAGCAACGGCGGCATGTCGGAACGCATCCCCGCCGCGATGGGGCCAAAGGCGTCCGGCTGCACGATGCCATTCGCGGACACGGCACGCCCGCCCGGCGTAACGGCGAAGTCGGGCGCGGCGGGAGCAGTGGAAAGGCCGAGAGGACCGCCAAGGATGGCCTCCATCCCCTTCTGCAGCGGGGAGGTGGGAGGCGGTGTGGCGATGGGGTCTTCGTATGCCCTGTCCGTTCCCATGACGATGTTCTGACCGGGACCAAGCTCAAGAGGGGATCCATGCCCACCTTCGGGCAAGGCCGCCTGCTGTTCGGGTGGGAGAACTGGTTGCGCATCGGAGACCGCAGGAGCCCCGGGCTGCTGTTGCGCACGGCCCCCGAGCACATGCCCGAAACCGCCCATGCCGCCACCCATCGCCATACCGGCAAAACCGCCGCTTACAGCCGCTTCCCCAACTCCGCTCATAGGGTCAATGGTCGGATCGGCGCGTTGCAGTTCCGCTTGAGAGAGATATTGTTCCGCGCCGCTCTGCCCGGCCTCTTCGCCGAATTCAGCCGCCCCCTGCTTGCCCATCGTCCGCAGAAGCGTTTTACCCGTCTCCCCACCAAGGAGCTTGCCGAACATATAGCCGGATGGCGCGGACAAGACCGCAGTGGAAGCCCCAGTCTTGAGCCCCGTCATTGCGGCTACGGAGTTGGCCAACTCCTCCCGCGCCTGCTTTGGATCCCCCGTACGCTGCAGAAGTTCCTGATACTCCGGCGAATCCGCAAGCTTGTCTTCGGGCATGGCCAAAATCGCCTCATGGACATCGAGGGCGTTTTGCGCGCCGCCGATGGTTCCTTCACCGAGCGAAGACCCGACCGCCCAGGCAAGCCCGCGCGAAAACCCCGCCTTCATGAGCCCCCGTGCCGCGAGTGCGCTGAGGCCCATCCCCCCGACCATGCCGGGCGCGGATTCAGCGACGCTTCCTAAAATCTTCCGGGGAGACGTCCATGCCCCGCCAAAACCATAGGAACCGTCGGGCTCCTCCGTGAAGAACTCCTCTGCCCGAGCCAACTTCATTTCCGGGGAATAGCCCTTGCGCTTCTCCTCGGCGCTTTTCAGAAAATAGTCTTTGGCCTTGCCCGCGGACTCAATGCCCGCCTCCTCCGCAAGCCAGAAAGGGATTGCCGCAAGCTCGTTGATGCCTGCGGCGATGCCATGCCCCGTGTCGGAGAGAAGGCTCGCTTTCCCCATGTCCTCCCGACGGATGGTATCGTCGGGATGGGAAAGGTTATACTCCTGAATCCTGACTTCTTCGGGGTCTTCTTCCGTCACCCCTCCGAACGCTTTCGCAAAATCCTCCAGCGGCATGTCCGGGGCCGTGGTGTCATAGACGGCACGGGTAAGCTGATAGTCTGTAAGCTCACGGAGCTGCGGGTAACGGGCACGGTATTCGCCGATTGTCTTCAAAGAAAACTCCTCCATTTCAATGTGTTAAAAACAAAGAGAAAAGGAGGAGCGTTATGCCAATGATACAGGAAAGTATCAGAGTCCGGCAAGGGTTATAACTTTCTGAGCTTCAGCTATCGCGTCTCCCGGGGACAAGCGGTTCGACGCAAGCAGGATACAGGCGGCCTTTGCCAGCAGACGGCTATGAGCAGGGTCAAACGACTCGGGGAGACTCGTGGAGATTTGCTTCACATCGCCCAGTGCATCCTCAATGGAAATCGACATATCCGTACTCTTGAGAAAACATGCGGTCAGCACGAGTTCTTCCTTGCTCAAGCTCATGATTGCCTCCTTATACATATGGCGTTATCACGGAGTGAATATAGCCTTTACGGAAGACAATCAGCGTATCCTTTTGAGGAAAAAGACCACATGGCGGATTTGAAGAACATGACCGGAACGGAAGCGTTTCAACTTGCGAAGGATGAAAGCGCCCTTACGACCGATGAAATTGCCGAGCGGCTGAATGTCTCCCCGTCGGTGATCAAGCGTTACCTCAAGTCAGGGGACAGCTATCTCCCGGGGCTCGAAATGCTCCCCCGGCTGTGCGCAGTGCTCGGAAATACGATTCTTCTCCAATGGTTGGAAGCACAAGTCGAATCAGAGGAAGAGTCTGTCCCTCCGGCCCAAAGCCGGGCGGAAGTATTGACGGCCGTGGCCCGCGCTGGGGTTGCGCTTGGCGATGTGCAACGGATTCTTGTAGAGTCAAAGGTGATTGCCCCTCACCATGCCCGTGAAATCCGTTCCGCCCTGAATGATGTCATCACCGAGTGCCGCATAGCCAAGGAATCCCTCCAGCCGCTGGCGGCGCATCGGGATATGACGAAATACGCCCCGCTGTTTTCCTTGAAGAACCTCCCGGGGGAAGAGAAAAACCGCCCTCCCCGGAGCTGGTGGAAGTTCTGGAAAAAGGATTGATGCAAAATACAGGCCGCCTTCGGGTGGCCTTTTTTCATACGCGCTGTTCTTTGAACTTTTCAAAATATAGAATAAAGAGTATTTAAAAACTTACAGATTGTTGTGCATAAAACAAATCTCTCTAGGAGAATGATTACATGGAAAAACAACAGGTTCCCTTTCAACTTGGTGAAGACGGTATGAAAGGAACTATCCTTGCCAGTAAAAAATTCTTTGAAAGGGATTCCGTCCTCACCGTTTCCGGCAAATATAGCGAGCAGTATTTTGTCTCTGTTCAGCCTGTTGGGGAGTTTGATGTCGAAATCACCATCTCAGCAAAAGCCCATTCCAGCCTCAGCGAGGATCTCCTCAAGCAATTTATGAATGATCTCATAGATCAACAAATTCGCATAGATTTACAAAAAGAGTTTGGGCAGTTGCGCAATATTATTATTGAATACGCCTTTTCACCTGTGAGCAAATAGCATGTATCAGATGTTGCCTTTTCAGTTTGCAAGGTTTCCTGAACATGATGTCCTAATGGTCAATGAGTGTGGCGAATTCCTTTTTTTGGAGGAAAATCGCTTTGATTCACTCGTCAGGCACGAGTTTGATGAATCTTCAGAGGATTTTCTGAATCTGAAGGGAAAGCTTTTCGTCGCTCAAGATGATCCTGAGGTGGCATTACAAAAAATAGCCGCAAAATACAGATCACGAAAGTCATTTCTCCGTGAGTTTACCTCACTTCACATGATGGTCATCACGTTACGCTGTAACCAACGCTGTGAGTATTGCCAGGTTTCCTGTGCTGAACAGGATGCCTACAAGTACGATATGCCTGTTGATGTGGCGGAAAAAATCGTCGATATGATTTTTGAATCTCCTACCAAGCACCCTAAAATCGAATTTCAAGGCGGAGAACCACTTCTCAACTGGAATGTCATCACGGCAACAGTAACCTATGCAGAAAAGAAGGCCGTTCTCTTAAATAAGAATGTCAGTTTCGTCATCTGTACAAATTTGATTGGCATCACGGAAGAGCAGCTGTTGTTCTGCCGAGATCACAATATATCGGTTTCCACTTCACTGGATGGCCCGAAAACAATTCATGATAAATGCCGAATAGTGAGAACCGGTGGTAGCTCATACGACCGCTTTCTTGAAAGGCTGGATACCTCCCGCCGTATTCTTGGTCATGACGGCGTAGACGCGCTGATGACGACGACGGCTTTTTCCCTTCATCGACTCGAAGAAGTCATTGACGAGTATATCCGCCAAGGTATGAGTGGTATCTTTATCCGCTCTCTGAATCCCTATGGTTTTGCCGCAGAACAGGCCAACACGCTAGGTTACAGCATGGCCGCCTTTACAAGCCAGTATCTTCGGGCTCTCCAATATATTCTGGAAAAAAACAAATCCGTCTTTTTCCCTGAACATTTCGCTACACTCCTCCTGTCTAGAATCCTGACACCGTTCTCTACAGGTTTCGTGGATCTCCAGTCCCCTTCAGGTGCGGGCATCAGCGGCGTCATTTATGACTTTGACGGTTCTGTTTTTCCTTCCGATGAGGCAAGAATGCTGGCGCGCATGGGGGACAGGCATTTCTGTCTGGGCAATGTTCTACACGACTCATATCAGGAAATTTTTGCAGGTCCGAAACTGAAACAAATGACTGCTACGGCCTGTGTCGAAACGACTCCTTCCTGTGCATGGTGTGTCTATCAGGCTTATTGTGGTACTGACCCTGTTCGGAACTACCTGGAAACCGGTGATGAACTGAGAAACATGGAAAATTCTCCGTTTTGTATCAAACACAAAACACTTTTTACAGGACTCTTTGAATTATTGAGAAACAGCAGTGATGATGAAGATTCCATTATTTGGAGCTGGATAACCCGAAATCCGGCACTGGTGGCACGACATGCGCACAATTAACGGACAGGCATCAGGAGCTTTTGCGCCCATCATCGGTGAGGCAGTAACGACAAGAAGACCGTTCTATGCCCGGAGCAAAGCCATTCTGGTTACTCCGCACTTGGACATGGGCTGCCTAGGATACGCGGGGTGCATTACCAATGGAGAAAAAGGAACGTTTCTACATCCCGACACACTCTGGCATGCCGATGACTTGGATCAAGTCAAAGAAGGCGATATTGTTTGCCTCAACGACAGCGGCACTGCTATCGTCCTTTGGGAAAAAGATTCCCTGCAAAATTCACTCATGCTTACTGAAGCCTGTAACTGCAATTGCCTCATGTGCCCGCAGCCTCCTCAGAAGCATGCTCCCGAGCTCCTGCAACAAGCGGAAAATATACTGGATTTGCTTCATGGCAAGCATGTCCCTCATATCTGTATCACTGGTGGAGAACCAACACTTCTCAAAGATAACTTTATCCGTCTATTATACCGATGCACGAAGGAACACCCAGAATCCGTCATCAACATTCTGACAAACGGTAAAACATTTTCAGATATGACATTTGCTCGTGATGCAGCCCATGCTGCATCGGCAAATACTTTGTTTTGCGTTTCGCTCCATTCCGAAATAGATCAAATCCACGATGAACTTGTCGGGAAAAAAGGAAGTTTCGATAAAACGCAACTCGGTATCTACAATTTGGCACAATGCGGCGCATATATAGAAATTCGCCATGTCATAACAAAGCTCAATTACAAGCGATTGCTCCATTTTGCTGAGCACGTCTACAGCTATTTTCCCTTCTGCTCCCACTATGCCTTGATGGGGCTGGAACTTTGTGGATATGCCGCAGCGAATAAGGAACGTATTGCCGTATCCCCCCATGAATACAAGGAAGAACTCGCTTTAGCCGTACTCTATATGCATCGCCGTGGGCTTCCTGTTTCTGTTTATAATATTCCTCTTTGCCTCTGTACCCCGCGTATCCGCCCCTTTGCCCGGCAATCCATTTCAACATGGAAAAACCGATATGTACAACAATGTTCGGAATGTACTCGGCAGGAGGACTGTGCAGGATTTTTCAGCACATCCGTCTCACTGCCGCTTGAACATATACAACCTATACGGGAGGAAGTATGAGAAAGGCTGTTTACTTACTGTTCCTATTTGCCAGTTTTGTCGCATCCGGTCTCGGGCTCAACAAGTCCGAAGCACAGGCGACCTCATCCATCACAAACGACAGTGCGTTGACCACGTCCGACTCGGGAAAGCTGTATTTTTCTGATCTGATTGAAGGACACAACGGTAGTGGTTTGATTGCGGCGCACTATAGCCACCGTAGCCACGGAAGTCATGGGAGCCACGGAAGTCATCAAAGCCATTATTCCAGCAGATACTAATCTGTAATTTCTTCTTGGCCCCGCCTCGTGCGGGGCTTTTTCTTGACTTTTTACGCGTTTTCAATGACACTAATTTTACTACTTAACTGGCAGTGTCCGCGCCGCTGACTCCAAAAATTACGCGCGTCCCTGCCCGGCTTTTTGCTGGGTTTCTTTTTGGGCTGCAATGCTCATCTATCCATGCATATTTTGCCGGGTTGATAGCTCCTAATACAATACCCTCACGGGGAATAAGAGCAGCGCTCCAGTTAGCGTAGTTGAGACCCGGCTTTTCTCATATCCAAAGCCATACTACTAAATAACTGGAGGCTCATATGAGTCAGGCCCTTCTTCTCTCCGATCCCGTCCCTTCCGTTTCTCTCCACGATGGACGTCCCGCTACCACATCACGTGAAGTTGCCCACTATTTCCGTAAGCGGCATGACAATGTAGTACGCGACATCCGTAGCATCATGGATAACTGCCTATGAAAGCGAATGATTTTGATGAATACTTTGATGATGGCGGCAGTGTGATGCCCTTTGCCGACATGTCCAAAGCGGAACGGCCCAACGTGAAGACCAAACGCGTCAATGTGGACTTCCCCGCATGGATGGTCGAGGCATCGGACAAGGAAGCCGCACACCTTACAGCCCCTAGGGTGTGAGGGCTGACTACAAAAGCAGGGCCGGGAACCGTGAGGAACCCGGCCCTTGTTTTCTCCTCCTTTTCTCTATGCGGTTGTCAAAGAACAGCAATAAATTCATCTAGCTTTGAGAAGAGTAATAACCTTTTGATGTCAAAATTTCGTCCATGATGAATTGTTTCGCCTTTTCGATGGCAGGCTTCAGCGCCCCTTCGGAACCAAGGCCGCGTAGATCTGCCTCCCACCAGTTCGGCCTATCCATCCCTTCGCGTAATTTTTCCTCTGCCAGTCGCTCAAGCTCGGCATCTAGCTCCTTCACGGCAAGAGCGGGTTTCACTTTATCAGGACGTTTTCCGAATACCTTGGTGTAAGCCTCGTATTTGTCAGGCATCCTTTCCCATACACTGCCCTTGGGCGGCAGTATCCGTTCCTTTTCCTGTGTAGAGCTAGAAGCGGCAGTTCCCGGCATAGCCCCACTGAGTTTTGCATCCTCTGCTCTTTGGGGCTTATCGGTGGGTCCGACAGAATTGCCGAACATCCCCCCACCGAGACGCGCAGGCTGTTCAGTGGAGGTTTTTCCCTGAGAGGGTATATTCCCGCCATTGCCAGCAGGGGGCACGGAGGGCTTACCGCCTTTATACTCCAACCCACGAGAGAGAATGATATTTCCAACATCTCCCCCCTGTCCCGGAGCCGACTGCCCTGTGTATCGCTTCACGAAATCTTGTTGATGCTCGGCCCGTGCCTCTCCAACCTCTGCGGGTGACATGGCCCTCAGCTTGGGTTTTCCTTCGTCGTCAACAGCGATGCTTCCGTCTTTGTTGTATTCCGGCTTGTAGAAGGCACCGTTTTTTACAGCGTACCCCGCTGCGGCCATCCATTGATTGAAATCGGCGTCCATTGTCTTTTTGAAACCCTTTCGGTTGATGCCGGGCATTCCCGGAATCAGCCCATCGCCTTTTTCGTACTCGAACCGCTCACGGTTGAGGTTGTGCGTTGCCCATCCCTGTGAGACGCGCTGTCCTTCATAGCCGAGGCGTACCTTGTCGTTCGCCATGTCCGCCCGGCCCTTTTCCATGTCAAACAGCCCCTTCATGGTCTGAAGGTCTTTCGGGAATACGCCTGCCTGTTGCAGTTCTTCGTTCGTCATGAACTTGGACGTCTTGTTTGCCGTGTCCGTCACGATGTACCCTGACCGAAAGCCGTTCGCAGTCATCATCTTGCGTGGCACGAACACGGTTTTACCGTCGTTGTCGTACAGCCATTTGCTCGGATCTTTCAGGTAGTCCTCGTTCTGGCGCATCGTCGCCAGCGAGTACTGGAAAGCAAGTTGACTGAACCGCTTCGGATCTTTGGCAAGCCCACCGTAAAGGTTGCTCAACTCATCGGACGTGAAACTCTGTCCTGTGGCCTCCGGCCCGAATCTTCCGGCGTACATCACTTCATGACGTTTCGTCTCGGGGTTGTACTGCGTCTGGTAGGGCAATCCCAGCTTGTCCGAAGCTTGATCGAGTACGCTCGGATCACGGCTTTGGGCGTAGGCTTGTGGGGCCATGTTTGTCGTTTCAAACATCCGCATGATTGCCTGATCGTGATTCTTCCACGCCTTCTGCAACCCCTCCTGCGAGGAATTGTACTGCGTCGTGTACTCGCCAAGCGCCCGTAACCCCACGGGGTCGGAAAACAGTGTCGGGTCGATTCCGTCTATCGAGCCTCCCGCCTGCGTCACCGCGTCGCCGATCTGTTTCAGTCGGTCATTGATCTGTATATCCCAGACAACTTGCCGCATCTTCTCGCCTGCGGCTGCCCCGCCGAGAAAATCTTGCCCAAAACTGTTAATCGGCGCAGCCCCCGCCAAACTTGCGTAACCACCTCGTCCCATACGTTCTCCTACCAAAATTTCCCAAGCCGATTAGCAATATTCTTTTTCGCGGTATCGTCTCCAATAAGGTTCTGTACCCCTTCACCGGACTTCAGCGACATATCGGAGAGAGTTCCAGCCGCAAGCGTTCCAAGTCCACCAAGCGTCGCCGCACTCTGCCCGCCTATTGCCGAACCTATGCCGCCGCCCAGCGTGCTCCCGAGTGCCATTCCCGCCAAGGGATTCGCTCCTCCGAGTGCAAACCCCGCAGCCGCGCCGACGACAGGAAGAATATCCCCGAAGATATTACTGCTTCCCCCACTGACCTTGGTGGTCTGCGTCTGGTTCACGGCCTTGTCCATCGAGGCATAGGAACGCGCGGCCCCTTCCTGATTCTGCGTGGCGAGCTGCGCCGCCGGGGTCCAGCCGAGCGTCCCCATCTGGAACAATCCTCTAGGCATACGCGCCTCCAGCCGCCTTCATCGCAGGCTGCGTCTCAAGCCCGATGCCCTGCCGGAGCTGACCGCGCACGTCCGGGGTGACGTTCTGCCGCATGGTCCCCATCCCCGGCTGCGCGGGTTGCTGGCCGGGCTGCGTCTGCTGCGGCCTAGACTGGGGCAGCAGTCCCTTGAGCGCATCGCCTCCTGCGTCTCCCTGCGGCGTGGGAATGAGGCTTCCATTCCCCTCCTGCCCCACTCCGACTCCGAGCATCCCACCAGCAAGGCTCGGCCCCTGCGGAGCCTGCGGCATCATGCTCTGGAGCCGGGGTACAAATCCCTGCTGCATCGCCGACGTATACGACATGAGTTTCATTCCTTACCCTCCAAGCCCGTAGGCCATCGCCCCGGACAGTTTTTTCAGGTTCATCTCCTCGCCCTGCATCCGGCCCGTGTTCGCGGCCCCCGCAATGGACGCGGCCCCCTGTATGGCCAAATCGCGGCTGGCCGACTGCGCCGCGCCGCTTGTCGGGCTGATGCCCATCCGGCTCATGTTCCGGTTCATGCTGCCCGTGGCTTTGGACAGCGCCATGTTCGCGTCGGTTACCGCCCGGCCCGCGTAGGTTTCCGTGGAGGTTGGGCGGGAGGTGTTGTAGAAGTCCGTCTGGATGCCTTTGAACCCTTCAAGCCCTTCTTTAACTATGTCCGTCTGTACGGGGATAAGCCCAAGTTGGGCTTCGGCATTGGCCTTCTCCACAGGAGCCTGCACATCCTGCCACCATTTAAAGAACTGATCGGAAAGGCCTTGCTGACGTTCCGCAACCGAAGCCATGCGGGCATTGTATTCCTTGTCCGGCTCGGAACTGATGTTCGTGGTGGAACTTCCGCCGCCCTTGCCGCCTTTGAGCCAGGCAATAGGCCCCGCGTACTCGCTGGAACAGGCGTGCAACACCCGTCCCGTCCGCATTTCCATCTCAATCCGCGTGTAAATTCTCATTCCTTTTCTCCGCACCATGCGCCCGGAGCCGTCGTCCGGTCCGCATAACTGATAAGTCCCGGCTCATTCCGGCCCGTATCCGCCATAAAAACCGCATACGGCAGCTCGCCCACCGAGACGAAACCCACCTTTTGGACCCACCGCACGGCCTTTGGGCGGCGCACGGGCGTCGTGCCGTGCAACGCCTCCAAAATGAACGCCCCGCGTTCGTCCTGCAGCCGGAGCATGGAGGCCACGGCGAACCGCCCGAGACGCAGCGTCACCAGTGGGTGCAGGTTCGGCAGCATGGCAAAATGCGCAAAGGCCGTCCCGCCGTGGCAGACATGCGTGAGCCAGCACATGCCGGAAAGCTCGCCGCCGTGGCTCAAGGCCCATAAATGGATGTCCGGGCGGCGCGCATAGTCCCGAAAGCCGTGGTGGCTGTCTTCAATCTCGCCATCGTAAAACGTTTCGTGGAATCGACCGGCATCCTTCAGACGATCGTACAGCTCATACAGGGCCACGTCCGGCAGCGCCGACTTGTGGGTCATGCCATACATCCTACTTCCCTCCCCGCCCTTTCAGGCGCTCGGCCTGCTCGGCGGTGATGATGCCAGCATCCTTCAAATCGCCCGCATTCAGATTCCCCCTCTCCAGAATCGTCTTGACGGCTGACCGCACCGACTCCAGAAAGGCTCTCAATTCCGGGTCCGTCCTCGCAGGGACGGGCGGCAACGGATTTTTCATCGCAGCTCCTCGATCGCCGTGCCTATGGCGATCCTCTTCACAGGCTTGAGCGTCGTGATTTCAAACTCCCAACGCCGGGCCGCGTATCCTTGCGGCAACCGCATAAATCTGTTGGGCTTCACATACAGCGTTGCCCGGAGTTTCCCGTCGGCGAAGACACGGAGCACTGAAGAAATGGGAGTGCCGCCGGGGTACACGTCCGAATCCTCATCGCCAAAGGGGATCTCGCCAGACATCTGATCCCCAACGGCCCCGCCCCAAAACAGGATTTCCTCTTCGCCGCCATCCATCTCGTCGCCCTCGCTCTCGACGATAGCCGCCGCCATGTTCACCGGAGTCGGAAAAACAAATTCCTTGGAACGCCATGTGGCTATATAAGGAGCATCTTCATTGCCGAACATTTCATACAGACCGCTTTCGCCAGTATTGCCTATTTGCTTGGTATAATAGATTTTCCGTCCACCGGGTACGACGACAATCGCCATCCCCCACTCGTCCATGAGCCGCATCCGGGCCTGCCCATTCTTGCCGAAGTCAAGCATCAGCGTTCCGTATTCCCCGTTCAGGCGCCGATAAAAGGCGAGATACGTGGTGTCGTAGAACACCGCGAAAAAAGATGACGGGTTCAGGTCATGCCATTCCCGATCACTGATGAGCCCGTCGGTTACGTTTTGAGGAGAGGTCATACCCTGTGACACCAGATAGAGGCCGTCCGAAGAGGGAAAAAGGACTCCGAGCGGCGAAGTGACGGTTCCGTCAGCCGACAGGCACGGCGCATACCCGTCGAGTGTCGTGGCGAATGCCGAGGCAGGATCGTCCACGGTCAGGGCGTGCACGACGCTCTCCGTGAGCGCGAACAGCGTACGCTGCGAAACGGCTATGGTCTGGATACGCCCCTGAAAAGTGTAGTTGTGGGCTTCCGGCCATGCGTAGGGCTTATAGGATTCCGAGAGGTAGACGCCACCCGCAGTATGTGCCGCAAGGACCCCTCCGGGGAGGGACACGACATGGCGCAGTCCAGGGTCGGGCTGTCGCCAGTTCAGGGATGGAAGCGATTCCGCAAGCTCCACGTCGAGGCGGTTGTCCGTAAACTCGGTAAGCCCACCGTCGATTTCCGCAACGAACAGGTAGTCCGAATTTCCGCTCTCTCCCGTGGCCAGCCTGTAAATCCGCTTTTTCGCCATAGGGGCCTCGCCTGCGGCGGGCGCATACACGAGATCGAGGATACGCTGATTGCACGAAATATCGGTTGTGACGCTGGCGGGCAGGCTCGGCGCGGACTCGTCCCCGTAGCTGTTCACCACAGTGAAGACATAGACGCGGTTCTGTTGCCGGCCTTCATAGGCTACAGAGCACTGCGCCGTGCCGTCAGCGAAAGCTATGGGCGTATTCGGAGAGGAGGAGGCCGGATTACCAAGCCTGTAACGATGCCCACCCTGTCCGTCGGGAACGCCTTCCAGTACGGAATATGTCGTGCCTGCTGCGAGGGGCGAGGGCGGCATCCCCGAGAAAACCACCTTTCCCCCGGGAGTAAGATAAGGGCACGCCGCACGATCCGTCGACGTGAAGGTCATGGTCTTCGTCTCTGCGTCGAAAGATACCGGCCCGCCCCGTTGCCCCGCATCACCAACGCGCGGGGCCTTCTCCGGTGCCTTGATGCCGAGGGCATATTCGTTCCCGTGCCCGTCGATGAATCGGAGTCCATTGGGAGAACTCATGTACAGACGCGAATGCGGGTCTCCGGCGACTGGCGATTCAACAAACTGCCTCTTGTCTGGATAAACCCGCCAGACGAGCCCCTTCCCCGATGCGCGGGCATCATGACGAAAGAGGGAGCCCGCAATGAAAGGATACTGCGCTTCCAGCCGGGAAGCATACACGGGGGATAGGACACCTGTGGATGTATCCACATTGAATGCCGACTGTGCTTCGTTTTGCTCAAGCAGGTGACCGGCAACGGCGGGACGCATTCCGGTAAAGGTTGTCACATCAATAACCGGCATCGGATTCTCCTACGGCTTTTCGCTTCGTCACGAGTCAGGCCGCCGCAATCTCATCCGCCGTGGCAGCGGCTTGTACCGCCGCCTTACGTTCCCCGCCCCGCTGCATCGTCTCGTTCTTGTGCCGCATGGCCCCGTTCGCATAGAGCGCGAGGAAGCCCGGGGCGTCGAAGGTCAAGCGCGCCAGTTCTCCGCCCGGCGTGTAGGCGTTCCACGTCAGGGAGTCGGGCAGACCAAGCATCCCCGATTGCTTCATCAGGCAGACGTTCGCCGTGTCGGAAAAATTCTGCTGGTCGTCGAGCGCGTAGCTGAAGTGGTAGGTCACGCCGTCCACGGGGTAGTCGAACCCGGCGAGGATGGAGGCGGATGTTTCCGCGTCGATCTGCGCCTTCTTCGCTGTTTTCAATTCATCCAGCGTAGGCGTGTTGGCGGGTTCATCCTGTACAACTTCTGGGTGCTGCTTCACATAGTCGACAAGCACACTGTACATTTCCGCCCACTCACCTTCGTTCGGGACATGATAAAGCCCGTCTCCCCAAACGGCATCAACCCGTTTGACTACATAGGCACTGTCAGGACGGACATACACGAATGATACATCCCACTTGAGTGCTCCTTTTGACTCACGCATCATTGTGCCTTCAATGGAATACTTTTGTTCTTGCATATCGTTACCCTATCCTAAAAAATACTCCAGTATTGGCACTGGCTGAACCTCTAGCGCTCATATATTCTCCTTCATAAACAAGGGCCCCCCCTGTATATACGGCACCTGCCTTGAGAGCATAAGATGCAATGGTTCCACCATTAGGGCTAGGCACGTTCATAATGTTGTCATACAGGACAATCCATTGCCCTCCTTGAGGTGCATAACATTTTGGCTTATTGGGATATTCATAAACACCTAGTCCATATCCAATAGTACCGCCAATACTGCCCACATTGCCCGCGCTGTTCGCATAGTTGGCCGAATTGGCGTAGTTCACGCTGAAATTGGCGGGATTCCAAGCGAGCATGTTTGTTCCGTCATTGCTTCCCCACACATGCGAGGGCTGTCCTCCCTGCCCCGCCCAATTCCAGACGGTATCGACGCCCCCTTCCCTGCGTAGGCGATTAGCGGCCCATGCCAAATCCGCATTGGCGGCACTGGGGACTTTCGCAAAAACAGCTTCGTCGACTTGGGCAACCCCCGCGTCGTTGACCTTCAGCCCCTTTCCAATGATCACGCCGCCGAGGGTCTTCTTTGTGGCGGGGGGAAGCATGGCGGCATCAATGGTCCCGTCCGAACGGACGAGTCCGCTGAGGATCTCTTTAATCTCGTCGATGTCTCCCCTGAGGGGAATAATGATGGCGGAGTGGGCGGCGGAATCCATCAAGTGAGCAACAGGAGCGGCGTTCACCGCCTTAGGATGCACATTCAACGGCAATCCAATATCGACGGCAACGACAGAGGAAGGAAGACTTATCCCTTCCACAACGATGAGCGTGGCATTACCCGAAAGAGAAGCGTTGGCTACATAGCCATAAAGAAACGTTCCGTCGCCCGTGTACAACCGGAAGGAACGCGTCTGTGCAAAGAGGGAAACGAAGTCCCCCGGCAAGCTAAATGAAGAGGGGTCCACCACTGTAGGCGTGATGGGGAGCCCCGAAGCGTCCATGACGCGCCTCCAATGCTCTCCGGCCATTTCCTCCCATGTCTTCGCCGTCATGCGGAGTTGAACACGGGCTCCAACTTTCCAATCGCGGGCTCTGGTTCCTTCCTGCCCCCGTTCAACCGTCAGAATATCCCCGGCACGCTGTACAACCCGGATGAATTCCACGTTCCCCGCCGAATCTTTGATGGCGCACCGAAAGGAATCTCCAAGGGACAAATCGGGAAACTTGCCCCCATCCCCGAGCGAAAGATTCAGCAACGTTTGTTCGGCGGATACGGGAAGCGTCAAAACTGACTGGGCATTGTTCCTCAAGCTAATCATACCGTACCTCTATTTCTCAGTTCCGGAGGTAACTGCCGTCCGCATTTCTCGCTCTCGTAACTGCTCTTGCAATGCTCCCTCTGCCAAAAGAACAGCCCGTCCACGAGCTTGCGGGGCCATGCCCTCACCCCGTCCCTCGCCCAACGATAACAGCGCGAGGATAAGGTTTCGTCCGGCCAACCGCCGAGAAGTGTATTCAGGAGCTGGTCAATGGCTATCAGGGTTCGTTTCCCGTAGGTCATGCGGCTTCTCCTCCGCCCGGCATGGTGATGCTGACGGTGATGCCCTGCACCTCTTCCAGCGTCGTACAGGCATCAAGCCGATCTTCCAGCGCCTGACGCTGGCCGATGATGGAGCCGGAAGCAACGGCAAAGGCGTCGGCCTTGGCGAGTACCCGTCCCACGAGGTCGGACAACGGGATGCCCCGAGCTTGGGCCAGCGCGGAAAGAAGCGGCGTAGGGGCCGTGTTGTCGGCAGTCCAGTCCCGCGCCTCGGATTCCTGCTTGTCGAACGTGCTGATTTCGCGGTCCGGATAGGTCACCGTGAGTGTGGCTATGGTCCTGTCCGCAGCCGCGTTGATTTCGGAGAGCTTCGCGGCCTTGGCCTCGTCGAGCGTCGGTACGGGCGGGACGTAGGGCTGCTCCTC
>ENA-UEYG01000342-UEYG01000342.1-human-gut-metagenome-genome-assembly--contig:-NODE-342-length-36238-cov-5.391997_pt1 | contig 36238 bp, 32 predicted proteins | sample MGYA00242933_ERZ507934 | MGnify/ENA primary metagenome ERZ507934 (study PRJEB26167, sample SAMN06115527) | human gut metagenome | host: Homo sapiens | place: China:Zejiang | collected 2015-11-10... | reverse complement strand
TTTTTCTCATTGCCGATTCAATCTATTGGGTGACGCGAACTCCAAGGCTCAACCTGCTCAAATCGAACGCTGCAATAAGGGGATGGCTGACAGTCTTTGTTACGGACATAGAAGCCCAAGGAGGCATTGGTCAGCCAGTTGCTCCCCTTATTGTAGCTTAGGCATGAGATGGAAAGAAAGCCGGACTGGCTGCCCGGCTTTCCTGTCCAAATTTATTGTAATAGGAGGCATTGCATGACGGAAGCACAGCTCAGCAATGCCATGGATGCTTATGGCTCCACGGTTTACAGGCTGGCCCTGACCCGGATGCAGAATATCGCCGACGCGGAGGACGTGTATCAGGAGGTGTTCCTCCGGCTGTGGAAGCAGGCGGCGGAGGACTGGGACGGAGACCGCGCCAAGGCATGGCTTATCCGCACAACGCTGAACCGCTGCGCGGATCTGCACCGGTTCCATTTGCGGCGGCCGGTACTTTCTTTCGCGGAGATACCGGATCTGGCGCAGCCGGAGGACGAGAGCCGGGAACTGTGGGAAGCGGTGAGCCGCCTGCCGGAAAAGGCCCGGACGGCGGTGCATCTTTATTACGCCGAGGGGTATTCGGCGGAGGAGATCAGCCAACTGATGCACATTCCCGCCGCCACGGTCCGAACCCGGCTCCACCGGGCCCGCAAGCAGTTGAAAGAACTTCTGGGAGGTATTGACGATGAAACGTGCGTATCACGATCTGATGGAACAGCGAGACCCGAAAGGCTTTGTCTAATGATGAGGTGCAGGCACTCTGGCAGGCGGAGGAGAACGGGGAACTGGTGTGCAGTGTCTATGGCGCAGACGAGGGCGCCCCCATGAATGCCGATGTCATGACGGCTTTGGACAGCGATGTGACCGTGGACTATGATTCTTCGGCCAGCTATGGCTTCTGGGTGCCTCCGGAGGAGCTGCCAACGGCGAGCGATGACATGAAGCAGGATACGTGGGACAGCATCGACACCTTTAACGGAGCGCATCTGACGGTGGAGGCCACTTTCCTGGACGGCAAAACAGAGAGCCGGACCTACACCCTCTCCACCGGCCGTCTGCGGCTGGATCGGTATGAAAACGGGACATGGATGGTCCTGCCCCAGCTGGCCGGGGACGAGGAGGCGTACGTTTACGGCATTTATGCCGTCAGCGAAGAGGAGAGCCGCTGGTTTCAATGGCCGGTGGAGGGCAGCAATACCATCAGCCTCAGCAACCCCTTCGGAGCCAGATGGAATCCCGGCGGACAGGGGAAAACCGTCCACAATGGGATCGACATTCCGGCCGAACGGGGAACCCCGGTGCTGGCGGCTGCGGACGGCACCGTGACGGAGACCGGCTTTGACACGGAACGCGGGAATTACCTGATGATCGACCACGGCGATGGACTCGCCACACTGTACGCCGCGTGCAGCAAGGTGGATGTGAACGAGGGCGATCCTGTAAAGGCGGGGACGCCGATCGCCGCCATAGGCAGCACAGGAAGGTCCACCGGTCCGCACCTTCATTTTGAGGTCCGGCAGGACGGTGTTCCCCAGAATCCAACGGCCTATTTCGACGCGGATGTCCGAGCGACCCTGCGGATGGGATAAATGAACAGTGCCCACGGCGAAAGCCGTGGGCGCTGATGCTTTTATTCGGCTTCCGCGTAGATCCCGCCTTCGCCAGTCCACCACATGGCATCATACAACTGCTCAAGATCGGCGCAGGAGCCGGCGTAATCCTTCACATCGTCATAGAGGGGACAGGGCTTGCCGTGGGAAAACCGCTCATTGTAGTCGGCGACGATCTGAGGCAGGTCTTGGTTCAATTCCTCCACCGTCAGCACACGGGACCAGGGCTGGCCGTTCTCATCCTGAAACGCACATTCTATTTCGTCCAGATTGCCGATGACCGCCAGGGCCGCCGCCATGTCCTGATAAAGGCCCTTTTCAGAATCTCCCATTTTACCGGAAGTCTGGGGGACGGAGAAATTTAGCGTCAGGCGGTAAGGTGCGGAGGAGGTGTGCAGCTCCAGCGTATAGCTGCCGCAGGTGTCGAACCGTAAGGCGTTGAGCACCCGGCCCACGGCGGGGGCGTCCCCCACATAGGGCGTTTGGGCCTGATAGATTCTGTCGATCTGCGGCGAGATCTCGACACCACCCTGCCAGATCAGTTGATCGGCCACCCAAACTTCCCGCACACCATCCAGCGAAATATGCTCCCAATGGTCGGAGACATCATGAAGGAATGACGGCAGGATCTGCCTTGCGCTGACACGAACGATGCCGTTTTTGTTTTCCACCATCCAGTGACTGTAGGCAATATCAGACCATTCGGAATAGAAATGCAGATCCAGCTGCCCCGGCACATTTGTGTGAGCCGTCCAGTTGAGATTCTCCCAGTAGTCCCAGTTGGCAGGCTCCCCGATGAGGAACAGCTTGGCCGCGATCCCCAGTGTCAAAACCAGCACCGTGACGGCAACTGCCGCCGCCACACGCCGCCAGCCCCGGCGCTTTACTTTTTTCAGATAGTCTACCTCTTTTGCGTCCTCCGGGGCCGCCTGCTCCGGCGCGCCTGCCAGCGCCGTCCGAAGCTGGGCACAGTCCGAGCACCCGGACAGATGACGCTCCACCGCTGTATTGCTCTCTGGGGAGGTGAGGCCCTCCACATAGGAGGGGAGCAAATCCCGCACCACACCGCAGGTTAGATCATTTTTCATCGTCGCAGCCTCCTTGCTTCAATCGTTCCTTGCCCCGGTAAAAGGTCACTCTGGCCCAGGTCTCCGTTTTGCCTAAAACGTCTCCAATCTCCCGGAAGGACAGTCCACCGAAGGCCCGGAGGTAGACCACCTCCCGCCCCGGCTCCGGTAATTCATGGACCCGCCGCAGCAGATCTAACTGCCCGGAACGGCTGACGGCCTCCTCCTCGGCGGAGGGCACCAGCGGCAGCTCTGCTTCCTCAGGAAGCTCCGTTTCCCGGTTGGCCTTCCGCAAATGCTGATACCACAGGTGCTTGGCGATCTGGCACAGCCAGACGGACACCTTGCAGCTGCCGTCAAACCGGTCGATGGACCGCACTGCCTGATAAAAAGTCTCTTGGGTCAGTTCCTCCGCCGTCTGGGGGTCCCGGCATTGGGAGAGCAGAAATTTGTAGACCGTCTGCGCGTGCTGGCGGTAGACGGTATCCAGATCCTTCACGGAGTTTCTCCCCCTTTCAGCGGTGTTTTCATCTGCTATATCCGTTTGGGGCGCGGTTCGTTACAGCGTTGGAAAAAGATTTTGAAAAAAAGGAGCCATACGGCTCCTTTTGCGATGCTCAGAAGGTTTCAGACTGGACCAGTTCCTCGTAGGAACGGATGTAATAGTCGCACAGACGCTGAATCTCCGGTTGATCCTGCTCCGCCGTGGCCTCATAGACCCCGGCCACCCGGAAGCCTGCTGCCTTGGCGGTGCGGATGGCGTGGAGGGCGTCCTCGAATACCACGGTGTCCCGCTTGTTGGACTGGAGCCGCCGCATGGCCATCTCGTAGATGTCGGCGCTTTCAGATTTGTGATTTCCCGCATCGGCGGAGGTGACGATCCCCCGGAAATAGTGGTCGATGCCTGCCGTTTTCAGGGCCTTTTCCGTCAGCCGCCGATGGGTGGCGGTGGCCACATACATCCATACGCCCTCCATTTTCAAAATGGAGAGAAATTTTTCCAGACCCGGCTTGGGCCGGACCTGGCTGGAATAGAATGTCTCCATCCGCTGAATGATCTGGTCGATGATCTCCTGCTGGGACCACGGCAGACCGCAGACCTCCCGCAGATAAGGGATCACGTCGCAGTCCGCTAAGGTGTGGAGCATCCGGTCCTGCTCCGGTGTGGCGGAGATGCCCGCCTCCTTTAAGAACGTGGGCCCCAGCTCCCGCCAGGTGGGCATGGAGTCCAGCAGGGTCCCGTCCATATCAAAAATCGCGCTTTGTAACCGCATTGATGACCTCGATCTCCGTAAAGTTTGAAACTTACAGCATATGCGCCGATAGAGCGCAGATGAAAAAACTGGTATTTTATTGTTCGTTACTGCCGATCCAATAGCACCCTGCACCTATGATAGCAGCTAAAAATTCAATTGCCTTGAGATACATATCATAGCTATGCCAACCAATGATAAAACCAGATAATATATAAATCACTGCAAATACAACTACCGAAATAACCGCCCGCTTTATTTTGTTTTTCATCAAAGAAATATCCTTTAAAATTCAGATGATGTTTGCCAGGGCATCCCTGGGGGACTTCCCTTGCCCGCGCGGGGCAAGGGACTTTTTTGCCTGACGAATGATACTCTGATGAAGATACTTTGTGTCCCGCATGGAAAAATTGAAATCATTTTTGTCAGGACATGTGCCTGACAAAAATACTTTGATCTAAGTGCCTTGGGCACGTTCACCAGTCCGCAGACTGGTGGGAGGTGGTTAGGAGGGGGACAAGTCCCCCTCCTAAGTAATCAGCACAGCTTGGAACCCGCCGGGATCTGATCGTCCAGCATGATGAGGTTCAGCTTTTCCTCGCCCTTTTCCGTGTGGACGGCGGAAAGTAGCATACCGTTGCTCTCTAAACCCATCATCTTCCGGGGCGGCAGATTCACGATGGCGGCCAGGGTCTTGCCCACCAGTTCCTCCGGCTCATAGAACTTGTGGACACCGGAGAGGATCTGCCGGTCGGTGCCGGTGCCGTCATCCAGCGTGAAGCGCAGCAGCTTATCGGACTTTTTCACGGCTTCGCAGGCCTTGACCTTCACCACCCGGAAATCGGACTTGCAGAAGGTGTCGAAGTCCACCGTTTCAGTGAGCTGAGGCTCCACCTCCACGTCAGGCTGCTCTGCCTTCTTTGCGGCGGCTTCGGCGGCTTCCAGGTCCGCAAGAGCCTTGTCCAGATCCAAACGGGGGAACAGGTTTTCGCCCTTGACCACGGCGGCAGTCTCAGGCAGTTCGCCCCAGAGGTCCGCAGACTCCCAGGTCCGGGCCTCCGCGCCCACGCCGATCTGGGCGAAGAGCTTTTCCATGCTCTCCGGCATGAAAGGGGTCAGCAGGATACCGCAGATGCGGGTGGTTTCCAGCAGGTTGTAGAGCACATGGGCCAGCCGGTCGCCGTTGGCTTCCATATCCTTGGCCAGCGCCCAGGGAGCGTTCTCGTCGATATACTTGTTGGCCCGCTGGATCAGCTTGAAGGTCTCAGACAGGGCGTTGTGGGGGGCGAAGGTGTCCATCTCATGAGCGTAGGCCTTCTTCAGACCGGCAGCCTGAGCCACCAGCTGGGCGTCGTACAGCACGGGATCCACAGTGTCACCGCTGGCGGCCAGCTCCACACTGCTGCCCATGCGGACCATGGCAGCCAGCTGCTTCTCATCTTCCGTGGCACCGCAGCCTGCGGGGAGGGAGCCGCCGAAGTACTTGTTTACCATGGCGGTAGTGCGGCTGAGGAGGTTGCCCAGATCGTTGGCCAGATCGGTATTGATGGTCTGGATCAGCAGCTCATTGGAGAAGTTGCCGTCAGAGCCGAAGGGGAAGGTCCGCATCAGGAAGAAGCGGAGGGCGTCCACGCCGAACTGCTCCGCCAGCAGGTAGGGGTCCACCACGTTGCCCTTGGACTTGGACATCTTGCCGCCGTCCAGCAGCAGCCAGCCGTGGCCGAAGACATGCTTGGGCAGGGGCTCGCCCAGGCTCATCAGCATGGCGGGCCAGATGATGGAGTGGAAGCGGACGATCTCCTTGCCCACGATGTTGATGCCGGGCCAGTATTTCTTGTAGTCATTATAGCGGTCATTCTCATAGCCCAGCGCGGTGATATAGTTGCTCAGGGCGTCCACCCACACGTAGACAACGTGCTTGGGGTCAAAATCCACGGGGATGCCCCAGGAGAAGCTGGTACGGGAAACGCACAGATCCTCCAGACCGGGGTCGATGAAGTTCTTCACCATCTCGTTGACACGGGAACGGGGCTGGAGGAAGTCAGTGTTTTCCAGCAGGTCCCGGATACGGTCAGCATATTTGCTCAGACGGAAGAAGTAGGCTTCCTCCTCGGCGTCCACAACGGGGCGGCCGCAGTCGGGGCAGCAGCCGTCCTTCAGTTGGCTCTCCGTCCAGAAGGACTCGCAGGGAGTGCAGTATTTGCCCTTGTAGGTGCCCTTATAGATGTCGCCCTTGTCATACATCCGCTTGAAGATCCGCTGGATGGCCTTCACATGGTAATCGTCAGTGGTGCGGATGAAGCGGTCATTGGAGATGTTCATCAGCTTCCACAGATCCCGGACGCCCCGGGGGCCTTCCACGATGCGGTCCACGAACTCCTGGGGAGTGACGCCGGCCTCGTCGGCCTTCTGCTCGATCTTCTGGCCGTGCTCGTCGGTACCGGTGAGGAACATGACGTCCTCGCCCTTCAGCCGGTGATACCGGGCCAGGGTGTCGGTGGCCACGGTGCAGTAGGTGTGGCCGATGTGCAGCTTATCTGAGGGGTAGTAGATGGGGGTTGTGATATAAAAAGTGTCCTTTTCCATATCCGGTTCCTCTTTTCTTCTTTATGATAAATTTTGAGTGATCGCAAATAAAAACGCCGTCCCTGAGCATACGCTCAAGGACGGCGAAGAAAGCCGTGTTACCACCTTGATTCACCCACACCTCGCGGCGTGAGCCTCTGCGGGTACAAGCCTGCCGAAACCGGCACGCGATACCCTGACGCTGTAATGGGCGCACCCATCGCAGCCTGCGCCAAAGCGCTGAGCCGCGCGGCTCCGGGGCCATGTTCTGCCCACCGCATGGGTCCCTTTTCAGCTGCCGGGACTCTCTGAACCATGCCGCGAGGACGTACTCTCCCCTTCATTGCCTTCTCGATTGCACTCACTTATACCATATTTTAAACGATTAGTCAATCATCCGGTCAAAATATTTCCGATTTCCGCTGTTTTTATTCGCTGTGGTACTTTCCCCGCCATTTTCCGGCAGCATAATGATAGGCGGACAGAGCGCAGGCCACGGCCCAGCCGATGCCGTAGCTCCAATACATAGCGTCCGGGCCGAAGCGGTTTGCCAGCAGGTACAGGAAGGGGACCCGCAGCAGGATCACAGAGGCCACCACGTTCACCATGGGATACAGGCTGTCGCCCGCGCCCCGCATGGCGGAGTTCAGTACGAACAGAATGGCAAACAGCACGTAGGGCGGCATCACACATTGCAGATACCGGGCGCTGGCGGCGATGACCGCCGGGGCCGGGGAGAAGATCCGGGACAGAGGGACGGACAGCCACACCACAAGGGCGGAACTGAGAACTGTCCACACAACGGCCATGGTCACGGTGATTTTGACGCCCTGACGGACCCGGTCCTCCCGGCCCGCCCCCATATTCTGCCCCACAAAGGAGATCACGGCGGCAGACAGGCTTTGGACCGGCAGGAAGGACAGGGTATCCAGCTTGTTGCCCACGTTGAAGCCGGCAGTGAAGGCCTTTCCGTAGCTGTTGACCTTGGAGAGAACGCCCATGGCGCCCAAGGCCACCAGAGACATCTGGATACCGCTGGGCAGGCCAATGCGGATGATCTCACAGAACAGTTTGCGGTCGAAGATCCCGTTGAAGGGATGGATGGCCAGCTGCGGATATTTCCGGTTGATATACCAGATGCCAAACAGCCAGCTGCATAATTGGGCGATGACGGTGCCCAGCGCCACGCCCAGCACTCCCAGCGGTACTGCCAGCACCAGCGCCAGATCCAGAAAGATGTTCAAAACGGTGGATACCGCCAGAAACAGCAGCGTGGTGGAGCTGTTGCCCATGCCCCCTAAAATACCGGCGTTGAGATTATAGCCGATGCTGCCAATCAGCCCTCCGCAGACCACCAGCAGATAGGTCCGGGTCTCTGCCAAGGCGGCGGGGTCCACCCGTAAAACAGTCATCAGGGGATTCACCAGCAGCAGCGCGGCGGCAGTGATGGGCAGAATACTGCGGATAAAGGCGGTATACAGGCTGTCGATGGCGCTCCGGACCCGGTCCGGTCTCTCACCGCCGAAGGCCTGGGCGATGACCACGGTGCCGCCGGTGGCGATGCCGGAGAACAGGGATGTGAACAGGAAGATCACCGGAAAGCCAACGCCCACGGCGGCCAAGGCTCCGTCGCTGACAAAGTTGCCCACCACCCAGCTATCCACCATATTGTAGAACTGCTGCAAAAAATTCCCCGCCAGCAGCGGCAGGGTAAACATCAGAATATGGCGGAAGGGACTGCCCGCCGTCATATTCCGGATTCCGCTTTCCGTCCCCACGATACACCTCTAATCATTTTTATTTTACTGTACTCCTTTTCGCCGAAAAGGGCAAGTTGATTTCCCGGCGAAAACCGGGTAAAATGGGGGAAAACCGTCAAAAACCGCCGCCGGGACCGGACGGCGGGGAAGGAGCCTCTATGAAACTGGTATCTTGGAACGTCAACGGCCTGCGGGCCTGTCTCGGCAAGGGCTTTCTGGACTTCTGCGCCTTCGCGGACGCAGATGTGATCTGCCTGCAGGAGACGAAAATGCGACCGGAACAGGCGGAATTCGACCTGCCGGGCTATGAGCGCTACTGGAACAGCGCCGACAAGGCGGGCTATTCCGGCACCGCCGTGTTTACCCGGCAGACGCCCCTCTCTGTTACCTATGACTTCGGCAAGGAGGTCCACCGCCACGAGGGACGGGTCATTACGGCGGAATACCCGGGATTCTATCTGGTGTGCTGCTACACGCCCAACTCCAAGGACCAGCTTTCCCGGCTGGACTACCGTATGGAGTGGGAGGACGATCTGAGGGACTATCTGATGGAGCTGGATCAAACGAAGCCGGTGGTCTACTGCGGCGATCTCAATGTGGCCCATCAGGAGATCGACCTGAAAAATCCGAGATCCAACCGCATGAACCCCGGCTTTTCTGACGAGGAGCGGGCTAAAATGACCCAGCTGTTAGAAAGCGGCTTTACGGACACCTTCCGATATCTTTACCCGGACAAGACCGGCGCATACTCCTGGTGGAGCTATCGCTTCAACGCCCGGAAGAACAACGCCGGATGGCGTATCGACTATTTTATCGTCTCCAACCGGCTGAAGGACAAGATCAAAAGCGCCGACATCTGGAGCGAGGTCACGGGCAGCGACCACTGTCCCGTGGTGCTGGAGCTGGACCTCTGACCCTATGACAGCAGGGCATTGATCTCCTCGATCTCCAGATCCTGCAAGGCCCAGTTGATGCCGTAGCCGATGACCTTACCCAGGTCCCGCACCTGCTGGTCGATGTCCCTTGGCGTGACCATAAGGTTTTCAGGGCGGCTCCGCAGCGTTTCCATATCCGGCTCGGGAAGCCCGGATTCTTCCAATAGATCCGCTGCTAACGTGGCGGCGTCCACCACCGTGGGAACGCCCACGGCCAGCACCGGTACCCCCAGAGTTTCCCGGTTCAGGGCGGAGCGGTGATTGCCTACGCCGCTGCCGGGGATGATGCCGGTGTCGCTGAACTGGACGGTACAGCACACCCGCCCCACCCGGCGGGAGGCCAGCGCATCCACCGCAATGACCGCCGACGGATGGAGCCGGTCCACCAGTCCCCGCACCGCCTCTGCAGATTCCACGCCGGTGGTCCCCAACACCCCCGGCCGCAGGGCCGCCACCGGGCGGAACCCGGAAAAGTGCTGGGGCATAGCGTCGATGAGATGGCGGGTGATGAGGACACTGTCCGCCGCCAGCGGGCCGACGGCGTCCGGCGTCATGGCCTGGTTTCCAAGGCCCACCACCAGCACCGGACCGCTGTCCGGGGTCAACTCCTTGACCTGTTGACCAACGGCCCGCACCGCCCGGTCGAAAAACCCATCCCCCCGCTGCCAGAAGGCGGTGAGGTCAAGGGTGCGGTAGCTGCCCGCAGGTTTTCCCAGAGCGGCTTCTCCCTCCTGGTCCAGAATATCCACTCGTGTGACCGGATACCCCTGTATTTTCTTCTCCGTGGCCTTTACGCCTGCCAGCCGGGTGGTTTTTCCGGCGGATTCCTGCCACAGCTCGTGGGCCTCGATTGCCAGATCCGTCCGTTTTGTAAACATTTTGCCCTCCTGACACAAAATCTTGTGGTATTAAGGGTAGCTTTTGCGGAGATATTCGTGTTATACAAAAAAATATAGAAATATTAAAAAAAGGCTTGCTTTTTCTGGACTTCTCTGCTAAAATATCATTCTGCACGGTGGAAATTATGAAACCGCGCCAAGAAATGCCAGGAGGAGGTGTTTGGTTTGCCGAATATCAAGTCTGCCAAGAAGCGTGTCCTCATCGGTGAGGTCCGCAACGCGCGCAATAAGGCTACGAAGTCCGATCTGAAGACTGCCATCAAGAAGTTCGAGGCGGCTGCCGCTGAAGGCAATCGCACCGAGGCCGATGGCGCTTACAAGGTCGCGGTCAAGAAGGTCGATCAGGCTGTCGCTAAGGGCGTTCTGCACAAGAACACGGCTGCTCACCGCAAGAGCGCTATGACCCTGAAGCTCAACAAGATCGGTTAATAGGCCAAACAAAAGGACATCCGTCAGGATGTCCTTTTTTGTTTTGCCTTAAACTGACCTTATAAAATTTTGTAATTCTGAATATTGAGATAGTATCAAGATGGGATATAATGAATGCAAGAACAGGCGGTACACGCCAGAACAGGTGAAGTGCAATGGAAAATCAGAAGGTAAGAAAGTTAGTTCTCAGTGCTTTGATGGCCGCCCTTGTCTATGTGGCTACCAGCATCATTCAGATCCCGTCCCCCGTCAACGGCTATGTGAATCTGGGCGACTGCTTCGTGCTGCTCTCCGGTTGGCTGTTGGGTCCCTGGTACGGTGCGGCGGCGGCCGGTATCGGCTCCATGCTGGTGGATCTGCTCAGCGGCTACGGACACTATGTTCCCGGCACCCTGATCATTAAGGGCCTTGACGCCTTGGTAGCGGCGCTGATCTTCCGGGCCTTGGGCCGCGGGAAGACTGCCATGCTGGTCAGCGGCATCGTGGGGGAGACCATCATGGTCCTGGGCTATTTTGCCTACGCCTCCATGATCCTGGGCAAGGGTCTGGCGGCAGCCGCCAGTATTCCCGGCAATATCGTTCAGGGGATCGCCGGTATCGCCATCGGCCTTGCGCTGGCTGTGCTGCTGCAAAAGGCAAAGGCGCCTGCGCTGAGCGGTCTGGAACTGTAAACGAAAAAATAAGGCGGCCGTGTGAGAAAAATTCTCACACGGCACCTTGTGCGTAAAACAAAAGGGAGGCTTATATATGTCAGGAACTACGGTACATACGTTGGAGAATCAGCAGCTTTTGGAACAGGTAGAGCGGGAGTCCGCCGCTGCGGCCCGCCAACTGGCGGAGACTGCCCAGCTGCGGAAGGGACAGCTCGTGGTCATCGGATGCAGTACCAGTGAGGTGGTAGGGCATCAGGTGGGAAGCTGGTCTACACCGGAGGTGGCGGATACCATTTTCCGGGGCCTTGACAGTGTGTTCGGCCCCATGGGCGTCTACATGGCCGCCCAATGCTGCGAGCATCTGAACCGGGCTTTGATCGTGGAATACGAGGCGGTCCCCGGCGGGGAGATCGTCAATGTGGTGCCCCAGCCCAAGGCGGGCAGCTCCTTCGCTACCGCCGCTTACAAGGCGTTTCGGCATCCTGTGGCGCTGGAGGAGATCCGGGCAGACGCAGGACTGGACATCGGCGGCACCCTCATCGGGATGCACTTGAAAAAGGTGGCGGTGCCGGTGCGGCTGGAGCAGGATCACATCGGTCAGGCCATTGTGCTGGCGGCCCGGGTACGGCCCAAGTTCATCGGCGGTGACCGTGCCGTTTATGATGAGACCCTGAAGGAGGGCTATCCTGATTTTACGGATTGATCGGATATCTGCTTTCCTTACGCGCAATTATTTTATGGGAAAGAGGCCCCGGGAGAAAGCGGTTTCTCCCGGGGCTTTTCATGCAGTTCCGCTTTGAGATCGTATCCAATGGCGTCAGGTCCCCCTGTACTTTCGGGGGAGCAAAGTGCAGATTGGAACTTGCTGCAGCAAAAAACAGCTCCGGTCCGTACTGGACCGGAGCTGTTTGCTCACATTTTAAAGCTGCTTGACCGTGTAGTAGACAGCCAGTGCGAAGACCACCGCTGCCAGTGCCCACATGGCGTAGTAGGAGATGCCACCGCCCAGCAGAGAGGCCAGCAGAGCCAGCGCGGAAAGACCGCAGGCTGCATATACCGGCAGCTTATCCGCTTTGGGTGGCAGAAGCTTATTCAGCTTGCCGCTCTTGGTCAGTGCGGCGAGAGCTGCCAGCAGAACCAGATAGGTCACAACGCAGATCTTGACGGTGGTGCCCACATACATGCTGGAACCGTACCGGCGCACGCCCCACAGAACAAAGAGAGAGGCACCCAGCACCGTCAGAGCCAGTGCACATTCCCGGTCATACAGCGCCCAGAGGATCCCCAGCAGCATGATGACCGGCACAACGATCGTCATAAAGGAGAGAGTGGCCATATTCCAGCGGACCAGAGCCGTAGCTGCACCCACAAAGGCACCTGCCGCAGCAAGGATCCAAGCGGACTTCTGCTTCTTGGCGCTGCTCCGCAAAACCAGAGCAGCGATCACGCCCACTGCCAACACACCCGCGCCGATCCCGGCCAGAGTCCAGAGGTAGTGATCATACCAGGCGATCCGGGTCAGTTCAGAGTCAGCATTGATATAAAAACGACGCAGGATCAGTAAATACAGTTCTGCTACGCAGCCAGCCAGAAAAAATTTCATTGCTCCATTCATGGGTTCGTCCTTCGGAGCGACCTTTTTATTCGGATTTTTTGCCATCTATTAAAACCTCCAGGGTCATATTTCCCAAAATGCGGGCAGTCCATTCCGGACCGGTTCCCGCCGACACACGTTCATAGTATACCAGTCTCTTTTCCAATTTGCAAGGAAAACCTTCATTGCTTTTTTACAATATTCGCGGTATACTGAAAAAATCGAATCAAATTCTAACGGAGGACGCCATGAAACGGTTCTCAATTCTGATAGCAGCCTTGTGCCTGTGCCTGACAGGCTGCGGAAAACAAACAACGGAGGCTACTGCCCAGATCTTCGCCATGGACACGGTGATGGAGGTTGCGGCCTATGGCCCCAAGGCGGAGGAAGCCGTCCAAGAAGCGGAGGGGCAGATCAAGGCGCTGGAGAACAAACTTTCCCGCACAAAGGCGGACAGCGATGTGTCCCGCGTCAACCATAACGGCACAACGCCTACCACCGGCTTGACTTACGGGACGCGGGCGCTGCTTCCGGCGGCGCTGGAATACCGGGACGCCACAAACGGCGCGTTTGATATTACCATCGCCCCCGTCATGGACGCGTGGGGTTTCACCGGGGACAGCTTTCGTGTTCCGGAGCGGTCCGAACTGGACGAACTGCTGAAACACGTCAACAGCGACGAGATCCAAATTCAGGAGGAACCGGCCCATTCCGTAACGCTGGGGGAGGGGCAGGCTATCGACTTGGGGGGCATCGCCAAGGGCTATACCTCCGATTTAGTGGAGCAGACCTTCCGGGCCAACGGCATTGAAAGTGGGAAAATTTCTCTGGGCGGCAACGTGTTCGTGCTGGGCGGCAAGCCCGACGGCTCCGACTGGCGGGTGGGCATTAAGGATCCCCGGAATGAGAGCGGCCTTGCGGCGATCCTGTCCCTGCGGGACGCCTACGCCATCACCTCCGGCGGCTACGAGCGGTACTTTGAGGAAAACGGAAAAACCTACCACCATATTATTGATCCCTCCACCGGCTATCCCGCGGACAGCGGTTTACTGTCGGTGACGGTGGTGGCGGCGGACAATGGCCCAGACTGGGCCGGCGCGGGAAATGGTGCCATGTGCGACGCCTTCTCCACGGCACTGTTCGTCATGGGAGAGGAACAGGCGCTGGATTTCTGGCGAAATGGCGGGTATGACTTCGATCTGGTGCTGGTGACGGAGGATGGCCGGGTGGTCATCACTGCCGGACTGGCGGACCGGTTTGAGGAAGTGAAGGACAGTGGGTACACCTATGAAACGGTTTCCTGAGCTGAAGCCCAATTTCTGGGATGTGATCGTGGTCTTGGCGGTCATTGCGCTGGCGGCTCTCTCGGCCATGACGGTCTGGCGTGGCGGAACCGAAACCGGTGCTCTGACGGCGGTGGTCACCGCTGACGGGCAGGAGATTGACCGCTTTGCCCCGGCGGACCTGCTGGACGCGCCCCGCACCTATTCTTATAACGGCGTGACGCTGACGGTGGCGGAGGAGGACGGAAACGGCCTCCGGGTCAGTTCCTCCGACTGTCCCACCCAGGACTGCGTCCGCACCGGAACTATTTCCCGCGGTGGACAGAGCATCGTGTGCCTTCCGGCCCGGATCATCATTCAGCTCACCGGCGGCGCGGCGGACAGCAACGATGTGGACATTGTGATCGGTTAGGAGGGGAACTGTGAAGCTGACAACGAAGCAGTTGACCCTCTGTGCCGTGCTGACAGCGCTGGCGCTGGCGTTCAGCTATCTGGAGAACTTTTTCCCATTATCCCTGGCCATTCCCATCCCCGGCATCAAACTGGGCCTTGCTAATATTGTGACGGTATACGCCCTGTACGCCCTCGGTCCCGCTCAGGCGCTGCTGATTTTGACAGGCCGGTGCCTGTTGGGGGCGGTGTTCGCCGGGAACATGAACGCCCTGATCTTCTCCCTGCTGGGGGGCTTTTCCGCCATGCTGGTGATGATCTTGCTGTCCCGATCCCGGCATCTGTCTATCTACGGCGTGTCCATCGGCGGCGCGGCGGCCCACAACTGCGGCCAGATCGCCGCAGCCTGCCTGACGCTGGGCTCGATGGCCCCGCTGTACTATCTGCCAATTCTGCTGGGAGCCTCTCTGATCACCGGAGCAGTGACAGGCGTGGCGGCAGCTTGTCTGTTCCGGGCGCTGGTCCATACAAACATTTTGCGGTAACAAACCGGCCTATTTTCCCATAGAATGGAAAAATGGTTGACTTTCCAATGGAGAGGTGCTACACTAAACTTGCTATGAGAAATGAATTTGTAAAAACCTGTTGTTGTAAGACATAGGGCGGCTGAACTGCTGATGGCAGATACAGGCGTCCGTTTCAGTGTGCCTGTGTCTTGCATGAAGAGCTTTCAGGAGCGATGTGCAAGCGCACATCGCTCCTTTTGTTTTACCCGGCCGCGTTTCCCAGAGATGGGAAGATTCAACATGAATTATATTGATGAGGAGGACACAGTTATGAACTTCACACATTTGGTAGGGAACACCCCCATGATCCGCATCCGCTACAAGCTGGACGGCCGGGAGGGCTTTGTCTGGGCAAAGCTGGAGGCATACAACCTCTCCGGCAGCATCAAGGACCGTCTGGCGGCCCATGTCATTACCAAGTCCACCGCCAACGGCACCCTGAAGCCCGGCCAGCCCATCGTGGAGATGACCAGCGGCAACACCGGCATCGCCTTCTCCGCACTGGGCACGTTCACCGGCCATCCCGTCCACATCTTTATGCCGGACTGGGCCAGTGAGGAGCGGAAAAAGCTGATGGCTATGTACGGTGCCACCCTGCACCTGATCTCACGGGAAGCCGGCGGCTTCAACGCAGCCCTTCAGGGGGCCAGAGATCTGGCGGAGGAGATCGGCGGCTTCCAGCCCAAGCAGTTTGAAAATCAGGATAACCCGGAGGCCCACTATCTTACTACCGGCGTTGAGATCCTGCGCCAGCTTCCGGATGTGACGGACTTCGTGGCCGGCGTCGGTTCCGGCGGCACCCTCATGGGCACCGCCCGCCGTCTGAAGGCAGATCACGCCGTCCGGGCTGTGGCTGTGGAGCCGGATGCAGTGCCTCTGCTTTCCGGCGGGACTGTCAGGGGCGCTCACCACATTGAGGGCATCGGCGATGACTTTATCCCCGCTGTGGTGGACCAGACTCTGGTGGATGGCGTAATGGATATCAACGATATGGACGCCATTGCCATGGCGGCGAAATTCGGCCGTGTACTGGGCCTTGGCGTGGGTATCTCCTCCGGCGCTAACTTCCTTGGCTCTGTGATTCAGAATCTGGAGCCGGGCCGGAAGGTAGCTACCGTCTTTGCCGATGACAGCAAGAAGTATCTCACCACCATGCTCTCCAATCCCCCGGCGGAAACGGCGGACATGTGGAGCTCCCGCATTGAACTGCTGGATTACGAGCCGGTGGAAACTCTGTAATTTGCAATCTTGTGCAGCTTTTCCTTGCGGAGCCTTCGAATTCATGTTAGAATCGTCTGTAAAGGGACAAAACAGACGGCGAAGCCGGGCTTGTTGGCCCGGCTTCGTTTTGCTTACAGAAGGGAGAAACGGATGTTTCACACGATTTTATTTGATCTGGACGGTACATTGACGGATTCGCGGGAGGGGATCGTCAACTCCGTGAAATACACCATTGAAAAGCTGGGCGGGACCATGCCGGATGCCCAGACCCTTTTGAAATTCATCGGTCCGCCGCTGCAGGAATCCTTCATGGAGCACTGCGGCTACAGCCGGGAGAAGGCGGTGGAGGGCGTTCGGGTGTTCCGGGAGCACTATGTGCCGGTGGGACAGTATGAAAACGAGGCGGCCCCCGGTATTCGGGACGTTCTGGAACGGCTGAAGGCCAAGGGATACACTCTGGCGTTGGCCTCCTCCAAGCCGGAGGAGCTGTGCGTGAGCATCTGTCGGCGTTTTGGCTTTACACCCTTTCTGTCCGCTGTGACCGGCAGCCCTGCGGGGGCCGACTGGGAAAAGGCGGATGTCATTCGGGAAGCCATGCGCCGCCTGCGCTTGACCGATGCGGATAAGCCCACCGTTTTGATGGTCGGTGACCGGAAGTATGATGTGCTTGGTGCGCAGGAATGCGGCCTTGCCTGCGTGGGCGTGGAGTTCTTCGGGTACGCCGCACCCGGCGAACTGGCGGAGGCCGGGGCTGCCGCAGTCGTGCGGACGGCGGAGGAGCTGGAACAGTTTATTCTGAATCATTGAGCGTGAGAGACGGACAGAGTCCGTCTCTTTTTTCACCTGTTTTCCGCAAACGTGCGCTGAATTTTTGAAAATCGTCATTTTTGTGCATATTTCCCTTTACAAAATCGGGGAACTCCTATATAATATCATGGCTAAAGTAATCTATATGGAAATTGGAGAATCAGTATGGCTTTGATCGAATATGACGTTTATAAGCAGAAGCTACGGGACCTGGAACCGGAGCTGAAGAAGCTGGGGGACGCCCTTGACATCGACGCTGTGGCTCAGGAGGCCGCCCGTTTGGAGGATGAGACCACTCAGGACGGCTTCTGGAACAATCTGGAGCGCTCTCAGAAGGTGCAGACCCGCCTGAAGCAGCTTCAAAACAAGCTCCACCGCTTCAAGAAACTCATGAGCACCTGGGAGGATCTGACCACCCTGTGCGAGATGGGCCAGGAGGCGGAGGATGAAGAGATCCTGGAAGAATTGAAAACAGAGTTCCCCGCGCTGGAAACCGAGATCGAAGAGATCCGTATGACCACGCTGCTCTCCGGTGAGTATGACGCAAACAACGTTATTCTCCAGCTCCACTCCGGTGCCGGCGGCACCGAGGCCCAGGACTGGTGCCAGATGCTCTATCGGATGTATACCCGCTGGGCGGAGCGTCACGGCTACGCTTGGAAAACGCTGGACTACGAGGAATGTGACGAGGCCGGTATCAAATCTGCCGCTATTTCCATCGAGGGCGAGAATGCCTACGGCCTGCTGAAGAGCGAACACGGCGTCCACCGTCTGGTCCGCGTGTCCCCCTTCGATGCCAACGCCCGCCGTCAGACCAGTTTTGCCGCTGTGGAGGTCATGCCGGAGCTGCCTGATGACGTAGAGGTGGAGATCCGCCCGGAGGACATCGAAATGCAGGTGTTCCGTTCCTCCGGTGCCGGCGGTCAGCACATCAACAAGACCTCCTCCGCCGTCCGCCTGATCCACAAGCCCACCGGTATTGTGGTGTCTTCTCAGCAGGAGCGGTCCCAGTTCCAGAACAAGGATAACTGTATGAAGCAACTGCGTGCCAAGCTGATCGAACTGAAGATCCAGCAGCATGCGGAGAAGATCTCCGACATCAAGGGCGTTCAGATGAAGATCGAGTGGGGCAGCCAGATCCGCTCCTATGTGTTCATGCCTTATCAGTTGGTAAAGGACACCCGCACCGGCTACGAAACCAGCCAGATCGACAATGTGATGGACGGCGACTTGGACGGTTTCCTGAATGCCTACCTGACGCAGTTAGCCACCGGCGAGCTGAAAAAGTAAATGCCAGAAAAGGCGCGGCTGAAAGGCCGCGTCTTTCTTCCGAAAGCTGATATGAAAGGAACCAATCTAATTTATGAGTAAGCAAAACGCCGCGGGTGCGGCTCCCCAGGAAAACAAGATGGGCGTTCTGCCGGTAGGCAAGCTGCTGGCCGGTATGGCGGTGCCCATGATGATCTCCATGCTGGTACAGGCGCTGTACAACATCGTGGACAGCGTGTTTGTCTCCCGGCTCAGTGAGAACGCCTTCAACGCCGTGGGTCTGGCGTTCCCCCTCCAGAGCCTGATGATCGCCGTGGGCGCAGGTACTGCCGTGGGCATCAACGCCCTGCTCTCCCGCTCTCTGGGCGAAAAGAAGCAGGAGATGGCGGACCGGGCTGCCGGCGCGGGTATCTTCCTGCTGCCCATTTGCAGCTATCTTGTCTTTGCCTTCATCGGCCTGTTCCTCTCCCGGCCCTTCTTCGTGGCGCAGGCCAAGGCAGTGCCGGAGATCGTGGAATACGGCGTGCAGTACACCCGGATCTGCTTAGGTCTTTCCGTGGGTATTTTCAGCCAGTTCTGCTTTGAGCGGCTGCTACAATCCACCGGCCGTACCAGTCTGGCCATGTGCACCCAGCTGTTGGGCGCCATCATCAACATCGTCATGGACCCCATTCTGATCTTTGGACTGTGCGGCGCACCCCGGATGGGCGTGGCCGGCGCTGCTGTGGCCACCGTTGTTGGACAGATCGTGGCGGCGATCGTGGGCCTGATCGTGAATATCAAGTGCAACCACGACATTCACATCCACCGGAAGAACATCCGCTGGGATCCCATCGTGGCCAAGGAGATCTACCGGGTGGGTATCCCCTCCATCATCATGCAGTCCATCAGTTCTGTGATGACCTTCGGCATGAACAAGATCCTCTTTGTCTTTACCCCCACCGCCACCGCCGTGTTCGGCGCGTATTTCAAGATCCAGAGCTTCGTGTTCATGCCCATCTTCGGCCTGAACAACGGTATGGTGCCCATTATTTCCTATAACTACGGCGCAGCCCGGCCTCAGCGGGTGTGGAAGACCATCCGTCTTTCCAACATCACCGCCATGGTCATTATGGTTGTGGGCTTCACCATTTTCCAGCTGTTTCCCTCCACACTGCTGGAACTGTTCGACGCATCGGAGACCATGCTGGCCATCGGCGTTCCTGCCCTGCGGATCATCAGCGTTTCCTTCCTGCTGGCAGGCTTCTGCATCATCGCTGGCTCGGTGTTCCAGGCCATCGGCAATCCGGTGTACAGCCTGATCGTCTCCGTGTGCCGTCAAATGGTAGTATTACTGCCGGTGGCGTGGCTGCTGTCCCGGACTGGACGGCTGGAGTTGGTGTGGTGGTCCTTCCCCATTGCGGAGGTCATGTCCTTCACCCTGAGCACAATCTTCCTGCGCCGCACCGTCAAGTCCGCCAACGAGGTCATGAATTCCAGCGCGGACTGACCGCATGCCTGATTTAAAAGTACACCCCGTTCTTCTGAAAAAGCGGAAGAACGGGGTATATTTTTGCGCATAAAACTGCATGCATGAGCAGCGCACCGCGAACATGCACAAATGCCAATGCATGAAGTTTTCGTGCATCATTCCCGGTTGCCCTGCGGGGGCGAGGAAATGGCACATTTCTTATTTTACTGTGCTTTTGCATAGCAAAATCCCCCGGAAGAGACCTTCCGGGGGAGAGATGTATGTAGGATTTCAGGACAGGAGCATTTTGTCATTGGCCTCGTCAGAGCCGCTGGCGCGGCTGAACAGGGCCAGCAGGTCGGGGACCGTCAGCTTCTTCTTGTCCTCACCGGAGATATCTACCACCACCCGACCGGCATCCATCATAATGAGCCGGTTGCCGTGGGCGATGGCGTCCTTCATGTTGTGGGTGATCATGAGGGTGGTGAGGTTGTTCTCCTGTACGATCTGGTCGGACAGAGCCAGCACCTTGTCGGCGGTCTTGGGGTCCAAAGCGGCAGTGTGCTCGTCCAACAGCAGCAGCTTAGGCTGCTTCAGGGAGGCCATCAGCAGCGTCAGCGCCTGACGCTGACCGCCGGAGAGCAGGCCCACCTTGGCGGTAAGGCGGTCCTCAAGCCCCAGATCCAGCGTTTTCAGCAGCTCTCTGTAATCTGCCCGCTCCAAGGCGGTGATGCCCCACTTCAATCCGCGGGGCTGGCCCCGGCGGGCTGCCAGCGCCAGATTTTCCTCGATCTGCATGGTGGGCGCGGTGCCCATCATGGGGTCCTGGAACACCCGCCCCAAAAATGCCGCCCGCTTGTGCTCCGGCAGCTTGGTAACGTCCTGTCCGTCGATGGTGATGGTGCCGGAATCCACCTGAAACACGCCTGCGATGGCGTTCAGCATGGTGGACTTGCCCGCACCGTTGCCGCCGATCACGGTGACAAAATCCCCGTCATTCAGTGTCAGGTTCAGATGGTTCAAAGCTACCTTAGCGTTGATGGTATTGGGATTAAACGTCTTGCAGATATCCTTCAACTCAAGCATGGACGGAACCTCCCTTCTTGGTGTGGATGTGGCCCTTCCAGTAGGGGATCGCCAGGAACACGGCCACGATCAGGGCGGATACCAGCTTCAGATCGTTGGTGTTCAGACCCAACTGCAAAACGATTTGCAGAACGATGTAGTAGATGACGGCACCGATGGAGACCGCCAGCAGCTTCAAAGCGAAGTTGATGAATACCTTGCCGAAGGCCACTTCGCCGATGATGACGGCGGCCAGACCAATGACGATAGCGCCCCGGCCCATGTTGATGTCGGAGGAACCCTGAAACTGGGCCAGCAGACCGCCGGACAGGGCTACCAGACCGTTGGACACCATGAGTCCCAGCACCACGTTGGCGTTGGTATTGATGCCCTGAGCCCGGGCCATGTTGGGGTTTGCGCCGGTGGCACGGAGGGAGCAGCCCTTTTCCGTGCCGAAAAACCAGTACAAAACGGCAATGAGCACCACCGTGAATACCACCAGCAGAGGCAGGGGGTTATCCAGACTCACGGTCCGCACATACCGCTGGGATACCAGCAGATCATACTTATCCACGCCTACTGCCTGATTGGCCTTGCTGCCCATGATCCGCAGGTTGATGGAATACAGGGACAACTGGGTCAGAATACCGGCGAGAATGGCGGGGATGCCGCATTTCGTGTGGAACAGGCCGGTGACAAAGCCGGCCAGCATACCTGCCAGAAAGGCGCACAGCAACGCGGCCCAAGCGTTCAGACCTGCCCGGATCAGCATGACGGCCACGGCACCGCCGGTGGCCAGAGATCCGTCCACCGTCAGATCAGCTACATCCAGAATACGGAAGGTGATGTAGACGCCGATGGCCATCAGGCCCCAGATCAGGCCCTGGGCCACAGCGCCCGGCAGCGCATTGAGAAGGGAGGCTAGAAAACTCATACCGTTTCTCCTTGTTCACAGCGGGAGGAGGGGATTGCCCCCTCCCGCCAGATTTTCGTTATAGGATCGCGTTTGTTTTGGATCAGCCCTCAATGGCCTCATAGCCGTCCAGAGGCTGGATGCCCAGCTCCTCGCAGATGGTGGGGTTGTACTTGGGGGTGGCGTCGGTGTATTCGATGGGCATGGTGGAGATATCCGCCTCGCCGGTGAGGATCTTGGCAGCCATCTTGCCGGTGGTCACGCCCAGATCATAGTAGCTGATGGACAGGGTAGCCACGCCGCAGCCGGAGCAGATACCCTCCTCGCCGCAGATAGCGGGAACACCGGCGGGCACCAGGATGTTGGCGATGGCCTCGGTGTTGGAGGCGGCGATGTTATCGGTGGGGAGATAGACCACATCCGCGTAGTCAGCGGCAGACTGGGTCACGGACGCCACGTCATTGGAGTCGGTGAAGGCAAATTCCTTGGTCTCAATGCCCTTGTTGGCCAGGCAGGTCGCCACTTCCTGGATCTGGTAGCTGGAGTTGGGCTCGGCGGAGCAGAACAGCAGGGCCACCTTCTTGGCCTCGGGGAACCACTCGGTGATCATATCGGCCTGCTGGCTCAGGTCAGCCAGATCGGAGGTGCCGGAGATGTTGCCGCCTACGGTGCCGTCGAAATCGTCAAGATCCAGGGCCACGCCGTAAGCGGTGATGGAGGTGCCCAGAATGGGAATGTCGGCAGTCGCAGAAGCGGCGGCGGTCAGGGCGGCGGTGGCGTTGGCCATGATCAGGTCCACGCCCTCGGAAACAAAGCCGTTGACGATCGTACCGCAGTTGTTGGCCTCGCCGGAGGCGTTCTTGTTCTCAAACGTCACCTGACCGGGGAGGGCTTCATTCAGAGCGTCGATAAAACCCTGGGTTGCAGCGTCCAGCGCAGGGTGCTGCACCAGCTGGCAGATGCCGACCTTATAGGTGGCGCCCTCGGCGGAGGAATTGTCAGAGCTGGCAGAGGAATTGTCAGAGCCGGTGGAGGGTGTCTCCGTCTTGGAGCCGCCGCAGGAGGCAAGGGACAGCGTCATGGCCGTAGCCAGAACAAGAGCGAGCAATTTCTTTTTCATAGTGATCTTCTCCTTTTGTCCGTATCCGGACGAATTCATAAAGTTGGATGCCTTCCAAAAAACAAGGGGGGCTCTGTCCGTGGAACAGAGCCCCCTCGCGTTTAACGAGTGCAAGCCTTATGCCCGGCAGAATGCCTGTTCCGTTTCTGCATTATGAAAGAAGCCCGCAAAATAGCGTGCGTAGCGGTAAATATAGGTAAACATTCCGAAACGCATTGTGAACTCCTTTCCGCCGCACCGGGCTTTGTGATGTTATTACCATACAGCTTTAAACGACTAAAGTCAACTGTGATTTTCCACAAAATACGGTGAGATTAAATCCGAACTGACGAGCCGCTTTGACAATTTCGTGAAATTCTGCTACACTGCTCATCACAGAGGGCCGGTTACACCTGATATGCTGCGGCTCTCAGAAAAAGAGGATCTGTTATGAACCATTTCAAAAAAATCGCCGGTGTGCTGGAGGCCCACGGCCTGGACGCCGTGCTGCTGACCTGCGAGGCCAACCGCTTTTACGCCTCCGGCTTTCACTCCTCCGGGACGGACGGTGTGGCCATCGTCACTCGAAACCGCAGCTATTATTTCACCGACAGCCGGTATACGGAAGCTGCTGCGCGCTATGTACAGGGTGCGGAGATCCGGCAAACGGACCGGGAACATCCCTACTCCGCCCTCATCAACGAGGTCACCGAGAAGGAACACATCACCCGCATGGGGTATGAGGATGAATATATGACGGCGGCGGATTTCCGCCGCTTTTCGGAGAAGCTCCACTGCGAGCTGGTCCCCGCCACGGAGCTTTTGTGGACGCTGCGGGCCGTCAAGGACCAGGCGGAGTTGGAGTGTATGATCCAGGCCCAGCGGATCGCGGAAAAAGCGCTGGCGGACATTCTCGGCGAGATCCGTCCCGGCGTTACGGAAAAGGAAATTGCCGCACTGCTGCTCTATAAAATGCTGCACTACGGCGCGGAGGACAAGTCCTTTGATCCCATCGTGGTCTCCGGCCCCAACGGCAGCCTGCCCCACGGTGTTCCCAGTGAGAAGCCCATTCAGGCCGGGGAGTTCGTCACCATGGACTTCGGCTGCAAATTCGGCGGCTATTGCTCGGATATGACCCGCACAGTGGCCGTTGGTCATGTGACGGAGGAGATGGAGACTGTTTACAACACGGTCCTCAAGGCCCAGCTGGCCGGAATCGCCGCGGCAAAGGCCGACGTCACCGGCGCAGCGGTGGACGGCGCCGCCCGACAGGTCATCGCGGACGCCGGATACGGTCCCTATTTCGGCCATAGCTTTGGCCACAGCGTCGGTGTGGAAATCCATGAAAATCCCAATGCTACGCCGTCCAACAGCAAGCCGCTGCCTGCCGGCGCTGTCATCAGCGCGGAGCCGGGGATCTATCTGCCGGGGAAGCTGGGCGTTCGCATTGAGGATGTGATCGTCATCACAGAACAGGGCTGTCAGAACATTACGCTGGCATCCAAGGAGCTTCTGATCCTGTAAATGGTCCGGAACTATACAAAATGGGTTGTGAGACTGTACTTTCGCACGGTCCATTTGGTGAAAGGCACTGTTGACAATTTCACGCCGGACTCTCATAATCATGAGAGAAACAGAATTTAGAAACGATCCGAAAGGAGCTGTGGAATGGACAAAGTTTACATTACCGGCCATCGCAACCCGGATACCGACTCCATCGTATCCGCCATGGCCTACGCCGCACTGAAAAACGCTCTGGGGCAGCGGCAGTACTGCGCCGCCCGCCTGGGCCAGATCAGCGATGAGACGAAAGCCGTTCTGGACAAATTCGGTGCCCAGCCGCCGGAGCTGATCAACAACGTTCGGACGCAGGTCCGGGACCTGGACTTCGATACGCCGCCCACCCTGTCTCCCGCCGCTACCATCAGCCGGGCCTGGCAGATGATGCAGGCGGACCGGATCTCCGTACTGCCTGTGGCCAATGAGGACGGTACGCTTTACGGTATGCTTTCCGCCGGTGACGTGGCCAGCTACGATATGCTGGCTGTCCGCAATTCCACGGTCAAGAACGTGCCGGTCTATAACCTGCTCTCCGTTTTGGAGGGAAAGGTCCTCAACGAGGGCGGCCAGATCCGGGATGAGATCTCCGGCGAAGTCACCATCGCCCTGCCTGCGGGACGGGAAAACCTGCTGTTTTCCTCTCCGGACAGCATCGTGGTCTGCGGCGATCAGCCGGACATGATCAAGCGGGCACTGGAGCTGCGGGTCACCTGCGTCATCGTCTGTCAGGCGGAGGTCAGCCGGGAGCTGCTGGAGCTGGACACCGATACCTGCATCATCTCCACGCCTTATGACGCGTACCGGGCAGTCCACCTGATCTGCCACTCTCTGCCTATCGAGCGCATCTGCAAGAGCCACGATCTGGTTTCCTTCCATCTGGACGATTATATCGATGACGTGCGCAATACCGTGCTGGAAAGCCGATTCCGGGCTTACCCCATTCTGGATGAAAATGAGCACGTGGTGGGAACCCTGTCCCGATTCCATCTGCTGCGTCCCCGGCGCAAGCGGGTAATTCTGGTGGACCACAACGAAAAGGCCCAGTCTGTGCCCGGTCTGGATCAGGCGGACATTCTGGAGATCGTGGACCACCACCGTCTGGCGGATATTGAGACCAACAATCCTATTTATGTCCGGAATGAGCCGGTGGGCAGTTCTACCACCATCGTTGCGGATATGTATCAGGAAAAGGGTCTGATGCCCTCTGCCAAAATGGCGGGCCTCATGGCTGCCGCCATCGTGTCGGATACGGTCATGTTCAAATCTCCCACCTGCACCCAGCGGGATATCGACATTGCCAACCGGATGTCCCGTATTGCCAATGTCTCTCTGGAAGAGCTGGGGCAGACCATTTTCTCCGCCGCTACCGGTGAGGACAAGAGCGCTGAGTCCATTATCCGCACCGACTACAAGGAATTTCACATTGGCGGTCACAATCTGGCGGTGAGCCAGATCACCTGTCTGGATTCCGATCGTCTTATGGCCCGGAAAGAGGAATTCCTCGCCACGATGGAGACCATCCGTAAGAAGAACGGTCTGGACATTGTGCTGCTGATGATCACGAACGTATTGGTGGAAGGCTCCTATCTGCTGTATTCCGGAGATACGGAGACCATCCGGCAGGCATTCAATATCACCGGCGAGGAAAAGAACTGCGTGTTCCTGTCCAAGATCATGAGCAGGAAAAAGCAAATTATCCCGTCCCTCTCCGCTCTGTGGGGCTGAGAAACGCCGAATACAGACAAAACACCTCCGCGTGGATTTTCCACGCGGAGGTGTTTTTGCGCGCTAAACTGCCGAAATAGCGAGAAATAGCAAAAAGGCCCCCGGCGTGTCTTGTAAGACACGCCGGAGGCAAGGTTTTGCTTATCAGACTTACTTCATCAGTCCGCACACCAGATCCGTGTAGCCGGAGGGATCGTCCAGCGGCAGTCCCGCGATCAGCAGCGCCTGATCGTACAGCAGCTTGGCGTAGATCTTGGCCTTTTCCGGGTCGGCGGTCACGGCGTTCTCCAGAGCGGTGAAGGCCGGGTGCTCCGTGTTCAGCTCCAGAATCCGCTGGGCCTTGATGCTGCTGTCAGGCTGCATGAGCTGGAAATACTTCTCCATCTCAAAGCTCAGGCCCTCGCCGGCGGTGAGACATACAGGGTGCGATTTCAGCCGTGTGGAGGGTTTCACCTCTGCCACCGCGTCACCAAGCGTCTCCTTCACGAAGGCAAACACATCCTTATGGGTGTCGGCCTCCTCCTTAGCCTTTTCCTGAGCGGACTCGTCGGATGCACCGTCCATGGCGGAGCGGAACTCCTTGTCCTTGTAGCTCCGCAGGGTCTGGGCCACGAACTCGTCCACTTCCTCTCTGAAGTAGAGGATCTCCACCCCCTGATCCTTCAAAGCCTCCAGCTGAGGCAGCTTGTCGATTTTATCCACGGTGTCACCGGCGGCATAATAGATGACCTTCTGATCCTCCTTCATCCGGGAGACGTACTCATCCAGCGTCACCAGCTTCTTCTCCGTGGAGGACCAGAACAGCAGCAAATCCTGCAGCAGGTCCTTGTGGATGCCGTACTCGCTGACCACGCCGTATTTCAACTGGCGGCCGAAGTTCTTCCAGAAGGTTTCATAAGCCTCACGCTCGTCCTTGAGCATCTTGGCCAGTTCGCTCTTGATCTTCTTTTCCAGATTTCCGGCGATGACCTTCAGCTGGCGGTCATGCTGCAAAAGCTCCCGGGAGATGTTCAGACTCAGATCCGGGGAATCCACCACGCCCCGGACAAACCGGAAGTGCTCCGGCAGCAGATCCGGACACTTGTCCATAATGAGAACGCCGCTGGAATAGAGCTGCAGACCCTTTTCGTATTCCTTGGTGTAGAAGTCGAAGGGAGTGGTGCCGGGGATGAACAGCAAGGCCTTGTAGGTCACGGCACCCTCGGCGGACACGGTGATGACCCGCTGGGGGTCCGCGAAATCGTGGAACTTCTCCCGATAGAACTCGTTATATTCCTCCGGCTTCACGTCGGCCTTTTTCCGCTGCCAGATGGGGACCATGGAGTTCAGGGTCTCCATCTCCACATAGGGTACCTCGTCCGGCTTGTCGGACATGCAGGAGGCCACCTTTTTCGTTTTCGTGACCGCCATGCGGATGGGGAAGCGGATGTAGTCGGAATACTTTTTGATCAGCTCCCGGAGCTTCCATTCTTCCAAAAATTCGCTGTAATGTTCGTCCTCGGTATCATCCTTCAGGTGCATGATGACCTCAGTGCCCGCATCGGACTTATCACATTCCGTGACGGTGTAGCCGTCGGCCCCTGAGGACTGCCACTGATAGGCGGTGTCACTGCCGAATTTCCGGGTGCGGACCGTCACCTGATCGCAGACCATGAAGGCGGAGTAGAAGCCCACGCCGAACTGACCGATCACGTCAGTGTCCTTGGTGTCATCTCCCACCTCCTGCTTGAACTTGTAGGAACCGGAGGAGGCGATGACGCCCAGATTGTTCTCCAGATCCTCCTTGTCCATACCGATGCCGTTATCCGTAACGGTGATGGTCCGGGCGTCCTTGTTGACAGACAGGTCGATCTTGAAGTCCTTCCGGGTCAGCTTCACGCTGTCATCCGTCAGAGCCTGATAGCACAGCTTGTCGCAGGCGTCGCTGGCGTTGGAGATGATCTCCCGCAGGAAGATCTCCTTGTGGGTGTAGATGGAGTTGATCATCAGGTCCAGCAGCCGTTTGGACTCCGCTTTGAATTGTTTCTTTGCCATAAACCAAACACTTCCTTTGTGTATTTTCATATCGTATGTCAATTTTAACACGGAATGACTTGGAAAGAAATTACTTTTTTGTAAACTCCGCTGCTAAACCGTTGCCTTTCTCTGACCTATCCGCTAAAATATGTAAGGTAAAACAGTTACGGTTCCGCGGGAGCCGACGGAAAGAGGCAGCAGGCGTATGTTCTATAAATTCAGATGCGCGGTGGCGCGGTTCATGTACGGCCGGAACGGCATGGATCAGATGAATCAGGCGCTCCTTCGGGGCTACCTGGTGATTCTGGTGGCCCAGTTGATTTTCGGCCTTCTGCGGCTATGGATCCCCGCCCGGATCTGCGAATCCCTCCTTTGGGTGCTGATGGTGTTTATTCTGTTCCGGATGTTCTCCAAAAACCTGACCAAGCGCCGGGCGGAGAACCAGAAGTTTATGGGCTGGATCTGGAAGGCCCGGAACAACGCCGCCGGGGCCAAGGCCCGCCGGGCGGATAAGGAGCACAAGTACTTCACTTGCAGATGCGGCGCCATCTGCAGGGTGCCGGTTGGGAAGGGGAAGATCGTCATCACCTGTCCCAAATGCGGAGCGAAGATCGAAGCGAAAAGCTGATACAAAAAAGCGGTTCCGGAAGTTCCGGAACCGCTTTTTCCATATATTCGCGGTGGGTCTAACCCACGTCCGCGTATTTCAGCTTGTAATAGCTCCAGCAGCGCCACTTGCGGACGGCGTCCTTTAATTCCATGGACGATTCATCCGTCTGCTCGTTCAAAATTCGCTGCGGCAGTACGGAGCCGTCCGCCAGGATATAGGTTTTCTTCTGCACCACCGGCGCGATCCGCCGGAGGGAGGAGAGAAAGTCGAACCACGGACTTTCCCCGGCGCGGCCGGTGAGGTCCAGCAGAACGCTGCCTAAAAAGGAAGCAGAGAGAACGCCGTCCTCCGGCAGGTCCAGCGCGGCCACGGCCTCGTTCCAGTTCAGCGTGTCCGCGGCGGCGTCATTGGCCCAGAGCACATAGGGGGTCTTGTAAGAGCAGAGAATGTCCTCCCGCTCGTTTTCCGGAATGGACACCTCAGATCCCAGCTCCGCGTAGCCCTTCTGATTGTCCCCCAGGTAGGGCAGGTGGTCGCCATAGAATACAAGCACCACAGGCTCCTCACGATCTGAGAAGTAAGCCGTCAGCCGGCCCAGCATGGCGTCGGCATCACGGACGCCTTCGGTGTAGACCTCCAGCATGGAGCGGGTCTCTGGGGAGATGTCCGCCGTGGTGGAGACCGGGGGGAACACATAGCCCTCACCGTACTTGTCGGCGGTGTAGCTCATGTGGTTCTGGATGGTGGTGGTGTAGTTGAACAGGGGGCGGCCCTCGCTGACCGCCGTTTCAAATTCTTCCTCGATCAGACCAGCCATGTAGTCATCCGTGACCCAGCGGCCCTTGTATTCCAGATCTTTCATGTCCTTGGCGAATACCTCGTGCTCCGCGCCCAGCCAGCGGTAGACATTCTCGCGGTTGTAGAACCAGGCATCGCCGGGATGGTAGAAGGAGGTGCGGTAGCCGTCCGCCCCGAACACCCGGAACAAACTGTCCAGATTTCGGTTCACCACCCGCATGGCGGAGGTGGCAGTGACGGAGAGGGCATTAGTCTGCATTCCCGTCAGCGCATCGAACTCTGTGTTGGCGGTGCCTCCAGCGAAGCCAGGGACCACGATGTGACCGGAAAGGGCGTGGGGGTCCTTCTGCAAAGCGTGGAGGTGGGGCAGGGGATCGGTTTCCTCCGTCCAGTTGAACATAGGCTGGTCGATGAGGTCGGAAAACGCCTCGTTCATCACAAGGATCACGCTGACGTCCTTACCGAGCCCCGTTTGCCCGCCTGTCTCCCAACCAGCGGCCTCGGACTTGGAAAAGCCCTCCGGCTTGTCCACCGGATAGGTGGTGAACTGGTGGCAGAAGCAGTAGGGAAAGCCCAGTTCATTGAATACCGAGGGGACATAGTAGGCATTGCTGACCCGGAAGGAATTGTAGAGGTCATTGCTGGCGTATACAGTGAAGATCAGGGCGGTCAAAACGCCGAAGCTGAGGACTGCGCCCAGGATCCGCTCCGGCCAGCAGCGGCCGGGGAACACGGCTGCGGCGTCCCGTTTTGTCAGCTTGGCCTTCAGTGCGGCAAAGGACACCGGGCGGCTGGGGAACAGGACCCCAAGGCCGATGAGCAGCGCGGTGGTCAGCACCACCACGGCGATGGCCTTCACCGGATAGCGGATGTCGAAGGACTGGATGGCGCTGCCTACCTCCCGCAGAAGAGAGAAGTCCCGGGGGAATACCGGCTCGTCCCGGACCTCAATTTTGACCCGGTTGGCAAGGGACAGTGCGCAGACGAAGAAATTCACCAGTGCTCCGCTGTAAAAGACATTCCGGAACAGGAAGGCGAGGGCCAGCAGCAAAAGTCCGATGGGCAGGGCATTCAAAACGATCAGCAGGGGCTGGGCCTTGAACCCTGCCAGCACCGTCCGCAGGGCGTTTGGCTGGCACCACAGGGCCAGTAAAGTGATACAGCCTGCCAGCAAAACGGCGGCCAGCAGACTCCCCCAGAGGGGCAGTTCTCTTTTATAGATCCGCTCTTCTTTCAAAACGTAAAGTCCTTTCATATCAGAATACCTCTATTATATGGATTTGCCCGGAATTTGCAAGTATTCCCGAAATTTTGCGAGCTTTGCGAAGCGGAGAGAAAACCGGCATTCCCGAAAAAATCTTGCGGAATTACAATACAAAATGTCGATTTGAAAACAAAAAATACGAACCGTATTGAAAACGAGGGCGATTTGGCGCAAAATCAAGGCTGCGGTGATACCGGAACAACAGCCCCTCCTCAGCAAGTCTGAGCGGCACAACGGCATTGAAATAACGGTCGATTTGCCAACGACTTGCACGGCGACAAGTATACGAAGCGTATGTAAGAAGAAAAGCACGTTTCCTTGTCAAAAGGAAACGTGCTTTTTGAATATCAGTAGATCAGAAGGTCACGACCTCGTTGGCGGGCTTTTCGCAGGGCTTGATGGAGATGATGTGCATTACCGGGCCCTTGCCCTTGTAGGCAGAGTGATTTTCCAAAGCCATACGGGCTTCGACTTCCACCCAGTCCCGGTTCTTGTACTTATTCAGATTCACGCCCTTGGCCACCAGACCCAAGAACTGCACGTCATTTTCACAGCAGACCATGGCGAACCGTCCGGGGCAGTGGGTACCGGGATACTTCTTGGAGTGGCACATGAGCAGCTTCATGTGAACGGTTTTCCCTGCCCAGCGGTCAGGGTAATCCATCACGTCCACATACCAGACACCGTAGTCATCGTCCGGAATGTTGATCACCGGCTGGTTCAGATCAAATGGACAGACCTCACCGTCGTTGTAGTCCTCGCTGTTGCCATTCAGATCTTCCAGATAGATGTCCGCCCGGCGGTTCACCATCCGCAGATTCCGCTTCCGCAGTGCGGCCTTCAGCTCATCGGTGCAGCGGTTGAACACCAGCAGGTCGGCGTTGGTGATCTTTTCCATCATGATCTGGCCCATGTTCTTGGCATAGGTCTCAAAGGTATTGGCGTCCACAAAGGTCATCACTTGATAGAGGACCCAGTTGGCGGGCAGTACCTCCCGGTACAGCCGCTCCATGGACCACATGCCGTTGTACTCAATGAGGACCTGCTTGGGCTTGTACTGCTTTTCCCATGCCTTGCACTGGGAACAGGTGAGAGCGGCCTCCTCGTCCACTGTGACCACGGTCACGTTGTCCAGAGCCTTCTGCTCGTATTCCAACTCGCCCTCTTCACAGCAGATCAGGAGGGTTTTGTCCTCGCGGGCGAAGCCGTCCTCTAAAATGCCGTTGATAAAATCTGTTTTGCCGCCGTCCAAAAAACCGGCGATGAGATATACAGGAATATCAGCCATGAATTTTTTCGCTTACAGGCCGAACAGCTCTGCCAGCTTTTCCTCCTTCAGATTGGAACCGATGACGCACAGGCGGCCGGTGTAATCGGGATGGCCCGCCCGGATCTCATGCTCCTCCGGCACATAGTCGAACTCGATCCATGCGCCGTCGGTGCCGTTCACGATGCCCTTGGCCCGGAGAATGGCGCCGTAGTCACCAGAATCCAGCGCCGTCAGAATACGGTCGATGTCCGCCTGTGTATACACCTTGGGTGTTTCCTTACCCCAGGAGATGAACACCTCATCGGCGTGGTGATGATGGTGATGGTCATGACAGGAGCAGTTGGGGTCATCGCACTCGCCGTGGTCATGATGATGCTCATGGTCATGCTCATGGCCGCAGCACTCGTCATGGTCATGGTCATGCTCGTGGTCATGCTCGTGCTCATGGCCATGATGGTGATGTTCATGCTCATGCTCCTCGTGCCCATGGTCATGGTGGTGGCAGGAGCAGTTGGGATCGTCGCACTCCTCGCCGTCATGATGATGGTGATGGTGCTCGTGCTCATCGGCCTCATGTTCGGCCCGCATTTTCTCCAGCAGTTCATCGGCCAGAGAGACCTTTTCGATGGCGGAGAGGATGGCCTTGCCGTCCAGTTCATCCCAAGGGGTAGTAATGATGGCGGCATCGGCGTTTTTCTCCCGGAGCATGGACACGGCGGTCTCCAGCTTCTCCTGCGTCATCTTCTGAGTCCGGGAGAGGATGATGGTACCGGCGGCCTCGATCTGGTTGTTGTAGAACTCACCGAAGTTCTTCATATAGACCTTCACCTTGGTGGCGTCTGCCACGGTGACAAAGCTGTTGAGCTTCATCTCGGGAACGTCCTTTACGGTGTTCTCCACCGCCACGATCACGTCGCTGAGCTTGCCCACGCCGGAGGGCTCAATGAGGATGCGGTCGGGGTGGAACTGAGCCTCCACGTCCTTCAAAGCCTTGTTGAAGTCGCCCACCAGAGAGCAGCAGATGCAGCCGGCGGACATCTCGGAGATCTGGATGCCGGATTCCTTCAGGAAGCCGCCGTCAATGTTGATCTCGCCAAATTCGTTTTCGATCAGCACCAGCTTTTCGCCCTTGTAGGCCTCCGCCAGCAGCTTTTTGATGAGTGTGGTCTTACCGGCACCCAGGAAGCCGGAGACGATGTCGATTTTTGTCATGGTATCAGTCCTTTTCAAAAATTTTATACCACGGTTATCATACCACGAAATCACAAAAATGCAACGCCGTCACAGAAAATTTACAGCTCCAGCGGCACAAAAAAGCATTTTTGCACCACTGGAGCCATTTTCAGAACCTTTGCGGTTTCGGAGACATTCTTCCTTGCTGTTTTCTTACCCGCTTTACTTTTCTGATAGCTGCCATTTTTACCGCTCCTTTCTGCCACATTCTCCGGCGATCTCACCGGAGAGCAGTAGCAGACAGACGAGGTTCGGAAAGGCCATCAGTGCGTTGGCGAGATCCGCCAGCTGAAGGACCGTGGCCATGGGGATTACCGCCCCGGCAAAAACCGCCAGTCCGTACAGCACCCGGCAGGGCCGCACCGCCTCCGGTCCCAGCAGGTATGATGCCGTTGTCTCTGCCTGAACCGCACAGCCCAGCACGGAGGTAAAGGCAAACAGCCCTAACGCCACGCCGATGAGCCACGGGGCCAGCGGCCCCAGCACCGTTTCAAAGGCCCGGAGGGTCAGCGCCGCGCCGGTGAGGGGACGTCCGGCTCCGTCCGCCGTTCCCAGCGTGCCGGAGCAGCAGATGGCGAGACCGGTAACGGTGCAGATCACCATGGTGTCGAAAAACACGCCGGTCATGCTGATGAGCCCCTGCTTTACCGGATCCTCCGTGTCGGCGCAGGCGGCGGTGATGGCGGCGGAACCTAACCCCGCCTCGTTGGAAAAAACGCTCCGGGCAACACCCCAGCGGAGGGCCTCCCGGCGGGTGACGATCCCCAAGGCCCCGCCCAGCGCGGCTTCCGGTGCCACTGCGCACCGGAGCATCAGGGTCACCGCCTCCGGCAGGCGGCGGAGGTTTCCCAGGATCACCGCCAGTCCGCCGCCCAAATACAGCAGCGCCATCACCGGCACCAGCACCGTAGAAATATCCGCGATGCGGCGGATGCCGCCCAATAAGATCGTCAGAGCCAGCGCCGCCGTCACCAGTCCTACCCGCCAGCGGGGCAGGGTGAAGGCGGCGGAGAAGGTGTCCGCCAAGGCTCCGGACTGGGCCAAAGCGCCCATGGTGAAGGCCATCAACAGGGCGAATACGGCAAACAGCTTCCCCATCCATCTGCCCGGAGCGCCCAGCCGGGCTTCCATCACCGCCATGGGCCCGCCCCAACGGGTGCCGTCCCGGCGGACACGGCGGTATTTCACCGCCAGCATACATTCGGCAAACTTGGACGCCAGTCCCAGCAACGCCGCCAGCTCCATCCACACCAGCGCCCCCGGCCCGCCGGATACCAGCGCTGCCGCCACGCCCACGATGTTGCCGGTGCCCACCGTGGAGGCCAGCGCTGTCATCAGAGAGCCGAAGGGGGACACGCCGCCCCGGCCCTTCCGCCGGGCCTCCCGCCCTAAAGACAAGGCCAGTGCCCACCCTAAATTTCGCTGGGGAAAGCCCCCTGTCCGCAGGGTCAGCCATGCCCCGGTCCCTAAGATCAGCGCCAGCGTCCCCGGCCCCCACAGGAGGGTATTCAGCACTTCCAGCATCCCATCGCCCCTTTCGGGACAGTCTATGCAGGATTTTGCCCGTCAAGACGCGCCGGGGGGCGGTAGCTTGATCAAAAAAGAGAGCCGGTGGCCAAAAGACCGCCGACTCTCCTGATGATTTGAATTTTACATGGAAAAAATTTATTTTGCCTGCTTCATGGAAAGGCTGATGCGCTTTTTCTTCTCGTCCACCTCCAGAACGACCACCTTCACCACATCCCCCACGGACACCGCTTCGGAGGGGTGCCGGATGAATTTGTCACACACCTGCGAGATGTGCACCAGACCGTCCTGATGGACGCCGATGTCCACGAATACGCCGAAGTCGATGACGTTCCGCACCGTGCCGGTGAGGATCATGCCGGGCTTCAAGTCCTTCATTTCCAGCACGTCCGTGCGGAGAATGGGCTTAGGCAGCTCATCGCGGACGTCACGCCCCGGTTTCAGCAGCTCGGATACGATGTCCCGCAGGGTGGGGACGCCCACGCCGATCTCCTCCGCCGCCTTTTCCTCTCCGTAAGCGCCGAGGCGGGCGGGAAGGTCGGAAATGGCCCCATTCTTCACATCCGCTAAGGTGTGGCCTGTCAGCTCCAGCAGGGCCTTGGCGGCGTCATAGGATTCCGGGTGGACGGCGGTGTTGTCCAATACGCTTTTGCTTTCCGGCACCCGCAAAAAGCCCGCACACTGCTGGAAGGCCTTGGGCCCCAGCTTGGGCACCTTTTTAATCTGGGCGCGGGAGGTAAAGACACCGTTTTCCTCCCGGTAGACCACCACGTTTTTCGCCGTGGTGCCGTTGAGCCCCGCCACCCGCTGTAAAAGGGAGGGGGATGCGGTGTTGACATCCACGCCTACGGCATTGACGCAGTCCTCCACCACGCCGTTCAGAGCGTCATCCAGCCGCTTTTGGGGCATATCGTGCTGATACTGCCCCACGCCGATGGACTTGGGATCGATCTTTACCAGCTCCGCCAGCGGGTCCTGTAACCGCCGGGCGATGGACACGGCGGAGCGGAGATTTACGTCATACTGGGGGAATTCCTCGGCGGCCAGCTTGCTGGCGGAATAGACGGAGGCCCCTGCCTCACTTACGATCATATAGCTGACGTTCCCGCCGACCTTGCGGATCAGCTCCACCGCCATCTGCTCTGTTTCCCGGCTGGCGGTGCCGTTGCCGATGGCGATGTGCTCCACGCCGTGCTTGGCGATCAGCTTGCTGAGTGCGGCGATGGCCTCGTTCTTCTGCCGTTCGCCGTAGGTGGGATAGACCACAGCGGTATCCAGCACCTTGCCGGTGCCGTCCACCACCGCGACTTTACAGCCCATGCGGTAGCCGGGGTCCAGACCCATGGTGACCTTGCCCTTCACCGGCGGCTGCATCAGAAGGGGCTTCAG